>ERZ1066121.1993-NODE-1993-length-13550-cov-24.888403_pt1 | contig 13550 bp, 11 predicted proteins | sample MGYA00382768_ERZ1066121 | MGnify/ENA primary metagenome ERZ1066121 (study PRJEB33369, sample SAMEA5778351) | biofilm metagenome | biome: Industrial cooling water; feature: Water cooling tower basin; material: Biofilm | place: United Arab Emirates | collected... | reverse complement strand
GGCGCGACGCGCGCGGCCGCGAGCCCCGGAGCCCCGGCGCGCTGGCCCGCGCTGCGGCGCGACGCGGCGCTCGAGCGTGCGCTGCAGGCGCTCGCGGCGAAGGTGCGTGGCGACGTCGGCATCTACGTGCGGCACCTCCGCACCGGCCGCGGCGCCGCGCTCCGCGCCGACGAGACGTACCCGACCGCGAGCATGATCAAGGTGCCGATCATGATCGCCGTCCACGACGCGGTGCAGCGCGGCGTCCTCTCGTACGCCGACACGCTCGTCTGGCGCGACAGCATGCGGTACCAGTGGGAGGACGACGTCTTCAACCACCTCCGCGACTCGACGCGCGTGGCGCTCCCCATCGTGCAGATGATGAGCATCACGCACAGCGACAACGCGGCCTCGCTCTGGCTGCAGGGGCTCGTCGGCGGCGCGGCGATCAACGACTGGCTCGCGCGCCACGGCTTCGACTCGACGCGCGTCAACAGCCGCACGCCGGGGCGCGAGGCGGCGCGGCAGCGCCACGGCTGGGGGCAGACGACGCCGCGCGAGATGGCCGAGCTCCTCGTGCGCATCCGCGAGGGGAAGGCGGTCTCGCCCGCCGCCGACGCGACGATGTACCGCATCCTCACCCGCATCTTCTGGCACGGCGAGGCGCTCTCGGCGATCCCGCCGTGGGTGCAGGCCGCGAGCAAGCAGGGGTGGGTCGACCGCGCCAAGAGCGAGGTCGTGCTCGTGAACGCGCCGTCGGGCGACTACGTCTTCTGCGTGACGACGCGGAACCAGCAGGATCCGCGCTTCAACGCCCCCGACAACGAGGGGGCGGTGCTCATCCGCGAGGTCTCGGCGCTGCTCTGGCGCTGGTTCGAGCCGGGGCGGCCGTGGACCGCGCCCGCGGGGTCGGAGCGGTTCGTGCCGTAGCCACGGCCCCGGGGGCGGTGTCCCGTTCGCTCCGCCCCGCACGGGGGCGGATGGGACGGAGGTCTGCGGCGGGGCCGCGCACCGTGACGCCCGCCCCGGCACGCGCGTCCGGTGACGAAGCGGCGCGCTCCACCCGGCGACGCCACGTGCCCCGACCGTCGACGCCGACGACCGATGCCCCGTTGCCGCGCCCTCGCCCCCGTCCTCGTGGCGATCGCCCTCGCCGCGTGCGGCGATGCCCGTGACGCCGCCCCCATCGCCCCGCCCGAGGGTGCGCCCGCGTGGAACGGGCGGCTCGCGCGGAGCATGGGGCTCTGGACCCCGTCGCGCTTCGACAGCTGCACGCAGGCACAGCACGATGTGTGGGCCGTCACGGGCCCCGACGGCCGGCGCTATCCGACGTGGCACCCGCCGGTCGACCCGGCGAGCGGCTGCACCTTCGGCCACGAGCACGGCGCCGACCCGCGGCAGTCGCACCTCTACGACGAGAGCGGCGGCATGCCCTTCGGCTACGTCAACGAGGTGCTCGCCGACCACGCGCCCTCGCGCGCCCGTCCCGAGGACCACGTCGGGCACAAGGTCGAGTTCGTGAACGACGTCGAGCTGCGTACCGAGGACGGCCAGCGGACGGGGATCACCTGCGACTTCCTCGTCAAGCTGCACCAGGGGACGCACAGCCGCGACGCCTTCACGAACAACCTGCACGAGCTGTTCTACCACGTGCGCTGCAGCGACGGGACCGTGATCCACTGGCGCAACCTGACGCCGATCGGGCGCCCGGGGCACCTCGTGCCGTCGAGCACCAACACCGCGCAGGTCTTCGCGGGGCCGCCGGTCCCCCTCGAGTCGCCGAACGAGCTGGGGGGCATCGGGCGGCGCATCCCCGACGCGCCGCGCGCCGCGACCGGCGCCCTCGGCGAGAACTGGTTCACGCACAACTTCTTCGGGCTCCCGGGGGGCGGTCGCGTCTTCTTCGACCCGTACTTCGACATCTTCGACCCGAGCCGGCACTTCGACGCCACGGCGCCCCAGCAGCTCGCGCGCCCGATCGACGTCTGCCTGCGCGCGCAGGACCCGATGCGGCACGCGCGCTGCGACAGCGTCCGCGCCCTCGGCGTCCCCGTGGCGTGGGACGATCCCCGGTCACCCTTCCGCGGGACGCAGCGCAACGTGCACGTGAACTCGATCCACCTCGTCAACGCGAACGGCCGCGACTCCGTCTGGACCGACGTCTTCGGCTTCAACGCGGCCGAGCGCCCGTTCCCGGGGAGCGTGCTCCAGCGCGTCGCACGGATCGACAACCGGCACGCCGAGCGCCGGATCCGCAACTCGGTGCTGGATCGCGGCTTCGGCAACGAGCTGCGTCGCGACTACCACGCGCGCGGGGTGCACGCGCCCAACTGAGGATGCGGCGAGGCGATCGCTCAGGCGACGAGCTGCTGCACGTCGTCGAGCGTGAGCGGCGCCTGCCGCACCATCGGGAGGTGGAGCGCGAACCGGCTCCCCTCTCCCGGCCGGCTGCTCGCGGTCACGTCGCCCCCCATGCCGCGGGCGAGCGCCCGCGAGATCGCGAGCCCCAGCCCCGTCCCGCCGAAGCGGCGCGTCGTCGAGCCGTCGGCCTGCTCGAAGGCCCCGAAGATCGCCTCGAGGCGCTCCGGGGCGATGCCGATGCCGGTGTCGCGCACCTCGACCGTCGCGGTGCCGGCGGCGTCGTCGCGGCGCACGGCGACCGTGACCCCGCCCCGCTCCGTGAACTTCACCGCATTGCCGACGAGGTTGAGCAGCACCTGGCGCGTCCGCCCCGGGTCGGCGAGCACCGCGACGTCGTCGTGGTGCCCCTCGAGCAACAGCGCGAGCCCCTTCTCGGCGGCCTGCCCATCGAGCGTGGCGACGACGTCGGCCGCGACCGCACCGAGGGCGACGCGCTCCGGCACCAGCGCGAGCTTCCCCGCCTCGATGCGCGACAGGTCGAGCAGCTCGTCGATCAGGTGGAGCAGGTGCGTCCCGTTGGCGGCGATGCGGTCGACGAAGACCAGGTCGGTCGCATCGAGCGTCGCGCGCTTGTTCTTCCGCAGCTGGCTCGCGAAGCCGATCACTGCATTGAGCGGGGTGCGCAGCTCGTGGCTCATCCGCGCGAGGAAGTCGCTCTTGGCGCGCGACGCCGCCTCCGCCGCCGCGCGCGCCGCCTCGAGGTGCGCGGCGTGCTCCTCGGCGCGCGCACGGAGGGCGTCCGCGTGCGCCACCTCGAGGCGTGCCGCGATCCGCCCCGCGAGCGCGTCGCGCACCGCCGCCTCGAGCCGCCGCTGCCGGTGGAGCACGATCGCCGCCAGCGCGGTCGCCGTGACGGTGCTGAAGGCGATGGTGATGCCGTGCGACTCCCACGCCGTGAGGTTCGGGTGGACGGCCTCCTTCACCCACTCGTAGGCGAACATCCACCCCGCCATCGACAGCGCGACCACGGCGAGGACGTGCGCGAGCGGGCGACGGCGCGGGACCGGGTGCTCGTCGGTGCGGTGCGGCGGAGGGAGGGCGGTCACGTCGTGAAGTCTCGACCGCCGGTGTCGCGCCCGCGGCACGCGGGGGGACCCGGTCCGGTCACGATCGCGTCACCGGCCCCCTCGCCGTCCCCGTCACGCGAGCACGCGCACCGCCCACCGCGTCGGTTCGACCGCCAGCGTCGCCGCGATCGCGGGGCGCGTGGCGGTCAGGCGCGTCCACGACACCACGCCGTCGGCGACCTCGCGCACCAGCCACGCCTCCTCGCGCGGCGCCGTGCTCGCGCGCGGGACGAGGCGCAGCGTCGGCGCGGTCGCGACGACCGGGTGCACGAGGTCGGCGAGGAGCGCGCTCGCCGTCGGGTCGCCGCCCGCGCCCGGTCCCTCGAGGACGAGCGTCCCGGTCGCCGCGCCGCGCAGCTCGACGCGGTTCGCCGCCCCGCGCAGCGCGGCCCACGGGCTCCCCGCCGGCACCAGCACCGGCTCGACGCGCGCGACCGGCACGCCGTCGCCGGGCTCCAGCTCGCCGACCAGGGCGAGCCGCGTCCCTTCGCCGTGCGCGCGCGCCGCCTCGACGAGGCGCGCCGCGTCGCGCGCGATGCCGCGCACCGTGCACCCCACCCGGCGCGGATCGACGCCGAAGGCGAGCCACGCCAGCACGCGCAGCTTGTCGGCGACGTCCAGCCCCTCGACGTCGCGCGACGGGTCGGCCTCGGCGAGCCCGAGCCGCTGCGCCTCGGCGAGCGCCGCGTCGTAGTCGGCGCCCGCGACGAGGCGGTCGAGGATGTAGGCGCACGTGCCGTTGAGCACCGCGCGCACCTCGTGCAGCCGCGCGCCGCCGGCGGCGGTGCGCACCGCGCGCACCACCGGCACGGCGCCGCCCACCGCCGCCTCGCAGTCGAGCGTCGCGCCGTACCGCGCGGCGAGCGCCGCCAGCGCCGGCCCCTCGCGCGCGAGGAGCGCCTTGTTGGCGGTGATCACGTGCAGCCCGCGCACGAGCGCCGCCGTCACGAGGCGCCGCGCGAGCGCGACGTCGCCGGTCGCCTCGACGAGCGTGTCGACGTCGTCGCCGAGGAGCGCGTCGGGGTCGGTGACGATCCGCTGGCGCGCCAGCGCGCCGCCCGCGACCGCGGGGCGCGCCTTGCCCGCGTCGCGCACGAGGACGCGCACGACGGTCGGCGCGAGCCCCGAGCCGGCGAGCGCCGGCGCCTCGTCGTGGAGGAGCCGCACGAAGGCGTCGCCGACGGTGCCGCACCCGGCGAGCGCGATGCGCGGCGCGCGGGGGGCGGGACGACGCGCCGCCGAGGGCGCGAGGACGGGATCGTGCACGGGATCGAGGGTGAGGGCGGCGGTCATGCGTCGGGCTCCCGTCGCGCGGGGGCGACGCCGGTGCGGCGCTCGGTCTCGGCGGAAACGAGCGCGCGCGCGAGGATCCGGCCGACCTGTTCGGGTTCGAGGAGGAAGGCGTCGTGGCCGTGCACGCTGGTCACCGACGCGTAGTGCGCCCCGCTCGCCTCGGTCCACGCGCGGACGTCGTCGGCGGGGTAGAGGACGTCGCCGGGGATGCCGACGCCGGTGACGCGCGCGGCGTGCGGGGCGAGCGCCGCCGCCGCGCCGCCGCGTCCGCGCCCGACGTCGTGCGCGTCCATCGCGTCGACGAGCCGCGCGTACGCCTCCGCGTCGAAGCGGGCGAGCAGCCGTTCGCCGTGGTGGCGGAGGTAGGTGACCGCGGTGCGCTCGCCGCCGACGGTGAAGCGGCCGTTGAACTCGGTCGCCGAGCGGTAGCTGAGCATCCCGATCGCGCGCGCGAGCGCGAGGCCGTCGCGCGGGCCGCCGAAGCGGAGCGCCTCGCGGTGGAGGTGGCCGAGGCCGTGCGCCCACGGCGTCTGCGCGGCGGGCGCGGCGAGGACGACCGCGTGCACCGGCGCGCCGAGCGCGATCGCGACCTCGAGGGCGACCATGCCACCGAGCGAGCCGCCGGCGACGACGTGCGGACGCGGCGCGCCGAGCGCGTCGAGGAGGCGGATCGCGACGGCGGCCATGTCGCGCGGCGTCACCGCCACGTGGGGGTCGAGCGCGGGGGCGGTGCGCGTGCCGGTGCACGAGCCGAGGTTCGCGAGCGCGAGGAGCTGCACGTCGCCGCGCCCCTGCGTGGCGAGCGCCTCGGTCGCCCACTGCGCGGCGCCGGGGGCATCGCCCGTGAGCGCGGGAATCGCGAGGACGAGCGGGCGGTGCGCCTGCAGCCGGTCGACCGGGCCGGCGGCGTCGCGCAGGACGTACGCCACCTCGACGGCACGCGCCGTCTCGCCCGACTCGAGCACGACGTCGCCGATCGCCGCGTGGCGGAGCGGGAGCGCGTCGCTCATGCGGCCGCCCGATTTAGCAGCCCGGCGTCGCGCGCGGTGGCGAGTGCCCCGTCGAGATCGGCGACGAGGTCGCGCACGTCCTCGAGGCCGACGCTCAATCGCACCTGCTCGGGGCGCACGCCCGCGGCGAGGCGCTCGTGCTCGGCCAGCTGCTCGTGCGTCGTGCTCCACGGGTGGATCACCAGCGACTTCGCGTCGCCGACGTTCGCGAGGAGCGAGAAGAGGCGCAGCGCGCCGATGACCGCGCGCGCCGCCGCCTCGCCGCCGCGCACGCCGAAGGTGAGCACGCCGCCGGAGCCGCCGTCCAGCACGCGGCGCGCGACGGCGTGGCTCCGGTGGCTCGAGAGGCCGGGGTAGCTCACCCACGCCACGTCCGGGTGCCGCTCGAGGTGCTGCGCCACGGCGAGCGCGTTGGCCGCGTGGCGCTCCATGCGGAGCGGGAGCGTCTCGACCCCCTGCAGGAGCAGGAAGGCGTTGAACGGCGAGAGCGCCGCCCCCACGTCGCGGAGCAGCACCGTGCGGAGGCGAAGCGCGAAGGCGACGTTGGCGCCGCCCAGGTCGCGGAAGGCCTCGCCGAAGACGAGGCCGTGGTACGCGGCCTCGGGCTCGGCGTAGAGCGCGCGGAAGCGCGGGTTCGCGGCCCAGTCGAAGCGGCCGCCGTCGATCACCACGCCGCCGATCGCGGTGCCGTGCCCCCCGATCCACTTGGTCGCGCTGTGGAGGACGATGTCGGCGCCGTGCTCGATCGGGCGGCAGAGCGCGGGGGTGGCGAAGGTGTTGTCGACGACGAGCGGGAGGCCGTGCTCGTGCGCGAGGGCGGCGAGGGCCGGGAGGTCGGCCACGTCGAGCGCCGGGTTGCCGATCGTCTCGACGTAGACGGCGCGCGTGCGGTCGTCGATGGCGGCGCGGAGCCGCGCCGGGTCGCGCACGTCGACGAAGCGCGTCGTGATGCCGAGGCGCGGGAGCGTGTGCGCGAGGAGCGCGACGGTGCCGCCGTAGAGCTCCGTCGAGGCGACGATGTTGTCGCCGGCGACGGCGAGGTTGAGGAGCGCCAGCGTCTGCGCCGCCTGTCCGCTCGCCGTGCACACGGCCGCGGCGCCGCCCTCGAGCGCGGCGAGCCGCTTCTCGAGGACGTCGGTCGTCGGGTTCATGATCCGCGTGTAGATGTTGCCGAACTCGCGGAGCCCGAAGAGCGACGCGGCGTGCTCGGGCGAGTCGAACACGTAGGAGGTGGTCGCGTAGATCGGGACGGCGCGCGCGTTGGTCGCGGGATCGGGGTGCTCCTGTCCGACGTGGAGGGCGCGCGTGGCGAGGCCGGGCGTGGCGGGAGCGGCGGAGGCGGAGCGGAGCGTCATGTGAGGAGACCCGTGTGACGTGGGCGTGCGAGGGCGACGCCGGCGTGCGGGTGCGCCGGGGGCGGCGCACGCGTGCGGCGTGGCGAGGGTGCGTGGACGGCGGGGATGAGGCCCGTGCGCGCGGTCACCCGCGCCGCGAGGCGGCACGGGGCGGGCACGGGGGCGTCGCGCGTGGCGACGCGGGCGTCACATTCGACGACAGCGGGTCATGGACACAAAACGCGCCGCGGGGGCAGAGCCGCCGCGGCGCGTCCCGGTTTAGCAGTTGTTTTACGTGGCTGCAATCGGCGGCAAATCACCACGTGGACGGTTGTCGGAAGGGACGCTATGCGCGCCCTGCCGGGGCGTCAAGGGGGCGCACGAAGAGGTGCTTGCGCCCGATCGACAGCTCCGAGCGCGAGACCGCCTTGTAGCGCCAGGTCTTCTCGGGGAAGTCGTCGAGGTTCGACTGCACGAAGCCGGCGCGCAGGAAGGGCGTCGCCGCGAGCGAGACGGCGATGATGCGCGGATAGCCGCGCTTCGCGGCGAGCGCGACCGCGGCCTCGATCAAGGCGACGCCGAGCCCCTTGCCCTGTGCCTCGGGGGCGACGGCGAGGGAGACGAGCTCGACGAGCGAGGGCGAGTACTCGTCGAGCGCGACCTGCCCGACGACATCGCCGCGCGCCCCGCGCACGATGCGGAAGTCGTCGAGGTGCGCCTGCACGAAGGCGGGCGTGCGCGGGAGCGTGAGCCCCTCGGGGGCGAAGCGGTTGTTGAGCGCGACGATCGCCGCGACGTCGTCGTCGACGGGGCGCACCACCACGGGGCGCACGGGAGTCACGGTGGGCATCAGGGCTCCGAGGCGAGCGCCGCGAGCGCCTCGCCGGTCACGCGATAGGTCGTCCACTCGGTCATGCCGCGCGCGCCGAGCGACTCGTAGAAGCGGATCGCGGGCTCGTTCCAGTCGAGCACCGACCACTCGAGACGCCCGCCGCCACGGCGCGTCACCTCGGCGGCGAGCCAGCGCAGCAGCGCCCGCCCGACGCCGCGGCCGCGGTACGTTGGCTGCACGAAGAGGTCCTCGAGCCAGAGCCCGGGGCGAGCGAGGAAGGTGCTGTAGTTCGGGAAGAAGAGCGCGAACCCCGCCGTCTCGCCCTCGACACGTGCGAGCACCACCTCCGCGGCCGGCCGCGGGCCGAAGAGCGTGGCGCGCACCGCCGCCTCGGTCGCCACGCACTCGTGCGCCAGCCGCTCGTACTCGGCGAGCGCGCGGATGAGCGCCGTGATCACTGGCACGTCGGCGGGGGTGGCGGGGACGATCTCTATCGACATGCAAACGGACGGCGGAAGTGGGGCAAACGGGTGGCGGTCAAGTTATGCACGTCGTGGCCGAGATTCGCGAGCATGTCGGCCTCCGTCGTCCGTCCCCTGCCGTACGCGGCCGATGCCGGCCCCGGCGTCGCATCGCGCGAGCGCGTCGACTCCGGCGCCCGCCTCTCGGCCGCCGTCCTCGGCTACCTGCTCCTGCTCATCGGCGCGCTGACGCTGATGCCCTTCGAGTTCACGCGCCCCGCGGTGCTGCGCGTGGTCGTCGGGTGGAGCCTGCGCGACGTCCTGCTGAACGTCGCCCTCTTCATCCCGGTGGGCTTCCTCACGCGCCGCGCGTGGCGCGGCAACCGGGACCCGCTCGCCCTCGCCTCGATCGGCGTCGCCGCGCTCGCGTCGCTGACCATCGAGGTGCTGCAGCTCTTCGAGCCGTCGCGCTTCGCGTCGCCGTTCGACGTCGCGGCCAACGTCGCCGGCGCGATCGTCGGCGTCGCGCTGCTCGAGGGGGTCGTGCGCGGGCAGGCGACTACCGAGGACGAGCTCACCACCGACGTCCTCCTCCTGCAGCTCCCGCTGATGGGGCTCGTCTACCTCCTCGTCCCGCTGCTCTGGGTCAGCGCGACGGCGGCGGAGGGCGACCCGGCGCGCCTCGCCCTCACGCTCTGCGTGGGGATGACCGGCGCCTCGATCCTCGGGTCGGTCGCGCGGGCGATGGGGCCGATGACGCTCGACCGTCGGTGGTGGAGCGTCCCCGTGGCGGCGATGATCTGGGCGCTCGTCGGCATCGGGCCCGCCGTGCGCCTCGAGTGGCATCTCGCCGCCCTCACGATCGTCCTCGTCGGCCTGCACGCCGGCTGGCGCGGGCGTCTGTCGGCGCCGCCCTTCCAGGAGCGCCGCTTCGAGGTGCCGGCCCTCCTCGCCGCCACGCCGTGGCTCGCGCTCTTCCTCGTCGGGTCGGCGATCTGGCCGGCGCGCGGCTTCCGCACGGTGCCGCTCTGGCACTGGGGGCTCCCGACGGCCGAAGGGGGCATGGCGCTCATGCTCCCCGTCATCGAGGCGCTCGTGGGGGCCACGGTGCTCGGCTACGTGATCGCCGAGTACCAGGGGCGCCGCGAGTACGGCTTCCGCACCGCGTGGCCGCGCGTGGTGCGGTGGGCGCTCTCGATCCTCGTCGGCGGCGAGGCGCTGCGCAGCGTCCTCGCGTACGAGGGGGCGAGCGGGCTCCGGCTGGTGCTCGCCTTCGTCGCCTGCGTGTACGGCGCCTGGCTCTACCACCTGCAGCGCGAGCACGTGAAGGTCGTCGCGCGTCGTCGCCGCGAGGCGATCGCCGCGGCCGAGCGCCACGAGGTCGCCGCGACGCACGTCGCCTGAGCGACGCGCTCCCCGCGTCGCCGCACGGCGCGCGCTCCCTGAGGGGGCGCGCGCCGTGTCGCGTTCACCCCACGCGTCGATCGACGGACGGGCGTGCCGGACGCTCGCCACGGGCGTGCGCGTCGCCGCGTCGCCGCGTCGCGAGCCAGGCGACGAGGAGTGCGCCGCCCGCGCCGAGGACGAGCCCCCGGAGCGCGGGGACGACGAAGGCGATCGCGAGCCCGGCGACCACGACGAGGGCGAGGAGCGTCGGCGGGGTCGCGTCGCCGCGACCGGCGAGGAGCCCCGCGCGGGCGGCGATCGTCGCGAGGTCGTCGCGCGTCCCGCGATCGCGCACGGCGGCGCGCGCCGCGTCGGCCGGTGCGTCGAGGAGCGCGAGGCCGTAGCGCACCGCGTCCGCCAGCCCCGGGGGGACGGGCGGCTCGTCGCGCGGCGGAACGAGCGGTGCGGCCCAGTGCGCGGCGTCGTCGCGGTCGGGTGCGCCCGTGGTGCGACGTGCACCCTCGTCCTGCGAGTCGCCGGCGGGGATGACGGCGGCGTGCGCGCCGCTCGTGCGCGCCGGGGTGGGCGCCGGTGCTCGCCCGCCTTCGGGTGGGAGCGCGGCGACCGCGCGCGGCGTCGCGAGCCGTGGGCGTGCCGCCGCCGCGTCGGCGCGGACGGGGCGACGCGCGAGCGCCACCAGCACCTCGAACCACTCGCGGAGCGGGAGCGCGGGGCGGGCGGCGAGCGCCCGTCGCAGCAGGTCGTTCGCCTCGAAGGGCTGTCCCGCGCGCGCGAGCACCGCCGCGCGCAGCACGAGGACGATCGGCTCGGCGTCGTGGAGCTGCGCGGCGTGCGCCGTCGCGAGCCGTGCGGCCACCTCGTCCCCCTCGACCAGCGCGTGCACGCCGAGGAGGTAGAGGAGCGCCGCCGACGACGGGAGCTGCGCGATGGCCTCCTTGAGGAGCTGCGCGGCGTCGTCGGAGCGGGCGAGGAGCTCGAGCGCCGCCGCGCGCAGGTACCACGGCGCATCGTGCGCGAGGCGCGGCGACCACGTCGCGTCGAGCGCGGCGAGGACGTCGTGCGCGCGCCCGCCCTGCAGGGCGCGCGTCGCCTCCTCGAGCGCGAGGGCGAGCGCGGCCGGCGGTGGGAGCATGTCGCCGGCGGCGAGCCGCCCCGCGAGCGTGATGACCGGCGTGGGGCGGGCGGGGGCGCCTGCGGGCGCCTCGCCGCCCGCGACCGGCGGCGCGGGGTCGACCGGCGGGACGGCGCCGCCGACGCGCGCGGTCCCGAGGGCGTCGCGCACCGGACCCGTGAAGATCGGCGGCACGCCGCCCCCCTCGCCCCCGACGGGGCCGACGGAGCTCATGCGCGGCGCGCGGTGCGGGCGGCGTGACGGGCGGACATCCCGTGCGAGTGTCGGCACGGGCGCACGCCGACGCGAGCGCGCGCGCGACCGCATCGGGCGGCGTGCCGTGGGGTGCCGCCGCGCGCCGCGCGATGGATCGGGACGCGTGACGTCAGGACGTCGAGGCGTCGCGCGGCGTCACCAGTTGCGGCGCGCACCGCGCCAGTCGACGAAGCCCGGATCGGCGGCGTCGACCGGCTCCTCGAGCCGCGCGAGCAGCCCGTCGGCCACCTGCTCCGCGTCGGCCTGGAAGGCGAGCCCCGCCGGGTCGATGCGGTAGCGCCCCGGGTTCGCCACGACCGTCGCGACGCCGCCGCTCAGCAGGTCGTGCTGGAGCGTGCGCGCGAGCATGAGCTGCGCGGCGTGCGGCACGGCGGCCAGGTGCTCGCCGCCACGGATCTTGTCGGTCACGCTCCCGAGCCAGCTCGCCACGAGGAGGACGCGCGCGTCGGTCGCCCCGCCCGCGAGCGTCGCCGCGAGCTGCGTGGCGTGGAGCGTCGCGGCGAGCCAGGTCGCCGTCGCGTTCACCAGCGGCTGCGCCCGGACCGCGAGCATCGCCGGGCGCAGGTCGTCGGCCAGGTCGTCGGGCGCCGGCGGGAGCGGGAGCTCGCAGACGATCGCGCGATCGACGCGGCCGAGCGACGCGCGCACCGCCGTCGCGGCGCGTGGGATCGCGTCGGCGTCGAGCGCGTCCCACGCGACGACGTGCACCCGCCCCGGGTGCTCGTCGGCGAGGTCGCGGATCGCCGGCACGCGCGCAGGGTTGGGTACGGTGACGGCGACCGCGTGGCCCGCGGCGAGCGCGCGGGTGGCGAGCGCGACGCCGAGCGGGCGATGGGCGCCGGTGACGAGGTAGCGGAGCGGGGAGGTCATCGGTCGCGGACGGCGAGATGGAGCGCGATCCCGCCGACGAGGTACGGGCGCACGCGCGCCACGCGCAGCCCGTGGGCGGCGCAGCGCGCGCTGAAGCGGTCGACGGTGTCGAAGGCGGCGACCGAGCGCGCGATGTAGCCGTAGATCGCCGGCGTGCGATGCCACCACCAGCCGACGGCGTCGCCGGTGACGCGCAACCAGCCGAGGAAGAGCGCGCGCCACGCGGCGTTCGCGGGGCGGAAGAAGTCGAGCGAGGCGAGGACGCCGCCCGGCCGCAGGACGCGTGCGCACTCGGCCAGCGCGGCGTCGCAGTCCGGCGCGTTGCGGAAGCCGTAGCCCGCGGTGAGGAGGTCGACGCTCGCGTCGCCGGCGGGGATGGCGTCGAGCGTCCCGGCGGCGAAGGTGACGCGCCCGTCCGATGCCTCGGCGCCGGCACGGCGACGCGCGGCGTCGAGCATCCGCGCGCTCGGGTCGACGCCGGTGACGCGCGCGCCCGGCGCGCGCGCGGCGACCGCGAAGGCGAGGTCGCCGGTGCCGCAGGCGAGGTCGAGCGCGACGCGGGGCGCGGGGACCAGCGCGAGCGCCTCGGCGACGAGCGTGCGCTTCCACGCCGCATCCATGCCGAACGAGAAGAGCCGCGTGAACGCGTCGTAGCGCGGCGCGATCACGTCGAACATCGGCGTGACGACCTCCTGCTTGCGCGCCGGGTCGGCGAGCATCGCGTCGAGGTCCGCGGCGCGGAAGGTCGCGAGCGGGTCGGGGTCGGCCGTCATGGGCGACGAGACTACCGGTACCGGCGGCCGGCGGCAACGGCGATCGGGCGGACGATCGACCGCTACAACCCGAGCGCCAGCCGACGCCGCGCCTCCGCGATCACGGGGGCGAGCGTCGGCGCGCGGCGCCCCACGTCGGCGAGCGTGCGCTCGACGGCGCGCGACGGCCGCGCCACGTAGCCGAGCGCCGAGACGAGCGCCGCCGCGCGCACGGTGTCGGCGGGGAGCGCGAGCGCGCGCAGCGTGTCGATCACCGGCCCGAGGTCGCGCCGCCGTTCGCGATCGGCGAGGAGCCCCGCCAGCGAGGCCTCGCGCACCGGCGCGTCGCCACCGGCGAGCGCCAGCGCGAGGGCACGATCCCCCTCGCCCGGCACGTGGCCGAGGACGCGCGCCGCCTCGCCCTGCGCGACGACGGGGCCGTCCCAGAGGAGCCGCTGGAGCGCGCGCGCCGCGGGCGCCGCGTCGCGCCCGGCACGGGAGAGGAGCCCGAGGGCGACCCTCGCCCGCTGCGCGGCGTCGCCGTCGGCGAGGAGCGGGAGGGCGCGCGTCTCGCGCGACAACGCCTCGCCCACGCGCGCGGCGGTCGCGCGCCCCGGCCTCGCGTCGAGCGCGTCGAGTGCGGCGAGGGCGGCGCCGCGCACGCGGGGGTCGTCGTCGGCGAGCGCGGCGCGCAGCGCGTGGATCGTCCCGCGCGAGGGGCGCGCACGGGCGAGCGC
>ERZ1066121.1991-NODE-1991-length-13560-cov-5.580748_pt1 | contig 13560 bp, 14 predicted proteins | sample MGYA00382768_ERZ1066121 | MGnify/ENA primary metagenome ERZ1066121 (study PRJEB33369, sample SAMEA5778351) | biofilm metagenome | biome: Industrial cooling water; feature: Water cooling tower basin; material: Biofilm | place: United Arab Emirates | collected... | reverse complement strand
CCGCCGCGGCCACCACGACGTCATGATGCGCGGCACCTTCGCCAACATCCGCATCAAAAACGAAATGATCCCCGGCATCGAAGGCGGCATGTCGCGCTACAAGGGCGAAATCATGCCCATCTACGACGCCGCCATGGCGCACAAGGCCGACGGCACCCCGCTCGTCGTCATCGCGGGCAAGGAATATGGCACAGGCTCGTCACGCGACTGGGCGGCAAAGGGCACCAACTTGCTCGGCGTCCGCGCGGTGATCGTCGAAAGCTTCGAACGTATCCACCGCTCGAACCTCGTCGGTATGGGTGTGCTTCCCCTACAGTTCCTGCCCGGCGAAACCCGCGAAACGCTGGGGCTGACTGGCGACGACGCCTTCACCATCATCGGCGTCGCGGGACTTCAGCCGCGTCAGACGGTGACCGTTGTCGTCACCCGCCCGGACGGCAGCACCTTCACCTTCGACACGCTGTGCCGCATCGACACAGCAAACGAGGTCGAATATTTCATGAATGGCGGGATCCTGCACTACGTGCTGCGCAAATTGGCGGCGTAATAAGCTAAATCGCTCTCGATCTGATTGTTAGCCAAGCTCCCGGGCGCGCCTACTAACCTGTCGCGGCCGAGGGGCTTTCAACGACCTGCCCGTTCATAAAGGACGCGCAGCTTTGCCACCGAATTGACGTGCAGTGATCGGCCGTGCTGGCGGATGATGCTCTCGGCTTTCAACTGCGCCAGCTCGCGGCTGACGGCTTCGCGATGAGTGCCGATACGGGCGGCAAGTTCGGCGTGGATTGGGAATGGCGCGATGACGCAGCTTTCCCGATTCACGCTCCATTCGCCGAACGCGTGGCACATCCGGATGATCTCGCCATGTAAGCGGTTTGCAACCGACATAGTGGCCAGCTCAAATGTTTTAGCCGTCAGTTCACGAACGCGTGCCGCGAGTAATTCCGCTATCCATAGACCGGCCGCTGGCACCTCCAATATAAATCGTCGGAAATCAGCAGCGGACAACAACGCAAGTTCAGAGTCGGCGAGTGCAACCGCGTTCACCGAACGCGGCTGGCCGTCAATGGCAGCTAGTTCCCCAAACATGCGGCCGGCCCCCATGTTGCGCAAGACAGTCTCACGCCCCAGAACAGAGATTAGCGAAAATTGGACGAGCCCTTGGGTGATGTAAAAAACGTCGGTCGATGGCGCACCTTCAGACAGAATGAACTGACCCTTTCGAGCCCGTGATGGGCGGCTATGGGTAAGTAGCGGGGCACGCAAATCCTGTGGCACTTCGCCATTGGCCAGCGCCACGGCGTTCGCTTCATCTCGATTCCCCATCGCCTCAGCATGCCCGGGAGGGGCCTGTGCAGCAAGCATGATGTAGCAAATTTGCTGTAATGCTGCAGCCTGATCTGCAACTTAGGCTTTAACTGATATGTTTCATTAAGGAACAGCCCCCTCAGTGGTTATGAATCAAGCCGATGCAATTGCTGAACGCCCTGGTAAAAGAGACTTATTAAGTGACCGAACAAGCCGGACTCAACCAGATGATCCGAGATTGCGCCGGACTTGGCGGCGATGGATGGATAGTGCGCACGTAGTCCACAATTAATTGCCTCTGCGTGCACTTCCTTGCTGCTGATGCTGCTGCCAACTCTCTAACTTCTCGTCATCGCTGACGAAGACCTTTCGATCATCGTGAAGACATCCGGATTGCAGCGACAAGCCAAAGCCTCTCGGCGTTCGCGAGAGGGTGAGGCGTGAACTGGTTGCAAACGACTTGATGGTTGAGCGGGAACATGGCGTAAGGGTCAATCCGACCAAAGCCGCAGGCATGAACGTCCCTATTTCAAATAGGGTACAGTTTGTCCGATTTTTCGACGCGCCTTGCGACTAGAGATGTTCCAGAAAAAGTTTTTAACCTATCTGCTTTGAAAATTCTAATGGGAATAACGCAGCGCACGCTGGTGGAAGAGAGGGTTAGAGTTTCACTTGCCCTACCGCACGCTTATCCCTATAGCCGCGGGACTTCTTGACATGGCGAGCCAGTTAGGAACGTCGGGGCCATGGGCCGCGGCGGCTTTTCTGCTTGGCTAGCCGTCGACATTGGGAAAGTTGCTTGGTCGATCTCGACACCCTCAATGCCATCATCTCGCCCGAGGCCGACGCTTTGGGCCTAGCGCTGGTGCGCGTGGCCTTCTTCGGCGGAGAGAGCGACCCGACGCTGCAGGTGATGGCGGAGCGGCCGGATACTCGTCAGTTGACCATCGATGACTGTGCCGAACTGTCACGCCGCATTTCGGACCGGCTAGACGCGATGGAGGCCGAGGGACGCGACCCGATCGAGGCTGCGTACCGGCTGGAGGTATCTTCGCCAGGCATCGACCGTCCGCTCACGCGCGCGGCCGACTTTGCCGACTGGGCAGGGCACGAGGCCAAGATCGCGCTTAAGGAAAAGCGCGACGGGCGCCAGCGGTTTCAAGGCGAACTTCACGGGATCGACGCTCAGAACGTCATCACGCTGACCGACAAACAGGGCATGGAGCATCGCATCCCGTTCGACGCGGTCGATACGGCAAAGCTCGTGCTGACGGATAAACTCATTGCTGCAACGGTTCCGCTGTCGATCGACGGCGCGGACGAACTGGAAGAAGAAGGACAGGACTGATGGCCACTGCCATTTCCGCCAACAAAGCCGAGCTGCTGGCCATTGCCAACAGCGTCGCATCGGAAAAGATGATCGACAAGGCGATCGTTATCGAGGCGATCGAGGAAGCCATCCAGCGGGCGGCGCGCGCGCGTTACGGCGCAGAGAATGACATTCGCGCCAAGCTCGATGCTCAGACTGGCGCGTCGTCGAGGTAGTCGAACAGGTCGAGGATTATTTCAAGCAGGTCGACCTTGCCGCCGGGCAGAAGCTCGACAAGGATGCCAAGGTCGGTGATTTCATCGTTGATCCCCTGCCCGCCGTTGACCTGGGCCGGATCGACGCGCAGTCGGCAAAACAGGTGATTTTCCAGAAGGTGCGCGAAGCCGACCGCGAGCGGCAGTTCGAAGAATATAAGGACCGCGCTGGCGAAATCATTACGGGCGTCGTTAAGTCCGTCGAATTTGGCCATATCGTCGTCAACTTGGGCCGGGCCGAGGGTGTCATTCGCCGCGACCAGCAAATCCCGCGCGAATTGATGCGCACTGGCGACCGCGTTCGCGCGCTCATCCTGTCGGTGCGCCGCGAAAATCGCGGGCCGCAGATTTTCCTGTCGCGCGCCCACCCCGATTTCATGCGCAAGCTGTTCGCGCAGGAAGTGCCCGAAATCTATGACGGCATTATAGAGATCAAGGCCGCAGCGCGCGATCCGGGCAGCCGGGCCAAGATCGGCGTCATCAGCTATGACGGCAGCATCGACCCGGTCGGCGCCTGCGTCGGCATGAAGGGCAGCCGTGTTCAGGCCGTGGTTCAGGAAATGCAGGGGGAAAAGATCGATATCATTCCCTGGTCCGAGGATACCGCGACCTTCGTAGTCAACGCGCTTCAGCCCGCGACGGTACAACGCGTTGTGATTGACGAGGACGATGGTCGTATCGAAGTGGTCGTGCCAGACGACCAGCTGAGCCTTGCCATCGGACGGCGCGGGCAGAATGTCCGTTTGGCCAGCCAGCTTACCGGCAAGCAGATCGACATCATGACCGAGGCCGACGCGAGCGAAAAGCGTCAGCGCGAGTTTGTCGAGCGTTCGACCATGTTCCAGGAGGAATTGGACGTCGATGAAACACTGGCGCAGCTGCTGGTGGCAGAAGGATTCAGCGAGCTGGAAGAAGTCGGCTATGTCGGCTTAGAAGAGCTTGCCAGCATCGAGGGCTTTGATGAGGATCTTGCCGAGGAGCTGCAAAGCCGCGCGCTCGAAGCACTGGAAAAGCGTGAAGCCGCCGCGCGCGAGGAACGCCGCGCCATGGGCGTTGAGGACGCAGTGGCCGACATGCCCCACCTGACCGAGGCGATGCTGGTCACGCTGGGCAAAGCGGGTATCAAAACGCTTGACGACCTGGCCGACCTGGCCACCGACGAGCTGATCGCCAAGAAGCGCACCGACAACCGCCGTGGCCCGTCGCGCGACCGTCCGGAAGACAAGGGCGGCGTGCTTGGCGAATATGGCCTGTCGGAAGAACAGGGTAACGAGATCATCATGGCCGCCCGCGCTCACTGGTTCGACGATGAGCCAGCATCCGAGGAGGCCGCCGATGCGGACACCTCCCAATGATCCCGGCGCTGTAGTCGACCCCCGACCCGCGCGGGTGCGCGGGGGGCACGAGCCCGAACGGCGGTGTGTCCTGACCGGTGAGCATGCGCCGGCGCGGCAGATGCTGCGCCTGGCGCTCGGCCCGGCTGGAGAGGTGCTGCCCGATGTGCTGGCCAAGGCGCCGGGTCGAGGGGCATGGGTGGCGGTGGACCGCGCCGCGCTGGACACCGCACTTGTCAAAGGCAAGCTCAAGGGTGCACTGGCGCGAGCGTTCAAGACCGCCGCTTTGTCCATTCCTGCTGACCTGTGCGAGCGGGTCGATGCTGCCTATCGCCGCGTCACCCTGGACCGGCTGGGGCTGGAGGCACGGGCGGGTTTCCTCCTTACCGGGACCGACCGGATCGAGACGGCGGCGCGTAGCGGTACGGTGACGCTGTTGCTCCATGCGGGAGACGCGGCAGCGGACGGACGCCGTAAACTGGCACAGGCCTGGCGCGTGGGATCGGACCGGGAAGGCAGCGGGATCGAAGGCACCATCTTGCCGGTGGACCGCGCCGCCCTATCTGTGGCATTGGGGCGCGAGAATGCCGTACATATGGCACTGATCGACGATCGCGCGGCACAGCGCGTGCTGGCGCTGCTTGATCGCTGGCAGTTTTATCTGGGATCGGCTAGGGACGCCGCGAACGGCTCCCCGGCACGCGAAACCGGCACGGATGCAGCGGCGTCCGGTGTCACGAATGATGTTTGAAGGATAAGTGGGTTTTCAATGAGTGACGAACAGGACAAGCCGACCTTGACGCGCAAGCCGCTGGGGCTGAAGCGCACGGTCGAGGCTGGCCAGGTGCAGCAGCAGTTCAGCCACGGCCGCCGCAACACGGTGGTGGTCGAGGTGAAGCGCCGCCGTATGATCGGGCGGCCCGGCGAAGCTGCGCCCGAAGCGGCACCGGAACCCGCACCCGCCCCTGCGCCAGTCGCTCCCGCGCCCAAGCCTGCGGCCCCCACTCCGGCTCCCCGCGTCAGCGAGGCATCGAGCCTGATGTCGCGCCAAGAGCGCCAAGCTCAATTGCTGCGCGAGGCTGAAGAGGCCCGGCTTTCCGCACTGGAAGAAGCACGCCGCCGCGAGGAGCAGGAGCGCGCCCGGGCGCAAGAAGCCGAACGTGCTCGCACAGAGCAGCGCGCCGAAGCATCTGTAACTCCGCCAGCGCCCCCAGCCGAACCGGTGGAGGCTGTTGCTGCACCGGAACCCGAAGCACCGGCCGAGGAAGCCGAGCAGCGGCCTGCTGGCACGCCGGCCCCGGCACCGCGCCGATTTACCCCGGTTGCCGCGCCCAAGCGCCCCGAACCCAAGCCCGCCAAGCCGGAGCGTGAGCGCAAGGGCGTTGGCGACAACCGCCGCCAGTCGGGCAAACTGACGGTCACGCGCGCGCTGAACGATGATGAAGGCGCGCGGGCGCGCAGCCTTGCCGCGCTCAAACGCGCGCGCGAAAAGGAAAAGCGCGCGCATATGGGCCACAGTGGTCCGCGCGAAAAACAGGTCCGCGAAGTCGTCGTCCCCGATGCGATCACGGTGCAGGAACTGGCCAACCGCATGGCCGAAAAGGGTGCAGACCTGGTCAAGGCACTGTTCAAGATGGGCGTGATGGTGACGGTCAACCAGACCATCGACCAGGACACCGCCGAACTGCTGGTGACGGAATTCGGGCACGAGGTGAAGCGCGTCAGCGAGGCTGACATCGACATCGATACCGATGCCGACGTCGATGCCGCGGACACGCTGCAACTGCGCGCGCCGGTCGTCACGATCATGGGCCATGTCGATCATGGCAAAACCAGCCTGCTCGACGCACTGCGCGGGGCGAATGTGGTTTCCGGCGAAGCGGGTGGCATCACCCAGCACATCGGCGCCTATCAGGTAAAGACCCCAGACGGCTCGCTGGTCACCTTCCTCGATACGCCCGGCCACGAAGCCTTTACCGACATGCGCGCGCGCGGGGCGAACATCACCGACATTGCGATCCTGGTGGTCGCGGCCGATGATGGCATCAAACCGCAGACCATCGAATCGATCAACCATGCCAAGGCGGCGGGGGTTCCGATGATCATCGCGATCAACAAGATCGACAAGGACGGTGCCAATCCGCAGCGTGTGCGCGAACGCCTGCTCGAACATGAGATCATGGTCGAGGCCATGGGCGGCGAAGTGCAGGATGTCGAAGTGTCGGCGATGAAGAAGCTGAATCTCGACAATCTGCTGGGCGCCATCGCGGCGCAGGCCGAGATCATGGAGCTTAAAGCCAATCCCGACCGCGCCGCCGAAGGCACGGTGGTTGAGGCGAAGCTGGACAAGGGCCGCGGCCCGGTGGCCACCATCCTGGTTCGCCGCGGGACGCTCAAGGTTGGCGACATCTTTGTCTGCGGCGCGGAAAGCGGCCGTGTCCGGGCGCTCGTCAACGACAAGGGACAGCAGGTCAAGGAAGCTGGTCCGTCGATGCCAGTCGAGGTGCTGGGCCTTGGCGGGGTGCCGATGGCGGGTGATACGCTGACTGTTGTCGAGAATGAGGCGCGGGCGCGCGAAGTCGCCGCCTATCGCCAGGAACAGGCGCTGCGGCAGCGCACGACACAGGCTCCCGTCAGTCTGGAGGGGATGTTCAGCGCGCTGGCCGACAAGGCCAAGGTCATCGAATGGCCCGTCGTGATCCGCGCCGACGTGCAGGGATCGACCGAGGCAATCGTCAACGCCCTCAACCGCCTGTCGACCGACGAGATCCGTGTGCGCGTGCTTGCCTCTGGGGTAGGTGCCATCACCGAAGGGGACATGACGCTGGCGGCGGCGACCGGGGCGCCGATCATCGGGTTCAACGTGCGTCCCAATGCCAAGGCGCGCGAGCTGGCCAATCGCGACAAGGTGCGCTTCCTCTATTATGATGTTATCTATCACCTGACCGAGGCCGTTGCCAAGGAGATGGCGGGCGAGCTCGGGCCGGAACGGATCGAGACCGTCGTCGGCCGCGCCGAAGTCCGCGATGTCTTCCCGGCGGGCAAGCGCGACAAGGCCGCCGGCCTGCTGGTGCTCGAAGGCAGCATCAAGAAGGGATTGTTCGCACGCCTTACCCGCGAAGACGTCATCGTGTCGGCCACGACCATCGCAAGCCTGCGCCGGTTCAAGGACAATGTCGAAGAAGTTCGCGCGGGCATGGAATGCGGCGTCGTGCTGGCCGACACCAACGACATCAAGGCTGGCGACATGCTGGAAGTGTTCGAGGTTGAGGAACGCGAACGGACGCTGTGACGCTCGCTCAACCGAGGGGAAATGGAACCATGCCCCGCTACGTCGCTCTCCTCGGCAGCATCAATATCGGTGGCAATCGCGTCACTATGGCCGAGCTGCGACGGGCGTTCGAGGTCGAAGGCATGGGCAATGTCGAAACCGTCGTGGCGAGCGGCAATGTGCTGTTCGATCATGACGCGCGGCCGACTGCGGGGCTTGAGGAGAAGCTGGCGATGCTGATGCGCGAGCATTTCTACATCAGCAGCCCGGCCATTGTCCGCCGCCGCGACGAACTGGCGGCGCCGATCGCCGACAATCCGTTCGCAAGTGATGGCGACGACAAGCTGGTCCACAGCATGTTCCTGACGCGCCAACCAAACGCCGCCGAGTTTGACGCGATGATTGCCCGTTACAGCGGGCGTGGCCCTGAACGCATGGCACTGGGGGACCGGGCGCTGCATATCGACTATGTCGATGGCGTTGGCCGGAGCGCGCTGACCGGCCCGTTCATCGAACGCCAGCTGGCGTGCAAGGGCACGGCGCGCAACGTCCGCTCGATTGCACGGATCATTGCGAAAATGGAGGAAGAGGGAGGCGAGACGATATGAAAAAAGATGCCGCCCCCGGCCCCTCCGTCCGCGTGCTGCGCGTCGGCGAACAGGTGCGCCACATCTTGTCCGACATATTGGCGCGCGGCGATGTGCATGACGATGTGCTGGCCAGCCATCCCGTCAGTGTCACCGAAGTGCGCATGTCCCCTGACCTGCGCCATGCGACCGTCTTTGTGAAGCCCTTGTTGGGCAAGGACGAGGAAGCGGTGTTGAAGGCGCTGCGCACCAATACCGCCTATCTCCAAAAGACTGTCGCGGCCAAAGTGCGGATGAAATATGCCGCCAAGCTCAAATTCCTCGCGGATGAAAGCTTTGACGAGGCGAGCCATATCGACGCGCTGCTGAGGGATCCAAAGGTCGCGCGGGATATCGCGGGCGATTGACTCGGGCTCTGAAACGAAATGGCTGCTAGCGGCGCGCTTTGGTCAATCGCGCGCAGCAATTTGCATGGCCGGAGCACAACCGGTGCAGATTTGAGGCGCGATGCTCTACTCTGGCACCAGCCGCGTTTTGATCGTGATCGCGACGCGTTTGCCGACGATCAGTGAGTAGGCGGTCATGCCGAAATCGCGGCGGTTGATCGTTGTTGTGCCCGTAAGGCCGATGGATTCGCGGCCGTTGGCGCGGGCCGGCGGGGCGGTGAAGGTGACGGCGAGCGTGACTGGCTTGGTTACGCCGCGCGCCGTCAAATCGCCTGTCACGGTGCCTGTGGTTGCAGTCTTCATGGCGAGCGCCTTGCCGCGAAAACTGATGGCGGGATGGTTAGCCACGTCAAAGAAATTTTTGCCCTTCAGCCGATCGGTGGTCAGCTGGTCGCTGGCCTTGAGCTGGCGCGCGTCGATGCGGACATCAAGGTCGATGCGGTCCATCGCGGCTGGCGACAAGGTGACCGCGCCGCTGACCGCCGGGAAGCTCGCGGTGCGGCTGCCCAGCCCCAGAAAGGCCACCTTCGCCGCGACATCGCTTCCCGCGGGGTCGATGCGGTAACCCAGCGTGGCAGGCGGCGCTGCGGCGATCAGGAATAGCGCTGCTGCTGCAGCGGCCAGACGGGTGATCGCCATAACATTCTCTCCAAGCGGGCGGCCTATGCAAACATAGGCTGATCTGGCTATGACAAAGGCCATGGCAAAACTGTATTTCTATTATGCCAGCATGAACGCGGGCAAGTCGACAACGTTGCTTCAAGCCGATTTCAATTATCGCGAGCGGGGCATGCGGACGATGCTGTGGACCGCCGCGCTGGACGATCGATACGATGTCGGCGCGATCACCAGCCGTATCGGACTCAGCGCCGATGCACAGCGCTTCGATCCCGCCACCGACATCCGTGCCGCCGTGCTGGAACGGCATGGCGCAGTCACGCTGGCATGCGTGTTGGTGGACGAGGCGCAGTTCCTGTCACGCGATCAGGTGCTACAGCTGGCGCGGCTGGCGGATGAGGATGACATTCCGGTCGTTTGCTATGGGTTGCGCACCGACTTTGCGGCGGAGCTGTTTCCGGGATCAGCCGCGCTGCTGGGAATTGCCGACACTTTGGTGGAATTAAAGGGCGTGTGCGAATGCGGCCGCAAAGCGACGATGAACCTGCGGGTTGATGCTGCGGGCCGCGCGGTGCTCGATGGCGCGCAGACCGAAGTGGGCGGCAATGATCGCTATGTTGCGCTATGCCGCAAGCATTTCATGGCGGCGCGGCGCGCGGCGGAGACGGCGGATGCGTGACGCGCTTTATGTCGACCTTATCGATGGCGGCCTGGTGCTGGAAAAGCTGGACGAGCGGCACCGGGATGGGCTGTGGGCAGCCTGTGCCGCAGACTTGGACATTTGGGAAATCTATTCGAGCAGCTTCGCGCCGGACCGTTTCGACGCGGCGTTCAGCGGGCTGCTCGGTCATGCCCACCGGATGCCCTATGCCATCATGCTGGATGATGCGGTGATTGGCATGACCGCCTGGCTGCGCCCAGAGTGGACGGCGCAGACGGTCGAGCTTGGCAACACCTACCTCCGCCCGGACATGCGCGGGAACGGCATTAATGGCCGCGTCAAGCAATTGCTGCTGGACCATGCGTTTGCGGTCGGCGTCCGCCGGGTCGAGTTTCGCATCGACGAACGCAACACACGCAGTCAGGCGGCGGTGCGAAAACTGGGCGCGGTCAAGGAAGGCGTGCTGCGCGCCGAGCGGGTGACGTGGACCGGGCATGTGCGCGACACAGGGCTGTTTTCGATCCTTGCCGACGAATGGAAGCAACGCGCTTCAGCTTTTGTTCAGGACAAGTCGGGACATAGGGTCATATGAGACTGTTCGCCGCCATTTGCCTTGCCGCCATCCCACTAAATGCAACGGCTTCCGACGGCGAACGTGTGCCAAGCGAAGTGGGCGTAGAGGCGGACATCAGCTTTCCGGCGCGCGGCGGCATCCGCAATTTTCGCGCCGATGACGATCGCGGCGTGTGGATCGAGGATCGGCGCCGCAATTGGTATTATGCCAGCTTTTTCGGCCCCTGCCCCGGCATCCAGTTTGCCGACGGCATTGGCTTCGATACGCGCGGGTCGCCGCGTTTCGACCGGCACGCCAAAATCCTGGTCGGGCGCGAGGTATGTGCCATTTCGACCCTGGTGACGGCGGACAAGCCGTTGCCGCGCAAGGACCAGCGCCGCTACGCCCGCGAAGCACGCGAGGCGCTCAAGGCCGAACGCGAAAATTGACAAGCGCCCCTGCGGCTCGCACGGCGGCGCGGTGAACGGCTGGATCATTCTCGACAAACCGCTCGGCCTTGGCTCCACGCAGGCGGTGGGCACGGTCAAGCGCATATGCCGCGCGGCGGGGCTGGGCAAGGTGAAGGTCGGCCATGGCGGGACGCTCGACCCGTTAGCCACCGGGGTGTTGCCGATCGCGCTGGGCGAGGCGACGAAGCTGACCGGGCGAATGCTCGACGCCAGCAAAAGCTACGACTTTACCATAGCCTTTGGCACCGAAACCAACGGGCTCGACGCCGAGGGTGCGGTGGTGGCAACGAGCGATGCGCGGCCAACGCTGGCCGAGGTAGAGGCGGTCCTCCCGCGCTTTACCGGCCCGATCAACCAGGTGCCGCCGGCTTACTCCGCGATAAAGGTTGACGGGAAACGCGCCTATGACCGGGCACGGGCGGGGGAATCCGTTAAGATGGTGGCGCGAGCGGTCACCGTTCATGCACTGACCGTGTCCTCTTCCCCCGCCTGCCCTGAGCTTGTCGAAGGGCTGTCCTTTCTTGGCACCAGCAAAGGAAAGGACGGTCCTTCGACAGGCTCAGGACAAGCGCGGGGGGTAAAGGAAAAGGCCCTCCAATCCATCACCCTCACCGCCCATGTTTCCAAGGGCACCTATATCCGCAGCCTTGCCCGCGACATTGCGCGGGCGCTCGAAACCGTTGGCCATGTCGCCATGCTGCGCCGCACGTGGGCGGGGTCATTCGGCCTTGAATCCGCGATTTCGCTGGACAAACTGGAAAGTCTGGCCCAAGGCGCGCCGCAATCAGAAGTGATTCTGCCGTTGGAGGCAGGGCTGGTCGACATCTCGGCTCTTGCCCTCTCCCCGGAAGCGGCAGGGGCGATCCGTCAGGGGCGCGTTCTGACCGGGGTTGCTGCGGACGACGGGCTGTACTGGGCGCACGGGGGCGATTTTCGCCCGCTGGCGTTGGTAAGCCTTTCGGCGGGAACGCTGAATATCGTGCGCGGCTTCAATTTATAGACCAGGATGTTCGAGGAAAAAATATGTCGATTACTGCCGAACGCAAGGCCGAGCTTATCAAGGATCATGCCCGCGACAAGGGCGACACCGGTTCGCCGGAAGTACAGGTTGCGATCCTGACCGACCGTATCAACACGCTGACCGAGCATTTCAAGAGCCACCACAAGGACAACCACAGCCGCCGCGGCCTTTTGATGATGGTCAACAAGCGGCGCTCGCTGCTCGCCTATCTCAAAAAGAAGGACGAGGCGCGCTACACCGACCTGATCGGCAAGCTTGGACTTCGCAAGTAACGTCAACGTTCGGCCCGCTTCGGCGGGCCGTTTACGTATATCGTCATCCCCGCGAAGGCGGGGTTCCATCTCCGGTCATTGCGACCTGAGACAGCATTAGCCGGATTCCCGCTTTGCCGGGAATGGCGATGTGAAAGGGGCGCTCCGCATCCGGCGGGGCGGCCATGGGGCACGATGAAGGCCCCGCACCGCACCGGGCCGGTTTGCCTGGAAAGCAAGAGGCCCCGCCCGGCATAGGGCCTGGCGGGCGAAGGAAAAAACATGTTTGATGTGAAAACTGTATCGATCGAGTGGGGCGGACAGACGCTGACGCTCGAAACGGGCAAGGTTGCCCGCCAGGCCGACGGCGCCGTGATGGCAACGCTGGGCGAAACCGTGGTTCTGTGCGCCGTCACGGCGGCCAAATCGGTCAAGGACGGCCAGGATTTCTTTCCGCTAACCGTTCATTACCAGGAAAAATATTCCTCGGCTGGCCGCATTCCCGGCGGCTTTTTTAAGCGCGAGCGCGGTGCGACGGAAAAGGAAACGCTGGTTTCCCGCCTGATCGACCGCCCGATCCGCCCGCTGTTTCCAGAAGGTTTCTATAACGAAATCAACGCTATCGCTCAGGTTTTGAGCTATGACGGATCGAACGAGCCGGACATATTGGCGATGGTCGCGGCGTCGGCCGCGCTCACCATTTCGGGCGTTCCCTTCATGGGCCCGATCGGCGCGGCGCGCGTCGGTTATCTCGACGGCGAATATATTCTCAACCCAACCGACGAACAGGTGGCCGAGGGTGATCTCGATCTGGTCGTCGCCGCGACGCACGACGCGGTGATGATGGTCGAATCCGAAGCCAACGAGCTGTCGGAAGAGGTAATGCTGGGCGCCGTCATGTTCGCGCATGACGCTTGCCGTGAAGTCGTGAAGGCGATCATCGCGCTTGCCGAACAGGCGGCGAAGGATCCTTGGGACATGGCATCGTCGGACGACAATGCCGCGCTGAAGGACAAGCTCAAGAAGCTGATCGGCAAGGATATCGAGGCCGCTTACAAGCTGACCGACAAATCGGCGCGTTCGAACGCGCTGAACGAGGCGCGGGCCAAGGCCAAGGCTCAGTTCACCGCCGACGGGCTCGACCCGCAGATGGTGATGGCCGGCATCAAGCTGACCAAGAAGCTGGAAGCCGACATCGTGCGCGGCGCGATCCTGAAATCGGGCAAGCGCATCGATGGGCGCACCACGACGCAGATCCGCCCGATCATGGCCGAAACCCACTTCCTGCCCCGCGCACACGGCTCGGCGCTGTTCACGCGCGGCGAGACGCAGACCATCGCCACCTGCACCCTTGGCACCAAGGAAGCGGAACAGATGATCGACGGCCTAACCGGGCTGCGCTACGAGCATTTCATGCTGCACTACAACTTCCCGCCCTATTCGGTCGGTGAAGTCG
>ERZ1066121.1989-NODE-1989-length-13581-cov-8.164350_pt1 | contig 13581 bp, 14 predicted proteins | sample MGYA00382768_ERZ1066121 | MGnify/ENA primary metagenome ERZ1066121 (study PRJEB33369, sample SAMEA5778351) | biofilm metagenome | biome: Industrial cooling water; feature: Water cooling tower basin; material: Biofilm | place: United Arab Emirates | collected... | reverse complement strand
CAGGCTGATGATGGCGTCATAAGGCCCGCCGGAGAGCGGCTGCTCGAAGTCGAGATGGGCGGCCGTCCGAGCCGGCACTCCGGCAGCGGCAAGGTGCGCAGCGACATTGCCGCGGGCCAGGCCAGCCGCGAGGGCATTACGCCCTTTAAAACGAACGAAGCCAAGGCGCTCGATGATATCCTCGGCCATGGCGTCACCCAGCCAATGCGCCGCGCCCTTTCGCTGCTGGCGACGCTCGGCACGATGCAGACGGAGCGCACGGCGGCGACTGTCGAAGATCTGTGGAACGGTGGAACTCACCGGGACGCCGTGGCGGTGCGCGAGCGGCGAGGCAAGCAATGACTACCGCCTTGCTGTCCGCGCTCGAGCCGGTCATCGACTTCGTGTTTCCGCCGCGCTGCCCTGCCTGCGGGGCAGGAGTGGGGCGGCACGGCGGGCTTTGCACGGAATGCTGGGCGGGGCTGGCGATCCCCTCGGAACCATGGTGCAAAGCTTGCCAGCGCCCCTTCGGAGATATCGGCCCCGGAGAGGGCGCAATCTGCGCGCCATGCCTCGTCAATCCGCCGCGCCACGCGGGCATCTACGCCGCCACGCTTTATGCGCCCGTTCCTCGCAAGCTGGTGCTGGCATTCAAGCACGGCCGCCGCATTGCCATGGCGCCGATGCTGGCGCGGCTCATGGCTGCGCGGCTTCCCGACGATAGCGAGCGGCTGATCGTTCCGGTGCCGCTGCACCGCTGGCGGCTCTGGTCGCGCGGTTACAATCAGGCTGCCCTCCTCGCACGCGAATTGGAGCGGCTCGGCAAGGGGGAGATGATCGTCGATGCATTGCATCGCCAGAAGCGGACACCCTCGCTGGGCGGCTTGGGCGCCAGGGCCCGCCGCCGTGCCTTGAAGGGGGCAATCTTCGTCACGGAGCGACACCAAGCGGCGATCGCGGGGCGCGCCATCCTGCTCGTCGATGACGTTCTGACCAGTGGCGCCACGAGCGATGCCTGCGTCGCAGCGCTGAGGACGGCGGGCGCGCAATCTGTGGCGGTTGCCTGTTTCGCGCGGGTCCTTGACGAGGCACTACCCGCCACAAACGAAACGCCCGGGGCCATTACAGCCCCGGGCGCCACGTGACGATATGCACGGACCCCCCTCGCAGGTCGGCGGATCCCCCCGGAACCGCTACCCAGGTCCTTCCCTCATCTCCGCACGCGCCAGGCCTGAGCGAGGCGGCGAAAACGGAGTTTCCCCTGAACCCGGCGCTCTTGCGTCGCACTCGATCCAAAGTGCCGGCCAGCGCGGCCTGCTTCCGATGTGTCTCGCACTTCGCGGAGTTTACAAAGCCCGACCTATGCATCCCGCGGATTTTGCACGAAGACAGTGGTTATCTTGCAACAAAGCCCCCAGAGCAGGTTGATATGAGCGAAGCCTTTAACCCGAAGTTCGACAGCCAGGGCCTGCTGTCGGCCGTTGTCATCGATGCTGCGAGCAGCCGCGTATTGATGGTTGCCTTCATGGATGCGGGCGCGCTGGAGGCCACCCGCCGGACCGGTTCTGCTCATTTCCACTCGCGATCGCGCGGGCGGCTTTGGAAGAAGGGGGAGAGCTCGGGCAATGTGCTCGCTGTCGAGGAGATACTGGTCGATTGCGATCAGGATGCGCTGGTGTTGCGCTGCCGGCCTGCAGGACCGACCTGTCACACCGGCGCGGCGAGCTGCTTCTACCGCAGGTTGTCCAGCGACGGTTTGGAGACGATCAGCGGTTGACGCTTACGTAAACCGCGAATAGCAATTGCCATATGCCTCAGACAGCCATCGCCGCGACATCCGCAGGTAACTCCGGTGCCCTGCTCGACCGGCCTGACAAGCTGGATCGCGAGACCTTCTCCATTTCCGACTTGACCGACGAGTTCGGCTGCACCGCCCGGGCGCTGCGTTTCTATGAGGATGAGGGCCTGATCGCGCCTCACCGGGCGGGGCTCACGCGGCTCTACTCCAAGCGCGACCGAGCCCGGCTCGCTTGGATCATGCGCGCCAAGAATGTCGGCTTTTCGCTGACCGAAATTCGCGAGATGATCGACCTCTATGATCTCGGCGATGGACGGGTGGAACAGCGCCGCGTCACCATCGAGAAATGCCGCACCCATGTCGCGAAGCTGAAACGTCAGCGCGCCGATATCGACAGCTCCATCAAAGAGCTCACCGACTTCATCAGCCACATCGAAAATCTCGCCCCCTCCGCCTGAGAAAGAGCCCAAGATGCCAACCTATACCGCTCCCGCCCGCGATGCCCGTTTCATCATCAACGAGGTCCTGGACCTCGCGAGCCACGGCAATCTGCCCGGCTTTGAAAGCGCGACGTCTGACATCATCGATACGGTGATCAGCGAGGGTGGGCGCTTTTGCGCAGAGGTGCTGGCGCCGCTTAACCGGTCCGGTGATGAAGAAGGCTGCGTGCGTCACGCGGACGGCTCGGTCACCACTCCAGCGGGCTTCAAAGATGCTTACCGCCAATTCACCGAGGCTGGGTGGGGCACGCTCTCCCAGCCGGAGGAGTTCGGCGGGCAGGGCATGCCCCACGTGCTTGGCTTCGCACTCGAGGAGTTCATCTCGAGCGCCAACCAGGCGTTCGGCATGTATCCAGGCCTGACCAATGGCGCAGTATCCGCCCTGCTAGCCAAGGGCTCGCCCGAACAGCAGGCGATGTATCTGCCCAAGATGATTTCAGGCGAATGGTCTGGCACGATGAACCTGACCGAGCCGCAGTGCGGCACGGACCTCGGCCTCATTCGCACCAAAGCAGAGCCCCAGGCTGACGGCAGCTACGCCATTACCGGCACCAAGATCTTCATTTCGGCCGGCGAGCATGACCTGACCGAGAACATCATTCACCTCGTGTTGGCCAAGCTTCCCGGGGCTCCGGATTCGACCAAGGGCATCTCGCTCTTTGTGGTGCCGAAGTTCCTTCTCGACGAGAACGGCAACCCTGGCGAGCGCAACGCAGTCGTCTGCGGCTCGATCGAAGAGAAGATGGGCATTCACGGCAACTCGACCTGCCTTCTCAACTATGACGGGGCCAAGGGCTGGCTGGTCGGCGAGGAGAACAAGGGCCTTGCCGCGATGTTCATCATGATGAACGCGGCGCGCCTTGGCGTCGGCATCCAGGGGCTGAGCCAGGCCGAAGTCGCCTATCAGAACGCAGTCGTCTATGCGAAGGATCGGCGCCAGGGTCGCGCCCTGACCGGCCCTGCGGACGCGAGTGCGAAGGCCGATCCGATCCTCGTCCATCCCGATGTCCGCCGCATGTTGATGGACGCCAAGGCGTTCACCGAAGGGATGCGCGCCCTGTGCTTGTGGGGCGCGCTTCTGGTCGATCTCAGCCACAAGGGCGCTACAGAAGAGGATCGTAAGGAGGCCGACGCGCTGATCGGTCTGCTAACGCCCGTCATTAAGGGTTACGGCACCGACAAGGGCTTCGAAGTTGCCGTCAACATGCAGCAGGTCTTCGGCGGCCACGGCTACATCCGCGAATGGGGCATGGAGCAATTCGTGCGCGATGCTCGCATTGCTCAGATTTACGAAGGCACGAATGGCATCCAGGCCATGGACCTGTGCGGCCGCAAGCTGGCGCAGGGCGGCGGCGCGGCGATACAGGCGTTCTTCAAGCTGGTTGGCGAGGAATGCGCCGCGGCCAAGGCTGACGAGGCGCTGGCCCCGTTCGCGGAAAAGCTGGAGAAGGCGCTCGGCGAACAGCAGGCTGCGACGATGTGGTTCATGCAGAACGCGATGCAGAACCCGAATCACCTGGGCGCCGGCGCGCACCACTACATGACGCTGATGGGCATTGTGACCCTGGGTCTTATGTGGCTCAAGATGGCGCGCGTCGCGCAGGCCAAGCTTGCTGCAGGAAACGAGGATTACGCATTTTACCAAGCCAAGCTCTTGACCGCCCGCTACTTCGCTGAGCGTTATTTGCCCGATGCGGGAGCTCTGCGCCGCAAGATCGAAGCGGGGGGCGAAGCGATGATGGGCTTGGACGACGAGGCATTCGCAACGGCTGCTTGAGGGCGCACCCCACGGGGCGCAAGCGCACTTGGTAATCGAGCGCGCTTACGATAAAGCCCGAGCATGAGCGATGTGCGCACCCTGACCACCGTCGCCGTTCGGGAGCGAACCGGGTTGCTCGACCGTCTGTTGTTTGCTCACCCGCGCAGGGTTGGCGAAAGCTATATGGAGCATTTCCAAATTGCCGGGCGTTTCGGGAGGGCTATGATCGCCGGTGGGATCAAATGCTTGATGCACGCTTGCCTGCCTGCCGTATTCGAGCGTTCGGCGAGCGACTGCGTTGCGAAGTTGCATGGCGAACTGACTCGGCGTCGCGCTGCATCGGCCGATAGTTTTCCGGATTACGTGATCTGACCTCCGCGTCCTTGCCGGCTTCGGCACATGTCGTGATCGTCGGCGGCGGCTTCTCCGGCGCGCTGCAGGCGATCAACTTGCTCCGCCATGAAGGCCCGAGAGCAACGCTCATCGAGCGTCGGCCGCGCGCTGGTGAAGGCCTCGCTTATGGCGATGCCGCTCCCGAGCATCTGCTCAATGTGCGAGCGAAAGGCATGAACGCCAATCCGGATGATCCGGAGGGTTTCGTGCGTTGGCTCGCGGCTCGCGGCGGGGAATATTCCGCCGACTGCTTCGTCCCGCGACTGGTCTACGGCGAATATCTGCGGGAACTGCTGGCGGAGGAGATGGCTCGTCAGCCGGGGCGACTGACTCTGGTAAGGGGTGATGCGGTCGGTATCGAGTTGAACGGCGGTGCGAAGGTGGCGCTGGAGGATGGCCGGATGGTCGCTGCGGATCTGGCAATCCTGGCTATCGGCAACTTGCCGCCCCATCATCCACCAGGATTCGGTGACGCGCTCGACCCCGATCTCTATGTGGCCGATCCTTGGGCGAGTGAAGCAACCCTTGGTCTCAATCCCGATGATAGGGTGCTTATCATTGGCACCGGCCTCACAATGGTCGACATGGCCTTGCGGTTGGAAAGCGAAGGTTTTGCGGGGCGGATGATAGCTGTCTCGCGCCGCGGTCTGCTGCCTCACCGCCACGGGCCGCAGCAGCCCTTCACTCCTATCGACGAGCGACCGCAGGCTTGTGCGTCATGGCTCTTGCATGGTGTTCGGCAACGAGCAGCTGAGGTTGGCTGGCGCAATGCGGTGGACGAGCTGCGCCGGTTCACGCAGCAATTATGGCGCGCGGCGGACCATCCCACGCGAGCCCGGTTCCTGCGTCATCTGCGTCCATGGTGGGATATTCACCGCCATCGACTCTCGTCCGAAGTCGCCGACCGACTAGTCGGTTTGATGGAGGCTGGCAGGCTGGAAGTGTTCCCTGCCGCTACTCGCTGGGCTCGATCTAAGGATGGCAGACTTGCGGTCGCTATCAAGCGCCGAGGCGCCCGGAACGAGGACGAATTGCTTGTACGGCGGGCTATCAATTGCACTGGTCCGCAAGGCAATCTTGCTGCGTCGCAAGACCGCTTGCTGCGGCAGCTGGCAGCCGCAGGCGCCATTCGGCCCGACCCGCTGCACATCGGTATCGACGTGGACGCTCAGTCGCGGACGATCGCGGCCAACGGGCGGCGGAACGAGAATCTCTATGCGATCGGCCCAATGACGCGCGGGGAGGCGTGGGAAATCGTCGCAGTGCCCGATATCCGCCAGCAGGTCTGGGCGCTCGCCCGCCGCCTCTCCAACGCGCATTGGATCGGTGGCGAGGGGCTCTAGGGCGACGACTATTCCTCCGGCAGGAAGTCAGGCACAGAGAGATAACGCTCGCCGGTGTCGTAATTGAAGCCGAGTATGCGCGAGCCGGGGGCGATGTCGGGCAGTTTTTGCGCGATGGCTGCCAGGGTGGCGCCGCTGGAAATCCCCACCAGCAGACCCTCTTCACGAGCGCTGCGGCGGGCCATCTCCCGCGCGTCTTCCGCATCGACCTGGATCGCGCCATCGATCGCCTGGGTGTGCAGGTTCTCGGGCACGAAGCCCGCGCCAATGCCCTGGATCGGGTGCGGGCCGGGCTGACCGCCCGAGATGACCGGCGAGAGCGTCGGCTCGACCGCGAAGGCTTTCATGCTCGGCCATTCGCCCTTCAGCACCTCGGCGCAGCCGGTGAGGTGCCCCCCGGTTCCTACCCCGGTGATCAGCACATCGATCGGGCTATCTCGAAAGTCGGCCAGAATTTCGCGCGCCGTGGTCTGTTGGTGAATGGTGAAATTAGCGGGATTGTCGAACTGGCTGGCAATCCATGCCCCCTCTGTCTGGCTCGCGAGTTCCTGCGCCCGCTCGATCGCGCCCTTCATGCCCTTTTCTCGCGGGGTAAGGTCGAAGCGAGCGCCGTAGGCAAGCATCAGCCGCCGCCGCTCCAGGCTCATGGATTCGGGCATTACAAGGATTAGCTTGTAGCCCTTGACCGCCGCAACCATGGCAAGGCCGATGCCCGTATTGCCGCTAGTCGGCTCGATGATTGTGCCGCCCGGGCGAAGCTTGCCGCTGGCCTCCGCGTCCTCGACCATCGCGAGCGCGATGCGATCCTTGATCGAGCCGCCGGGATTGGCGCGTTCCGATTTCACCCAGACCTCATGATCGGGGAACATCCGAGCCAAGCGGATATGCGCAGTGCCGCCGATGGTGGCGAGGACGGATTCGGCTTTCACGGAATTTGCTCCTGCAAAGTTTGCTCAGGGGTTTCTTGCAACGCTTTTGGCGGATCGAAGGTCCGGGTGTTGCGTAGCACGGGAAAGAACCGGGCCCAAAGCGCGACGGTCACGATCGCACCAACCCCACCAGTCACAACGGCTGCGACCGGTCCGATCAGGCTGGCCAGCCATCCAGAGAACGCATCTCCGCCTTCGTTGGAGGCGCTGATCGTCAGCAAGCTGGCCGAAGATACACGGCCGCGCATGTCGTCTGGGGTGTGGAGTTGCACCAGGGATTGTCGAATATAAACGCTGAACATGTCAGCAGCACCGACGATGAACAGCATCGCCAGACTGAGAGGCATGGACGTCGAAAGTCCGAAAACGATGGTAGCGACGCCGAACACCGCTACCGCGGTCAACATCTTGGGCCCAACCCCAGTTCTGAGGGGGCGAAAGCTGAACCATGTGGCGCTCACGAGCGCGCCCAGGGCAGGCGCCATGGCCAGCTGTGACAGGCCGGTCTCGCCAACCTGAAGAATATCACGGGCATAGACTGGAAACAGCGCGGTCGCTCCGGCCAGGAACACAGCGAACAGGTCCAGAGTGATCGCGCCAAGCACCATCTTGTTGTTGATGACGTAGCGCCAGCCTTCGATGATCTGGTGAACTGGCCGTTGCGCGCCGCTAATCGGCGAGCGCGGCACGTCGCCGATCAAGCTAAGAGCGGCAATCGCCACGATGAACAAAGCGGCCGCAACTGCGTAGGGCAAAAACGGCACCAACGCATGGGTATACCCGCCCAGGGCGGGCCCTGCGATCATCCCCGCCTGCCAGGAAATGGAAGAAAGCGCGATGGCGCTGGGGAGAACGGCCTTGGGTACGAGGTTGGGCGCCAGCGCTGACAGTGCCGGACCATTGAACGCGCGCGCGATGCCGAGCGCGACTGCAACCGCGAATAGCCAGGACACCGTCAGTAGGCCCTCGCGAGTGAGGTAGGCGAGCAGCAACGCGCAACCGAGCTGCAGCACCACGGTCAACCGGGCAACAGTCTTGCGGTTCAACCGATCCGCAGCGAGGCCCGAAAACGGGGTCAACAGGAAAAGGGGCAGAAATTGAAGCAGGCCAATCAACGCTAGCCGGCCGGACGCTTCTCCAACGCTCATTCCGCTGTTGCGAGATATGTCATAGGTTTGCCAGGCGATGACGAGCATCATCGCATATTGCGCCACCGTCATCGCCAGACGCGCAAGCCAATAGCAACGGAAGTTGTGGTACCGGAGCGGCGATCGCTCGGGTAAAGGGGCGGTATCAGGGACGCTCACCGCGGCGCAATGGCAAAGCCAGCCGCGATTGGGAAGCGCCGACGGTTCTTAAGACGCCGCCGTGACCGCTCAGCGCGTTCGGCGCAGGCGTGGGTTCGGCTGCAGCGTGTCAATCATTGCGAGAAAATCGTCGATCCGGATGATGCGCTCGAATTGGAATCCCGCCCGGTTTTCCCGGCACCAAATGACATAGGCTTCGATGCGGCCGACGACGGGGAGACGGATGATCACTCTGTCCCCACGCGCAAGATCGCGGGCATCATCGACCATAAAACCATGCGCGGAGAGATTTGCGATATGTAGCCGCATGTCACCAGCGCGGAAATGCTCGGCGATCACCGGATGATCCACGGGGTGCCGCGCCAGACGGCGCTGGTCGGTGACGCTGAGCTGTGCTCCTGCGCTCATGGATGACGCTTCCCTCTGTATTCTGTGCGACAAGGGTAAGGTGCATCGAAAAGGCTGATATTCGGTTAAGCAGAGCCAGGCCGCAGCCTCGCCATGGCTAACCGCGTAGGATCGCGTGCTTCTTTTTGCCCAGGCTGAGCCGTGCCTCACCTCCCGGTGCCAGCCGAATCTCGTACGCCGGTTCGCTAACGACAGCGCCGTCGAGCCGCACCGCGCCTTCGGCAAGCTTGCGTTTGGCCTCTCCGCCTGAAGCGACAAAGCCTAGTTCGGTGAGCGCCACGCCAATGCGGACGCCCTCTGCACCGATTGCCAGAACTGGCAGATCCTCGCCCATTCCTCCCCCCGCGAAGGTGGCAGCGGCAGTCGCCTCGGCGGATGCAGCAGCAGCCACCCCCCGAACAAGCGAAGTCACCTCGTTGGCCAGCACGATCTTGGCGGCGTTGATTTCCGCACCGCCAAGCGCTTCCAGCCGCATTATCTCATCAAGGGGCAAGTCGGTGAACAACCGGAGGAAGCGGCCCACGTCACGATCGTCGACGTTGCGCCAATACTGCCAGAAGTCGTAGGCAGGCAGTTGCGCCTCATTAAGCCACACAGCCCCCGCTGCTGTTTTCCCCATCTTGGCGCCGTCTGCGGTCGTCAGCAGTGGAGTAGTCAGCCCGAACAGCTCGGTCCCGTCCATACGACGGCCCAATTCCACTCCATTGACGATGTTGCCCCACTGATCGCTGCCGCCCATCTGCAGCCGCGCGCCCATTGTCTGCGCGAGATGCCGGAAATCATAACCCTGCAAGATCATGTAGTTGAACTCGAGAAACGTCATCGGCTGCTCACGCTCGAGCCGCAGCCGGACGGAGTCGAATGTCAGCATGCGGTTGACGGTGAAGTGCATCCCCACCTTCTGCAGCATCTCGATATAGCCGAGGCCGCCCAGCCAGTCCTGGTTGTTGACCATCACGGCATCGGTTGGGCCCTCGCCAAAGGTCAGCAGTTTCTCGAACACCGTGCGAATACCGGCGATATTCTCTTCGATCGCCTCATCGGTCAGCATCTTCCGGCTTTCGTCGCGCCCCGTGGGATCCCCAATCCGCGTGGTGCCGCCGCCCATCAGCACGATGGGCTTGTGCCCAGTCTGTTGCAGGCGGCGCAGCAGCATGATCTGCACCAGGCTGCCGATATGCAAGCTGGGTGCGGTAGCGTCGAAACCTATGTAGCCCGGCACCACCTGCCGCGCTGCAAGGGCGTCCAGCCCCGCGGCATCGGTCATCTGGTGGACATAGCCGCGCTGTTCCATCACGCGCAAAAGTTCTGACTGGTATTGGCTCATCGCGTCTCTCATGGAAGAGGGCGCGCGCTAGCATGGGGGAGGGGTGGTGCAAACGCTCGAGTTGAAACCGCATCCCGCATTCCATCCAGCCAAGGTTAGCGGCGTTAGCGTACGCTGGACCCAACTGAATGACGGGCGCCTGATGCTTCGCTACCGGGTTGATGGCTGCGGCGCGCTGATAGTGCCGGCCTTCAAAGGGCACGGGCAGGCGGACGATTTATGGAAAACCACCTGTTTCGAACTGTTTCTCTATGATGGCGAGGGGCGCTACCGCGAATTCAACTTCTCGCCGAGCGGGCAGTGGGCAATTTACGGCTTCGCCGGCTATCGCAATCGAGACGGGGACGCCGCGCTCCGCGACCACCCCGAGATCAAGCATGAGATGGGAGACAGCGTGTTCGTCCAGACGGTGTTCGTCGATGCCGGAATCCTGTTCGGAGCAGAGCGCGCCGCGCTTGCCGCAGTGATAGAGGAGGACGGCGGGCGACCGTCCTATTGGGCGCTGGCGCATAATGGGCTGAAGCCCGACTTCCACGATCCCTTCGGATTTCGCATTCCGCTGAAAGACGGCTCCCCGGCATGAAATTCGGTATCGATCGGCTTCTGGCTGAACCTGAACTGCGGCGCCAGCTAGAAGGCAAGCGCGTTGCGCTCGTGGCGCACCCCGCCAGCGTGACGGAAAACCTGACGCACAGTTTGGACGCACTGATCGCCGCAGGCATCAACGTCACCAGCGCCTTCGGTCCTCAGCATGGCCTCAAAGGCGACAAGCAGGACAATATGGTCGAAACCGAGGATGAGACCGATCCGGTCTACGGCATCCCAGTCTTCAGCCTCTATGGAGAGGTGCGTCGCCCAAGCGGACAGATGATGTCGACCGCCGACGCATTCCTGTTTGACCTTCAGGACCTCGGGTGCCGCATCTATACCTTCGTCACCACGTTGCTCTACCTCCTCGAAGAGGCGGCCAAGCATGAAAAGAGCGTGTGGCTGCTCGACCGACCAAACCCGGCGGGTCGCCCCGTGGAGGGCACGCTGCTGCTTCCCGGCCAGGAGAGTTTCGTGGGTGCCGCGCCAATGCCGATGCGCCACGGCCTTACCATGGGCGAGATGGGCCACTGGTTCATCCGCCATTTCGGCCTCGATGTCGATTATCGGGTGATCGAGATGGAAGGCTGGCGGCCCGATGCGGCACCTGGCTTTGGCTGGGCGGAGGATCGCATCTGGATCAACCCAAGCCCCAACGCCGCGAACCTCAACATGGCGCGCGCTTACGCCGGCACGGTTATGCTCGAGGGCGCAACCCTGAGCGAGGGACGTGGCACCACCCGTCCTCTCGAGGTTTTGTTCGGCGCTCCGGACATCGATGCGAAGGCGGTGCTGGAAGAAATGAGTGCGTTCGCGCCGGACTGGCTCGCGGGGTGCGCGCTGCGCGAGGTCTGGTTCACCCCGACCTTCCACAAGCACGTAGGTTCGCTATGTAACGGGTTGATGATCCACGCCGAGCGCAGTTTCTACAACCATGACACTTTCCGCCCCTGGCGGCTTCAGGCGCTGGCCTTCAAGGCCATCCGCCGCCTTTATCCCGATTATGAAATCTGGCGCGATTTTCCCTACGAATACGAGTTCGAGCGCCTCGCCATCGATGTCATCAATGGGGGCCCAGTCTTGCGCGAATGGGTCGACGATCCAGCCGCGCGGCCCGGGGACTTGGAGCAGTTGGCTAACTCCGACGAGGCCGCTTGGCGCGAAAGCATTCGTGACTGTCGGCTATATTGATCTGATCAGACAACGTTTTCCGCTTGACCATACGCTCGGCGTGCCAGAGCTTGGCCATAGCGGCCGGTTCGAGCCGATCGGAGAGGACAGTCATGGCGACAGCATCGGCCCCCGCGGCCGCGCAACGCAGTGTGCGAGTGACCCTGTGGATCCTGCTGATCGTCTACATCTTCAATTTCATCGATCGGCAGATCGTCAACATTCTAGCTGAGCCGATCGCGCGCGATCTCAGGCTGTCCGACACGCAGATCGGGCTCATGACCGGACTGGCCTTCGCATTGTTTTACACTGCGCTGGGCCTGCCGATCGCCCGCTACGCCGATCGGCCTACAACCAATCGCCCGCGGTTGATTGCCATCGCGCTTGCGACTTGGTCGGCAATGACCGCGTTGTGCGGGGTTGCCGCCAACTTCTGGCAGCTCTTGCTCGCCCGGATCGGGGTTGGCGTGGGGGAAGCCGGCTGCACCCCGCCGGCGCATTCGCTAATCAGCGATATAGTTCCTCCCGAGCGACGCAGCTCGGCGCTGGCCTTCTACGCGCTGGGCATACCGATCGGCACGTTGCTGGGGATGCTGATCGGTGGCTTTCTCGCCGATTGGGTCGGGTGGCGGCGCGCCTTCCTGGTTGTCGGTCTGCCCGGAGTGGCCCTCGCGTTGATCGTGGTCTGGTTGCTCAAGGACCCGCGTCAGAGCGCGCCGGCAACTGACGCGCCCGCAGCTGCCGTGCCGCAAATGTCCATGCTAGCGGCGATGGGCTCGGTGATGAAGTCGCCAGCCTTCGTTTTATTGCTGGCTGCGGGCTCCGCAGCTGCGTTCCTCGCTTATGGCAAGGTCACTTGGACGACGATCTTCTTCCAGCGCACCCATGGGCTGACGCCGGGCGAAGTGGGCTTTTGGTTCGGGATCGTCAACGGGGGGGCGGGTATTGCCGGGACCGTTCTGGGTGGGTGGCTGGCGGACCGGTATGGCGCCACCAATCGGCGTCACGTCCTCACCGCCCCCGCGATCGGCATGGCGGTGGCGGTGCCGATTGCCTTCCTGGCCTATCAGGCAAGCGATTGGCGCGTGGCCTTGCTACTACTGATCGGGCCGACCCTGCTCAACTCGCTCTACTATGGCCCAACCTATTCAGCCGCCCAGGGCCTCGTGTCGCTGCGCCAGCGAGCGGTCGCTTCGGCAACGGTGCTGTTCTTCCAGAACCTGATCGGGCTTGGGCTCGGTCCACTATTTTTCGGCATGCTCTCGGACATGCTGCAGCCGAGCTTTGGCGAAGATAGCGTGCGCTATGTCCTCTATGGAGCAGCCTTTCTCGGCCTAATCCCGGCATTCTTCTTTTGGCGCTGCAGCCTGCGTCTCAACGAGGAGCTCGACCGTAAGGGTTGAGCTGCCCTACTTGTCTGGGTGAGCCGGAAGGAGCTGAGGCGGCCCGGGCTCCGGCGCCTGTTTGAAGTCGGAGGGATCGGAAACCGGCACGATCACACTGCAATCGTCTATCTTTCGATCCACCGCGTACATCAGCACGGGCTTATCAGGGCTGGCTGGCTCGCGTTCCAGCTTCGGCTTGCCTGTCTGCTCGCGAATGTGCTGAATTTTCTGGCGGCACTCCTCTGGTGAGGGTTTGGCATCGTCGATGCTCTTCCAGGGGCGGGCGGGTTCCTCATAGGATGGTTGGTCAAGGGGGGCGGGCGGAGCCGGGGCGAGCGTCACCAGCGCGGAGCTCGCAATGATAAGTACCTTCATCCCGGTTCTCCAACTATCGCGACGACTTTAGCAGAAATCGCAAGCCCTTGCACTGTAGGATTTAGCTGGGTGAGGATCACCCCTGCTTGCGGCTCAATTCCCGCATGGCGTCGTCGAGGCCGTCGAGAGTCAGCGGATACATCCGATCCTTTACCAGCTGCTTGATAACGCGAGTGGACTGGGAATAGCCCCACTGCTTTTCCGGCACGGGATTGAGCCACACCGTCGCCGAGTAGGTGTCGGTGACCCGCTGCATCCACACCGCGCCAGGCTCATCGTTCATATGTTCAACACTGCCGCCGGGATGGGTTATCTCGTAT
>ERZ1066121.1984-NODE-1984-length-13600-cov-51.506755_pt1 | contig 13600 bp, 15 predicted proteins | sample MGYA00382768_ERZ1066121 | MGnify/ENA primary metagenome ERZ1066121 (study PRJEB33369, sample SAMEA5778351) | biofilm metagenome | biome: Industrial cooling water; feature: Water cooling tower basin; material: Biofilm | place: United Arab Emirates | collected... | reverse complement strand
TCGTGCGCGAAGCGTTCGGCCACCAGCGCGCCCACCTCGGCGTCCTCGCGCGGCAGCAGGCGCGGCGCCATCTCCACCACGCTCACCTGCGCGCCGAACCGCGAAAAGCTCTGCGCCAGCTCGCAGCCGATCGGTCCGCCGCCGAGCACGAGCAGGCGCCTTGGGAGTTCGCGCAAGGACCACACCGTGTCGCTGGTCAGGGCCTCGATCCCGTCGAGGCCGGGGATCGTCGGCACCAGCGGCCGTGCGCCGGTCGCGATGACAATGCTGCGCGCGCTGATGCGCCGGCCATTGACCTCGACCTCCCACGGACTGACGAGGCGGGCCTCGCCTTCGACGACGTCGACGCCCAAGCCCGTGTAGCGCTCGACGGAGTCGTGCGGTTCCACCTTCGCGACGACGCGCTGCACGCGTTCCATCACCGTGGCGAAATCGAAATCGGCGGTCAGCGAGTTCAGGCCGTACATCTGCGCGTTGCGCGCTTCCGCGAGCAGCCGCGCCGAGCGGATCAGCGCCTTCGAGGGCACGCAGCCGGTGTTGAGGCAGTCGCCGCCCATCTTGTGCTTCTCGATCAGCGCGACCTTGGCCTTCACCGCCGCGCCGATGTAGGTCGTGACGAGCCCCGCTGATCCGGCCCCGATGGCGATCAGGTTGTAGTCGAACTTTTCCGGTTTGCCATGCCCGGCGTAGACGCGGCGCGCTTTGAGCCAGCCCAGCGCGGCCTTCAGCACCAGCGGCAGCACGCCTAGCGCCACCAGCGCGCCGAGCAGGCCCGGCGAGAGGATGTCGCCCAGGCTGCGGATCTGCGCGAGCTGCGTGCCGGCCAGCACATAGACGATGGTGGCCGGCAGCATGCCGATCTGGCTCACCCAGTAGAACGTGCGCGTGGGCAGCGCCGTGAGGCCGGAAAGCAGGTTCACCACGAAGAACGGAAACGCCGGCACCAGCCGCAGCGTGAGCAGGTAGAACGCGCCGTTGCGGGCGATGCCGGCATCGATGTCGCGCACGCGCTCGCCGAATCGCGCACGCAGCGCGTCGCGGAAGCCGAAGCGCGCGACGAGGAAGGCCAGCGTTGCGCCGATCGAACTCGCGAACGACACCAGCACCGTGCCCTCGACGAGCCCGAACAGCGCGCCGGCCGCCAACGTCATCACCGCCGCACCCGGGATCGACAGCGCCGCCACCGCGACGTAGGCGAGGAAGAACAGCCCGGCGGCCCGCCACGGATTCGCCGCCACCGCCGCGCCCAGCGCATCGGCCTGCGCCTTCAGCGCGTCGAGGGTGAGCCACTGGTGGGCGCCGGTGGCCCAGATCGCCGCGGCCGCCGCGCCGAGCAGCAGCAGGACGATCAGGGGTTTCGTGGGTGTCGAGGCCATCATCGGATCCGGTGGGTCATGACGGTTCGGCGGTGCGATGCTCGCGGTTACGCGCGCTGACCGGCCGTCAGCGCGACTTCAGCAGCCGCAGCACCACCGCGCAGCCCAAGCCCCAGGCGCCGTTGAGCAGCAGCGCGCCGACGATGAGCTTCGGGTCCCAGCCGCCGGCCATCGGCATGCCCTTGAGCGGGAACACGATGAACAGCGCAACGATGCTCGGGCCCAGCGCGCCCGCGACGATCCACGCCGTCCACCAGCCGGCACCCGTGAAGCGACGCAGTAGCGGGGCCAGCGCGATGGCCCAGACGCCGCCCCAGAACGCCAGCGAGATCACCTGCGGCACGCCGAGCGGCGCCGTGGCGGCAAGGTTGAACGGTGCACGCGGGCTGATGCCCGCCGCGTACAGCAGGCCGAGCAGGCCCTGATGGAAGGCCAGCGTCGCGATGAAGCCGGCGATGAACCCCTTGATGATCGACATCCCACACCTCGGCGCGTCAGGAGCCCACACGGCTCCACTTCGAGCATACGCGTCGACCGGTCAGCGACGCGGCGGTTCGACGCCGATCGCCCGGTCCAGCGACCACGCGCCGGGGCCCTTCACGGCGACCAGCAGCAGGGCCACGGCCCACACGCCGTGCGTGGGCCACGCGTCGGGGTAGACGAAGATCTGGATGGTCGCGGTCATGCCGATCAGGGCGAGCGCCGACAGCCGCGTGGCGAGGCCCAGCACCAGCAGGATCGGGAACGCGTGCTCGGCGATCGCGGCCATCGTCGCCGCCAGCTCCGGCGGGAGCAGCGGCAGCTTGTACTCCTCCTCGAACAGGAACACGGCGCTGTCGCTCAACGCGAAGCCGTCGACCTTGGTTCGGCCGGACTGCCAGAAGATCGCCGCCGGAAACACCCGTGCGGCGAGCAGGAGCAGGTTCTCGGGGAAGCGCGCCAGCAGCGCGTACAGCGGCGCGAGCCAGCGGCCCGGAGCGGAAAGACTGGCGGTGGTCATCGGGTGATCCTCCTCGGGTCGGACGGCGTGGGTGGAGGCGTGGGAAAGCGCGGCAGGAAGCCGTCGAACAGGCCGTCGCCGCCGGCGTGCGCCAGCGCGGCGTCGAGCGCTTCGGCGTCGACCAGCAGGCCGCTGCGCAGCGCGGTGGCGAAGGCCTGCGCCTTGGCCTGCGTCTCGGCGAGGGTGTAGGCGCTCAGGAGTTCGGCCAGCGTGGGCCGGTGGCGGGCGTGGTCGAGCAGCGCCAAGAGCGGTGCGTCGACGTCGTCGACGTGCAGGGCGCCGCCGCTGCGCCAGACCAGCGCGGTCTCCGCGACCCACGCGACGGGCGCCGGGTGCTCGTCGCCGTTCTGCGCGGCCCACAGGGTTCGCGCCGGGTGCGCCGAGCGCAGCAGGCCCACGCTGGGATGCAGCGCGATGCGCCGCGCGGCGACATGGCCCGCCTCGGCGCCGGTGAACGCGCCGAGATCAAGCGCTTGGACGTCGGCGGCGTGCCACGCGCGTCGGCGCAGGCCGTCGAGGCGCGCCACGTCGGCGAGGTAGGGCAGGTGCGCCACCGGCGCAAAGGCTTCGATGAAGGCGGCGAAGCCCGCGCCGTAGGCGAGCAGCACGGGATGCGTCGGCGGCGCGGCGCGCACGGCCTCCGCGGCCATCGCGGCGAAGAATTCGTCACCGACGAGGCGTTCGACGGATGGGAAGCCCTCGGCCAAAGCGCGCACGAGGCTGGACACCACCGTGTTGCGGTGCACGTCGAAGCCACGCGGCGTCGCGTCGGCGGCCAGCGTTTCGCGGGCGTCGACGCCGGGAGCCAGCAGCGCCGCGGCGAAGCGGGCCTGCGCGATCTCCGGCCCGCCGCGGTGCGGCGACGACGGCGCGTCCATCAGGCCGCCTCGCGCGCGCCTTGGCGCTGCAGGCGGCGCGCGGTGCGGGCTTCGTTGGCCAGCGTCTCGAATGCCGGCACGTCGGTGTCCCACTCGACCAGCGTGGGCAGCGCACCGGCGCGCGCCACGATGCGAGCGTACAGCCGCCACGTCTCGTCGCCCACCGGCGAGCCATGGTCGTCGATGCGCAGCGCCGCGCCGTCGTCGAGCGTTTCGATCGCGTGCCCAGCGAGGTGCACTTCGCCGACGGCATGCAGCGGGAAGCGCGCGAGGTAGTCGTCGGGCGAGGCGCCGCGGTTGCGCTGGCTGACCACGACGTTGTTGAGGTCGAGCAGCAGTCCGCAGCCGGTGCGCGCGACGAGGGCGGCAAGGAAATGCACCTCCTCCATCGCGCTGCCGGCGCGCTCGACGTAGGTCGAGGGATTCTCGATCAACACCTGCCGCTGCAGCCTGTCCTGCACCTGCCGCACGTGCGCGACGACGCGCTCGAGCGTGGCGTCGTCGTACGCCATGGGCAGCAGGTCGTTGAAGAACACGCCGTCATGCGTCGACCAGGCGAGGTGCTCGGAGACGCTGTGCGGCTCGAAGCGCTCGACCACGCGCGCTAGGCGCTCGAGGTGCGCGCGATCGAGCGGCTGCGCGCCGCCGATCGACAGCCCGACGCCGTGCACCGACAGCGGGAACGCCGCGCGGACGGCGTCCATCTGCCCATGCACCGGACCACCCGCGCCCATTAGGTTCTCGGCGTGGACCTCGATGAAGTCGAGGTCGCGGCCTTGCGCCAGCAGCGCGGCGGCGTGCACCGGCTTGAAGCCGATGCCGCTGCCCTGGGGGAGCGCGATGTGCATGGTCTGGGCTCGAAGCGCGGGGCGGGCGCGGCGCGTGGCCGCTCAGCGACCGGCGATCGGCTCGAGCGAGCCCTTGCCCTTCGGCGTTTCGATGGCGACGCAGGTGCCGGCCGGCACCAGCTTCCAGGCGTTGCCCTGGTAGTCGCGCGTCGACGTGCCGGCGCAGCTGGTGCCGGGGCCGGCGGCGCAGTCGTTTTCGCCAGCCTTGGAGACGCCGTAGCACTTCTCCTTGCCGCCGCGCGCCGGCGCGTCTTCGGCAGCCGCAGCGGTGGACAGGGCGCCGATGGAAAGCGCGGTGGCGAGCGTGAGTGCGAAGGAAGCGGTGCGGTTCATGGCGATGTCCTCGTGGGTGCGGTGATGGCGGAAGCGGCAGGACGTTCGTCGTCGTGCCGCTGACTTCACCCTACGTAGACGCGTTGGCCCCGGTTACCGCGATGGACGAAAAGTGCACGATCGGCGACGGCGGGGACGTGCGATGCGACCGCGCTGCGCGCTACCGTCGCGGCGCCGTCCCTGGCGACGGCGCGCGGCGCCTGCGGCCCACCCCTGTAACCGCAGCGCCGCCGCCCGCGTAACGCCCTCCAACACCCCGACGCCCTCCGCACCGCGAGACCCATGCTGTCCCCAGCGCCCCACCGGACTCTGGCGAGTGATGACGCCGATGCGCTGTCGCGCTTGGTCCGCCTGCTGCGTTTCCGCACGACGATCTTCTTCTCGGGGCGCCTCTGCAGCGACGCCGACTACGACCAGCCCGACATCCCGGCGCAGATCCACTTCGTGCTGGACGGGCGCCTCGCCGTGCGCGACCTGAAGACCGGGCAGACGCGGGAGATCGAAGCGCCCGGTCTGGTCGCGTTCCCGACGCCGAACCCGCACCGCATCACCGCCACCGACCCCGGCGGCTGCCGCCTGCTGTGCTGCTACGTCCTGCCGGTCGACGCGGTGTCGAGCGCGCTGATCCGTGCGCTGCCGAACCCGCTGGCGCTCGACCTGCGCGGGCACGCCAACCTCGCGGCGCTGGCGCAGCTGCTCACGCTGGAGGCGACCCAGCCGAGGCCCGGCAGCGAGGAGTGCATCCACCTGCACCTGAAGGCCGTGTTGACGGAAGCGGCGCGGCTCGCGCTCGAGGAGGGCCAGGTCTCCGCCGGCCTGCTGCCGGTGCTGTCGGACGCGCGCCTCGCGCGCGCCGTCGCGGCTTTCCTCGACAAGCCGGGCGCGCACTGGACCATCGCGTCGATGGCGCGGGTGGCGGGCATGTCGCGCTCGGCCTTCGCCGCGACCTTCGCGAAGGTCGCCGGCACCACGCCGCAGCAGTTCCTCAGCGCGGTGCGTTTCGACCTCGGCTCGCGACTGCTCGCCGAAGGCGTGCCGATGAAGGCCGTCGCGCGGGCGGTGGGCTACGCTTCGTCGTCGTCGTTCGCGCGCTCGATGCGGCAGTCGCGGACGCGGCCGGCGGCCCCGATGCCGCGATGCGATCCATGAGGCGGTGCTCGAACCACTTCGCGAGCGCGTAGAAGCCCATCGCCGCGTAGGCCGTGGCGGCGAGGACCGCCAGCTGCATCGCCCCGCCGAGCGCCAGCGCGTCCAGCCCGTGCTCGCCGATGAAGCGCAGGTTCGCACGCAGCATCAGGAACAGGTTGAGGCTGGCGATGCCGAACAGGCTGAAGCACAGGGTGAGCCACAGCACGAGCAGGGGCCACGGGGCGTCGCCCATCCGGAGCAGCAGCGGGCGCCGCGTCGCGCGCGCGGCCGATGGCGCCGCCGCGCTCATGCGTCGACGTGGACCGCCGACAGCCAGCCCTCGTCGACCCAGGCGAGCAGGGCCGGCGCGGCGACGTCGAGCGGGATCGCCGGGTCGTCGTCAGCGATTCCCGCGCAGGCCTCGGCGAGCGTGCGCCCGGCGCGCATCCGCGCGAGCAGGTGCGCTTCGGCCACTGCCATGCTGCGGAAGAAGGTCTGGCCGTCGCGGCGCCAGAAGGCGATCGCCGCGTCGCCCTCGACGTTCGCCGCGTCGGCGTCGCGCCACAGCGGGATCGCCGCCGCGTCGACGCTGGCCGTCGCCAGCGCCGGCACCGGGACGATGCGCAGCGTCGGCCACGCCGGCATCGGCAGGGCGAGCAGCACGTCGCGGGCGATGGGCTCGGCGTCCGCCGCGTCGAAGGCGCGACGCAGGCCGGCATCGATGATGGCCACGCCGGCCAGCGCGGTGGGCGTCAGTGCGCGAAGCTCGACGAGCGCTGCGGCGTGGTCGCGCAGCCAGTCGGGGAAATCGAGGCCGTAGCGGCTGAGCGAACGATCCGTCGGCGCATTCGAATCGACGTAGGCGAGTGCCACGGCGTCGAAGCGATCGTCGCCGAGCACGCGCGCGGTGCGCTCGAACGTCGAGGCCAGGGCCTCGACCAGGCGGCGGCGGTAGGCGTTGGCGTACACCGCCATGCGCTGCGTAGCGCTGAAGCGCGGCGTGGCGCGGACGTCCGCGGTGCCGCCTTCGCCGTCGATGACGGCGGCGAGAAAGCGCGCCTGCAGGGCGGCAAGCGGGGTCACGCGGCGCGAACGGTCGGCGAACGCGACGAAGACGCGGGGGCGTCGACGCCGAGAACGGCGGGCATGGCCAGCACGTCCGCGCTGATCCGCCGCGCGATGCGCAGTTCGGCCTCAAGATCCTCGAGCGCCGGGATGTGGTCGTCGCGCTCGATCATCGCGGCGCGGCCGCCGCTGCGGCGCACGAACTCGCGGTACAGCGCCCACACCGGGTCCGACACCGCGGCGTCGTGGGTGTCGATCAGGTAGCCGTCGCGAACGGTATGGCCGGCGAGGTGCAGCTGCTGCACGCGATCGAGCGGCACGCCGTCAAGGAAGTCGAGCGCGTCGAAGCCGTGGTTCACCGCGCTGACGTGGATGTTGTTCAGATCGAGCAGCAGCAGGCAGTCGGCCTCGCGGCACAGTTCGGAGAGGAACTCCCACTCCGTCATCTCGTTGGCGCCGAATTCGACGTAGCTGGAGACGTTCTCGAGCACGAGGCGTCGGCCCAGCAGGTCCTGCACCTGGCGCACGCGTGCGGCGACGTGGCGCACCGCCTCGGCGGTGTAGGGCAGGGGCAGCAGGTCGTGCGCGACGATGCCGCCGTGCGCGCCCCAGCAGACGTGGTCGGAGACCCAGAGCGGATCGACGCGTGCGGCCAGCGCCTTCAGGCGCTTCAGGTAATCCAGATCAAGGGGGTCGCTGCCGCCGATCGACAGCGTGACGCCGTGCAGGGCCATCGGGTAGTCGGCACGGATGCGGTCAAGCCACTGCAGCGGCTTGCCGCCGTCGACCATGAAGTTCTCGGAGATGACCTCCAGCCAATCGACGTCGCGCCTCGCCGCGGCGAAGTCGGCGTAGTGCTGCGGGCGCAGCCCCAAGCCAAAGCCGGGCGAGGCACGATGCATCAGCGTGCCGCGATGTCGCCGATGGTGCCGTCCTTCTCGAGGCACTCCTTCGCGGTGGTGGCCTTGAAGCCCTGGCCGGCGCACTCCGCGTTGCCCTTGCAGGCGTGCTCGGTGGTCTTGCAGTCGTTCTGGCCCTTGCACGAGGTGATGCCGTAACAGTGGACGGTGTCGCCGGCGGCGACGGCGGCGCCGGAGCTGCCCTGCGGGGCTTCGGCGGCGGCCGCGGCGAAGGCGGTGGCGAAGGTGGCGGCGAACGCGGCGATCGAAAGCGTGGTCTTCATGGGAATGTCCTTTGGCGAGCGGAGGGATGGAGCGGGGCCGACCCGGCATGGGCGATTCCCCAGGTGCGAGGATCGCGACGTGCCGCGCTGCGGCGGCCGACCGTCGATGACCTCACGGTTTCACCCTACGTCCACATCGGGACGCCGGTTACAGCGCTGGACGAAAAGAGCACGAACGGCGACGCGCGGCGCGAACGGGCGGTACGCACGCGGCGCCGGCTTCACCGACGCTGAAACAGCCCCGTCACATGGCGCGCGCCGAGGCCGCGCGCGCGGGCCGCGTCGAAAGCCGCCAGGGTCGCTGCGAACGCGGTTGTTCGAACGTGGCCCTGGCCGGCGAGCGCCTGCAGGTAGCGCAGGTCTTTCGCCACGAGGTCGATGGTGAACAGCGGCGTGTCATCGCCCGCGGCCATCAGCTTCGCGGCGTGGGCGAGCGCGGGGCTGGTGGTGGGCAGCGTGCCGAGCATCTCGGCGAGCGCAGGCGCATCGATGCCGATCGACTCGCCGATCGTCAGCGCCTCGGCCATCGCGGCAAGCTGCGCGGCGAACAGGCCGTTGACGAGCAGCTTGGTTTCCGCGCCCCGACCGATTCCGCCGACGGGGAGCACGGCGCGGCCCATCGCCTCGAACGCGGGGCGGGCGGCATCCAGGGCCGCCGCGTCGCCGCCGACGAAGAACACCAGCTGCCCCGCCTCGGCCTGCGGGCGTGAGCCCGCCACCGGCGCATCGAGCACGCTGGCGCCGCGGGCGCGCGCGGCGGAGTCGAACCGGCGGATCCAGCCCGGCGTGACGGTGCCGGCATCGACGAGCACGGTGCCCGGCGTCACCGTCGACAGCGCGGCGTCCGGGCCGTCGAGCCACACGGCGGCGCTCGCCTCGTCGTCGGTGAGCATCGACAGCACCAGCGCGGCACCGCGCGCGGCATCGGCGGGCGTGGCGGCGACCGTGGCCCCGCGTGCGGCGAGCGGCTCCGCGGCCGCGGCGCTGCGGTTCCACACGGTCAGCGCGTAGCCGGCGTCGAGCAGGCGCGCGGCCATGCGTTGGCCCATGGCGCCGAGGCCGAGGACAGCAACGCGGGCCGGTGGCGTGATGGGAAGGACGGCGGCGGAGGGGACGACGGTGGTCATGGCGGACTCGCGTGGTGTGGATGTGCGGCGCAGTGTCCCGGACGCCGGCCTGCGGCCCCAGCCCGCCGCGCGCCGGACAGCCGTGCTTCAATCGCACGAATGGACACCGCCCTGCTGCGCACCTTCGTCGACGTCGTGCACCTCGGTTCGTTCGCCGAGGTCGCGCGTCGCCACAACGTCGACCCTTCGCAGGTGTCGCGCGCCGTCGCCACGCTCGAGGAGCAGGTGGGCGCGCGGCTGTTCCAGCGCAGCACGCGGCGCCTCGAGCCCACCGAGGCGGCATTGCGCTTCCTCGAGCGGGTGGAGCCCATGGTGCAGGAGCTCGATGCGGCGATCGCTGAGGCTGGCGACAGCACCAGCGAAGTGCGCGGCACGCTGCGCATCACTGCGTCGGCCGCGTTCGGCGTGCGCGGGCTGGGGCCGATGCTGGCGCCGTTCCGCGAGCAGCATCCGAAGATCGTTCTCGACCTCGTGCTCACCGACCAGGTGCTCGACCTGCTGGCCGAGCGCATCGACATCGCGGTGCGTCTGGGGCCGAAGCTCGACACGGGCCTGCTCGGCACGAAGCTGATGGCGACGCGCTACCGCGTGCTGGCCAGTCCGGCGTGGATCGCCAAGCACGGGCGACCGGCGCAGCCCGCCGCGCTCTCCGGGATCGGCGTACTGGCCTTCCCGCTCGCCGGGTTCCGCGAGCGCTGGCGCTTCCGCGACGCGTCCGGCGCGATCGAGGACGTGCGCGTGCAGCCGAGCCTGCTCGCCTCCAACGGCCTGAGCCTGCTGCAGGCCGCCGTCGACGGTCTCGGGCCGACGCTGCTCACCGACTGGCTGAGCCGCGACGAGCGCGAGGCCGGAACGCTGGTCGACCTGTTCCCCGACCACCACGCCACGGCGACGGATTTCGACACCGGCGTGTGGCTGCTCTACGCCTCGCGCCAGTACCTGCCGCTGAAGGTGCGGGCGTTCATCGATTTCGCGAAGGCGTGGTTCGCGGCGCGGCAGGGGTGAACGCAGCACTGGCCTAGGCGCCGTATGCGGTGATTGATGCGCGCTGCGCACGGCAGCGCTGTCAACCGAGGCGCTGACTCGCGGCGCGTCGGCGCCGAGAGTGCGCTTCACCGACGGCATCCCGCCATCTTCGGAGAAGCCCCATGAACACGAACGCCAGCGCCAATCCCAACGCCTTCATCGTCCACAACCTCGACAGCGCCCCGCCCGCCTCGAAGCCGCAGCTCGAAGCGACCGCGAAGGCCTGGGGCTTCGTGCCCACGCTGCACGGCACGTTGGCGGAGAGCCCAATCGCGCTCGAGGGCTACAACGCGCTGTTCGGCCTCGTCGCCAAGAGCACGCTGAGCCCGGTCGAGCAGCAGGTCGCCTACATGACCGCCAACGTCTTCCACGAGTGCGAGTACTGCACCGCCGGCCACACCTTCCTGTCGCGCAAGGCCGGCATGGATGAGGCGGTCGTCCAGGCGCTGCGCAGCGGCGAGGCGATCCCGATGAACGCCAAGCTCGAGGCAGTGCGTGCGTTCACGCTGGCCGTGCTGCGCGAACGCGGCTTCGCCGGGGACGGCGCCGTGCAGGCCTTCCTCGCCGCCGGCTACACGAAGGAGAACGTGCTCGAGGTCGTGATGATCATCGCCACCAAGGTGATCTCGAACTACACGAACCACCTCACCCACACGCCGCTCGAGGGCTTCATGAGCGACCCGTCGCTGCGCTGGATCGCGCCGCGCAACCGCGCCACGGCCACCGCGTAAGGAGCCCGCCATGAACCGCCTGCTCCGCATCGACACCAGCACGCGCGGCGACGCCTCGCACTCGCGCCGCCTCGGCGACGAGGTGGAGCAGGCGCTGCTCGCCCACTACGCCGGCCTCGCCCTGCAGCGTCGCGATCTCTCCGAGAACCCGGTGCCGCACCTCGACTTGGACACCATCGGCGCGTTCTTCACGCCGGACGACACGCTGACCGATCCGCAGCGCCTTGCCGCCGCGACCTCCGACCGCGTCATCGGTGAGGTGCGCAGCGCCGACGCGCTGCTGATCACTACGCCGATGTTCAACTTCGGCGTGCCCTCGGCGCTGAAGGCCTGGATCGACCAGCTGGTTCGCATCCGCCGCACCTTCAGCTTCGACGGCGCCAACTTCGGCGGCCTGCTGCACGGTCGCATCGCCATCGTGGCCGTGGCTTACGGCGCCGGCGGGTTCGCGCCGGGTGGCGCGATGGCGACCGGCGACTTTGTGGCGCCCTACCTCGACTACGTCCTGCGCTTCATGGGCTTTGACGAGGTCCACGTCATCGGCGCCGAAGGCATGAACACGCCCAACCCCGTGTGGCCGTCGGTCGAACGACTGATCGAGCGACTGCCGCAACCGCAGAAGGAGTCGCTGCCATGAGCCTCCAGAACGAGCTCGACGCCTTCCGCACCGGCTGGGAATCCCGCGTCGGCGACGCCCTTGCCCAGCTCATCGCCGGCGACATCGACGCCCTGCGCGCCACCGGCATCCTCGATCGCAGTGCCAAGCCCGGCGATGCGTTTCCGCGCGTCACCAGCCTCGTCGACGCGCGCGGCAACGCGTTCGATCTCGCCGCCGCGCTCGAGCCCACGCCCGCGATCATTACCTTCTACCGCGGCGGCTGGTGCCCGTACTGCAACCTTGAGCTGCGCGCCTACCAGCACCGCCTCGAAACCATCGAAGCCCTCGGCGCCACGCTGATCGCCGTGTCACCCGAGTGCCCCGACGAATCGCTGTCGACCGCCGAGAAGAACGATCTGCGCTTCACCGTGCTCTCCGACGTCGGCGGCGCTCTGGCCTCCGCCCTCGGCATCCGCTTCACGTTGTCCGAAGCGGTGCGGCCGTTCTACGAGAAGGCCGGCCACGCGCTGCCGGAGCGCAACGGCGGCGGCGAGTGGGCGCTGCCGATGCCGGCGACCTTCGTCGTCGAACGCGGAGGCTGCATCGCCGCCGCCTTCATTGAGCCCGACTATCGCGTGCGTACCGATCCCGACGACGCGATCGCAGCGCTGCGCGCGATCGCTCTTTCGCATCCTGTCTGAGTCTTCCTTCACAACATCGCGCGATGCGCCCATCCTTGGGGCCGGATTGCGGGCGCCGCGCCTCGATCGGCACGATCCTGAGGCCCGCCGCCGCCTTCGACCGGCGGATGCGGATCGTTGAGCCCTGCAACGCCGTTGATCCCCACCGCGGGCGCGGAGACGTCATGGGCGGGCATCGACCGCCGCTCGATGTCCGGCGACAGCTCGCGGCTCGCTTGCTCGCCCGTGTTGTACGTTGCCGTCCGCGGCGCCCTGACGACTCCCGACCTCGGCATCCCGCTGGCCGTGGGATCATATCGGGCCTCCACGGCCCCGCCGCCCCGCGCCGCATGCTCCGACTCACCGACATCACCCTGCCGCTCGACCACGCCGAATCGGCGCTTGACGAGGCCGTCCGTGCGCGCCTGAAGCTGCGGCCCGGCGCGCTGCGTTCGCTCACCGTGGCCAAGCGCAGCTACGACGCGCGCACGCGCGGCCACATCCAGCTGATCTATTCGGTGGACGTCGAGGTCGATGCGGCGATCGCGGACGAAGCCAAGCTGCTCAAGCGCGTCGCGGCCGAGACCAAGCACCACCGCATCAGGGTGACGCCGACGCCCGACACGACCTACCGCTTCATCGCCAAGCCCTCGCCGGAACAGCCGCTGCGCCCGGTCGTGGTCGGCATGGGGCCGTGTGGCCTGTTCGCCGCCCTCGTGCTGGCGCAGATGGGCCTCAAGCCGATCGTGCTCGAGCGCGGCAAGCAGGTGCGCGAGCGCACCGTCGACACTTTCGGCCTGTGGCGCAAGAAGGTATTGAACCCGGAATCGAACGTGCAGTACGGCGAGGGCGGCGCCGGAACGTTCTCCGACGGCAAGCTCTACAGCCAGATCAGCGACAAGCGGCATCTCGGCCGCAAGGTGCTCGACGAGTTCGTCAAGGCCGGCGCGCCCGACGAGATCCTCTACGTGAGCAAGCCGCACATCGGCACGTTCCGCCTCGTGTCGATGGTGGAGCACATGCGCGGCGTCATCGAGGGCTTGGGCGGCGACATCCGCTTCTCGCAGCGTGTCGACGACCTGCTGATCGAGGTCGATGTCGGCGGCGTGCGACACCTGCGCGGCGTGGTGCTGGCCAGCGGCGAGACGCTGCGGGCCGACCACGTGGTGATGGCGCTTGGCCACAGCGCGCGCGACACCTTCGCGATGCTGCACGCGCGCGGCGTCCACATGGAGGCCAAGCCGTTTTCGATCGGCTTCCGCATCGAACACCCGCAGTCGGTCATCGACCAGGCGCGCTTCGGGCCGCAGGCGGGCCACCCGATCCTCGGCGCGGCCGACTACAAGCTCGTGCACCACTGCAAGAATGGCCGCTCGGTCTACAGCTTCTGCATGTGCCCGGGCGGCACCGTCGTCGCCGCGGCCAGCGAGCCGGGCCGCGTCGTCACCAACGGCATGAGCCAGTACTCGCGCAACGAGCGCAACGCCAACGCGGCCATCGTGGTCGGCATCTCGCCCGAAGACTTCGCCGAGTTCGATCCGAGTGGCAGCCCGCTCGCCGGCATCGCGCTGCAGCGGCACTGGGAGGAAGTCGCGTTCAAGCTCGGCGGCGAAACCTACGAGGCGCC
>ERZ1066121.1983-NODE-1983-length-13603-cov-5.567390_pt1 | contig 13603 bp, 11 predicted proteins | sample MGYA00382768_ERZ1066121 | MGnify/ENA primary metagenome ERZ1066121 (study PRJEB33369, sample SAMEA5778351) | biofilm metagenome | biome: Industrial cooling water; feature: Water cooling tower basin; material: Biofilm | place: United Arab Emirates | collected... | reverse complement strand
CTTCGGGACCAAGAGGTCGCAGGTTCGAATCCTGTCAGCCCGACTGAAGCAAACCCAGGAACAGCAAGCGATTGCGGCCTGGGTTTCTTCGTTGACGGACCCCGAAAAGTACCCCGTGTTCCTTTTCGCGTTCCGTTTCCCGTAAAGTGAGAGTGGTGGGAGCCCGGTCCAGACGCCAATCCGTCCGGGCCCCCACCGTCCACGCCGGTCAGGCGCTTTCCCTGGTGTTCACACCCCGTGGAGAGCGTCCATGCCCCGTCGTCCCGGTGTCTACTTCTCCCGCGGCCACTTCGTCACCAAGTTCGGGTGCGGGGACGGGCCGCCGATCAAACTCGCACCCGCCAAGGGCAAGTCCGACCGCGACGCCAAACAGGCCGCCGAGGCCGAGCTCCGCCGCCTCGTCGTCGAGCGCGAGCAGGGCCGGACCGCCCCCAAGCCGGTGAGCCAGGTCACCGTCGAGGACCTGGTCGTCAAGTTCCTCGACCGCACCCGGGCCGAGCGGCAGCCGGCGACCCACCACGACTACGCCGCGATGCTCCGGAAGCTCGTGTACGGGTTCCCGTGGACGCCCCTGCCCCGCAAGCGGGGGGAGCCGAAGCCCGACCCGTCGCACGTGAAGGGGGCGCCGTTCACCGACGGGCTGGGCCCGCTCCGCGCCCGGGACGTGACCCCGATCGCCGCCCAGGAGATGCGGAACGAGCTCGCCAAGCTGCACCGCCCGAAGACGGTCAACAACTGGCTGATCGCGTGCAAGGCGTGCTGGAACTGGGCGGTCCGGATGAGGCTCGTGGCCGAGAACCCGTTCGACACCCTGACGCCCCTGCACGCCCCCGGCCGCACCCGGGTGTGCACCGCCGACGAGTTCCAGCGACTCCTGGCCGGGAGCGACGACACGTTCCGGCCGGTGCTCCAGTTTCTGAGGCACACCCCGGCCCGGCCGGAGGTGGTCCGCCAGTTGCGGTGCGAGGACCTCGACCCGGAATGCACCCGGGCCACCCTGCACAAGACGAAGCGGTCGTCCACGTCGCGGTTCAAGGAGCCGTGGCGGTTCCCGATCGCGGGCGAGCTGCGCGACGTCCTGCGGGCGCTGGTCGCGGCCCGCGGCGGGGTCGGCCACGTGTTCCTGAACGAGGACGGGCGGCCGTGGACGAAGGACGCGCTGGCCCTCCGGTTCCGCCGGCTGCGCGAACGGGTCGGGATCGGGGCCGACACCCGGGGGGAGAAGCTCGTCCTGTACTCGAACCGGCATACCTACCTCACGGCGGCGGCGACCGAGGTCTCGGCCCCGATGCTCGGGCTGCTGGCCGACCACACCGACCCGCGGACGACCCGGCGGTACGTGCACGTGTCGCCCGACGAGATCCTGGCGGCCGGCGAGAAGGTGCTTCAGAACTTGAATTGACCGGCCTTCCGGCCCGACCCGCGGACCGTCCGCACCGCGGGGGCGGGCGGCTTCCCCTCGCGCCGCGTCCGCCAGGCGTCGAGGGCGGCCGGGTCGATCCGCCAGCTCGCCTTCTTCCGCCCGAGGGACTGGTCGTAGGCGGCGAGCTTGTCGGGGCCGTCGCGGAGGGCGATGGCCCGGCGGATGGTGGTCGGGCTGACGCCGGCGCGGGCGGCCGCCTGGGCGATGGTGAGGAGGCCGCCGGGCGGCCGGTCGTGCCCCCGGACGAGGACGCCGAGCTTACGGTCGATCCGCGCGAGCAGTCGGATCAGGGCGCGGCGCCCGGCGGGTGGCGCGGCCCGACGGGGCGGTCCCCCGGGCGGGAGTGTGGTGGCGGTGACCCCGGCGGGGTCGGTGGCGCGCAGGGGTGGATCGGGAGGTGTGGCGAACATGGCGAACGACTCCGGCCTGCCGGTCGGCAGATGGGAGCGTTCGCCCGACCGCGGCCGGGGTCCTGCACCCCGGGTGGTTCCGCGCTCGTCAACCGCTGTGCCCGTGCGGCAATCGGGTCACGTGGGGGGAGGTTATTTCCCTTGCCCGGTCACAGAACCGGGCGTGAGCACCGACCCCGGTGGGGCGAGTGATAAGGAAATACTAAGCCGGGCTCGGGTGTCGGTCAAGTTGGTCGGGTTGGGTCAGTGGTACGTGCCGGGCTCGGACCCGGCGGGTCAGGTGCCGCGACGCGCCGCCTCGAGTTCGTCGCACAGGGTTTTCAACCGCGTGATGAACAGCTCGGCGTCCTGCAACAGTCCGCGGGCGGTGCAGAGCAGGTCGTGAACGGCGGGGCTGCACGCGTCCCCGGGCTCGACCATCTCCGGCTCAACGCCGCTGAAGCGGAACCCGGCCTGCACGCGGTACGCCTGGACGGTCTTGTCGAAGAAGATCGGGATCCCCGCGAGCGTGAGCGTCTCCACGTCGCGGAAGATGGTCCGCTCCGAGCACTCGATCTCGCGGGCCAGGGCCTCCGGCCCCCACCGGCCGTTGCCCAGCACGAGACGGGCGATCCGGATCAGCCGTGCGAACTTCGCACACTGACGGGCACGACGGTCCGCGTCTGAGCGTTCCTTGGCCATCCGACCGGATCCCCGAACGGGTTACGTCCGGGCATCATCTCGGGGCCGGGTGCCAGCTATTGGGTCAGTATTCCGAAGTGACCCACTGCGGTCATCGGTCGGGGCGACCATGTCCCAATGCGAAGCGACCCCGCCCTGAAGCGTCTGATCCCGCTGACCCCGCTGCGGCACTTCTACGACCGGCTCCGGGACTTCGTCAGCGACTCGTTCCACCGGGAGGCGGCCCGCGAGTGCCTGCGGCGGCCCGACCGGCTCCAGGACCTGATTGCGGCGAGCGTCGCCCACTTCGGGCTGTACGACAACCGGGACGAGCCGTTCCGACCGGCGCCGGGCGGGTTGACCCCGGCTCGGTCCGGGAACGCCGACCTCGCGAACCGGCTCCTGGGTTTGATCGCCGCCGGTTCCACGACGGTCCCGTCGCGGCCGGAACTGGAGTTCGACTTCGTCGATTACGAGGTGAGTCCGGTCCGCACCACCGGGTCCGAGTTTGAAAACGGCGACTCGGGGAAGTCGTCCGGCAAGGGCGGGATCGACGTGTTACTCGCCAACCGGGTGGACCGGCTCCCGGCCGTCGGCGAGTTGAAGGCCGACACCGACCGCAACCCGTTCCTCGGATTCATCCAGTCGCTGAGGTACGCGGTGGAACTCTCGACCCCGGCCCAGCGGGCCCGGCTCGCGAAGTCGTACCCCGACCGGTTCGCGTGGCCGGAGACCGGACCGGGCATCGACATCTGCCTGCTCCTCGTGCGTTACCCGGACGACCCGCCGCACGCGGAGTTCCTGAACCTCGTCCGGGGGATCGTCGAGAGGCTCGCCGTCCCCGGTTCCCCCTTCACCGCTCTCGTGCGACGGCTCGTCTGCCTCCACACCGACATGGCCTCGTCCGACCGGGCCGAGTTCCGTGTGGCGTTTGCGACACCCGGCGGAACTACGCCGCCCACCGGATGATCCGGGCGTGGCGGTAGCGGCCCGACTTGCCCGCGATGTCGTGCCCGCCGATCAGTGCCCTGCGACCCAGGTAGTCGGGGTTCAGCGTCGGGGTGCCGTCTTCCGTCACCGTCATCCGCAGCCGCTCGTCGTCCGTCCAGTTGCTCACCCAGGCGATGGGGCGAGTGCTTCCACTCGGATAGGTGACCGAGAACTCGACGGCCCCGACGAGGTGGGCGTTCCCCCGGCCGGCGGACCCGAGCTTGAACCCGCTCACGACCGCCTCGATCTCGATCCCCCGCTTCCGCTTGAGCCAGTGCCGGACCCGCTTCCCCGATTCGTACCGGCCGTCGAGCCGCTTCCACACGGTCCCCTCGTTGCCCTCGGCGAGTACCAGTTCGTGGACCAGGGCCTTCTCTGCGGTGTGCGTTTCGACCAGGTCCAGGTGCGGGTTGTCCGCGAGCAGGAAGGCGTCGTCCAGGATCACGAGCCGCTCCCGCAGGGGTCGGTGCGTGACATCGGTGCCGCGGTGCTTCAGCACGTCGAAGGCGGCGAACCGGAGGGAGCACTCCTGCCGGTCCTGGATCGCCTTCGCGTTCGCCGGGCTGGTGGCGAGGACCGCGACGGCGGCCTGGAGGGCGTGCGCCGTGACCGTGTCCCCGGTGTGGACCGAGGCGACCGGGCAGACGAGTTCGCCGTCGAGGACGGTGCCGGTCAGTTCGTCGAACCCGGTCGTCAGGTGCGGCACGTTGGCCTGGAACTCCGCCAGCCGGAACGTGACCTCGCTGACGGTCCGCCCGGTGAGCCGCACGCCGTCGGCCTCGATGTGGAGCAGGCAGCGGACCCCGTCGTGCTTCTCCTGCACGCACCAGCCGGAGTCGTCCCGTTCGAGGGCGGCGGCCTCGGTATCGGTGAGGTCGGCCCAGTCGCCGAGCAGCATCGGCTCGACCTGCTCGGGCAAGCTGTGACCGGGGTGTTCCGCCGACCAGACGTGTTCACGGAGGGCGAGCAGGTACGGTTCCTTCGCGGGCCGCCGCTGCGGCGGGACGACGATCCCGAGACGGTGACAGAGTGATTGCAGGTCGGCGAGTGTTTTCGTCACGGTCGGAGCCTCGCGGGGTGGTGTGGCGTCCGACCACTTACCCACGCGACGCGGTTCCGGCCGGTGCGTCGGACCGGCGCGAACAGCCCCTGCCTCGCCTCGCGCCGCTCACGTCCGGATCCAGGAAAAGAAGCCGATGCCGTCCAGGCGCGCCCGGAGTTCGAGGTGTTGGGCCGGGGTCAGGTTCCCGTTGGGCAGGCGGGCCGGACCGACCTCCACGCCGAGGAAGGCCATGACCGCCTTCGCCGCCGCCATGTAGCCGTAGCCGGCCAGCAGTTCGACGAGTTGCACCGAACGGTACTGCTCGGTGCGTGCCGCCGCCAGGTCGCCGCGGTCGAACGCCGCGAGCAGCCGGTGATAGACGGGAGCAGCGAAGTTGTAAGTGCTCCCGACACCGCCCACGGCCCCCACGGCCAGCGCCGCTAGGAGGCACTCGTCGATGCCCCACGGGATGTCGAAGCGCCCGCCTTGCGCGTAGAGACACTTCTGGTAGGCCATCAGGTCGGCGTTCGTGAACTTGATGCCGGCCAGCGTCGGGATGCGGTCGGCGGCGGCCAGGAACTCGGGCATGGGGAACTGGACGCCGGTCAGGACCGGGATGTCGTAGAAGTAGAACGGCACCCCGGGGGCCGCCGCCGCGACGTGGGAGCAGCAGTCCACGAGGGTGTCGAGCGACTTCGGCTTGAAGTAGCTCGGGGCGAGGGCGGCGATCGCGGCCGCCCCGGTGGCCTGAGCCTGGGCCGCCAGCCGGCGGGCGGCGGCGAGGCAGGTCGAGCCGACGTGGACGACGAACCGCAGTTCCGACCCGCGCACCACGTCCGCCCACCGCTGGGCCAAGAGCAACCGCTCCTCGACGGTCAGCGAGTGGCACTCGCCGGTGCTGCCGCCGATGAAGGCCGTACGGACCCCGGTGCGGAGCAGGTGGTCGGCCTGCGCCTCGACGACCCGGAGGTCGAGTCGGCCGTCCGCGTCGAACGGGGTGTGGGTGGCGGCGACGAGGCCGTGCAGCTTGACGGTCATGGGTGTTCTTCCTTCGGGGCGTGGTCCGGGCGCGGACGGATCAGGAGGACGAGGACGACGGACAGCGCGGCGGCGGCGGCGAACATGCTGAAGATCAGGTTCAGCGGCACGTTGCGGTCCCGGAGGGCGCCGAACCCCCAGTCCGCCAGCCCGCCGCAACTGATGCTGACGAAATTCATGACGCCGTAGCCGGTCGCCCGGAGGTGCGGGCGGACGATCTGTGACAGGATCGGCATGTTGTTGCAGTCGAAGAACCCCCAGCCGAGGCCGAACAGGACCAGGAAGGCGACGGCGGCCGCCAGCGACCCGGCGGTCCCCACGCCGAAGATGGCCGGGACGATCAGGCCCATGCCGATGGCGCTCACGAAGATCCGCCCCCGCTCGTGCCGCCGCACCCAGCGGTCCGCCAACCAGCCCCCGAGCACGGCCCCGACGATCGCCGCCACCTGCCAGTACACCGTGGCCGCGACCCCGGCCTGCCCCTGCCCGATGCCGAACTGCTGCTTGAGGATCGCCGGCATCCAGTCCCGCACCACCCACCCCGCCAGGGCCGGCAGGGTGAAGTACAGCACCAGCAGGACGAACGAGGGGTTGGACAGCAGCTCCCCGGTCGCACGAAGCGGCGTTGTGGACACGCGGTCCGTGGCGGTGTTTGACGTGGGGGCGTCCCGCAGCAGGAAGGCGAGCGGCAGCGCGTACACGACGCCGAACACCCCGCAGGCGACGAACCCGACCCGCCAGCCGAGGGCCGGCGCGTCCGCCACGTGGCCGCCGAAGCCGCCGGCGATCACGCCGCAGTAGATCGCCATCTGGTGCAACCCGACCGCGCGAGAGCGAGTGTGGCCGGTGTGGTAGTCGGTGATGAGGGCGAGCGCCGCCGGGATGTAGAACGCCTCGCTGATGCCCATGAGTGACCGCGCCCACAGCAACTCGCTATAGCTCGTCACGTGCCCGGTCCACCACGTCACCGCCGACCAGACGAACAGGCTGCCGCAGATGACGAACCGCCGGCTGAACCGGTCCGCGACGTAGCCCCCGACGGGGCTGAGGGCGGCGTACACCCACTTGAACTGGCCGAGCATGAAGCCCCAGTTCGACTCCGTGCCGATGCCCGGGATGTCCGCCATGACGGAGAACTTCATCGCCGCGAGGAGCTGACGGTCGAGGTAGTTGAGCGTGGCGACCGGCATCAGCAGCAGAACGATCAACCACGCCGTTCGGGACAAAGACGGTGCGGACGATGGCATGGCCGCGTTACTCCTTCTTCGCCGGGGGCAGGAACGTCGTCACGTCCGGCGACCGGACGCCGGGTCGCACCTCGCCACTGGGGATCACCCACGACCTCCCCCACGCCACGCACGGGACCGTGACCCGGGCCGCGGCGACCTCACCGGCCTCAACCCATTTCGTCGCCTTCGGGTCGTAGCGGAGAACCGACTTCCCGAAGCCGCGGTGCCGGTCCGGGGCCACGCCGACCTGGGAGCCGTCGTCGCCGCCGAGGAGGTAGAAGCCCGAGGGGTCGGACGGGGCGGGTGACGCCGCGGCGGCGACAGGGCGGGGCAAGTCGGCGACCCGCTTCCACCCGGTGTCGGGCGTGAAACGGTAAGCGTCGGTCAGGTACCGCCGTTCCACCTTCTCGCCTTTACCGGTGACCAGGTCGACGCCGCCGACCAGCCAGAACGAGCCGTCGAACCCGGCGGCGACCGCCAGCATCCGCCCGCCGCCGGGGCAGTCGTCGATGCCCTCCCACTTCGGCTCCTTGGCGGACAGGTCGAGCCGCCACGCCGCCTTCGACGGGGATGAGTCCGGCGTCGTTTGCCCACCAGCGACGTACAGCGTGTCGCCGACCAGCGCCCCGCTGCCGTTGGCGAGCGACTTCGGGAGCGGAGGGAGTTTGGTGGTGGTGAGCCTGCCGTCTCTCCAGTCCAGCCGGAAGGCGTCCGCGTGGTGCCGCGCCGCATCGCTCCCGCCCACGCACACGACCCCACCGCCGTGGGTGACACTGACGCCGTACCCGAGCGGGCGGGGCAGCTTGCCGCCGACGGCCCATTTGCCACCCGGTTTGTCCAGCACGAACACGGCGTCGGACCACACCTTCTTGCCGCCGTCCCACGGCCTCTTGTCGGGGAAATTGGCCCCACCGGCCACGACCAGCACGCCGTTGCTGACGCCGGCGAACGGGCCGGCGAACCCTTCCTTGTCGGGCAAGGGCGGGAGGCGATCCCCCTCGCCGGCGACGGTGACGGTGACGTGGAGGAACAACAGGAGGGCGATCGACCGCCACACGCGAGGGCCCATTTCACTCCCCACTTTCCTCTTGACGCCGACCGGCGGCGTACAGAGAATCAGTCGTGTTCGATCATGTTCGAACACGATCGATCGCAGAGAGTTTACGAGAGGCGAAACCGCCGTGCAAGACACGCTGTCTGAAAAGACCTACCGGGAGCTTCGTCGGAAGGTGCTCACGGGCGAGTTGGAAACCGGGGCACAGCTCGTGAACCGGACGCTGGCTCAGGAGCTGAAGGTCAGCCTCGCCCCGGTGCGGGAGGCGATCCACCGGCTGGCGACCGACGGGCTGGTCGAACACGTGCCCGGTGCCGGGGCGTTCGTCCGCCGGTCGAGCCTCCAGGACCTGGAGGAGCTGTACGTGCTCCGGGAGGCGGTCGAGAGTTGTGCCGCCGCCGAGGCGGCCCGGAACATCGCCCAGAACCAACTCGACGCCCTCGAAGAAGTCCTGGCCGAGTTCACGGCCGTCCTCTCCCGGATCCGCCGCGAGAAGGCGCGTCTGGCAACGGACGGAATGTTCGAGCACTGGCTCGACTGCGAGGAGCGGTTCCACCAGATCGTCGTCGAGGGCGCCCGCAACCGCCTGCTCGCCAAAGTCATCGAGGACCACAAAGCGCTCGGTCGGGTGTTCGGGGTGCAGCGGCACCGCGCCGCGATCTTGACGCTCACCCTGGCGGAAGAAACCTGCCGCGACCACGCCGCCATCGCCGCGGCACTCCGGGACCGGGACGCCGACACCGCGCGGCGGCTGATGAGCGATCACATCCGCAAGGGCCGCAAGACGGTGCTGGAGCACATTCGGAGACATCGGAGCGATTCCTGACCGACGCTCCTCGATCACCCCACTCCTCACGGGACTCCCCATGTCGCGGACGTGCCTCGCCCTCCTGCTGTTCGCCCAACTGTCGGGGTTCGTCTGCGCGCAGGACGGGCCGAAGGACGAACCCGCGCCCGCCGAACCGGTCCGGGTGTACGCGTGGTACCGCCCGGACGGGGTGAAGGCCCGGGGGGCGGCCGTCACGGAGTGGGAGGCATCGGGGGCACCCTCGGGCCGTTCCCTGACCCACGCCGTCGGCACCCCGAAACTGGTGCGCGTCGGCACGCCCGGCGGTGACCAGACGGTCGTTCGGTTCGACGGCCAGTCCGCGCTCTGGCAGCCGTCCAGTTCCTGGGGATCGCTGGGGGGCGAACGGACGGTCGTGGCGTACCTGCGACTCGCACCGAAGGCGAACGGGTTCCTCTTCGACGGGTCGACCAATTCCGGCATGACCCGCGCCCAGGTGCGCGACGGCAAGTGGCAGGCCGGCGTGCAGCCGCCCCCGATCAAGAACGCGGACCATGCCGACACGGCCACGCACGAACCGAAAGCCGGTGAGTGGCAGGTGCACACGTTCACGTTCAAAAAGACCGCGAAGGGCACGGACGTCGCTCATCGCCAGGGTGACGACACGAAGGCGGTAACCGCGGAGGCGACGGGGCCGCTCGGCGGCTTCATCCTCGGGGCCAACGCCGCCACCAAACTCGGTCTGGCGTGCGACGTTGCCGAGGTGGTCGTCTACGACCGGGTCGTGGACGCCTCGGAACTCAAGACAGTCGTTACGTACCTGACGAAGAAGTGGGGCAGCCCCGCGGACCTGCCCGCCGAGAAGCAGCCCAAGGCGGAAGCGCTGCCCGACGACCCCCGGCTCTTCCGGACCGTCCTCCGCAAGAGCGGTGACGACAAGGTCCACACCTACCGCATCCCGGGCTGGCCACGACGCCGAAGGGGACGCTCGTTGCCGTGTTCGACGTCCGCCACAAGAGCGGGGCCGACCTGCCCGGCGACATCGACGTGGGGATGATGCGCTCCACGGACGACGGGAAAACGTGGAGCGCGATGACGCGGATCATGGACTACGACGCCGGCGAGGCCGGCTCGCGGGGGAACGGCGTGGGCGACCCGGCGGTCCTCGTCGACCGGAAGACCGGCACGATCTTCGTGGCGGCGCTCTGGTCGAAGGGCAACCGGGCGTGGTTCGGGAGCGGCCCCGGCCTGACCCCGGACGAGACCGGCCAGTTCGTGATCTGCCAGAGCACCGACGACGGCCTGACGTGGTCGAAGCCGGTGAGCATCACGCCGCAGGTGAAGGACAAGGACTGGCTCCTGTGCTTCCAGGGGCCGGGCAACGGCATCCAGCTGAAGGACGGAACGCTCGTCTTCCCGGCCCAGTACAAGGGCAAGGACAAGGTCCCGCACTCGTGTTTTGTCGCGAGCACCGACGGCGGCAAGACCTGGACGATTTCGCCGCCGGCGGTGCCCGGCGACCCACCCACCAGCGAAAGCGCGGTCGCGGAGTTGGCCGACGGGTCCCTCCTGCTGTCGATGCGGAACGAGGCCCGCGGCGGCAAGCGTGTCTGGGCGCGCTGGGAGTGGAAGGGCACGATCACCAAGGGCAAGTGGGGCGAGCACTGGCTCGCCGTGACCGACACGACGTGCATGGCGAGCCTCATCAGCCACCCGCACGGCGAGTTGGTCCTGTCCAACCCGAACAACGCGAAGCGGCGCGACCACCTGACGGTCCGGACGAGCAACGACGGCGGCAAGACGTGGAGCGACGGCCGATTGCTCGACCCCGGCACGGCCATGTACTCGTGCCTGACGGTGCTCAAAGACGGGCGCATCGGCGTCGTGTACGAGAACGGCGAGGGCCTCGTGTTCGCCCGGTTCCCGCTCGAGTGGGTCCTGGAAAGCGGCCGACGCAAAGACCCGCCCGCGCCCAACGCCCCGCCCCCGAAGCCCGCTCTGGCACCGGTCTTTCAGGACTCGATGGTGCTCCAGCGCGGCACGCCCGTTCCCGTCTGGGGGACCGCCGAAGCCGGCACGAGCGTCACGGTAACGCTGGCCGGCCAGCGGAAGGAGACCAAGGCGGACGTTCAGGGCAAATGGTCGGTCACCGTGGCCGCCATGACGGCCGATGACGTGCCCCGTGAATTGAAGGTGGTTGCAGGCGACGCCACGCGGACCGTCCGCGACGTGTTGGTGGGGGACGTGTGGATCGCCGCCGGGCAGTCGAACATGGAATGGCCCTTGGCCGGCGACGCCCACGCCAAGGCCGAGTTGCCGGCCGCTGAGTATCCGAACCTGCGGCTTCTGAACATGAACTACGCGGGGCAGTCCACCGCGGTGTTCGGCCCGGAGGTGCTGGAACGGCTCACCCCGGACGCGTACTACCGGGGGTCGTGGCGGCCGTGCACGCCCGCGTCCGCACCGCCGTTCTCCGCGGTCGCGTACTACTTCGGCAAGGAAATCCACGAAACGCTTCGGGTGCCGGTCGGGGTCATCCACCTCGCGGTCGGCGGCAGCCCGACGGAGGCGTGGATCCGCCGGGAGGCGATGGCGGCGGACAAGGAACTGGCCCCGCTGCTGGTGGGCAACTGGCTCGACAACGAGAGCCAGGGGGCGTGGTGCCGCCGGCGCGGGCGGGACAACCTGGCCGCGGCCCTCAAGGGGAACGCTGGTGTGCCGCAGGACGAGGCGGGGCCGAACCACCCGTTCAAACCGGGCTTCCTGTGGGACGCCGGCATCGCCCGGCTGACCCCGTTCCCGATCCGGGGCGTCATCTGGTACCAGGGCGAGAGCAACTCGCTGGACCTCCGCCGGGTGCACCAGCACGAGCGGCTGTTCCCCCTGCTCGTCTCGGACTGGCGGAAGCAGTGGGGCGTCGGCGAGTTCCCGTTCCTGTACTGTCAGCTCTCCAGCATCGGCACCGAGAAGGGGTACCAGTCGCGGCACTGGCCCGAGTTCCGGGACGGCCAGCGGCGGATGCTCGCCGACATTCCGAATGTCGGAATGGCCGTGACCAGCGACCTCGGCCACCCGACCGACGTGCACCCCCGCAACAAGAAAGACGTCGGCCGCCGCCTCGCGCTGTGGGCGCTGGCCCGGACCTACGACCGGAAGATCGCCCACAGCGGCCCGCTGGCGCAATCGGTTCGGCGGGACGGCTCGGCCCTGGTCGTGGCGTTCGACCACGCCGACGAGGGGTTGCAGACGAGCGACGGGGAACCGGTGACCGGGTTCGAGATCGCGGGCGAGGACGGGGTGTTCCGACCCGCCGAGGGCACGATCGAGAAGGGGGCCGTCGCGCTCACCAGTCCGCTCGTCACAACCCCCCGGTCCGCCCGCTACGGCTGGCAACCCTTCTCGACCGGCAACCTCACGAACGGCGCGAAGTTGCCCGCATCGACGTTCGTGTTGACCCTCCCCAGGAAGTGAACCCGTGGACGTGACGACGCCCGAGGGCCGTTCGGCCCTCGCCGAAACGTACCGAGGCGCCCTGCTCGGCGACGTGATCCCGTTCTGGATGCGGCACGGGATGGACCGCGAGCACGGCGGGTACCTGACCGCGCTCGACCGCGACGGGACCGTGATCGACACCGACAAGTCGGTCTGGTTCCAGGGGCGCGGGGCGTGGACCTTCGCCACCCTGTTCAACACCGTGACGCGGAACCCGGAATGGCTCGACGCGGCGAGAAGTGGGATCGAGTTCCTCCGCCGGCACGGGGCGTCTCCGGAGGGCAAACTGTACTTCACCGTCACCCGCGACGGCCGGCCGCTGCGGATGCGGCGGTACGTTTACAGTGAGGCGTTCGCGGCGATGGCGAACGCGGCCTACGCCCGGGCGACGGGCGACGACCGGGCCGCGGGCGATGCGATCCGCTTCTTCGACGCCTACCTCGACCGCTCGTTCACGCCGGGCCGGATGCCCCCGAAGGTCGAGCCCGCGACCCGACCCATGAAGGGTGTCGGGCCACTCATGTTCAGCCTGCTCACGGCCCAGGAGGTCCGCGAACAGTTAGGGGACGTGGCCGTCCGCGGGCGAACGTGTACGGAATGGATCGACCGGAGCATCGCCGAGATCGAACGCGACTTCCTCAAGCCCGAACACGAAGCCCTGATGGAGGTCGTCGCGCCGGACGGCGCGGTGATCGACCACTTCGACGGCCGACAGCTCAACCCCGGCCACGCCATCGAGTGCGCGTGGTTCGTCATGCACGAGGGGAGGCTGCGGGGCGACCAGCGCCTCATTCGGCTCGGGCTGACGATTCTCGACTGGATGTGGGAGCGGGGGTGGGACGAGGAGCACGGCGGGCTGTTCTACTTCCGCGACTTGCGGGGGCTGCCGGTTCAGGACTACTGGCACGACATGAAGTTCTGGTGGCCGCACTGCGAAGCCATCATCGCCACGCTGCTCGCCTGGACCCTGACCGGGGACGAGAAGTACGCCCGCCGGCACCGGCTGGTGCACGACTGGAGCTTCCGCCACTTCCCCGACCCGGAGTTCGGCGAGTGGTACGGCTACCTCCACCGGGACGGCCGGGTGTCGGTGCGGCTCAAGGGGAACATGTGGAAGGGGCCATACCACCTGCCGCGGATGCTGTGGTACTGCTGGAAGCTACTCCAATAGTTGACTTGTCGGCAGTTGAGTTCCCGACCCTCGCGACCGGCGGGCGTGATCGGTGCCCGGATCAGGTCATGTCGCACCGTCCCCGAACTCGGCCGGGAAGTGCGCCTTGAGCCAGGCGATCTGGTAGCCGAGGACGGCCGCCGTCAGGTGGTTCGCCCGGCACACGGTACTCGGCCCGCGGCGGGTGATGAGGTCGAACATCTGGTCGGCCCCGCCGGACTCGATGCCCCGCTCGCGAGCCCCCTGCAGGAACCGCTGACGGAATTCCGCGATCCCGTCGGCGTCCCGCTTCCACAGGAGTTTGACG
>ERZ1066121.1979-NODE-1979-length-13638-cov-22.709858_pt1 | contig 13638 bp, 8 predicted proteins | sample MGYA00382768_ERZ1066121 | MGnify/ENA primary metagenome ERZ1066121 (study PRJEB33369, sample SAMEA5778351) | biofilm metagenome | biome: Industrial cooling water; feature: Water cooling tower basin; material: Biofilm | place: United Arab Emirates | collected... | reverse complement strand
AAACCCACGTGGGGTCTGGCACCTCTGGCACCGGCCGGTGCCAGAGGTGCCAGACCCCACGTGGGTTTCGATGACGCCGTCGCGCCCACCCCCATTCGGCAACCAGGCGGCGCAGCGATGAGCGCCTTCGCGCGCAGCCATCATCCTTCCACCCGCGGTGCCAGTCGCGACTGGCACCTCCGGCACCGGCCGGTGCCGGAGGTGCCTGACCCCCCGCGCGCGCGGCTATCTTCTCCCCTCCCCGCACCCGGTACCCGCCATGCCCACCCGCAACACGATCGAGACCCCCGCCATCGACCCGACGGTCACCACCGTCGAGCTGCTGCGCGCCAAGGCCGACGGACTCGCGCGCTCGGCGGCCGAGTGCATCCGCCAGCGCGACCGGTGCGCCAAGCTCAACGCCCTCGACTGCGGCCAGACCGAGAAGAAGCTCGCCCGCGAAGGTGCCGCCTTCGCCGACCGCGCGCTCGCCCAGATGGTCGACTCCTACGGCAAGTCCTCCGCCCGCCTCAAGCCCGAGGGCGACGACGAGGCCTGGTGGAAGAAGGCCAACGCCGTCTGGATGGCCGCCCGCGAGTACACGCGCCGCCACGGCGCCACCGACGACTCCGAGGGGACCGCGCGCCACTCGGGCGAGGTCGCCGTCCTCGGCGAGCTGCAGCTCGACGCCGAGCTCGAGGCCTCGGCGCTCCTCGCCATGCGGCAGGCGATCAAGGCCTACGCCGCCGTCCGCGGCGACATCCTCACCTGAGCGTGCCCGCGCCCGCCCCTCCCGCGCCCGGCGCGGCGGTGCCGGGCGCCCTCGCCGCCCTCGGCGCCGGCATCGTCGACTACGCCGGGCTCTTCCCCCCGGCCGCGCTCCCGATGGCGGCGGCGGTCGCGAACCACGCGCAGTACCGCCACGCCCCCGACGCCTGGCTCCTCGGCCGCTTCGTCGTCCCCGTCGCGCGGCTCGACGAATGGCGCGACGCGATGCGCGCGCTCCCCGACGACGACGCGCGCCGCGACTGGCGCCTGAGCGCGCTCGCCGGCGCCGACCCGGTCGCCGACTGCGCGACCGTCGCCGCCGTCGACGCCGAGGCGCCCTGGGGGGCGACGATCGACGTCCTCGAGGCGAAGGCGACGAGCCCCGACGCCATCGCCGCGCTCGCCGCCGCACGCCCCGCCGGCGTCACCGTCTACGTCGAGCTCCCGCACGCCGACGATCCCGGTGCGCTCGTCGCCGCCCTCGCCGCGCACGGGCTCCGCGCCAAGCTGCGCACCGGCGGCACGACGGCCGAGGCTTTCCCGTCGGCGGCCGAGATCGTGCGCTTCCTCCGGCGCTGCCACGAGCACGGCGTCGCCGCGAAGGCGACCGCGGGGCTCCACCATCCGCTGCGCGGGCGCTACCGCCTCACCTACGCCGACGACGCGGCGCAGGCGCCGATGTTCGGCTGGGTGAACGTCGTCGCGGCCGCCGCCGTGATCGCCGACGGCGGCGACGACGCGACGGCGACCCGCGTCCTCGCGTGCGACGACCCGTCGCGCCTCGCGATCGACGCCGACGCCGTCACGCTCGACGGCGTCGTGGTGCCCACGGCGACGCTCGCCGCGGTGCGCGCCGGGCGCATGATCGCCTTCGGCTCGTGCTCCTTCCGCGAGCCGGTCGACGAGGTCCGCGCCTTCGTGCGCAGCTGAACCGCCGAAGCGCGCAGCCGCGGAGCCGCGGCATCGCCGAACCGCGTCAACACGGAGCCACGGAGAACGGCCGGAGTCGCGGGCGGCGCGAGCGACGACGGACCGTGTCCGTTCAAGATCGTTCTTACCGCAGAGGCACGGAGGCTCGAGCCGGTCCTCTGCGCCTTCGTGGTGAACTGCGGTCCTGACGAGGCGCGACACGTCGGCGATCGCTCCGCCCGCGACTCCGGCCGTTCTCCGTGCCTCCGTGTTGACGCGGTTCCGCGATGCCGCGATGCACCGGCCCGGCGATCCCGACGCCGCCCGCGACGTCACGCCACGTCGCCGCCCTCGCGCGCGTCGTCGAGGAGCCGCACCAGCTCGGGGACCGACGCCGCGCCCGTCTTCTCCATGACGCGCGCGCGGTGGAACTTGACCGTGCGCAGCGTGATCCCGAGCTCGGCGGCGATCTGCTTGTTGAGCCGCCCGCGCGCGACGGCGACCATCACCTCGCGCTCGCGCGGCGAGAGCGTGGCGACGCGCGCCGAGGCGGCGGCGCGGCGGCGCGTGGCGTCGAGGCGCGAGTCGCCGCCGGCCACCGCGCGGCGCACGCCGGCGAGGAGCGCCTCGGGGCGCACCGGCTTCTCGAGGAAGTCGAGCGCGCCGTCGCGCATCGCGCGCACCGTCTCGGGGATCGTGCCGAAGGCGCTCAGGAAGAGCACCGGCACCGGGAGCCCGCGCGCGAGGAGCGCGCGCTGCAGCTCGAGCCCCGTCTGCCCCGGCATGCGCAGGTCGAGCACCGCGCACGCGAACGGCTCGGCCGCCGCCGCCGCGAGGAAGTCGGGCCCCGTCGCGAACCCCGACGCGCGGTAGCCGTCGGCGTCGAGCAGGCGCACGAGCGAGGTGCGCGCCGCCTCGTCGTCGTCGACCACCGCGATGTGCGCCACCGGCGCGCGTCCCGTCGCCTCAGTCATGCAGCCCCTCCTCCGGTCCCGGGAGGCGCATCGAGAACACCGCCCCCCCGCCCCGCGCCGCCCCGAGCGCGAGCGTCCCGCCGTGCCCCTCGACGATGCGCCGCGCGATCGCGAGCCCCATCCCCATCCCGCTCTCCTTCCCCGACACGAAGGCGTCGAACACCGTCTCGCGCAACGGGGGGGCGACGCCCGGGCCGTTGTCGACCACGCTGATCCGCACCCCCCCGTCGCCCGCGCCGCGCGCCCGCAGCAGCACGCGCGCGTCGTCCCGGCCGCGCAGCGCGTCGCAGGCGTTCGTCAGCAGGTTCACGAGCGCCTGCTGCAGCAGCACGCGCTCGCCGCGCACCGGCGGCGTCCCCGGCTCGACGCGCGCCTCGAGCGCCACGCGCGCGTCGGCGTACTCCTGCCGCACCAGCGCCGAGACCTCGGCCACGAGCTCGGCGACCGCGAGGCGCTCCGTGGCACCGACGCCACGCCGCAGGAAGCGCCGCAGGCTCGTCACCACCTGCGCCGCGCGCGCCCCCTGCGCGGCGATGTCGTCGAGCGCCTCCTCGATCGCGCGCGGCTCGCGCCCCCCGCGCACGAGGCGGCGCGCGACCTCGGCGTTGTTCACGATCGCCGTCAGCGGCTGCCCCAGCTCGTGCATGAGCGCCGCCGTCATCTCCCCCGCGACGGCGACGCGCCCGACCTGCGCGAGCTCGCGGCGGTGACGCTCGGTCGTCTCGGCCGCCATGCGCCGCGCGTCGAGCTGCGCCTGCAGCGCCGCGTTGCGCGCGGCGAGCACGCCCGTGCGCTGGCGCAGGTAGAGCGCGCCGAGCGCCGCGAGGAGCCCGAGGACCGCGAGCGCCGCCCACGGCGTCTCCCACCACCGCGGCGGCACGACGAGCACGAGCGGCGCCGACTCGGTCGTGACGCCGTCGGGCCCCGCGAGCTGCACGCGCAGCACGTGCCGCCCCGCCTCGAGGTCGGTCAGCAGGAACTGGCGCCGCGCCCCGAGCTCGAGCCAGCGTGCGTCGCGCCGCTCGAGCCGGTACCGGAAGCGCAGCTCCGTCGCGTTGCGGAACGCGGGCGCCGCGACGCGCACGTCGAGCGTGCGGTCGCCGATCGGGAGCCGCACCGTGTCGGCCACGGCGAGCGTGTCGTGCGCCGTGTGCAGCTCGAGGACGACGAGCCGCGGCGGCGGCGGCGGCGGCGGGAGCCGCGCCGGGTCGGCGACGAGGAGCCCCTCGACCGTGACGAAGGCGAACCGCCCGCCGGGCAACGCCGCCACCGCGGGCGTGCCGTTGTTCCCCTCCGTCGCGTCGGGGTGCGTCGCGAGCGCCTCGGCCGGCGACTCGGCCGTCGTGCCGGCGAGCCAGCGCGCGAGCGACGCGGCGCGCAGCACCGTCGTCCCGCGGTTCTGCGCGAGCCAGAGCGTCCCGTCGCGCGACTCGGCGATCGCGATCACCGTCGGGTCGGCGAGCGCGAGACGGCGCCACGTGCGCCCCCCCGGCGCGAGCACGGCGAGGCCGCCGCCGTAGCTCCCGACCCAGGTGCGCCCGTCGCGCGTCACGTGGATCGCGCGCACCACCCCGCGCGGGACGCCGTGCGTGGTGTCCCACGTGACGAGCGCGCCGCGCCGCTGGCGCGTCACCGTCCCCGTGCCGCCGATCCAGAGCGTCCCGTCGGCGTCGCGGACGAGGGTCGTGACCGGTGCTGCCGTGCGACGCCAGCCGGGCACGGGCGAGATCGTGCCGTCGGCGGCGACGTGCACGAGGTCGCCCGCCGGCGTCCCGGCGACGAGCGTGTCGCGCCCGAGGGGCACGAGCGGGCGCAGCGACGCGGTCGATGCGCGCGTGCCGACCGGGCGCGCGGTGCCGTCGGCGTCGAGGCGGTGCAGCCCCTGGTCGGTCGAGAGCCAGGTGCGCCCCGCCGCGTCGTGCGCCAGTGCGACGATGCAGGGCGCGCGTCCCGGTGCGAAGCGCACGGCGCGACGCACCGCGAGCGCCGTGTCGAGGACGAGCGCGGCCCCGCACACCGACGACGCGACGAGGCCACCGTCGCCGACGCCGACGAGGTTCGTCGCCTCCGCGACCGCGCTCCCCTGCCGGAAGCGCCAGGCCTGCAGGATGCGCGGCACGAAGGTGAGCAGCCCGTCGCCGAGCGTCCCGGCGACGACGACGCCGTCGGGGGTCGTCGCGAGGCTGAGGTAGCGCCCCGGCTCCACGACCATGCGCGCCACCGTCGGCGCCGCGCCGCGCGGGGCGCGCACGCGCCAGATCGTGTCGGTGGCGGCGACCCAGAGATCGCCCGCGGCATCCGCGGCCAGCGCGCGCACGACGCCGGGGAGGACGCGCGTCACCGCGCCGCGCTCGTACGGCGGCTCGACGACGCGCAACCCGTCGGGGCCACCCACCCAGAGGCGGCCGTGGCGGTCGATGCGCAGGTGCCACGGCCGTCGCAGGGCGTCGTCGTCGCGCAGCGGCTCGACCGCGTCGCCGACGATGCGGCGCACCCCGAGCCAGTCGCTCACGAGCACCGTGTCGCCGCGAGCGCTCGGCACGATCGCGAGCACGTGCAGGACGCCGCGACCGAGGCGCGGGACGACGAGCGTCCAGCGGCCGTCGCGCCAGCGGTGGAGCTGCGCCCCCGCCCACGCCCAGATCGTGCCGTCGGCCGCCTCGACGAGCCGCTCGACCGGCGCGCGCAGCGACGGGATCGGCGGCAGGCGATGGACGGCGCCGCCCGCGTCGACGCGCACCACCGCCCCCTCGGCCGCGCCGGCCCAGACGCCGCCGGCCCGCGCCGTCGCGACGGCGCTCACGCGGTTGCTGCCGAGCTCCGCGAGGCGATCGAGGCCGAAGACCTCGATCCGGTCGCCGTCGAAGCGGATCAACCCTCCGAAGGTCGCCCCCCAGAGGAAGCCGTCGCGGTCGAAGGCGAGCTCGGTGACCGACTGCTGCGGGAGCCCGGTCCGCACCGACCAGCGCGCGAGGAGCGCGAGCGAGTCGCCGGGCGGGGCGACGACGGTGATCGGCGGCGGCGTCCGGTCGCCCGGCTGCGCCCGGGCGGCGCGCGGCGCGACGGCGAGCGCCAGCGTCGCGAGCGAGAGCACCGCACCGACGACCACGCCCCACGCCCCGCCGGCGCCGCGCGCCCGGCGCAGGCGATGCACGACGCCGTCGACGACCGCGGGGGCGCGCAGGCGCGGGACCATGTGCGCAACGATAAGCGGGCGGCCGCGTCGTCCGCGTCCGCCCGCCCGGTCCCGCGTGGCGCCTCGCGCGGCGCGGCCCGCTCAGGGCGCGCCGGTCGCGGTGATCGGCACCGGCTCGAGCGTCCCGGCGCGCACGAGCGCCGAGTTGGGGCCGGCGACGGGGCCGAGCGTCCACCGGACCGTCGCCTCGCCGAGCGCGTTGGTGAGCACGCTCTGCGGCGCGATCGCCCCGCCGCCGGCGGTCACCTGCAGCGCGACGGTGATGCTGTCGAGCGGGACGTTCCCCGGGCCGAGGACGCGCACGACGATCGGGTTGGGGAGCGTGTTGCCGGGGCGCGCGCTCTGGTTGGCCCCCTGCGCGATCACGAGGTCGACGGGGAAGAGCGGCGTCGCGGTGGCGCGCACCGGCTCGAGGCCGGGGGCGTTGGCGAGGAGCACCTGCGCCGTCCCCATGCCGAGGGTCCAGCGGACGCGCGCCTCGCCCGCGGCGTCGGTGGTGACGGAGGCCGAGTCGACCGAGCCGCCCCCCTGGTCGACGACGAAGCGGATCGGCACCCCCTGCAGCCCCGTCCCGGCGACGTCGGTCGCGCGGAAGACGAGGGGGACGGGGAGCCGTCGCCCGGCCTGCCGCACCTGCAGGTTCCCCTGCACGATGGTGAGCGCGGCCGGGGCGGCGCCGGGGCCGGTGGCGTCCTTCTTCGCGCACGCCGGCACGGCCGCCGCCACGAGGGCGACGAGGGCGGCGCGGCGCGCCTGCGGTCGGGTGGGTCGGAAGCGCATGATCGGCATGGGTCCGCCGAGCAGTGTCGGCGCCTCCCGCCGCGCGCTGGAGTCGGCGTCGGCGCGCCCTTGTGCACGCGTGCCCGCCCGGCGTGCGTACCCGGCGGACCGGCCACACGGAGAACGACGGTGACACGACGGACGATCGCGCTGCTGCTGGGACTCGGCGGCGCGCTGGGGGCGCAGGTGCCGGTGGCGGCCGAGCCGCCGGCGGTGGACCCGCTCGCGGCGGCGCCGCGGCTCGACGCGCTGGTGGCCCGGAAGACGAGCGAGCTCGCGCCCGTCGTCGAGCGCTACGCGTCGGACCGCGCGGCGCTCGAGCGGCGCTACGACGCCCCCGGTTCGCCGGCGCAGCGGGCGCGGATGCGCGCGCACCACGCGGCGTGGCGCACGCGGCTCCGCGAGCTCGACTTCGGCGCGCTCTCCCCCGAGGGGAAGGCCGACTGGGTGCTGCTCGACTCGCACCTGCAGTACCAGCTCGCGCTCCTCGACCGCGCCGAGGCGCAGCGTGCCGAGGCGGCGCCGTGGCTCCCGTTCGCCGACCGGCTGCTCGCGCTGCAGGACGCGCGACGCGAGCTGCGCGACCTCGACCCGGCGGCCGCCGCGCGCACGCTCGCGCAGGTGGCGCGCACCGTCGACTCGCTCCGCGCCGCGCTCGAGGGGGCGCCGGCGCCCGCGGTGCCGCGCCCCTCGCGCACCGTCGCCAACCGCGCCGCCGAGCAGGTCGACCTCGTGCGCGGCGCCGTGCGGAGCTGGTACCGCTTCCACGACGGCTTCGACCCGCAGTTCACCTGGTGGAACCGGCAGCCGTACGCGCGCCTCGACTCGTCGCTCGTGCGCTACGCGCGCACGCTCCGCGAGCGCGTCGTCGGGATCCCCGGCCCCATCGCGCAGCAGCTCTCGGCCGCCGGCGCGGGCCCCGGGAGCTCGAACGACGGGCCGATCGTCGGCGACCCGGTCGGCGAGGCGGGGCTCGCCGCCGACCTGCGCCACGCGATGATCCCGTACACGCCGCAGGAGCTCGTCGCGATCGCCGAGAAGGAGTACGCGTTCTCGCTGTCGGAGCTGAAGAAGGCCGCGCGCGAGCTCGGCGTCGGCGACGACTGGAAGCGCGCCGTCGAGATGGTGAAGGAGACGTGGGTCGCGCCGGGGAAGCAGCCGCCGCTCATCCGCGACATGGCGCGCGAGGCCGAGCGCTGGTTCGCCGCGCGCGACCTCGTCACGATCCCGCCGCTCGCGACCGAGGACTGGCGCATGGAGATGCTCTCGCCCGAGCGGCAGCGCGTCTCCCCCTTCTTCCTCGGCGGTGACCTCATCCTCGTGAGCTACCCGACCGACGCGATGACCGACGAGGAGAAGGCGATGTCGCTGCGCGGCAACAACCCGCACTTCTCGCGCGCCGTGGTGCACCACGAGCTCAACCCGGGGCACCACCTGCAGCAGTTCGCGCAGGAGCGGAGCAACCGCCACCGGCGGCTCTTCGCGACGCCGTTCTGGAACGAGGGGCAGGCGCTCTACTGGGAGATGGTGCTCTGGGACGCGGGCTTCCACCGCGACCCGAAGGACCGCGTCGGCGCGCTCGTCTGGCGCATGCACCGGAGCGCGCGGATCGTCTTCTCGCTCAACTTCCACCTCGGGCGGATGACGCCCGAGCAGGCGGTGCAGTTCCTCGTCGACACCGTCGGCTTCGAACGCGCGAACGCCGAGGGCGAGGTGCGCCGCTCGTTCAACGGCTCGTACCCGCCGATCTACCAGGCCGCCTACATGCTCGGCGGGCTGCAGCTGCGCGCGCTGCACGCCGAGATCGTCGGCGCGGGGAAGATGACCGACCGCCAGTTCCACGACGCCGTCCTCGACGGCGGCGCGATGCCGATCGCGATGATCCGCGCTCGGCTCCTCGGCCTCCCGATCCCGCGCGAGGGGCTCCCGCCGTGGCGCTTCGCCGAGCGGATCCCGGCGCCGAAGCCGTTCGGGCGGTGATCGGTGCGGCGTCCGTCGTCGTCGTCGTCGTCGCCGCCGCCGTGGCCCGTGGCTTCGGTGCTCGGTCGGGATCGCTGAACCGCTCGGAACTGCGAGGGAACGGCAGGAACGGCAGGGAACTGCAGGACCTGCAGAACGGCGGCGTGGGAGGTGGGCGCGGCGCGCGGGGCCACCGGGGCCACGGAGCCGAGAGAGCATTCTGTTGGTTGGCCCCGTGCGGGAGGCGGCCCCGCGCGCCGCGCCCACCTCCCACACCGCCGTTCTGCAGGTCCTGCAGTTCCCTGCAGTTCCCTGCCGTTCCTGCCGTTCCCTCGCAGTTCCGAGCGGTTCCATCGCGTCGCCTACGACGCCCGGCCACGGCACGATGCGGTGGCCGTGCGCAGCAAGGAGCCGGATTGCCGCACGCCGCACGACGCATCACTACGATTGAGCGCATGACGACATCGAACCGCCCCGACTTCGCGATGCTCGACGAGACGCACGACCCGCAGCGCACGAGCTGGGTCGAGAGCGCCAACGATCCGGCGAGCGACTTCCCGATCCAGAACCTCCCCTTCGGCATCGTGAAGGGGCGGCGGGCGAGCGACACGCCGGGGGTCGCGGTGGCGATCGGCGACATGGTGCTCGACGTGCAGACCGCCGTCGGCATGCTCCCGGCGCTCTTCGCGCACGACGCGCTGCAGCCGGCGGTCGAGGCGTGCCGGGCGGGGACGCTCAACGCCCTCATGGCGCTCGACCCGGCGCCCCAGCGCGCGCTGCGCGTGGCGCTCGCGCAGGCGCTCGACGCGGCGCACCCCGACGCCGCGCGCCACGCGCGCGCCCTCGCGCGGGCGCTCGTGCCGCGCGCGCAGGTCGACTGCCTCGTCCCCGCGGCGATCGGCGACTACACCGACTTCTACGCGTCGGTGCACCACGCGACCAACGTCGGGAGCATGTTCCGCCCCGACAACCCGCTCCTCCCGAACTACAAGTGGGTGCCGATCGGCTACCACGGGCGCGCGAGCAGCATCGTCGCGAGCGGGACGCCCGTCGTGCGCCCGCAGGGGCAGCGCAAGGGGCCGGCCGACGCCGAGCCGACGGTCGGGCCGAGCCGCTCGCTCGACTACGAGTGCGAGGTCGGCGCTTTCGTCGCGCGCGGCACCGCGCTCGGCGAGACGATCCCGATCGACCGCGCCGAGCGCCACCTCTTCGGCCTCTGCCTCGTCAACGACTGGAGCGCGCGCGACGTGCAGAGCTGGGAGTACCAGCCGCTCGGCCCCTTCCTCGCCAAGAACTTCGCGACCTCGGTGAGCCCGTGGGTCGTCACGAGCGAGGCGCTCGCACCGTTCCGCACCGCGCTCCGGCCGCGCGCCGAGGGCGACCCCGCGCCGCTCCCCTACCTCGCCGACGCCGGCGACGCGGCGTACGGCGGCGTCGCGATGACGCTCGAGGTCCGCCTCGCCACCGCGCGCATGCGCGCCGAGGGGATCGCCGACGCGGTGGTGAGCCGCACGTCGTTCACGCACATGTACTGGACGATGGCGCAGCTCCTCGTGCACCACGCGATGAACGGCTGCAACCTCCGCCCCGGCGACCTCCTCGCCAGCGGCACGATCAGCGGCCCCACCCCCGAGGAGCGCGGCTGCCTCCTCGAGCGCACCTGGCGCGGCGCCGAGCCGTTCGCGCTCCCCACGGGCGAGACGCGCGCCTTCCTCGAGGACGGCGACGTCGTCACCCTCGCCGCCTGGTGCGAGGCGCCGGGGGCGCGCCGCATCGGCTTCGGGACGTGCACGGGCGAGGTCGTGGCGGCATCGCGGTGAACGGCTGAACAGCCTCGAGGCACGGGCTGGCGCCCACGGTTGTACGGCCCACGGCGGAACGGCCCACGGTCGCTCGGCGCGCGAGGCCACCGACCGCGCCTGATCCATTCATCCATCTGAACCATGGGTCATGCGCGCATTCACCCTCCGCGCGCCGAGCGACCGTGGACCGTTCCGCGGTGGACCGTTCCGCCGTGGGCCGTTCCGCCGTGGGCCGTTCAACCGTGGGCGCCAGCCCGTGCCCCGAGGCTGTTCACGACGCGCCGACCGCACGCCGCAGCTCCCCGAGCAGCACCAGCGCCTCGATCGGCGTGAGCGCGTTCGGGTCGACGTCGCGCAGCCGCGCCACCACCGGATGCTCGGCCGCCGGCGGCGGCGATGCCGCGGGCGCCGGCGCCGCGAAGAGGTCGAGCGCCAGCTCCCCCTGCGACGCGTCGCGCGCGCGGCGCTTGCGCGTGGCGCTGCCACCGTGCTCGGCCTCGAGCGTCGCGAGCACCTCGCGCGCGCGGGCGAGCACCGGCGCGGGGAGCCCCGCGAGGCGCCCGACCTCGATGCCGTAGCTGCGGCTCGCCCCGCCCGGGACGAGGCGGTGGAGGAAGAGCACCTCGTCACCCACCTCGCGCACGTCCACCGTCCAGTTGCGCGCCGCGGGGAGCCGGTCGGCGAGCTGCGTCAGCTCGTGGTAGTGCGTCGCGAAGATCGCCTTGCACCCGATCGCGTCGTGCAGGTGCTCGGTCACGCTCCACGCGATGCTCACCCCGTCGAACGTGCTCGTCCCGCGCCCGATCTCGTCGAGGAGGACGAGCGAGCGGCTCGTCGCCGTGTGGAGGATCGCGCTCGTCTCGCTCATCTCCACCATGAACGTGCTCTGCCCGCGCGCCAGGTTGTCGCTCGCGCCGACGCGGGTGAAGATCCGGTCGACCATCCCCATCCGCACCGCGCGCGCCGGGACGAAGCTCCCGCACTGCGCCATGAGCGCGACCAGCCCCACCTGGCGGAGCACCGTGCTCTTGCCCGCCATGTTGGGCCCCGTGAGCACCACGACGCGCGCGTCGTCGGCGAGCGCCACGTCGTTCGGGATGAACTTCTCGCGCGGCATCATCCGCTCGACGACCGGGTGGCGCCCCCCCTCGATCACGAGCGCCGTCGAGTCGTCGAGCACCGGGCGCACGTAGCGCTCGCGCACCGCGACGTCGGCGAGCGCCGCGAGCACGTCGAGCTCCGCCACCGCGCGCGCCACGCGCTGCAGCCGCGGCACCTCGGCCGCCGCGCGCCGCCGCAGCGCTTCGAAGAGCTCGCGCTCGCGCCCGTCGATCCGCTCGCTCGCGCCGAGCACCTTCGCCTCGAAGTCCTTGAGCGCGGGAGTCACGTACCGCTCGCCGTTCGCGATCGTCTGCCGGCGCTGGAAGTCGGCCGGGACGAGGTGGCGGTTGGCGTTCGTGACCTCGATGTAGTAGCCGAACACCTTGTTGAAGCCGACCTTGAGCGACGCGATCCCCGTGCGCTCGCGCTCCCGCGCCTGCAGCTCGGCGATCGCGTCGCGCCCGCCGTCGCGGAGCGCGCGCAGCTCGTCGAGCTCCGCGTCGACGCCGGGGGCGATCGTCGGCTCCTCGCCGATCGCGAGCGGCGGGCGCTCGACGAGCGTCGCGCGCACGTCGGCCGCCACCTCCGCCACGTCGTCCCACTGGTCGAGGATCGCCGTCAGCCGCCCCGCCCCGGTGCCGGGGAGGACGCCGCCGGCGACCAGCGACTCGAGCGTCTCGCGGAGCTGCGGGAGCCGCGCCAGCGAGTCGCCGAGGGCACGCGCCTCGCGCGGCGTCGCGCGCGCGGCGGCGACCTTGCCGGCCAGCCGCTCGAGGTCGCGCACCCCGTCGAGCCGCTCGCGGAGCGTCGCGCGCGCGAGCGCGTCGCCCACCAGCACCTCGACCGCGTCGAGCCGCGCCTCGACCGCGCCGCGCTCGAGGAGCGGGGCGAGGAGCCACTGCCGCAGGCAGCGCGCCCCCATCGGCGTCTGCGTCCGGTCGAGCACCTCGAGCAGCGTCCCCTCGCGCCCGCCGCCGCGCAGCGACTCGACCAGCTCGAGGTTGCGCCGCGTCATCTCGTCGAGCGGCATCACGCCATCGCGGGGCTCGAGCACCGGGCGCGCGAGGTGCGGGATCCCCTGCGGCTGGAGCGTGCGCAGGTAGCGGAGGAGCGCCCCCGCGGCGGCGAGCGCGGGCGCGCTGTCGGCGTGGAGCGCGAAGCCGGCGAGGTCGTGCACGCCGAAGCGGCGCGTCAGCTCCTCGCCCGCCTCGCGCGCGTCGAACTCCCACGCGTCGCGCGCCGTCACCAGCACCCCGTCGCAGTCGCGCGGCGGCGTCGCGCCGGCGGCGACGACGAGCTCGCGCGGGGCGAGCCGCGCGAGGAGCGGCGGGAGCTCGGCCGGCGCGCGCACCGCGAGGCGGAACTCGCCGGTCGAGAGGTCGATCGCCGCGACGCCCACCTGCGCGGCCGCCACGTCGGTGACCGCGCAGAGGAAGTTGTTGCGCGACTGCTCGAGCAGGTCGTCGGCGAAGACCGCCCCCGGGGTGACCGTCTCGATCACCGCGCGCCGCACGATCCCCTTCGCGAGCTTCGGGTCCTCGACCTGCTCGCAGATCGCGACGCGGAAGCCCTGCTGCACGAGGCGCCGGATGTACTCGGGCGCCGCCTTGACCGGGACCCCCGCGAGCGGCACCTCGGCCGCGCCGCCGTTGTTGCGGTGCGTGAGCGTCAGCCCGAGCGCGCGCGCGCCGGTGACCGCGTCGTCGGCGAACATCTCGTAGAAGTCGCCCATGCGGAAGAGCAGGATCGCGTCGCGGTGCTGCGCCTTCACCTCGCGATACTGCTGCATGAGCGGCGTCTCGCCGCCGCCGCTCACGGCGCCGCGCTCCCCGCCGGCGCCATCGGCACGACGATCGCCTGCGGCACCGCCCCCTTCCAGCCGTCGCGCGCGCGCTGCGCCTCCGCCTCGCCCGCGAAGCGCCCCGCGCGCACGCGGAACGGCGCCGCCGTCCCCTCGACGCGTGCCGGGATCCCCTGCCCCCGCAGCCGCGCCGCGAAGGCCTCGGCCGGCCCCGCCTGCTGGTACGCCGCGAACTGCACGGCGAACCGCGCCGGCGCGGCGGGTGACGCGGGCGACGCCGGCACCTCGCGCACCGCCGGCGACGCCACGGCCGCACGCGCGAGCGAGTCGCGCTGCACGCGCGTCGCCGACTCGCGTGCCGCCGAGTCG
>ERZ1066121.1974-NODE-1974-length-13666-cov-7.287415_pt1 | contig 13666 bp, 16 predicted proteins | sample MGYA00382768_ERZ1066121 | MGnify/ENA primary metagenome ERZ1066121 (study PRJEB33369, sample SAMEA5778351) | biofilm metagenome | biome: Industrial cooling water; feature: Water cooling tower basin; material: Biofilm | place: United Arab Emirates | collected... | reverse complement strand
CCAAGGCTTAAGTCTCCGGTTGAATCCAGCGAACAGATTGGCGCTTTTACCACCGTTACTCCTTTTGGATCTCTGCGGTTTCAAGCAGTCGAAAACACAGAGCTGAAGGCCCCCTTCACAGGCTCCGTGGAGAACCGCGACGGCTGCGTCGTGTTTGAAGGTTCAGGCCAACCTCAAACCTTTATCCTTTGTGGAGTCAACTCTGAAAATAAGGGTAACTACGAATACGGTGATACCATCGCTCGAACCACAAGTCAGGAGTTTAACGTCTCTTATCTGACCGGCGACCATGACGATTGGGTCATTGCCTCTCCTAGCAAAGAGCAGTTAATTGTATTGTTTGGCGAATCACTGAAGGACTAACCAATGTTTAGATTTTTAAGCGAGGTTCCACCTTCGGTTCCACCGTCAAAACCTAAGGTTCATTACCGCGTGGTTATTGTGGCGGAGATGCACCTCAACCCAGACGAATTGAGTTTTAACAAAATCGTCCAGGCGCTTCCTAACGGTAAAATTACAAGTTTTTATGTCGGCGAACAAAGTATTTCTAAGAGTGGAATCTCAAACCAGGGTTGACTACGGTTATATTGAGACCGAGCACCCGCGTCATATCAAACAGTTTTGTCAGACTCAGGGTATTGAACTGAGAGAAGTTGAAAAGTTTAGTACGCACTCCCAGACTCATCACGAGTATTTTTCAGGCCGCTACGTTCAAACAGCATTATTAACATCGGAGATGCCCCTGGAAAGTCTACTCGATAGTTTGCAAGATTACCGACTTCTAGAACAGCAGTTTGAAGAATTAAGACCGCAATACCACTCAAAGCTGGAACGCGAGGCTGATAACCTCGCTAAGATGGCCGCATTCCTCAGCGGTTATCTAGCCGCTAGAGGAGGCAGTGGTTGCGGAGACTGCGGTCATGAAAGCGCCATTAAAACCGCAGAAGAGCGGCAGGACAAAGTTTCAGTAGCCTTAGGTTACTTCGAGTAGCGCTAATGACGACAACTGTACAATCTTTAGACCTAATCCAACAGTGCGAGAGTTTATTAACTGAGGCAGGAGTGACGTTTGACCCTAACCTCAAGTGTTTGACCTCAGAATTACAGACAATTCCGGTCTACTACAGTCTACGCTCCACAAGAGCTGGGCAGATCAGAGAACTGAAGCTTCAGTTTTTAGATGACCTCGGGCATTCGCATTCTGAACTAATCAGATCTCATAAAGGGGTTATTAACGTCAAACTGGTCACAACTAAAGCACAAAAAATTCTTCAAGAATCTACTGAGTGTCTGCGGCAGATTGAAGAGCGGAAAGCAAACAGAGCCCAGGCTGAAGCAGAACATCAAGTCTTTACTGATGACTGGAAGAGACGTGGGTATAAAGCGTTTCCGTATGACACTGTTGTAGAGTCTTCTCGCGGCACGCTTCATGCCTCTATTAGCCCACCACGGCTGGGTAAACAACCGGTCATCACAGTTAACCTTCAAACAAACAACGCAGACGTTGCGGATCAAATGTATCGACTAATCGAGTCGTTTCTTAGCGATGTTTAATCAACAGGTCTATCCAGGGGCGCTGTGGCAGCGCCTTTTAGGGTCAAGTTAACTCCTGCTGGTTTTAGCCTAACCTAAAGAAGCCTCGCCGTTCTACGGCGGGGAGTGTCACCCTGAGTCAGAGTCAAAGACTTGTTGTCGATGCCTCAGTCGGAGATGTAACGGCGCTGCATAAATTCTTCCTCAACTTCCAGTAGTTTCGCGTTCGGACTTGCTCACCGCCTGCACGAAGGTTCTGCAAAAATAGCAGTGCGGTGCCTTGCATCTTCCACGGTTCAGTTACTCAATCAATGCCATGCGAATTAACATCTACGCAGTAACCAAGACAGTTCTCGATGACTCCGGTATCGTTCAGCAAGCCGTATCAACTAGAACGGTGTTTCTAAGTAAACAACAAGCAGAGCTAGAGTTAGTTCGACTGAGAAGTAGTATTGCTCGGGTTGAAGTGATTCCATTTCACCTAGAGTTTAATCTCTTTAAGTTAATCTACAAAGTGATTTACTTGCGATTCTTGATACTAGGACTCGTTGCGGCCTTAGTCAAAACTTACTCAGGACTTAGCAGCAGTGTGCTAGTCATCATCGCGTATCACACAATCATTGGTCTTATTATTCTAGGAGTGCTTGTATGGCCGATCCTATGTTCTCTAACCAAGTCGATTCGACAGCAGATCCAAGATCGCTGGCAGACACACAAGCCCCCCGTATGATCATTGGCGCTGAAATTGACTTAGAGTTTTATCGACGCATGATGCGCTATATCTCAGCTCAACAGACAAAGCATTTTATTCAAGGCTTTCAGGCGGGATACAAAGAAGGACTCAAAGAAAGATTACCCTGGTACAAACATTTACGTCGGGCCTTTGGGAATGCCAAACGTTAAGACTCACGACACCATCACCGTCTGCACAGCTCCAGTCAGTACCTTTGCTGGAGCTGTCTTTTCAGTTCAGACTCAGTCGCTAGTTCCTGTTTTAATCGCCCCTTTAGCGCATCTGTTTGCCGGGTACATGTTCGGGCCTGACTTAGACATGTATCACTCTCGACCGACACAAAGATGGGGTTGGTTAGCGTTCATCTGGTGGCCGTACAGCCGATTGATTAAACACCGTTCATTCTGGTCTCACGGCCCCTTGGTGGGTACGACAGTCCGTCTTCTTTACTTATTAACTGTCTGCGTAGTCAGTCTTGGCCCTGTAACCTGGTGGGCCTATCAATTTCTAAAGGTTAATTACAACATTTCACCAATACCGCGACTGTTAATCAACACTTCCTATTTCTTTGTAGTCCTAGTGGCTCTCGAATTAGGTGCAGCATCCCACTATTTAGCAGATTGGTTTGGCAGTTACCGCAAGCGACAAGCTCGCTATGCGCCTTCAAAGAAAAATCGGTGAACACTCATGACCCAGTCTACGTTTATTGTCGAAATCGAACGTCACTCGTACTCTAAATCCCGGAAATTTCAAGTTACGGCTGCTGATCTCCAAACAGCACAACGAACAGCCGTAGAAGCGGCTGCAAATAAAGTCTGGAGCGAGCATAGTGCTGAATACGTTGTCGTTGATTCAAAAGGAGCCTGACCATGCTGCCGACCTGGGTACTGCTCATTCTTAAAGACACCGAAATCGAAGAGTTGTCTACCATTGGAATTCGTTACATCTTACCCGGAGGAGTCAGTCTCGTTATCGATCCTGACACCGGTGGGTTCACCTTTCAGTGCTACCTTCCGCAGAAAGGAGATGCTTTCGAGTTCGCTAGAACTCAAGGGAGTGATCATGGAATCCCTCAGTTACCAACCATTCCATTCACTACCTATCAGAACTTTCTGAGTTGGATCACCTATGTCAACGCAATTCTGAGTGATGTCAAGCACAACCGCAAGTCAGTGTATCCACTGCCTTACAGTCAGGTTCCTACTCCTAAAATTGTTCATCTTCAGACGAAAATAGACCCAACCGATCCTCATCTCTGTATAGACGGAGTCTGTCTAAATAGCCTCAGTCGTAGCGCTGTCACTGACTTCGTCAAAACAGCCTTGGAAGCACAGGGATTTACGGTTGAGGTAAGCTAGAACTGAAGCTCAATCACGAAATCATGTCTCGTAAACAACTTCTAGCAATCGCCGCTCTGATTATCTTCGGCGGCAGTTTTGTTGCACAACAGACGCTATGGCTAATGTTGTTTTTTAGCAACTAACTCCTTAGAGGGCTGCTTGATCAGCTCTCTAGAGAGTTCACTACGTCGTAAATTCGACCATGCTAATTTACCCAAGAGAATAGGATGTCAGAAACTATTCAAGCCCAGGTATCGCAAGGAATTATAGAGCGGCTACCTAAGTTATTTAATGCTTCCATTGACGATATTTTGATTGAACTACTTCAAAATGCTCGTCGAGCTGGAGCTACTAAAGTTGAATTTGAAACCGAAGATAGCGGCGTATTAGTTTACAAAGATAATGGCCTCGGCATCCCAGACCCGCAAATTCTGTTGTCTTACGGCGAATCTAGTTGGGAAAACTTAGAGCATGAAGACCCCGCCGGAATGGGGTTTCTATCTCTGGCATCTTATAACGTAACTGTACGATCGCATGAATGGTGTGTGCAGTTAACTCCAGAATCATTCTCCGGACTGCCGGTGGAAGTTGAAAGAGGCTGGAGCCACATCAACGGGGTTAAACTGTTCATCAATTTGGGTCTGGACCAGTCACAGATTGCCGCAAGCCTTAAGCGAGCCGCTACATATCGACCTTCGCACATTACTGTGACACTCAACGGTAAGTTTATTCCGGCGGAAGATTTTTTGCAGAGAGCCGCCTATATAGAAGTGTGGAATGGATTAAGAATCGGAGTCTACCGGAGTTCACTTCAGTCAAAATTAAACTTTTACGGAGTCCAGATTTTTTTACCAGACAATTTGGGTTTAGTTAATGAGAGATATTCAATTCAAGTTGATGTAATCTACTGCCCTCATCTGAAATTAGTTCTACCTGCACGCAAGGAAATTTATCAGAACGAGTTTTACCAGGAACTAAAAGCAGAGTGCAAAAAAGTAGTGTTTCGTTACATTCAAACTCAGCCGTCTCACCAGTTGGCGTTCAAGCATTATCAACATGCTGCCGAGTTAGGACTGCCAATCGCTGAGGCCACACCTCAGATGATTAATCTCAACTGTTCTCCGTTTACCTTACAACCAAATCAACAGTATGCTCTGTTGCTTGAAGACCATAAGGAGATCCAGTATCAGATCAGACCGGCCTTACCTCCAGAAATTGAATTTATCAATCCAAATGAGAAGTATAAAGGGTATTCCTGGTATAACTTTCCGACTTACAGTCTGGCCTATATTCGCATTACTCTAGACGATGGCACCTTACTTATTTTTGACCCAGAAGAAAGTCTAAGTAAGTTGTTTTATTCTGGCGAGGAGAAACAAGACTACGAAGAATACTCTTTTACACAACCGCTGGATGCAAAAGATCTATCTGTAGTCTTTTATCGAGCGCACGCCGGAAACCAATCCTATGTAGAAGGAGCATACTCGATTCCCTATCTTATTTTGGGGGATGAGGCTTTTGACTATGAAGATGGTTTTTGGAACGCCGACGAGTCTTGTATCATTGTCAACCAGTCAGTGCAAACTTCGGTCACAGACCTCGAAAACCTTTTGATGCAAGTCTTCTTTCATCCGTCAGACGATTGGGAATCTGACAGCGTTGAGACTCAGGAGATATCCGCTCGAAGAGAGGCTAGAGAACTCGCAATGAAGCGTCTACCGCTGGAGGCTGATCAACTTATCAACGACATCAAAGCAGCCCTCTGTCCTTTTCAAAACCTAATCAAAACAGATCAGTCTTTGAAGATTGAACTTAGAGGAGGTCAAGACATTCTTTGTTATTTTGAAGGCGCAGACGATGAGTAAAAATTTAACGTTTGACGACATTAGATCCGGAGACAAGGTTACGGTCTCGACTCCCACAAAAAGGCGAATTACAGGCAAGGTAGTTATGTTCAACCCAAAAATTCAGGGTTGGGTTCTCAACACAAACGGACACGGGGTCGCTTTTGCCTGTAGGCACAACACGATCTGTATCTCTAGAACCCGCTAACCAGAACACATTCTTATCGAGTCGCACAGGGAGCAACTTGCTCCCTCAAACCTTTATTACTAAACGTCAATGGATATTTGGCAACAACTCGCTCGGGACATCTCAGCCCTTGGAAAAAAGGCTCAAGCCTCAATTAAAACAGTCAACCCAGACGGTTCTAAGACCTACCAACCTCCGGAGTACTATCGCACACCTCGTCAACTTAAAGATCCTCACAATTTCGTAACGGAACTGGTTCAAGTTGCCGCCCTAGCCATTGCTACTATTGAAGATTACGGCGGTCAAGTCGAAGACATTTACAAAGCAATTCAGGCTGAACGCAGTCGCCAAGATACCCGCTTTGGCAAAATTAGAGGTCAAGACTATTTAGTCTGGGCCGCGTGCCTGATGGAAGAACTTGGCGAGGTCGTTGACGAAGTTCAAATCGACGAAGAACCTAACACTCAAAAGGTCGGTCTTGTTCCGGCGTTTGAAGGAGCAGAAGGATCTCAGCGGCAGGCTGATTTCAAGAAGGTCTCCGACAAACGCGATCAATTTGACTATCAATGCTACATGCAACTTCGGGCATTGACAGAACTTTTAAGTGGTCTAGCCTTCGATGAAGAGACTCAAGAATTGCTTGACAATGCTAATCTTCTAATCGCAGAACGCGAAGCGACAAGTGACTTATTAACGCGGATTATTTCCGGTCAGACCTATGACATTTCAATCACAGATTAATCAAGAAATTCAAGACATTCTGTTTTACGGCCTGGTCTTAAAAGCAGTGAAATCGATTGATGTAGAAATTAAAAGTGCAGACTTCGTCATGACTTCGGTTCTGGTATCAATTGAGGCCAAGATTTTTATTAATAAAGTTCTCAGCTGTTATAGACCTTGGATTAATCGGACAAGTCTCAGAGTTAAGATTACTCCAGAATTAGCAACAGAGATTGAATATCTCGATGCTATTAGTTTTTTTGAGTCTTCGTCCAGTCTTATCGTCCAGGCTATTTACAAAACAGAATTCAACCAGTCTAATCTAGAGCTGCCTTTTCCGTTTGACCAAGCCTTACAATTTGCGGCATGAGAAATAGAGAATTAGCGCACCGATTTATTCACCAATTGAATACCGCAGAATCAGGCAGTAACTTTTGGTATGAAGAGAACCGGTGCTACTCGTATAGTACTTGCATAGCAACAATTCGAGAGTTCAATCAAACTAGATATCTGGTACTTAATAGACATCAGTACAGTAACACGACGTCAAACCACCAGAGTCTTCTTTTACAAGCAGCACGTAATGTGCTGCCGGTTATACGGTATGACTCTACCAATATTTCTACGTTAATCGAACTTGAAATTTTGGAAAATACTCGTCATACCCTACCCAACGAAATTACTAAAGAGACCCTGATTGAACTGTTAATCTATCAGGCCCAACAGTCAGCCGCAGCCGCTACGCGATCTCGAAATTACAAAGAACTGCATCTATCAGACGAACTTCAAAACCTTAAACTTGCGTCGGATTTGAACGGCGCAGAGATAGACCCAGCTAAGGTCAAGTCTCTTCAAGACCGCTTAGAGCAAGTTCGCAGAGAGGAAACTGAGGCTCGCAAAGACCAAAAACGGCAACAGGAAGAGAAAATCAAGGCATCTTTAGAACGAGACCGCTCTCTGATGGAAGATTGGTGGAACGGCACCAGTAACTCTGTACCTTATAGCTATCGCCAACAACCGGGTAAGTATATTCGTCTTGATCCAACCGACAAGCATAAAGTTCAAACTTCAGGTGGGATTTCATTCCAATTGTTAGATGGTCGAGTTCTCTACAGAATGTGGCGATCCAACAGCGAATATAAGTCTAGCCGCAATGTTCCTTATAATATTGGTGGTTATCCGCTAGACGAAATCAAACCTGGCGACTATATCCGTGTTGGCTGTCATACGGTTTATGCTCATGAGATCGAGCGGTTCATTACTTCAGTTGGTTGGGACGACATTAAATCCAAAGCTGCCTAAATTAACTTTTGACTGTCGATAATCGACACGGTCTACTAATTCTTTTCAGTTTGATATGTCTCACAATTTGCCTGCTAAAGACCGAGGTCTAACTCGCATTAACAGTAGAGTTTGGCATCGCGGTACAGCCGTTGACGTTCGAGGACTCAGTCCCGAAGAACAACTTCAAGCAGCAGGACTTGACTGGCAAGTCCTGGTCGAACCTTTTTATTACGGTGAAAATAAAGAGTTTACAGACCCAGACAAACGGGTTGCCTACCGCAGTCATGACCAGAAGACTATTTCCCTCTATGACAAGCGTCAGCCCTGGCAGAACACTCAAATCCTCAGCACGTTCAACAACTTTTGCGAAGATGCCGGTTTACAACTCGCCTACTTAGGGTCTTTACATGACCAAAACACCCTCTACGCGGCTGCAAAATTGGAAGCGGATAGTCATATCCTCGGCAGCACCGACGAAATTAATTGGTGGCTGATCCTCCGGAACTCCCATATCAACGGCAAAGGTATGGACGTATCTCTTTACAGCGATCGTCTGGTTTGCACCAACGGAATGCGCTCGGTTATTCGAGACAACCGCAAGGTGATTACTCACGTTGGGGAGTTTAACCACGATCGCGTCACCAACATTCTGAAGACTGCCATCCGGACAATCCATCAACAAGAGACAGAACTGGAAACTCTGGCAAAACAGTCCATCACCAAAGAAGAAGCAGTTGCGCTGATTCTTAGCGCCTATGGAGAAGCAGGTAAGTCCGTCGAAGACCAGCCGCCAGTGGTTCAAACGATTCTGCGCTTGTTTAATGGCGGTGGTCTAGGTTCAGACATGCTGACTGCCTACAACACCGCGTACGGGTTATTGCAGGCAACTACGGAATACTTCAACTGGCACATGAAAAACACCTCTGGGGCCTTTGCTAGTATCTTGGATGGTTCGCGTGCTTCTAGTATGAACAAGATGCGCGAGCAGTTAGTCGGAGTCTATGCCCGTTCGTAACTGTAAATTCTGAACCGATCAGAATTTATACTTTCTGCACTACGATAGTAACGGTTGGGTTTACGCTCAACCGTTCCGTTATTAAAACCACAGAAGATTATGGTATTGTCAACCACGCCCATCAACTTCAATCAACCTGTTCATGCAACCCTTACAGGACCCCGCTCTGAAGAGACTTACAAAGTTCATCTTCAAAATCCAGCAGACCTGGCTGTAGACTTATACGACTTGACTGCAGATTTAGATGTCCAAGTCCTGGACAGTCATGAAAAGCTGATTTTGTTTTTTGGGGCTGATTCCTTTGGCGGCGCTAATGAAGGTACGTTGGCAGAACATGCAGACTTCATGGAATATGGTTTTCCTGTCGCTGATGCGGGTCTAACGCTACTTAAACCAGGAGACTATCTAGTAAAGGTTAAGAGTAAAACTCCCCTTGGTATGAGCGGTAAGGCCGATTACACGCTTAAAGTTAGTGATAAGGCGGTTAAACCTACTCATGTCAAGATGGGGCACATGGGACCAAAGGACCTGGCCGTCTATCGCTCTGTTACCAGCAGCGCTGCTGACATTTATGATGTAACCCTTGATGAAGACACGGACATTGAAGTCTCAGTACTTACTGCGGATGGAAAAGACGTTGAACTTAACGTGACTGCCAAGGGTAAACCAGACAAGAAGGGTAAAAAACCTGAGGATGACCTGTTTACGGCTAAAAAAGTCAAAGAGAAGTTAACTTCCGGCGATTATAAGATCAAGGTGACCGGCGAAGACGGAACCCGCTACTTAATTGGGATTACGACAACGTCAAAAATTGCAGAGCTGATGGAACAAAACCAGCCAGCAACCGCTAAGGATGTACCCTCTGAAGCAGCATCTATGTCGGTTAATTAGTCCAGCTATAAAGGCAAAAGGGGGAGCTAGTTAGCTCCCCCTTTTGCGTATTCAAGCGGTTATCAATAGGAAAATGGGTGAATATACAACTTGTAAGGTCCAGTAAACCCTTTGATCCTGATGTAATAAGTTCCCGCTGGATAGCCGTTGCGGTTATAAGTGTTCATGTCCAGAACATGCCCGTCTCGGTCGAGTAATTCAAACGATTCAAACCCAGCGATCACTCCGACTCGCATACTAGCATCTTCCATTAAATCAAACCTGTAGAAATCCACATCTCCAGGATTTTCAAAATGCGTATTGTAATAGGCGTCAATTAGTCCAACCGCACGCCCCGTCGTAATTGGAAAAGCATCTTCCATTGACGTACTAATATCAAGTCCGGGTTCACCCGCAGCAACCTTTAACTCAAGTTTATAGGTCGAGTATTGATTTTCTTCTGGGCTGTAAACTCTAACGGTGTAAACCCCTGGTTCTAACTCAGCCTCCATCAATCCAGAAAGATTGCCGAAGTTCGTACAGTAAGTGACCAACTCCCCAGCCGCATTCTGCAGATCAAAGTTGGCTGAGGGGTGACTTTGTTCTGTCAGCCACAGCTGTACAAAACTCGGTTGTGTTAGCTGAAAATTATAGACCTCTGCAGGCTGACCGTAAGCGACGTGACCTTCAACTGGTAAATTTGCTTCTAACATTAAGAACGATCTCAAAAAATTCAACAAGTAGCCAGTACAATTCTAATGTCCTCTCATAACAAACAGCTTTCAAATGGGTTTTTCATTAGAGACCGCTACGTTGCTGAATGCAGTGACTTCAGCTAGAGGCGCTCAACTTAGAGACACGGTATACGCAGACACATCAAACTACTACAAATTTGATGTGCCTTACCGAGCCGATCTGTCAGCCTACGTCTTGCCTACACATCAAGACGTCAATATCTATTTATTAGATTCCACCGGCGCACAAGTTACTGTCAACAGTGGGGCAACCGACGTTGCATCAGAAAATCCGGGGAAAAATCTAGACGTTTTTAGCTATCGACGTTTAGACAGTTCCAATAGTTTTCTTGAACCGGGAACATATTATCTGAAAGTTGAACCAGGAACCGCGTTTACTTCAGGTGAAACAAGTGTAGGCATCGGGGTAAGTGTTGGTGGAAGACAAGGCACAGACTTGTTGTTTCACCAACCATCAACAGGTTATCTGGCAGCGTGGGACATGGCAGGCTCCACGTCTCTTGGAACCTACAACCTTACTTCTATTGGTAGCCCTTGGACAGTAGGAACCACAGGAGATCTTGATAACGACGGAGACCAGGACATTATTTTTCGGGACTTAAACACCGGAACTGCTGCGTACTGGAAGATGAATGGGTATTCTCTCGTCTCTTCTCATTCGATTGGCGTAACTCCTACGGGGAATGTCCAAATTAAAGGTACTGGTGACTTCAATAAAGATGGACACCAAGACATTGTTTTCCGCGACTACGCCACGGGCAAAATCACGGTCTGGTACCTGGTTAACGGAGTTTATTTAGGCGCGGATAACCTTCCCACCAATGCTTGGGACACCTTTTTTGCTGCGCCCAACTATTATCTTTGGGGTGTAAGAGACTTTAACCGAGATGGCTCAGCAGACTTAGTTTTAGAAGACAAGAGAGCTCCTAATAAACTCTATGTCATTTTTATGAACGGGTCTGAGAAGACCGGGCAAGTTATGGAACTCTTAGGGCCGTATGGTTATTCGCAATACGGAACTTGGCCGAGTAATCCAGGAAATTTTGACAGTGACTACTTTGCCGTTCCTTTTCTGGACAACTCTTTCAATCTATATCTCGTAGAGTACGGGCCCGGATATCGGTTTTTACAACAGACGGGCTATGGGAATTTTGCTGGGTTTAATGTAACAACTTTCCCGAAATCCACAGCAAACGAGTACTCAAACGTCCGCCAAAATTTCCTTTTGTCTTCAGACTTTGCGGATAGTGTGACTGTCAAGTATTTTCTTCAGACACAAAACCCGCGCGCCTTTCATTTTGATGTCACAGCTGAGTCCACTACTCTGGACTTTGACCTTACTGCGCCTAGCACAGTGTCTTGGGAATTACGCCCTGCAGGTTCAGCGACAGTTGTTGCGTCGGGCACCGGTAACGCTTCTACAAGCTTTAGTGGACTAGCTGCTGGCGGTTACAACCTGTTCCTAGCAGAATCAACCAGCACCACGGGCGTTGACTTTGAGTTTACCCTGACAGAAGATACAGCAACTACGTCCTATACCTCGACGACAATTGCATCTCTCGACTTGGGGAACGCCGGAAGTAATCCGTCTGAGTTCACTCAAATCGGGTCCACAGTTTATTTCGTAGCTACTGACTCGACTCACGGCACAGAACTCTGGAAAACTGACGGTACGCCTGGGGGAACAGTTCTAGTTTCTGATATTGTTAGCGGAATTGACAGCTCTAACCCCAGCGATTTAACCGCTGTAGGAAGTACTCTTTACTTTACGGCTACCGATGCAGAAGGGGACACTGAACTGTGGAAGTCTGACGGCACATCTACAGGAACTGTGCTGGCTGCGAACATCAACGCAGAAGATAGCGGCTATCCACAGTATTTATTAGCTGTTGGGTCTGACCTGTACTTCGCGGCTGATGGCGATGGTAACGGTAACGAACTCTGGAAGTTCAATGGTACAACCGCAACGAACGTTCTCAGTCAGATTACCGGAGCCGACGGCTATTACCCGACAGAACTTATCACCGACGGTACGGATGTCTTCTTTATCGCATCCAACCTAACCGGAGCAAGGCACGCCTATCATTACGATATTTCTTCCAGTACTCTACAGGACATAAACTTTAACTTTGAGAATGGTCTAGACACCAATTCTACAGAACTTACAGTTTATGAAGGTTATATCTACTTTGCTACCACCGCTTCCGGTGGTAACCGAGAGTTAGTCTATTACAATCCGGCTACAAACTCGGGGAACTTTGTAGATATCAATACAAATAACTCCTCGTTAGATAGCTCAGACCCAACAGAACTAACTGTAGGAACAGCTGCGTCTGACCTGTACTTTGTAGCAGATAACGGTAACGGTAACGGCCGTGAACTTTATCGCATTACTTCTGCTACCGGCACTCCTTCACTTTATTGGGATATTGAATCCGGCTCCGACAGTTCAAATCCCACAGGCCTAACGGCGATCGGAGACTATATCTATTTCAGTGCGACGGATTCAACTAACGGTACTGAGCCTCGACGTACCGATGGAAGTTCCTACGACCAATTGATTACAGATATCGTCTCAGGCACTGGTTCTTCTGACCCTTATGGGTTCTTTACTCTGAACGGCAAAGCATTCTTTGGCGCTTCGGATACAGACGGGGGTACAAACTATGAACTGTGGGAACACAGTGTTTCGCCAGCCACGCCGATTGATGTACTGAATGAAACCGAGATTCGTGCAGCTGTTGGTGGCGTAAACCTGGGTAGTTTACCGGCCGACTTCACTGCAGTCAGCTCAACTAAGTTCGTCTTTAGTGCCTATACGACGGATGGAGGACGTGAGATCTACGTCTATGACACTGCGACTGATACGACTTCACTACTGAAGGACATCAATACAGGTGACCCTGGCGTTCACTTCTCTGAGTACGTCGAACTTGGCGGCAAACGTTACTTTGTCGGAACGACTGAGCGCGGAACTGGTCTTTGGGAAACTAACGATACGACCACGCAAGAAGTTGCCCTCACTGGTGATGTTGTTTATGACCCCTACAATTTGACTGTTGCAGGGTCTGCTATTTACGGAATCGGGTACTTCGAAGGGTATGGCTACGAATTGTTCACAACAGATGGTTCCAGTGTTACCCGTCTAACCGATATTATTGCTGGTGAAGAAAGTTCCGGCATTCAACACCTAACTGCAGTTGGAAGTGAACTCTACTTCACAGCAGTAGTAGACAATATCTCTAAACTTTGGAAAACCTCAGGGTCCACGCCTACTTTAGTTGACCAATATTATCCTGCTGGTATTGAAGTACGAGCAGTTAGCGCAGCCAATAGATTCAAACGAACTGACTCACAGGTTGGTGGAGTGGGTGTTCTTATTCAA
>ERZ1066121.1973-NODE-1973-length-13678-cov-6.981135_pt1 | contig 13678 bp, 8 predicted proteins | sample MGYA00382768_ERZ1066121 | MGnify/ENA primary metagenome ERZ1066121 (study PRJEB33369, sample SAMEA5778351) | biofilm metagenome | biome: Industrial cooling water; feature: Water cooling tower basin; material: Biofilm | place: United Arab Emirates | collected... | reverse complement strand
CCTCGCCCGCGCGTTCGGCCTCGATACTGGCGTTGAGCGCGAGCATGTTGGTCTGCCGCGCGATATCGACGACGACCTGAACCAGATCGGACATGCCGTCGGCATCGCTGGTCAGCCCGCGAACATGGTCGACCCCGGCTTCAGTGGCGCTCGCCGCCTGGGCCGCAGCCTCGCGCTGACGCGCCACTTCGCCGTGGATATGATCGACCGCACCGCGCAGTTGCGATGCAGCGGCGGCGACCTGTTGCACGGCCAGATTGGCTTCACCCGCCGCGTGCCGCACCGTTTCGATGCGCGCGCTGCTGTCGCCGGTGAGCCGCGACATGGCGGCCGCCGCGCTTTGCAGCTGGTGCATCCCGTCGGCCAGCGCCCGCACGACGGCAATGACATCGGTCTGAAACGCCTCCGCCAGTTCCAGCATGGCGCGGTGGCGGGTCGCTTCGGCCGTCGCGCGCTCCTGTTCGCGCACGGCGGCAAGATCGGCGGCGCGCGACTGATCGGCGGCAAGCTGTGCCTCGCGCTCCTGTCGCCGGGCGGCCTCCGCCTCTGCCAGCGCGGCGGAGTCACGCACCTGCTGCATCATATAGCCCGCCAGCCGGACGAAAGCGTGGTGCAGCATCGCGACATAGAGCAGGATGCAGCCATAAAAGGCCGGGTGAAACTCTTGGTCCGACCGCCACAGCCCGGTCACCAGCGCCCCCGCCACAATGCCCATGAAGGTGAGCGCGTTGTGCGGCAGATAGATGTTCGCCATGCCGCCGACGGAAATGATGCCGATCATCGTGGCGATGACGAAAATTTCGGTCTCGGCGGTCGCGACGTTCATCGCCGACAGCCCGATGATGGCCCACACCGACGAGGTGCACAGCGCATACAGCTGGTGCAACCGCACTTCCCCGGCCAGTCCGAAGCGGCCGAAACGGGCGAAGGGCAAACCCGGCAGCGTCAGGTGCAAGCCGATCAGCATGGCGATCATGACCCCCGCCGCCGTGGTAATTTCCCCGCGCGCCTCGGTTGGCCAGAACAACAGGACGATACCGATCATCAGCAGCACGACGACCGGGGTGGTTTCGGTGATATTCTTGCACATGGCGCGATATTGCGCAGCGCGCTGAGCATCAGCCCAGCGGGGGTCCAGATCGAGCATCCCGATCGATTGCCTTAGCAATGCTGCGACTTTCACGCGTGGTCCCCCGATATTGTCCCTTCACGACAGCTAACGGAACAGGGTAAAGAGGTCGTTAACCAAGGTGGGGGCGGTTATGGATTGAGAAAGATTGAGGGCTGTCGCGATTTATCGCACACGCTTTTGCCTTCTCTGATTTCGTCATTCCCGCGAAGGCGGGAATCCATCTTCTGCGCTGGCAATCTCGACAGCGGGTGATGGATTCCCGCCTTCGCGGGAATGACGAAGGTGGGGTAGCGGGTTGAACCTTTGCAGCCCCTAACGGCGGCGTTTGCCCTGATGCCGGATGTTGGCGGGGCGGCCGCGTTTGCCGGTCATGTGGCCGGCTCCGTCGCGCCGCACCGGTTTGCGCCCGTCACGGCGGGGGCGCGGATCGGTCGGCTCACCATCCGGCAAGGCGAAACGCAGCGCCCCGCTGACCGGATTGGCATCGACGAGGCGCAGTTCCAGCCGCTGACCCACCGCATAGCTGACCTTGCCATGTTCGCTGTCGAGCGACCGTGCTGCCTCGTCATAGAAGAACCGCTCGCTGCCGAGCGTCGATACCGGAACCAGCCCGTCGCCGCCCAGCCCCTCGACGGTTGCAAAAAAGCCGAACGGTTGAACCCCGGTGATCCGCGCGGGCAGCACTTCGCCGACCTTGCCCGCCAGCCATGCGGCGACATAGCGGTCGACCGTCTCGCGCTCTGCCTCCATCGCGCGGCGTTCCAGCGCGCTGATCGCCTCGCCGATCCGGGTCAGGCCTTTGCCGTCGGCCTCGCCCAGCCCGGTACGCGGCGGCAGGCCCCTGGCCTTGCCCGGCACCTCCAGCCCATAGGCATCGACCAGCGCGCGGTGGACGATGAGGTCGGCGTAGCGGCGGATGGGCGAGGTGAAATGCGCATAGCTGCCCAGCGCCAGCCCGAAATGTCCGGCATTGGCGGGGCCGTAATAGGCCTGGGTCTGGCTGCGCAGGATCGCTTCCATGATTTCGGGCAAGCGGTCGTCGCCCGAAAAACCATCGATCATGCGGTTGAAGGTCGCGGGCGTAATCACTTGTCCCAGCGTGAAATTCTGGCCGAAGGTCGCGAGATAATCCTTGAGACTGACCAGCTTTTCGCGGCTGGGCGGTTCGTGGATACGGTACATGACCGCCGCTTTCTTCACCTCCAGCGCCTTGGCGGCGGCGACGTTGGCGGCGATCATGAAATCCTCGATCAGGCGGTGCGCGTCGAGCCGTTCACGCACGCGGATTTCGGCGATCTTTCCGTCGGCATCCAGCACCACCTGCCGCTCGGGCAGGTCGAGGTCGAGCGGGCTGCGCCCATCGCGCGCCTTTTTAAGCAGCGCCCATGCGGCCCAGAGATGGTGAAGGGCGGGGAGCACATCGCCGTCCCAATGCGAAACCTTTTCGTCGTTCCAGTGATCGCTGGGATCTGTTGCACCCCCCGCCTCAGCCTGAGGCCGCGCCTTGCACTGGGGCGACGAACTGCGATCGATCGCCGCCTGCGCCATTTCATAGGGAATGTTGGCGCGCAGCCGCACCAGCGCGCGGGTGAAGCGCCAGCCGGTGACCTTGCCATGCCGGTCGATGACGAGATGACAGGCCATCGCCGCCCGGTCCTCGCCCGCTTTCAGTGAACAGACCCCGGCGGACAGTTCCTCTGGCAGCATCGGCACGACGCGGTCAGGGAAATAGACGCTGTTGCCGCGCCGCCGCGCCTCACGGTCCAGCGCGCCGCTGTCGCGGACATAATAGCTCACGTCCGCGATGGCGACGATGGCGCGGTAGCCCCCGGCATTGGCCGGATCGTCATCGGGCGCGGCCCAGACGGCATCGTCATGATCGCGCGCATCGACGGGATCGATCGCGACGATCGGCAGGTCGCGCAGATCCTCCCGGCCATCTGGCGTCAGCGGCAGTTTGGCAGCGAGGTGCGCTTCCGCCACCGTTTCGGAGGAAAAGACGTGCGGAATGCCGTGCTTGCTGATCGCAATCAGGCTGAGCGCGCGGGGGGCGAAGGGATCGCCCAACCGCTCGACGACCTTGGCCCGCACCCCGGCCCCGCGCCCCGCCAGTTCAGCGCGGACCAGCTCGCCCGGCTCGGCATCGCCAGCATCTGCAATCGCGAAATCATGCCGCGCGCGCTTGTCGGTGGGGCGGAGCATGAGCAGTTCCTTGCCCCCCGGCGCGGTGTCGCGGACGATGACGCCGATCACCGTTTCGCCCCCCGCAGCCAGTTTTTTCATCGGGTGCGCGACATGCCCTGCGCCGCGTTCCTCGGTGCGCGCCAAAATCCGGTCGCCGATGCCCAGCGCTCCGCGTCGCCCCTTTTCCAGCACGCGCAGCCGCGGGGGCGGGCCGGCACCCTCCCAATGTTCGGGCACGGCGAGCGCGCTATCCCCCTCCACCGCCACGACGCGCAGCACGGTGACGCGCGGCAATCCGCCATGTTTGTGAAATGCCCGCCCCGGCGCGAGATCGACCAGCCCTTCGTCGGTCATGTCCTTCAGCAGCGCCTTGAGCGCAATCTTGTCATTCCCGCGAATGGCAAAATGCCTGGCAATCTCACGCTTGCCGACGGCATCGGGAGAACCCTCGATGAACGCCATAATGGCCTCGCGGGTGGGAAGGCCGGGCGTGAGTGTGGCTTTGCGGGTCAATTGCTGGCTTCTCTCTGGTTCGCGCGAAGACGCGAAGACGCGAAGTCTTTGTGGTTGTTAACCAGCCGACGGATCCCGTCGCGAAAAGTTGGCGCACCGAAATTGATCAGCAAACCCAGCGGTAACCTCATCAAGCGAAGATAGATGATAACCTGCTTTGCATGCACCGGCAGAGTCTGTTCAACCGATTTGATTTCAACCACAAGCTTTCCTTCGATCAGCAAATCGACACGAAAGGCATTTTCAATGTGCACTCCGTCATATTCAATGTTGATCGGCACTTGCCGATCAACTGTCAGGCCGTATTGTCGGAGCTTTCCCGCCAGCAACATTTCATAAGCGGACTCAAGCATTCCTGGACCCAAATCCCGATGCAGCTTGTAACCCGTATCGACAACGGCAGCCGATAATTCCTCCACATTGTAAATGGCACCATCCTTCGCGTCTTCGCGTCTTCGCGCGAATAAAATCAATAAGCCCGCCCGAGCAATATGCGTTCCACGGCGGGGGTGCCGGTGAAGATGCAAGGGCCATTTGCCGGTTCGGCGTTGGCCGGGGTGTTGCGGATTGTCAGTTTAAGCGCCTTCAACTGTTCCACCACCTTGTCCAGCGCCGCGCCGGTCGGGCGCGACCATTGGACTTCGGCCCAGCCGACAAACTTGTCGTCGCCGCCAAAATGCGTGGCGAGATCGGTCACGTCGCGGGTGATGTTGGCTTCCAGCCGGTCTTTCGCTTCGGCATGAAGCCCTGACTGGATCGCTTCCAGCTGGACGCCTGCTGTTGCCGCAAAGTCTGCTCGCGCAACGAAGCTGCTGTTGACCTTGCCATCATCGCGGTACAACTGGTCGCGGCGCAGCACGGCGACATTGCCGCCCGCAACATCGCGCGGCCCCACTTCGACGATGATCGGCGCGCCTTTCTTGACCCACGCCCAGCGCTTGTTGGACGCTTTGCCCGCCCGCGCATCAAGATGCGCGCGGACCGGTTCGCCAAAGGCCGATTGCGCCCGCAATTCCGTCACCAGCGACCGGCAATAATCGAGGATTGCGTCATCCTCCGCCGTGTCGCGCAGCATCGGGATGATGACGATCTGGTGCGGGGCAATCTGCGGCGGACAGCGCAGGCCGTCGTCGTCGCCATGCGTCATGATGACCCCGCCGATCAGCCGGGTCGACACGCCCCAGCTGGTCGTGTGCGCAAATTGCTGCGCGCCTTCGCGGTCCTGATAGCGGATGCCCGACGCCTCGGCGAAACCGGTGCCCAGATAGTGCGAGGTGCCGGCCTGGAGCGCCTTGCCATCCTGCATCATCGCCTCGATGCTGAAGGTCGCGACCGCGCCGGGAAAGCGCTCATTTTCCGGCTTTTCCCCGGCGACGACCGGCATGGCGAGCGGCCCTTCGGCAAAGGCGCGGTACATTTCCAGCGCGCGGCGCGTTTCGGCCATCGCGTCGGCTTCGTCGGAATGGGCGGTATGCCCCTCCTGCCACAGGAATTCGGCGGTGCGCAGGAACATGCGGGTCCGCATTTCCCAGCGCACCACATTGGCCCACTGGTTGACCATCAGCGGCAGATCGCGCCACGACTGAACCCAGCGGCTCATGGCCGCGCCGATGACGGTCTCGGATGTCGGCCGAACGACCAGCGGTTCTTCAAGCTTGCTGTCCGGATCGGGGATCAGCCCGCCCTTGCCGTTCGCGACCAGGCGGTGGTGGGTGACGACCGCCATTTCCTTGGCAAAGCCATCGACATGGTCAGCCTCCTTCGCGAAAAAGGACAAAGGGATGAACAGCGGGAAATAGCAGTTTTCGACGCCAGCCGCCTTGATCTGGGCGTCCATCAGCGTCTGAATGCGTTCCCAGATGCCATAGCCCCACGGGCGGATGACCATACAGCCGCGCACGCCCGATTCTTCGGCCATGTCGGCTTCGGCGATGACCTCCTGATACCAGGCGGCGAAATTGTCTTGGCGGGTAACGGACAGGGCGTGTTTCATGCTCGGCCACTAGCGGCTGGGCCGGAGCACGGCAAGGCGGAGCTATTTCGCTTCGAGCTGCGCGCGCAAACCCGCGACCTCGGCCTTGAGCGCGGCGATTTCGTCCTTAAGCGCGGCAATCTCGCCATCGCGGGCCTTGTCACCGGGGCGGGCGGGCATCAGCGCGCCGGCGGCCTGGGTGAAGATTTCCATGTTGCGCTTGGCCAGTTCCGCCAGCGGATTGGTGCCCAGCGCGCCTTCGACGGCAGAGCGGAACTGGGCCTGATTCTTGCGGAACGCGGCCATCGACGCTTCCAGATATTGCGGCACGGCGGCCTGCATATTGTCGCCGTACATGCCGATCAGCTGGCGCAGGAAATTGACGGGGAGCAGCGTGCTGCCGCGCGTTTCTTCCTCCATGATGATCTGGGTAAGGACATTGTGGGTGATGTCCTCGTCGCTCTTAGCATCGACAACGCGAAACTCGCGCCCGTCGCGCACCATGGCCCCCAGATCGTCGAGGGTGATGTAGGTGCTGCGGGCCGTGTCATACAGCCGCCGGTTCGCATATTTCTTGATGATTACCGCATCGTCGGGGGAGCGGGTACGGGTGCGGGCCATTGGACAACTCCAAATTCGGGGGCGTCGGCAACACCGACCTTGTTTATGCCAGCCTAGGCCCATTGGTGGTGCAGCGCAACAAATGCAGCATGTGCCGATAATCGTACGAAGCTCCCGTTTTGTTGCACAATTATCACAGTGACCGCACCAAGACAGACGCAGGACATAAAAGTTTCAAAGGAGACTTGTGCCGCGCGCAGAAACTGGCTTTGTATCGCGCATCGTGCCGCACCCGCGTGGGGACGGCGTGCTAACCGGGGATAAATTCATGACCAAGTCGCACCTGTTTCTGGGTGCTGCTGCCTTTGCAGTAGCCATTTCCGTCAGTCAGCCTGCTTTCGCACAAGATTCCGCCGCTCCCGCCGACGCCGAATGCGTTGATGCCAACAACAATGGCGTGTGTGACAGCGACGAAACCGAAACCCGCCAGATCGTTGTCACCGGATCGCGCATCGCGCGCCCGACTCTCGAATCGCCCTCGCCGCTGACGTCGGTAAGTGTCAGCGAATTGACCGATGACGGCAGCGTTTCGCTCGGCGACGCTCTTAACGACCTGCCCTCGCTGCGGTCGACGTTCAGCTCTGGCAACTCTTCGCGTTTCATCGGAACAGCGGGCCTCAACTTCCTCGACCTTCGCGGCCTGGGCACCGCTCGCACGCTGGTGCTGGTGAATGGCAAGCGTCACATTTCGGCAAGCGCAGGCGACTATCGCATCGACGTCAATACCATCCCGATCGATTTGCTCGAGCGCGTGGACATCGTGACTGGTGGTAATTCGGCTGTGTATGGATCGGATGCCGTTGCGGGTGTCGTGAACTTCATCCTGAAGCGCGACTTCGAGGGCTTTCAGGTTGACGCGCAGGCGGGCATCTCCTCGCGCGGCGACCGTGGCACGTATGCGGCCAGCATGACGTGGGGACGCAATTTCGCGGACGGCCGCGGCAACATCGCGGTTTCAGCCGAATATGCGCGCCAGGAGCCCCTGCTTTTCCGCGATCGCGACGAGCTGACCGGCGCTTTCACTGGTCGCTGCCAATATCAGGTAATTGAGCCGACCGCTGGTGAGCCTGCGGCGGGCGATGGCGTTGTTGACACCGCTTTCCTCTGCGGCATCCGCAATGCGTCGATCAGCGATGGCGGCACAGTGGGGGGGCTTGGCGGCGGACGCTTCCTTCGCTTCGCCGACAATGGCAATCTCTTCACCGATGTCCCGACGCAGGATTTCGCAGCCTTTGGATCAGGCTTCCAGCAAGGGGGCAATGGTTCGACATTGAACAATGTCGGCTCGCTTCTTGCTGGCGTTGAACGCGCAACCGTCAACCTCCTCGCCCATTTCGACGTGTCCGATTCCTTTCGCCCATATGTTGAGGCGAAGTATGTTCGCGTAACGGCATCAGGCGAAGGCCAATCGTCTTTTTTCAGCGGTGGCCCCAATGTTCAGTACACCAACGGTCGCGCCCTCGGCGATCCTTTGCGGGTGACTGGCCCAGCGATGCGCTGCGACAACGGGTTTCTGAATAATCAGGCGCTGACGACTTTGCAGGGCTTGGGCGTTTGCACCAACGTAGCAACAGGAACATTCCCACTGACGCGTTACAACACTGACTTTGATGGGGGCCGCAAGTTTAGTGGCAAGCGTGAAACTTACCGCATCGTTGCTGGCGTGGAGGGTGATTTCAACGAAGACTGGAAGTATGAAGTCTTTGCAAACTATGGTAAGTTCGACGCAGTCGGTAATAATGATAGCAATCTGCTGCTATTCACCCGCGATCGCCTCGCACGCGATGGTTTTAACTTGGCTGTTGATGCGGTCGTTGCGCCTGCTGGCTTCTCCGGGTCCAACTTTGTAACCAATGCCACAGGCCAGCGGGTAATCTGCCGCGTCAACGCTGTCACTAACGTGAACCCGGGCTGTGTCCCGGTCAATGTTCTTGGCAGCAATGTCCAAGATCCCCGCGCGCTCGATTTCATTCTCGAGGATGGTGTAATCGTCGAGAAAGCTGAACAGTTTAACGTGGGAGCGTTTGTAAGCGGTGATCTGTCACAGTTGTTCGAGCTGCCCGGCGGTCCTATCGCGTTTGTGGTCGGTGCAGAGTACCGCTCGGAAAATTCCAGCATTGACTATGATGATCTGACATCGTCTGGGGCAACCTTCCTTAATGCGTTGCGTGACTTTGATCCTCCCGAGCTTACTGTTAAGGAAGTTTATGGCGAAATCCAGTTTCCCTTGCTCAAGGATCTGCCTTTTGCAGAGGAATTGACAATTTCTGCGGCGGGCAGGGTATCAGATTATAATACATCGACCGGTACGGTTTACGCTTATAACATTCAGGGCATCTATGCGCCGATCCCTGATGTCCGTTTACGGGCGTCTTATGCCACGTCGGTTCGTGCACCGACGCAGGGGGATTTGTTCGGTTCTTTAAATCAGAACTTCAACCAAGTTGTCGATCCTTGTGATTCCAATAATATCAACGCTGACCCTGACCGCGCCCGCAACTGTGCTGCGGCAGGGGTACCAACCGTGCACAACGCAGCTTCATCGGCAGCATGCGCGAGTTCGTCATTTCCCGCCGCGGCTGGCGCGCCATGGCGGAACTGTTTGGCGCTGACTTCCGGTACCAGCTTTCTGCAGGGTGGCAACAACCTACTGACTGAAGAACGTAGCAAGAGCTTTACGATCGGCGCTGTCTTTGAGCCCCAGTTTTTTCCGGGGCTCAATTTCACGATCGATTACTATCGCATCAAAGTTTCTGATTTGATTGCTGCTCCAACGTTGAATACATTGCTGGGGTTGTGCTTTGATGCATCATCGCCGTTTGCCAGCAATCCATTCTGTAATGTAACACCGTCCAGCCAGACGGCGTTGTTTCCGCGGGATCCCGCTACGGGATTGTTCGCAACGAACGCAGCGCAGGTGGGCGGCGTCAACTTTGCGGCACAGAAAGCTCAGGGGATCGACTTTGACCTTGCGTATCGCAAAACGTGCGAAAATGGCCACCGGGTATCGGTACGTGCAATTGCAACGCGCGCCATACAGTTGGACAATTTCACGGACATCAACAACCCGACCGATCCCAACCGCCAGCTTAGCGAGTTGGGCGATCCGAAGTGGAATGCCAACCTGAATGCCAGCTATGACTTTGGCACGCTTCGCCTCAGCTATGGCCTGCGTTACATCGGCAAGCAGACGATCCTCGCTTATGAATCGCAGAATCCGTACAAGGGTCTCTGCCCGGTTAGCGGCGTGACGCCGAATACGGGCGGCATCAACGGTGCGCCGGTGCCTTGCACCGCCGGAACGCTTGTCACGATTGCTCCGAACAACGCCGACGGTCGTCCGCAGGTCTATTATCCCGATGCGTTCTACCACAGCTTCCGCGCGGATATTGAAGTTAACACCAAGTTCAACTTCTATGTCGGGATTGACAATGCGTTTGATCGTCAGCCGCCGCTGGGTCTGTTGGGTACTGCAGGCGGCGAACCCTATGATACCTTTGGACGTTACTTCTTCGCCGGGATAACCGCCGAATTCTGATCGTTCAAAATTTGGATCAAGAGAGAAAGGCCGCTCCGCAAGGGGCGGCCTTTCTCTTTTTGGCCGGAATTGGTCTGACGTCCTGTGTAGGGCTCAACCCCAAACCCGATCAAACCGGCGGCCCAGGCCGGTCAGCAGTTCATATTGCGACATGCCCGTTGCCGCCGCTGCGCCCGGCAGATCGAGCGGCAGGGTGATCCAGTCGCCTTCGTTCACATCCGGCGCGGCGCTGAGATCAAGTGCGATCAGGTCCATCGAGACGCGCCCGACGAGCGGCAGCGACGCGTCGCCGGCACACGCGACACCCTGGCCAGCGAAGGCCCGCCAATAGCCGTCGGCATAGCCCAGATTGGCGATGCCGACCGCCGTGTCGCGCTGCGCCGTCCAGGTCGCGCCATAGCCGACGCTTTCACCCGCGCGGACGGTGCGGCGCTGGAGCAATTGCGCTTCCAGCGTCACGACGGCGCGGAGATGCCCGGCCGCCTCGCTGCGGGGCACCCCGCCATATAGCGCAAGGCCCGGCCGGGTGAGATCGAAAGCATAATCGGTGCCAAGGCAGATTCCCGCGCTGTTGGCGAGGCTGTAGCGCGCTGCCGGAACTGCGTTGCGGACCGCGCAAAACGCCGCGAGCTGGGCCGCATTTTGCGCGCTGTCCTCGTCCGCGCTGGCCAGATGGCTCATCAGCGTCGCGATGGTCAGCCCGGCCAGCGCACCGCCGCTGACGTCGTCGGCGCGCAGGCCCAGCCGGTTCATGCCGGTGTCGACCATCACGTCGCATGGCCGCCCCTGCCCCGCCTGTCGCCACCGGGCCGCCTGTTCGGCGCTGTTGATTACCGGGCGGGCGGGCAACGTCAGCGCCGCCGCCATATCCTCTGCCCGCACCCCGTGGAGCACGCTGAGCGATGCGCCCGGCGGCAACGGCATCAGCGCCGCTGCCTCGGTCCAAGTGGCGACGAAAAAATCGCGGCATCCGGCAGCATAGAGCCGCTCCATCACGCCGCGCGCGCCCAGGCCATAGCCGTCGGCCTTGATCGCCGCGCCGGTCGCCGCCCGCCCGCCCTGCCGCGCCAGCCAGCGCCAGTTGTCGGTCAGGGCAGCGGCATCGAGGCGCAGGCGCAGCGGGGCGGAGATGTCGATCATGCGCCCGCGCCTATCCCCCTGCCCGCCGCTAGTCGAGCGGCTTGTCGCGGTTCTCGGGCAGCCAGATCAGGCTGACGATGAAGGCCATGGCGACCACGCCGACCGTATACCACAGACCGTTGAAGGTGCCCCCGGTCGTCACCACGATATATTGCGAGATAAAGGGCAGGAAGCCGCCGAAATATCCCGTCCCGATATGATAGGGGATGGACAGCGAAGTGTAGCGGATTTTCGCCGGGAACATTTCCACCAATATTGCCGCAACCTGACCATAGGTCATCGCCGACAGCGCGACGAGCAGCGCGATGGCAAGGATGATGACCGCCGGGCGGCGCTGCGCCGGGTCCGACTTGTCGGGATAGCCCGCCGCTTCCAGCGCGGCGACATAGGCCTTTTCATCAAAGCCGGTGACCGTGGTGCCGCCAACGCTGATCGCCACCATCGCGCCGGGCACCTTCGTATGGCTGATCCCGCGTTTGGCGAGGAAGCCGAGCGCCTGGGCGCAGGGTGTCGCCTGTTTCGCCGCCAGCGGTTTGAAATCGCAATCGGGCGCGGTCGTCACCACCACCGGGTTGGCGCGCGTCGCCTGGGCCAGCGCGGGGTTGGCCGCGTCCGCCATCATGTGGAACAGTGGAAAAGTGCCGACCATCGTCAGCGCATAGCCGATGAGCAAGATGCGCTTGCGGCCGAAATGATCGGACAGCCAGCCCGCCGCAACATAAAGCGGCGCCGCAAGCAGCGCCCCGACCGCCATATATCCCAGCGCATCGGTTTCCGGCACCCGCGCGGTTCCGGTCAGGAAATAGAGGGTGCCGAACTGCGACGTGTAATAAATGACCGTCAGGCCCGCCGCCACGCCGAACATGGCGATGAAGATACGTTTGATATTGCCGGGATAGCGAAAGCTATCGACGAACGGGTTTTTGGACACCGTCCCCGCTTCCTTCATCGCCTTGAACACCGGGCTTTCGGACAGCATCAGCCGGATCCACAGCGAAATGGCGAGCAGGATGATCGAGATGAGGAAGGGGATGCGCCATCCCCAGGCCTCGAACGCCTCGGTCGACATCGACGCGCGGGTGGCGAGCACGACGCTGACCGCCAGCAGGAACCCGCCCGCGACCGATGCCTGAATCCAGCTGGTATATTGGCCGCGCTTGCCCGGCGGGGCGTGTTCGGCGACATAAATCGCCGCGCCGCCATATTCGCCGCCCAGCGCCAGCCCCTGCATACAGCGCAGGAACACGAGCAATCCGGCGGCCCACAAGCCGATGCTGGCATAGGTCGGGAGCATTCCGATGGCGGCGGTTGCCCCGCCCATCAGCGTGATGGTGATCAGGAAGGTATATTTGCGCCCGATCCTGTCACCCAGATATCCGAACACGACCGCGCCGATCGGCCGCACCGCGAACCCCGCGCCAAAGGTGGCAAGGCTGAGCAGCGTGGCCGCACTCGCGCTGTCGCTGGGGAAAAACAGCTTGCCGATCAGCGCGGCGAGGATGCCATAGACGAAGAAGTCATACCATTCGAACACGGTCCCCAGCGACGAGGCGGTAATGACCAGCCGGTCGCGTTTCGGATCGATGGCGGCATCGGACACTCGGTTTCTCCCTCTAACCCCGTCTGCCCTGAGCTTGTCGAAGGGCCGTTCTTGTCGTTGCACCATCGCTAAAACAAGGACAGCCCTTCGGCAAGCTCAGGGCAGACGGGTTAGGGAGAAATCAGTTGCGAGGGAAGCAACAGCCCGGCACCATCGCCCCATGACACGCTTTGTCGACCTGTCGATCCCGATCACCAACGATGTCGTGAGCGATCCGCCGGTGATGCGGCCGCAGGTGACCTATATGACCCACGACCAGACGTGGGAACAGATTGCGATGTTCTTTCCCGGCCTGACCCGCGAAGACCTGCCCGATGGCGAGGGGTGGGCGGTGGAGATGCTAACCCTGTCCACCCACAATGGCACGCATATGGACGCGCCATGGCATTTTCATTCGACGACCGACAGCGGTGCGGCGCCCGCGCCCAGCATCGACGAGGCGCCGCTCGACCTGTTTTTCCGGCCTGGCGTGAAGCTGGATTTTTCGCACCTGCCCCACGGCCATGTCGTCAGCGCGGCGGAGGTGGAGCGCGAGCTTGCCCGCATCGGATATGCGTTGCAGCCGCGCGACATCGTGCTGGTGCAATCGGGTGCGGTTTATGGCACCGACAATTTCACCGATCAGGGCGTGGGGCTGGGCGCGGAGGCGACGCTGTACCTAACCGAGCGCGGCGTGCAGGTGGTCGGCACCGATGCGTGGAGCTGGGACGCGCCGTTCAGCCACACCGCCCGCCGCTGGGCCGAAACACGCGACCCGAGCATTATCTGGGAGGGGCACAAGGCCGGGCGCATCCGCCCCTATTACCAGATTGAAAAACTGACCAATCTCGCCAGCCTGCCGCCGTTCGGCTTTATGCTGAGCTGTTTTCCGGTGAAGATCGAACGCGCCAGCGCAGGATGGATCCGGGCGGTGGCGATAGTGGATTAGAGCGTGATGACTTTAGGTTGATCCTCTTGTCCTCGTCATTCCCGCGAAGG
>ERZ1066121.1971-NODE-1971-length-13685-cov-8.964490_pt1 | contig 13685 bp, 13 predicted proteins | sample MGYA00382768_ERZ1066121 | MGnify/ENA primary metagenome ERZ1066121 (study PRJEB33369, sample SAMEA5778351) | biofilm metagenome | biome: Industrial cooling water; feature: Water cooling tower basin; material: Biofilm | place: United Arab Emirates | collected... | reverse complement strand
TGGCTGGATGTTCCCTGAACAGCTGCCCACGCGCCCCGTGGCCCGCCCCCGGCACCGCCCGTTTCCGTGCGACTCACTATTTTCTGTTCATGTCCTTCAAGATCTACACTAAGACTGGCGATTCCGGCGATACCGGGCTGTTTGGCGGTGGCCGTGTCGACAAGGATCATCCGCGCGTTGAAGCGTATGGTGACGTGGATGAGTTGAATGCCGCACTCGGCCTCGCGCGCTGCATCGAGTTGATGCCGCGGATCGATGAGGTGCTCGTGCCCATCCAGCGTGACCTGTTTGCGATCGGGGCGCTCCTGGCGACGCCGGATCATGAGAAGATGCGGGAGCAGCTCGCGAAGGCGCGCATCGATGCGGAGCGCATCGGCGAGCTGGAGCGCGCGATCGATTCGGCGGAAAGTGAGCTCGAGCCGTTGCAGAGCTTCATCATTCCCGGCGGCACGCCCAAGGCCGCCGCGCTGCACGTGGCGCGCACGGTGTGTCGGCGTGCGGAGCGGCGCGTGGTGCGGCTCTCGCATGACATCGAGCTGCCCACGCTTGTGGTCATCTACCTCAACCGCCTCAGCGATCTGCTCTTCACGCTCGCGCGGCTCGCGAACAAGCGCGCTGGTGCGGGCGAAGTGACGTGGTGACGTGGTGAGCGACACGCGGCTGGCGCTGCCGCTCGCGTATCCGGTGCATGTCGGACGCGGGCTGCTCGGGTCGCTCGGCCGCCTGGTGACAGAGCACGCGCCCAATCACCGCTACGCGATGATCGCTGACGAGGCGGTCGCGCGACATCACGCGGAGACGGCGCTCGCGGGGCTGCCACGCGAGCGCACCGCGCTGCTGACGGTGCCGAGTGGCGAAGCCTCCAAGTGTCGCGACGAATGGGCGCGACTGACCGATGGATTGCTCGCGTGGGGCGCAGGTCGCGACACGACGATCATCGCGCTCGGCGGTGGCGTCACCGGCGATCTCGCGGGGTTCGTCGCCGCGACGCTGCATCGCGGCGTGCCGCTGGTGCAGGTGCCGACCTCACTGCTCGCGATGGTGGACTCGAGCGTTGGTGGCAAGACCGGCATCGACACGAAGGCGGGCAAGAATCTGGTGGGCGCGTTTCACGATCCGTCGCTCGTCGTCGTGGACGTCGAGGTGTTGCGAACGCTCCCCGAGGGATCGCGGCGTGAAGGTCTAGCCGAGATGATCAAGCATGGGCTGATCGCCGATGCCGATCATTTCACGGCGTTGTGCGGACATCTGCCGGCCCTCGCGGGTGCGGGTGGCCATGAGTTGGAGGTCCTGCCCGCGCTCATCGCGGAGAGCATCGCGATCAAGGCGCGCGTGGTGGCCGAAGACGCACGCGAGAGTGGGCGGCGTCAGGTGCTGAATGCAGGGCACACGATCGCGCACGCGATCGAGCACACGAGCGAGTTTGCGGTGCCGCACGGGGCTGCGGTGGCCGTAGGTCTCGTGGTGGAATCGCGGCTGTCCGAGATGCTGGGGCTCACCGAGGTCGGGTTGGCGGAAACGGTCGCCTTGGCCGTGCGCCGCGCCGGATTGCCGGACGGGCCACCGGCCTCGGTGTCGGACGACGCGCTCATCGAGGCGACGCGCAGCGACAAGAAGGCGCGCGAGGGCCGTGTGGAATACGCGTTGCCAGCGGGGCTCGGCGCGATGGACCGTGGCCCAACCGCGCGGTGGAGCCGCCCGGTGTCGGATGATGACGTGCGAAGCGCGCTGATCGAGAGTCGGCGCACGGCGCAGTCGCCGCTCGGTTGACAGCGGGGTCGGCTGCCGCTGGCGCGGGCAGCTGACCGCCAGCGTTTCAGCGGCGGGTGGTTTGCGCCGGTGACGTTGATAACTCTGGCGGGGTTTGGATAAAGCGAGCTCGACTGTAGACCTCGAAAGTGCACTGAGAATCTCACAGCACGACGCCATAACGGCGCCACTAACGCGACACGCAAGCCCTTCGTCACGCGAAAGGCGGGGAACTGCCAAAGCGCGCCACCACCCCGATCGTCACGCCACCGTCGCAGCCGAAAAATTTGTGTTGACGGCGCGCGAAAATGATCCTACTGTGGCGTGCCAGCCCGTACCGGTGCCGACGCTCCCCTGTCGGTCCCACCTCCCGGTCACCCAACAGGTTGTGAGGGCGCCTATGCAATCAGCCGCCGCCAGCAGTCGTGCCGGAGCCCGCCCCCGCGGTCTCTTCCGCGCTGCGCCGTCGTCTGCGTTCGACCAGTACCTGTACGACATCCAGAAGCTCCCCCTCATCAAGGACGTCCAGGAGGAGCGCCGCCTCGCCCGACTCGCCCAGCAGGGCGACGAGTCGGCCGCCGAGCGGCTCGTGACGGCCAACCTCCGGTTCGTCATCTCGTACGTGAAGAAGTACCAGGGACACGGGCTCGACCTCTCCGAACTCGTCGCCATCGGCAACGAGGGGCTTCTCAAGGCCGTCCGCAAGTTCGATCCCGATCAGGGCGTGAAGTTCATCTCCTACGCCGTCTGGTGGGTGCGTCAGGCCGTCCTCAAGGCCCTCGCCGAGCAGACGCGCTCCGTGCGCATCCCGCTCAACCAGAACTCGCAGCTCATTCGGCTCTCGCGCGCCGAAACGGTGCTCAGCCAGGTGCTGCGCCGCGAACCGACCGACGAAGAGCTCTCGAAGATGCTCGACGAACCGGTGGATGTCGTGCGCGCGTCGCGTCAGATGAGCGGATCCGAAGTCTCGCTCGACGCACCGGTCGACCGGCAGGATCGCGAAGCCAGTACGCTCGGCGAGCGCTTCGCGGGCGAGACGAATGTCGAGATCGAAGAAGGCACCGATACGCGACTCATGCGCGAGTTCATCGACCGCGTCTTCCGTCGCTATCTGACCCCGCGCGAACGCAAGATCCTGTACTTGTACTACGGACTCGAAGAAGGCGCCGAAGCGATGACCCTCGAGCGCATCGGTGCGCTCATGGGCGTCACCCGCGAGCGCATTCGTCAGATCCGCGAGCGTGCCTTCGAGAAGCTGCGTGAGTCGCCCGACGGGCGCGCCCTCGCCGGTTTCTGGACCGCGGCCTGAGTCGTCACCCCCCGGAGGCCGTACCCCTCCCCAGCCGCTCCCGCCCAAGCGGATGCGGTCTCGCACGCTGCGGCGTGCTCTCGCCCGACCCGAACGCCCCGGCCTCCCGGGGCGTTCGGCGTTTTACCCCTGCTCTCGCGCGCTTCGTCCCAACGCGGCATCACGCGAGCGCCCCATGCCATCACACAGCCGGCACAATCTTTCGCGGTCGCCTTGAGGAACATGGTGATGTGCGTCACTTTCCGTGCATGGATTCCCGACGCGTGTTGCTCGTGGACGACGAAGCCGGTATCCGGCTCGCCCTGCGCAAGTGGTTCGAGCGCAATGGCTGGTCGGTCGACGAGGCCGGCGACGGCGATTCGGCGGTCACGTTGCTGGCCACCCAGCACGCGGGCTACGGACTCGTGATCTGCGACGTCCACCTCCCCGACACCAACGGCGTTGCCATCGCGACGCGTGTCGAAGCGGACTGGCCCGACCTGCTCACACGCTTCGTCTTCAGCACCGGCGATCACGTCGAGTTCACGCCCGCGCAGAAGACGCTGCGCGAGCGGACGCACATTCTGCTCAAGCCGTTCGACTTCGCCGATCTGCGCACGCTCGTGCAGATGGTGACGAACACGCCCGCGTCGGGCGGCGGCGCCGCGCTGCACGCTCCCGTCGCCGCACCGCCGGCGGCCTGACGGTGCCGGCCCGCGTTGCGACGTCGGCCTTCGACGCGCTGCGCGCGGCGTCCCCCGAGCCCCACGGTGATGCGGCGCTCGTGCAGGCGTTGCGTGCCATCGTGGGCGAACGTTGGGTCAAGGTGCGGCCCTCCGAGCTCACGGCGTACGACAGCGACGCACTGCCAGGGTATCGAGCGCAGCCCTCCCTCGTGGTGCTCCCCGGCAACCGCGATCAGATCGTCGCCGTGGTCCGACTGCTGGCCGAACGTGGCCTGCCCTTCGTCCCACGAGGGGCCGGGACCGGTCTCTCGGGTGGATCGCTGGCCGACGACGCCGTCATCATTGGCCTGAATCGGCTCACGCGCATTCACGCGATTGATGCCGGCAACGGGATCGCGCACGTCGAGCCCGGCGTCGTCAACGCCGTGCTGCAGCGCGCGGTCGCGCCCTTCGGACTGCACTACGCGCCCGATCCGTCAAGCCAGTCCGCGTGCACCATCGGCGGGAACGTGGCAGAAAACGCGGGCGGTCCGCACTGCCTCAAGTACGGCGTCACACTGAATCACATCGTCGCCGTCACGGTGTGTCTGCCCAACGGCGAACTCGTGCAACTCGGCTCGCCGACATCAGAGCTCGACGGATACGATCTGTGCGGCCTCTTCATCGGCAGTGAGGGGTGCTTCGGCATCGCGACCGACGTGTGGGTGCGGCTGTTGCCGGTCGCGCCGAGTGTGCGTACGCTGCTCGCCGATTTCCCGTCCCTCACCGACGCGGCGCGCGCCGTGTCGGCCATCATCGCCACCGGGATCGTGCCGGCCGCGCTCGAGATGATGGATCGGGCGACCATTCGCGCCGTCGAAGCGAGCATCTACGCGGCGGGGTATCCCACCGATGTGGACGCCGTACTGCTCGCCGAAGTGGATGGGCTCGATGCGGGCCTCGATACCGACGCCGAGGTCATTGCGCAGTGCTGTCGCGCACACGGCGCGCGCAGTGTGCGCATCGCGCGCGAACCAGCCGATCGCGCGCGACTCTGGCAAGGGCGCAAGAAGGCCTTCGGCGCACTCGGTCGCATTGCGCCGCATCTCGTCGTGCAGGACGCCGTGGTCCCGCGCACTCGGCTCCCCGACGTGCTGACCACGATCCAGGCAATCGGCGCGCGACACGACGTGGCCGTCTGCAACGTATTCCACGCGGGCGATGGCAACCTGCACCCCAACATCTCGTACGATGCATCCGACGCCGAGCAGTCGGCGCGTGTCCACGCGGCCATGAGTGAGATCATGCAGGCCTGCATCGACGTGGGTGGCACCATCACGGGCGAGCATGGCGTGGGTCTCGACAAGCTCGGCTACATGAACGCGCTGTTCGATGACGCCTCGCTGGCGGCGATGTGCGCGGTGCGCGAGGTGTTCGATCCGGAGCGCCGGGCCAATCCCGGCAAGGTCGTGCCCGTCCACAGCTGTCGGGAATGGTCGGGTCGCCCATCGCACGCTGCCGCGCACTGACGCGTCCACGGCCTGACCGAATGACGTGCTCCCCGCCTATCTTTGCGGGGTGTTGCCCGCCCGCATTGCTTCCGCTCACGCCACTCGAACGCCGCTGCGTCCCCGCGGTGCCGGGACGTGGCTGACTGCCCAGCGCCCTATCAGCGGTGACGTCCTCGATGTGAGCACACACACCGGGATCGTCGAGTACGTCCCGGGCGATCTCACCATCACGGCACGTGCCGGCACGTCGCTGCGCGAACTGCGCGACGTCACCGCCGCCGAGGGCCAGTGGCTTGCTCTCGAACCGTTCGGTGAGCCCATTGGCACCATCGGTGCCACCGTGGCCACGGCGTCGGATGGCCCGCTCGCGCCCACGTTCGGTCGCGTACGTGACCTCGTGCTGGGCCTCGAAGTGATCACCGGCACGGGCGAGGTGACACGCGCGGGTGGACGCGTCGTGAAGAACGTCGCCGGCTTCGATCTGGTGCGCCTGCACGTGGGAGCGTGGGGGACACTCGGCGTCATTACGGAAGTGACGATGCGCTTGCGCGCGCGCCCCGAAGTTGACGAGACCTACGTGGTGACAGGTGATCCGCGGGCGACCCTCGAAGCGTGGCTCGCACCGCTCGCCAGCCTGTCGCTCGCGCCGATGGCGCTCGAGCTCATCAATGCACCGTTCGCGCAGCTGCTCGGTCTCTCCGCCGGCACGACGCTGCTCATTCGACTCGGCGGCAACGCCGATCGTGTGGCCGCACAACGTCGCGCGCTCGACGCGCTCGGCGATGTCGTGCGCGCCCCTGACGACCTGTTCGCACGTCTGGCGGCGTCGACCACGCCATCCATGATCGCGGCGCGTGTCTCGCACGAACGAACGCGGATGTTCGACACCTGGCGTCACGTCTCGACCGCGTGCACTCGCCATCAGGCGTGGCGTCCGCTGTTGAGCGCATCCCTCGCGCGTGGTCTGGTGCGCGTGATGTTGCCACCGCCGGATGCCGCGCCGCAGGTCACCGACTGGGGCGAGTTCACACGCACCCTCGCGCCACCAGGCGCGCATACCGCCTGGGAACAGTTGCCGGCGGACGCGTGGCGTCACGTCCCGAGTGCCGTGGTGGACACGCTCTCGACGCGACTGCGTGCGGCGCTCGACCCGGCGCACGTCCTCAATCGTGGGCTGCTCGGCGAACCCTTCAGCGCACGTACGGGAGACGCATGATGCACCCCACCGCCCCCTCGCGCGCTCCGCTGCCGTGTGCGCTCCCCGATTCGCCGCTCGCCAATGCGGCGGCCGGACTCGACGCCTGCGTACACTGCGGCTTCTGTCTGCCGGCGTGTCCGACGTATGTGACGTTGCACGACGAGAACGATTCGCCGCGTGGACGCTTGCTGCTCATGCGTCGTCTGCTCGACGGCGAGATCGCGCCCGATGATCCCGATGTGGGCACGCACCTCGACCGATGCCTCGGTTGTCGCGGCTGCGAGACGGCGTGCCCGAGCGGTGTGCCGTACGGCGCGCTGCTCGAAGCGACGCGTGCGACGCTGCGTACGCATCGCCCCACACCGTTCATCGCGCGTCTCGTGCTTGCGGTGTTCGCGCGATCGTGGCTGCTCACACCGGCGCTGCTGGCGGCTCGAATCGTGCGCGGGTCGGGCATTGCCCGCTGGCTCGCTCGCACGCTGCCGGCGCGCGTCGCGTTTCCCTTTGCGATGCTCGCGAGTACGGCACCGGTGCGCGTCGCGTCGGGAAGCGCGTCGGCGCGATTGCGCCGAGCGACGCAGCCCGCGCCCACCGCCACCATGCTCACGGGCTGCGTGATGCAGGGGCTCTTCGCACACGTGAACGATGCGACGGCGACGGCGCTCCGCGGGACGGGACATACGCTGGTCTCCGCCTCCGGTCAGGGATGCTGCGGCGCATTGCATGCGCACGCGGGTGATCTGGACACGGCGCGCGCGCTCGCGAAGCGCAACATCGTGGCGTTCGAACGGGTGCCGCAGGCGCTGATCGCGGTCAACTCGGCGGGCTGTGGTGCCATGCTCAAGGAATACGGCCATCTGCTGCACGATGAACCGGCCTGGGCGGAGCGTGCGGCAGCGGTCTCGACGCGCGTGCGGGACATCAGCGAGCTGCTGGCGGGGCGACTGGAGGCGGAGGCACCCGCGGCGAGTGCGTCGTCCACGTCGTCAACCGCACCAGAGGCGCGTGCGTCGTCCGCGTCGTCAACCACCGCACACGCGGCGCGTCCGCTGCGGGTCGCGTACGATGCACCGTGCCATCTGCTGCACGCGCAGCGCATCAGCCGTGAGCCACTCGCGGTGTTGCAGGCATTGCCCGGTGTCGAGCTGGTGCCCCTCGAAGATTCGGAGCTGTGCTGCGGCAGCGCCGGCATCTACAACCTCGTAGAACCGGACACGAGTGACGCGGTCCTCGCGCCCAAGCTGCAGCACATGCTCAACGCACGCGCCGATGTGATCACCACGGGCAATCCGGGGTGTCTCATGCAACTGGGCGCCGCGCTGCTGCTCGCCGAGAGCGACACGCCCGCCGTGCATCCGGTGGTGCTGGTGGCCGAAGCGTTCGAGCGCCAGCCGCGCGGCTGAGCAGCCCGTGTTCAGGTCGCCGCCATTGTTCGTCGTTGCGGCTGAGTGTTTGCTCGTAGACGGGTTGTCGCGACGCGCACAGGCCGTGCGAACGGCGATGCAGGAACTGCAGCTGCGCTCGCACACGAGTGTCGACGCCGCGGCCGTGTTCGGGCATTCGTGGCGCGATGTCGCGCGCGTCGGGTGCGCCGTGACGGACGAGACGCTGCTCGACCTGCTGCATCTGGCCGCCGAAACGCACCACGCGCGCTTGCTGCGCGACGCAGCGCCGGTGCTGCAGGTGGCGTCGGTGACGCAGGTGCGACAGTTAGCCGAGCAGGGGTGGCGCGTGGTGCTGCGCAGCGACGCGACGCGCCGCGCTGCGGGCTCGCTGCTCGACATGCTCGCGACCGAGACGATCGCCTGGCGCGTGGTGTACGCCGACGATGTGCGCGATGACGGCACGCGGCCGCAGCTTCATGCACAGTACGCCCTGATCGAACCGTGGCGCGCGGCTGCGGCGATCGCCTGGCGGTACGAGCCCGACCTCAGGGAGACGGATCCCGCCGGCGACGCCGCGTGGCGTGCCGGTTGGCCAACGCTGCCGGCGATGTGACACCCGCGGGGTGGCACCACGCGCCGGCGCGCGCTATTGGTTCGCCATGCTGCCACTTCCCGATCCTCTCCAGCTGCCGTCGCCGCTCGCGCCGACGGCGCTCGCCGCGTTCCACGCGTTGCACCAGAGCGCCGTCGTGCTTGCGCGCCCCGACCTCGTACATCTCGCGTTCCTCGGTCCGAAGGCTGGTGACGTACTCACGGGGCTCGTCACCAACGACGTGCTGGCGCTCGCTCCCGGCGAATCACAGTACGCCGTGACGCTGACCGCGAAGGGCAAGGTCATCGCCGACCTGCGCATCGTACGCGTGGCCGACGAGCGGTATCTCACCACGTCAGCGCCGCCGAGTGGCGAGGCGTGGTACGAGCTCGTGCGAAAGTTCGTGAATCCGCGCTTCGCGAAGTACGCGCGTCTTTCATCAACGACGGTGTCGTGCTTCGGGCCGCAGGCGCGCACCGTGATTCAACGCGCGCTCGACGCGTTGCGCGCGAACGGCCACGCGCTCGACGATGTCCACGTGCTGCCGTCGAGCGAACTTGGCGACGTGGCTGGTGTGGATGTCGTCCTGTCGGCCGAACTCGGCGACGTGTTGCTCGGCCTGCTGCGCGCCGATCCGTCGGTGACGATGGGCGAGTCCGATGCCCTCGAGGTGGTGCGCATCGCCGCGGGACGGCCACGGGTGGGGCTCGACATGGATGACAGCACGATCCCGCAGGAGGCCAACCTCGGCGAGCTTGGCGCGCTGTCGTTCACGAAGGGGTGTTATACCGGGCAGGAGACGGTGGCGCGCCTGCACTTTCGCGGGCACGTGAACAAGTCGCTGCGGCGCGTACGTGCGGAGGTGCCGTTCCCGCGCGGTGCGGAGCTGCGCACGATCGAGGATAAGGTGATCGGTGATGTGCGATCGACGGCGATCTCACCGGTGGATGGACCGATCGGGCTCGCGATGATTCGTCGCGAGGTGCTGCCTGGCGCGGTCGTGCACGCGCACTGGAACGGGGTGGCGCCGATTGCGGTGACGGTGTTGAGCTGAGGTCTGCGGGGGAACGGCAACTGAGCCGCTGGAAGACGAACCGAAGAAGAACGGAAGACGAGGGAAGAAGAGCAACTGAAAAAGAACCGCCCCGATCCTCACAGAGGATCGGGGCGGTTCGAGCTCGCGGGGACGCGAGATTACATCGCGGCGCTGTCGGGCTTGGCGGCCGAGTCCGGCGTCATCGTGGCGCTATCGGGCGTCATCGTGGCCGAATCCGTCATGGCCGGGGCCTCGACGGGGGCCGAAGCGGCCGGAGCCTCTTCCGTGGCGGGGGTCTCAGCAGCACCACCGCAAGCGGCAAGCACAATGGCCGCGGCGATCAGGGCAACACGCTTCATGGCGATCCTCAACTGGGTTCGATATGTTCGCCCGTTCGCCGCGACTCCCCATGAGCCGCAGCACGGCCAGCAAAAACGGACAAGGGCTGAATTTGTTCCCTTTCCGCCGGCTGTCAAGGCGTGCGGACGACGCAACCTCCCGTCCCGCAACACTTTCGGCCGGCAAAGCGTCCCTCGGGGAGGGACCGAGCCCGCTCCGGGCACCATCGGGGTCCCTCATGCGCTCACCCCCCATACGGCGGCCTCGCCGTTCTCCCTCTACCGATGGTCTCGTGACGCGACTCCCCGATACGCTTGGCGCGCTGCGCCGTTCCCCGTGGGCCGACCCGGCCCGCCCCCGCACCGTCAAGGACGAAATCCGCGCGAATCTCATCGCCCGTCTCAAGGCAGGCGGTCCGCTCTTTCGCGGTGTGCTCGGTTACGAAGACACCGTCATGCCGCAGATCGTGAACGCGCTGCTGTCGAAGCACAACTTCATCCTGCTCGGCCTGCGTGGCCAGGCGAAGACGAGACTGCTGCGCGCCATCGGCACGCTACTCGATGAGCAGATGCCCGTCGTGGCGGGCAGTGAAGTCAACGACTCGCCGTTCGCGCCCATCTCGAAGTACGCGCGACAGTTGATCGCCGAACACGGCGACGACACGCCGATCGCATGGGTCTCGCGCGAGGAGCGCTACGTCGAAAAGCTGGCCACGCCTGATGTCACGGTCGCCGACATCATCGGTGACGTGGACCCCATTCGCGCGGCGCGTGGTGGCCACCTGCTGAGCGACGAACTCACCATTCACTACGGCATGCTGCCGCGCGCGAACCGTGGCATCTTCGCGTTGAATGAACTCCCCGATCTCGCGGGCAAGGTGCAGGTCGGGCTGTTCAACATCATGCAGGAAGGCGACGTCCAGATCAAAGGCTATCCGGTGCGCCTCGCGCTCGATGTGCTGCTCTGCTTCACGGCCAATCCCGAGGACTACACGGCGCGCGGCAAGATCATCACGCCGCTCAAGGACCGCATCGGCAGCGAGATCGTGACGCACTACCCGACGAGCGTGGAGCTGGGCGTGCAGATCACGCAGCAGGAGGCGTGGACATCGCGCGATGCCGTGCCGTTGCGCATTCCCGATCTCGTGCGCGAAGTGGTGGAGCGTGTGGCGTTCGAAGCGCGTGACGACAAGCGCATCGACAAGCGCAGCGGCGTGTCGCAGCGCATGCCCATCACGGTGCTCGAGAACGTCGTGTCGAGCGCCGAGCAGCGTGCGCTCGTGCGTGGTGAAGCGGAGTGCGTGCCGCGCATTGCGGATGTGTACGCGGCGCTGCCGGCGATCACCGGCAAGATGGAGCTCGAGTACGAAGGCGAACTCGTGGGTGGTACTGCCATCGCGTACGAGCTGATTCGTCGTGCGTGCCACGAAACGCTCGAGGCGCGCGCCGGTGAGCTCGACGCCGAAGAGGTCGTGATGTGGTTCGATGGCGGTGGCGCACTGCAGGTGAGCGACGACGCGGCTACACCGCTGGTGCGTCAGGGGTTCGACGCGGTACCGGGACTCGTGGACACGGTGGTCGCGCTCGGTCTTGCACCCAAGCAGGACGCGGCACTCGTGTCGGTGGCGTGCGAACTCGTGCTCGAAGCGCTGGTGGCGCGACGCAAGATCAGTCGCAGCGACGCGGGGCGGTACGGCAAGGCGGAGCGTGAGCGTCGGCGGCCGAATCAGGAGTTCTTCGGGTAACCGGGCGGCGAATGCGTCGGTGTCGCACCTAGAGTTCGCGCGGGGTGCGCTACCACCGCAGAATCGGCACGTCGGTCCGAGAGAAGTCGTCACCCACGAAAAGCAGCGGCTCCCGCTGCTCCATCGCCAACGCGTAGCTGAACAGATCCCCGTAGTTGAGGCGCGCCGGGTGCCGCCCGCGACCGAATGCACGGGCCGCGAGACGCGCTCGCTGCATCTGCTCGCTGGTGACCGGCACGACCTCGAGTTCGAGTTCGAGCAGCAGCGCATCGAGGTCGTCATCGGCTCCGGGGCCGCGCTCGCCGAGCTGGACGAGCGCGGCTTCGATGACCGTCGCCGCAGAAACGAGGCGTACCGGGTCGGCGACGATTGCGGCATGCAAACGCTCCGCCACCGCTTCGCCTCGCAGTAACGCCACGAGGACTGAGGTGTCGATCACCATGCGCTGCGAGGAAGGCGCGTTCCCATCAGGTTGGCACGCCGTGCTCGTCATAGCCGATGATCTCGTCGGCCGACCGAGAATCAAGCAACGGGCGCTCGCGCACGCGTTGCTGGATCGCTCGGATGCGCTCGTACGCCGTCGAGCGACTGGTGCCGCGGCGCTTGCGTTCGAGGCGCTCTCGAACGGCCTCCGTAACCGCGTCGGTGAGGGACTCACCGGTCAGTTCGACCAGCTCGCGCACCAGACGCTCCGCCTCCGGGTTCTTGAGATTAATCGCCATGGTGGAAGTATACCGTGTCATCCACCTTTCCTCAATAGCTCCCTGATACGCCACGCGCCGCAGCAGTCGCCTACGCGACCACCACGGCGCGATCCCCTCCCGAGGGGAGTACGAGCGGTTGACTCAGGCCTGGCGCACGCGACGACGCGCGGAGACGAGCATCGCACCGAGCGCGAGCAGCGCGAGGGTGGATGGCTCGGGCACCTGAGCCGGATCGGCGGCGAGGGTGATGACGCGGATGTGGTCGCCGGGGTCGGATGCTGTGAAGTCGAAGCTGAGCACGTTGCCAGCGAATGACGCATCGTCCTGCGCGGCCTCCAGACCGGTGGCCGTGACGTAGCCGTACGTGATGCCCGACGCCAGACCCCACGTGGCTTCCGAACTCTGCAGCGCGGACGTCGTCGTGATGAGCTGATCGATGGCGTTGTCGAACGTGATCGAACCGCGCACCGACTGCGTGCTCGACGGATCGAAGAACAGGTACCACGACTGCAAGCTGCCGACCTGCCGCTCCTTCACGAAGTACACGATGTTGCGCGTGTCGACGGTGCCGATGCCAACCGTCTGGGTGCGTCCCGTGGACAGCCAGTCCACGAACGTGAAGCCGGACGGCAGCGACGCGGTGGGTTGCGCCGCGAGCGGTGCCGCAAGCAGGAGCGCTGCGCCAAGCGTCGCGCGGAGTGATCGGATCATGCGTCCTCCAGGTGAGCGTGGGTGATGATCAGGTGCGTGAGTGCGTTCTGCCCAAGGGGGAGCCAGCCCCTGAGGTCGTTCGTCCCCACCGACACAATCGGATTTCCCGTGACGAACACGACAGTGTGATCGCCGGGAGATCACACGCGAGCGGACGCCTGCCCCATGTCACGCCGGTAGCCCTCACGCGAGAGGCGTCGCCTGCGCCCCCTGCGCCAGCACGACGCGCGCGCTAGCTTGACGCCCGTCATGTCGAAGCGCCGCACGCACGCCCAGATTGCCGACGACCTCGTCGCCACGCTCGATCACGCCCGTGTTCGGTCGCTGATGACACGCCTCCGTCGCTGGTTCCGCGCCCACGGTCGTGACTTGCCATGGCGGCGCACACGCGATCCGTACCATGTGCTCGTGAGCGAGCTCATGCTGCAGCAGACGCAGGTCTCGCGCGTGATTCACTACTACGAGCGCTGGCTCGCGCGCTTCCCGTCACTGCACGACGTGGCGCGCGCACGACCGTCGCAAGTACGCGAGGCATGGGAAGGACTCGGCTACTACGCCCGTGTACGCAACCTGCAGCAGCTCGCGCGCACGATCGCACCCAACGGTGAGCCGAATCACGCGCTGCCGAGTGAACCGGCCGAGCTGCGCGCCCTGCCCGGTATTGGCGATTACACAGCGGGCGCAGTCGCCAGCTTCGCGTACGAAAAACGCGCCCCGCTCGTGGACACGAATGTCGCGCGCGTGCTGCTGCGCCTCTTCGCCC
>ERZ1066121.1969-NODE-1969-length-13693-cov-5.307890_pt1 | contig 13693 bp, 20 predicted proteins | sample MGYA00382768_ERZ1066121 | MGnify/ENA primary metagenome ERZ1066121 (study PRJEB33369, sample SAMEA5778351) | biofilm metagenome | biome: Industrial cooling water; feature: Water cooling tower basin; material: Biofilm | place: United Arab Emirates | collected... | reverse complement strand
ACCGTCTGCATACGAAAGTTTGCGGATGAAAAACGTTTGGATTTCATCGCCGAGTTCGATTTCTTTGGGCACAACGAGAATCGAATCTTCGGTTTTGAGCTTCTCGAAAACGCTTTGCACCGACGCCACTTTGGCCGCTTCGCGTTTGGCGGCGTTTTCGGCGCGCTCCAGCGATTCGGGCGGCGTGTCCTGAACCTGTGCGCCCGCGTCGGTGTAAACGATGCGTTTGAGGCCGCCCGATTGGGCAACCTCTTCCAGCATCTCGCTTGAAACTTCGTTTTGCGCCATTACAGATTGCTCCCCACGACTCCGCACAACAGCGCGGTTTTCCATTTCGAGTTATCCGATTCGCCAAGGCTCGTGTCGGTATCGCCCAAATACATTCCCGTGACCGGCCATTTCGTGAAAAAGTCGGATTGCAAAAAGCTGGCGTTATCGCCCGCAGCGGTCGGATCAACGGCGAACGCGGTGACTTTGCTGCCCGGAACCAAATCGGCGAAGGCGATGTCATCGCCATTGAAGCCTTCAATTGTGATGTCGGGACGCATTTCCTTGTTGATCGTGGATTGTTCGGTGATCGAACTGCCCGCCGTGCGCTCTGCGAGTTGCAATTTGCGCGCGATGCTGATGTTCGTGCAGTCCAAAACCACACCGGTGTTCAGCGTGATTTCCACGTTTTTGAGGTTGTAGTGCTTTTGAGTCATTTTCCGGCTCCATTGTCAGTTTTGGCCGTTGTCTTCACGTCGGTTTTCGCGCTTTTAACAGCGCCCACAGTGCCCAGACTCGCCAGCGGATTGCCCGCCGATTTCGCACGCTCGACGCGCTCTTCGTTGGCTTTTTGGAACAGTTCCGGCAAGCCCAAACGCTGCGCGTCTGCGTCTTCGATGGTTGTTCCCGCAACGGCCACGAGCGTTTTGCCGTCGCCGTTTTCCAGCGAAACCGCGCCTTTTTCGTCGGCGTAGACGTTGAATTTTACAGTTGTCATTTTGCGTCTCTACTCGTCCAGCGCGATCACGAAAAACGAAAGCGAATGCGGGTAACGCCCGCCTCCGCTTTGGTCTTGTGTGGCCGCGAAAACCGGATTGTTGAAGCCCTTTTCACAGAGCGTTTCGTAGTTTTTGTTGATGGCATCGGCTACCAGCGCCGGAAGCATCGAATCATCGCGCTCTTCGTTCACCACGTCCACCGCGTTGGGCGTCGCATCGCCGATGCCCATATCGAGCAGCAGCGAAATTTCGTAACGCTTGCCGCGTTTTTGAACGCCGCCGATGCGTTTGCCGCCCCGCGTCCACGCGCCGATTTGCACATCGTAAACGAACACAACCGGCGGCGCCGTTGCCATCGAAAACGCATTTCGCGCGATTTTGCGGTTCGGCGTCACAATCGCGCGCCGCTGCGCCGTGACGCCCAGTTTCGCCGCGAAAGGCGCATCGTTCAGCGTATTTTTCAGCCACGCGACGAACTCGTCGCGCGCCCACAGGCCCGGCGTGGCCGCGTCATCGCCCGTCAAAACGCCGTTTGCGACATCGAACGGCATCAGTTGGCCTCCCAAACATAGTTAAAGCCATCGGCGAACAGCGCCTCAATTTGAGGCTCTGTAATGTCGGCGGCTTCGGCGAAAAACGGGTTTTTGCGAATGATGCCCAAGGCCGGACGCTTCGGCATCCAATCCACGCCCAAGCCGTGCCGCCGCGCCGCGTAGGGCAAATCTGCCGTCAACACGACGGCGCTATTTTCCCACTTTGGCGCAGCAGCAACGGCGCGCGCCAAATCGCCGCTGCGCTCCCACATCGGGCGCCCCGATTTCGAGCGCGGAATCGAACGAACGTAAATCCGCGCGACCTGGCGCTCCGCGATGTTTTGAACGTGCGTGGCGACGCGAAGCAGTCCGGCTTTGCGGGCTTCTTCGATGTCTTGCGCCGCGCCCAAAACCTGCGCGATCGGAACGTCTACCGTGATGGAAAGCATAGCGATTCGATTACTCGTGATTCACGATGGCCAGCGTTTGCGAAGGCGCATTTTGCCCGATTCCGAGCGGGATAACATCAGCGATTTCAAAGCGTTTTCGCCAGTTGCCGAGCGTCAAAATCAGCGTTTGCTTGGCGCCGATTTCGGGAATCCAGCGCGGAAATAGAACCTTGTCATTCCCCGCGCTTTCGTCTTCAAAATTGGCCGGGCTGCTGCCGCTGCTGCTTTCGTAGGCGCACGGCTCGTTTTGCACAAGCGCCGTCGTTTCGCCGTCCACATTGATGCCGTAAACCGTCGCGCGGTAAGGAAACAGCGCGTCGGTTTGCGGCGCCAAAGTCGGATGAAAAATCGCGGTTTTCGTGGCCATTGGAAAATCAAAACACCGTTTCCATCACGAAGCTGCCCGATGGCCGCGTGACTGGTTTTGAGGCAGCAGCAGCGGCATCGGCGCGCCGATTTTTGAGTGACGCAAACGCGCGCTGTGCCAACTCCGCAGCGTGTTCGCGGATTTCTTTGGAAACCGCCGGGCCGTCGTATTCGGCGCCCAGCGTTTTCAATTTCTTCAACACGAACGCCTGATTTTTGGCCAGCGTGCCTTCAATCGAAGACGCCGCCAAAAGCCGGATTTCGAGCGCGTTGGCATCGGGCGGAAGTTCCATCGCGGCATCGAACAAACGGGCCGAAATGCGCGCGTCGGAAACGAAATAATCGGCGCCTTCGGTCGGGTTGGCCACCGACGCGACATCATCAATCAAATCGCGCACAAGCGAAATCTGTTTTAGCGTTTCGTCGGTGGATTCCAAATCGAAGGTGTAGGCCATTTGCGTTTATTCCCCTTTGGCGCCATCGGCGTTTGCGCCGAACTGCGCGCGCAATTTTTCGATGCTGCCCGTCGCCACGCCATCCAAATCTTCCAACTCTTTGTCCGACGCCGCCGCGATTTTTTCGGCGCTATCGAACCCACTTTTGATCAGAACCGACGCGACTGGCGCAGACACGATTTTGCGAAGCGTCGCCCCAAATTCGTTGTCCGCGATGGGCGTTTCGTGTGCTTTTTCAATCGCCACGCGAAGCCGTTCGTTTTCAGATTGCAACTCATCGTTTTTCGCCGATAGCTGGGCAACTAATTCGGTTTGCGTTTCGAGTTCCGCGCGCGCTGCATCGCGTTCGTTTGCGAGCTTCACGACATTGATCTCGAATTCGGCTCTTAAATTTGAGGCTTTTTTCTCGCTTTCCGAAAGCGAGAAAACAAGCCCCGCGTTTTTTTCGCGCAGTTTTTCGATTTCCGAATCGGTTTGGGGCGAAAACTCAGGCACATCGGCGCCGAACTCCCAATCGCCCGCCAACACGCCGTTTTCGATATGGCGCGCGGCGTCTTGCGAAGACAACACGCGCGCCAGTTCGGTTTCTTGGCCCGCCGTGTAGGTAGCGCCATTGACGCGCAGCGCGCCGATGATTTGAGGTTTTGCCATTTTAAACTCCGGCGTTGATCGTCCACACGTTTTGCTCGTTGGGCACGGCCAAACCGTTCAACTGAACTTCCGCCGTCGCGCTGCGCCCGCCATTTTCTTTTTGATAGAAAACGCGGTTATCGCGCACGTCGATTTCGCCGTCTTCGCCCGCCGGGACTTCGCCGGATTCGTCTTCAAATCCGTCCAAATCGTCGGCGCGCACAACCGGCGCAAAGCAACCATCGCCGATTTGTTCGCCTTCAGGAACGAGCGCCACGCCGCCCGCCGGAATCGCTTTCTGGCGCGTCGTGGTATCGCCGCCATCGGTGAAAACGTCCACCGCGTGATCATCCACCAAAAACGCGAAATCGCTGTTCAAATCGTCTTGAATGATCGCTTCAAGTTCGGCGATGGTGTATTTTTCGCCGTTCGTTTTGGTCGGCGAATCGGCGCGAATCGCGTTAAACGTCGCGCGGCGCATCATCGAACCGGAAACGCTGCCCACCGCGTCCAAGCCGTCGCGCAGCCAGGCCAAATGCTCATTCCACGCGTTCACGCCCACGTTATCCCACGCCGTTCCCGCCGTCTGAATGCGGCCCGGATCGAAGTTCCACGACGCGGTGTAAGTTTTGGAAGCGTCCTGCGGATTGCGCTGCGTGATGGTTCCCTTAAACCACGATTCAAACGAATCGAGTTCAAAGCGGCGATAGTTCGCCAGCGCAATCTGTTTCACACGATCCGGCAATCGCGCGCCGATGAGATTCGTGAGCGTCGTGCGCGGATCTTCGGTTTGGCGCGCCAATTCCAAAAGCAGGTTCATTTCCTGCTCGTTGATAGTGGCGTAGCCTTCGATTGGCGTGATGGTGACTAAACGCTGCGCGGGCGTTTTGGCCGGAACGTGACGGCCACGCGCATTCCAAGCGCGCCGATCCGTCGCCGGACGGTAATCAATGGCGAACACATCGTTCAGGTTCACCGAATCCACAGGTTTGCGGGGGAAAAAGTTTTCCCACAGCAAACGCCCGTTATCGGTGCGCGAAACGGTTTGCGCGCGAATCGTGAGGGCGTAGGCCGAAAGCAAGGCAAAACGTGCCAAAAGAGAAGTCATTTTGAGTTCCTTTGAGGAAAAAAGTCCTTAAGTTGTGGTGACTTTGAAGCCGCCCAGCGCAAGCGCGGCCAGTTCATTGGCGCTGTAAACGCGGCCCAAATTGTCTTCGGCGATGTCGCGGTTAATCAAGCCTTCGGTGTTGACAGCCACGAGCGGGTCGCTGGTATCGGTGGCCAAGTTCGCGTTTCCAGTGCGGCCCGGCAGCTTCACGGCTTCGATGGTGACGCCGTGAACGGTTTGGCCCGCCGCCGAAACGAGCGCGCCGTTGGCTTGCAACGGAACGCCGGGTTTGAGGTAGCCGCTCGAATCCACTTCGGCGGTGGTGAGCGTGGAAACATCCACTTTCACATGGTCGGGCGCCTTCACAGGCGAAACGAAGACGTGGCCATAAAGCTGGTCTTCGCTTGGGTTTTTGGTGATTTCAATCATTGGGAGTTACTCCATTTCAGCGGCGAAGCGCCTACCGGCGATTTCCGCGCAGCTTTTCGCGCAAAGACACGCGATTTGCGCCGTCTTCGCCCGATTCTTTGCCGCCGCCGTTTTTCGCTTTTTCTTCATCCCGAATTTGCTGCGCCAATGACGGCGCTTTTCCGCCGCCAGCGGGCGCCGATTTGCCGTATTTCGTGACCGTTCCCGCCGATGCTGCGCCGCCGCCGGTTCCCGGTTGCGTCCGCAAAACGGTTTTAAGCGCCGGATATTTTTCATCAATCCAATCGAGCAGCGGTTTGACTTCTTCTTTATCGCCGTTTTTGGTTTTGACGGTGGCGACTTTGCTTTCGCCTTCGCCGGACACGAGATACTCCACGTCCAGCGCGCCCGAAAGCGATTTGAGAAGTTCGGCGTTGATTCCAGCAGCAGCAGCAGCCGTTTCTAAACTCGAAATCCGCGCCTTTTGTGCGCTTTCGGCCTTCATCTGACCGTGTTCGGCAACGATGGCTTTAATCGCGTCCGGCGTCAGATTCAGAGATTTGAACGCCTCAAAACTCGCTTTTTCCGCGTCGGGAAGAGCGCGCGTTTTGAGGTCTTCGATTTTCTTTTCGAGTCCGTGAGCGCGGCGAACGAGTTGGTCGAGCGCGGCTTGCGCGTTGTTGGGATTGCCGCCGGTCAGTTCGGCGATGCGGGCGTTTACCGCCGCGTCAATCTCGGCTCTACGATCTGCGGCACTTTGGCCGCCAGTGATGGGATTGTTTCCCCCGCCCGCATTGGGATCGCCAGTGTTGACGTTTCCAGTTCCGCCGCCGCCGTTATCGTCGGGCGCAAACAGGAATTGCGGAATTGCAGGGTCGAAACGATGAAGATTGCTGAATCTCATTTTCGTGAGTTCAGCCTAAATTGTCAAGCAAAATCGCGCAAAAACCGGACAGATAACTGCACAAAAAGAAAATGCGGCGTAAAATCACGCCGCATTTTGTCTCGCCATCTCCAAAGCATTTTTCACTATTTCTGCATAGCGGGGATCATTCAAAATGCCCCAATAGTCATATTGCGGATATTTGTTCAACCAAATAATTTGGGAAGGAGTAAGAATGTCGCTGTATTCGCGCCACGCCTCTTCAACCGGCTCCTCGCCTTCAGGCCAAGGCTCAAATTCGATTTCAATGCCACCACTCAATATCAATTCAAGTTGCGATTTGTGAAGAGCAATTTCTTCCTCAATTTCTTCAACCGTAACGAGGTCATTCATGATTTTATTGGGGTTGAATCCACTTGTTTTCCAGCAAAATTTGCTCTATCAGTTTATCAAGTTCGGCGAAATCATCTGGCATCCACTGCGTTGGATACCAAAGCGAATCCGCCGCTAATCCGCCCCATCCATTCGCCGGTTTTTTGAGATAAGCATAAATTTCGCCTATCAATTGAGGATCGCCAGAACGCATAGCAATGAATTGGGCAAACGCGCGGGCGAAAATTTCTTCGGGGCGCAGCAGATACTCTAAATGCTTTGCATCCAAACTATATTTGATACCTACTTTTTTCCCTTTGTTTATTGGATCAATCGTGGCTTTACCTTTGGCAGTTTTGACTTTTTTCTCCCAGTCCCGTAGCTGCTGGCCCGATGCTGTGCGATTGAACGCCTCAACAATTTTGTCTAACCCCACAAATTTGTCCAATTCCTCATTAGGCTTATATGGCAGCCGCAACCCTGTCGCGTAATCTCGGCGTGGTGCCAGAGCGTGATCATGAATCCAGTGGGCGATTTCGTGCAACATCGTTGTTCCCTTGAGATTGTCAGCCACATTCAACGAAAGTGTTGCCGATGGCCCCGGAACATATTTTCCTGCCACTAAGTTTTTGGCCGATGGCCGATTGATTGGCAGAATTTCTATGTCATCCAAATCACCATCGCCCATGATCGAATCCAAAATCTCCATGATTCGCTCATTGACAGCGAACTCATCAGGAATTGCAAGTGCCTTGGAGATCGAACGGCCTTTAGGCGTGAAGGGATGTTCTCTCTTGAAAAGTTCAAGCCCTTTTTCGCTCAGATTAATTGGCACCAATGCCCCAGAACGCGTTGAATTTTGCAAAACGCGAGCATTCAACGCGATTTGATTTAAAACGGCATTCCCCAACACGGGGTTAGTGATGAACGCCGCCGCCGCAACAAGCGATACAACTGCGGTTGCAGCAGCAGCAGCGGCGGCGCCTTTTCCCGCAAATTTCAACAAGTCAGCAACCGCACTGAAAAACGCTTCGCGCTTAAGGTTGTTTTTCGTGCGCCGCGTCACGATCACGCATCCGCAATTCCCGCCGCACCGACTGTCGCCAATCGGATATTTTTCCAGCATTTCATCGGCGTCAATCCAGCCCAATCCCGCCCACGCGATGCACTCGACACACCCATCGAGCGCGCCGCGCACACGCCGCGCCTCCATGCGAAACCGCTGCATCTGCGCGCGTAGCCGCTCGTTTTCATACGTCGCGCGCCCGGCGCCCGCGTATTGCGCCAGTCGCGCGGTCATGCCGCGCCCTAACGTTTCGCGCCCGTAGCGCCCGTTTTGGATGTCCATAAAAAACGCGCGAAGGCCGGGAAATTTGCCGTCCACGCCGTTCCACTGCGCGGCCACGATGTTGGAAATTCCCGCGTAATCCGACTCGCGCAGATTCTCGAAACCACCGCGCGCCAAAGCCGCTTCCGCGATGTGCAACGCCTTGATTTCGCGCTTCGCGGCATCGTAGGCTTCCTGAAGCGAAATTTCTTCGTTTTGCAATCGTTGGCCAATCAGCAAAATTTCGGCTTTTTGGGCGCGCGCGATAGCATCGGCGCCGCCCTTCACGCGCTGCGCTTCGATTTCCTTCCCGTCAACAGAATAGGAAAAACCGCCATCATCGAACGTTGCTTTCATCGGCTTTAAGCGTTTTCCGCCTCCAACAAAGCGCGCGTCAATTCCGCGCTCGTCCGCAGTTCCATGCCGCCCTCTAAAATCACGATTCCGGCGACGTTCAAACGCGCCATTTTCGCGCGCGCCGCTGCCACATCAGCCGCCGACACTTGCGCCTCTGCAATGCGCTGCGCGTCGGTTTCGCGGGCCAATTTGCCCAAATTTCGTAGCGCCATTTCAAAAACCGTCTCCGGCGTCGCGTTGCTGTTGCGCGCGGATTTTTTCGAGTTCGGCGTCCACGTCTTCGGTTCCCAGCAGCAGCATCGCGGTTTCGTTCGATAACAAGCCCGCGTCCAATCGCTTCAAAACTTCGGCCCGTTCCGCCGCCGAAAGCGGCCCGGCGTTGAGTTGCAAATCAACGCGCACGCGCCCTGCTTTGAACGTTTCGAGCGCGGCGCTATCCTTGGCCAAAAACGCCGCCAGACACAACCTCGCTTTGAATATCAGCCGCAGCAGTTTTTCCAAATCGGGTTTGGTTTCGAGCAGCGAATCCGCGTAATCGGAACGCATTTCCACCAGCATTTCGCCGCTGGCGTTGGCCGATGTTCGCGCTTGAATGTGGCGCTGATTGAACGCGCTGTAAATCTCCGTCGTGAAAAATTCAATATCCGAGCGAAGCGGTTCCGACGAAACCGGCTCACGATATTGCAGCGCGCCGCGCCGCATTTGCAGCGCGCCTTTATCATCGCGCACCGGATTTCCCTTTTCATCCGTCACGAACTCCGAATACCACGCGCGCACGGTGCGCGGCCCATGCTGAATCGGCACGCCTTCGCGCCGCGTGGCGTTTGGATTTTCGGTTGTGGGCGCGCTCACTTCGCGCACCGGCGGCGCCATGTCTATCGCGTCTAACTGCGGGAATCCGGCAACATCGGAGTTGATTTTCACCATCGTGGAAATCGAACACACGATATCCTGCAATCGCAACAAATCGGGCGTCACAAGCGCGTTGGTCTGCGCTTCCACAACGAGCAAAACGCCGCCGGTATCGAGTTCCCACGCGTCGTTTTTGCCGTTCGCGCGCAAAATTCGCACTTGCGTCTTTTTGTTTGGATCGAGCCACGAAACCTGAACACAGTGCGTTTTCGCGCCCTGTTCGTTTTCTTCGGTGTAGGAATAGAACGCGGTTTTTTCGCGCGTTTCGGGGTCGGTGTAAACGTGCGCCGTGCCGCGCGGAGCGATTTCGATATAAGTTTTCGCGTAGGCTTCCTGCCAGGATTCCGCCCTGACGCCAGAAACCGTTTCGCCGGTTTCCGGGTCGGTGATTTCTTCCACCATGCCCGGTGGCACATCGAAGCGCACGAACACGCGGCCCGTGCCGCACAACCGCTGCGCCGCGCTGATGGCGATTTTGTGTTCGCCTTCTTCATCCCAAACGCCGCCCTGAATCGCGTTCGCTTCGTCGGCTAACGTTTGGTTTTCAGTTGCCGGAACGAATTCAAACAGCGGTTCGCGGCCAATCACGCCGCGCACGTGGCGACGCAGGCACTCGCGGATTTTGAGAATCGGCGCGAAACTGCGGCGCAGCAGCAGCATCCCAGCCACATCGCCGGGACGTGGCAGCGGCCCGCAGTAGCGCCGCGAATCCTGCCAGAAATCGTTCGCTTCCACGAGCGCCAGCAAATCGCGCTCGAAAAGCGCGCCTTTGTCGGTTCCATTGACGGGCGGAATGAATTTGCGCGCGCTGTTGTAGTCCAGAGTGTCCGGTTTGAGTGCCATTTTCGTATTTTTCTGTAGCCAATTCCGTCAGTAAACGCCGCCCCAGTTCGCGGGCGCACGGGCCGCAATCGGCGCCGCTGCGGGCGCATCGTAAAGCGTTTGACACACCGCGTCGGCGGCGTCGGTAGAACGTTTCAATCGCTTGCGAATTTCGTCTTTCGATTCGACTTTGATTTTCCCGCGTCCGGCCTCGCGCCATTTCGGAGCCGTCAAATCGCCGGTCAAAAGATCATCCGGCGGCAAGGCCAACAGTTTTTCGTTTTGTGGGTTGAGTTCTTCGCGCATCGCCCACCACATCCACGAGCGCCAGTCGGCGAATTGCATTTCGCCCGATTCATCGGTTTTGGGCTTGCCGCGCGCATCCACCGCCGCGCCGCCCGCCACAAAGCCCTGAACATCGGAAAAGCCTTGGCGCCGCAGATCGGAAACCGTTCCGGCGCCCAATCCGATGGCATCCACAACACAGCGCAAATCCGGTTTTTTGTTCAGAAATCTTCGCGCCGCAATGCTGCCAATGGCCAGAGGATCGCCGCTGGCGTCGTATTCGAGAGTATCAATTGCCGCGCGCACATTGGGTAAAAGCGGACTGTTTACTGCGTATTTCGCCGCCAAAACCGATGGATCGGAGCCACCGCCGACATCAATACCCAGCGCGCGCAGTTCGCCGATTTTTCCCGCTTCGGCCCAATCTTGCCATCGTTCCTGCGCGGCTTCAATCCACGACAGCGGAATCACGCCAGTTTCATCATCCGACGCGAAATTTCCGGCCACGCGGCGCTGATAAAGCGCCGAATCTTCGCCCCACTGCTTTGCGCGCTGCTGCGCCCATTCGCGCGAAACGCGGCCCGCCGCAATCGTTTCTTCGAGCGAAACCGCCCTGACGTGCCAATCCTCAAACCCTGCTTTTCGCTTTTGAATGTCGTAAAAGCGGCCCTGCGGTTCGCCCGGCGTGGAACACGCTGCGGCGAAGGCTTCGTTGCTCGTATCGCCGCCCGCGTTGGAAAACGCGCCTTCACTGGCATCGAAAGTATCGTCGTGAATCGCTTTCGATTCGTCGTAAAGAAAAAACAGATGATCGGCGTGCGCGCCTTCGATCAGTTCCGGGTTCGATGAAGCAACAGCAAACGCTTCGCCCGTCGAAAGTTTGAGCGAAAGCGATTGCAATTCGGTTCGCTCATCGAACGGCGGGCGCCCGATTTTAGCCCAGTCCAAACGATTCGCCCATTTTTTGACTTCCGGCCACAGAAATTTCGTCAACTGGCGCCACGCTCCGGCGGTTGTGGCCATTTTCCAGTCTTTGCCGTCGCGCGTGAGCGAAAACCACAAAATCAGCCAGGCGTTCCACGTCGTTTTGCCAAGTCCGTGTGGCCCACGAGCGCAGACGCGTTTTTTGATTGGCAAGTCGCGCAGCAATTCCAACTGGTAGGGCGTCGGGCCTTGGCCGGTTTCCCAGCGGATGCACTCTAAAACAAACAGATCGGGCCGCAGCCAGTAGCGCGTTTTGAATTCGTCGTAAACCGAATTAGCGTTCGCCGCCGCCGCCATTTTACGACGCGCCAGTTCCTCCAGCGCGGCCCTGCGTAACGATGGCGAGTAATTCTTCGTCTGTTTTTTCACTGAGGTTGACATCGAAACGTTCTTTGTATTTTTGCGGGCGCCGGGCCTTGAGCAAAACGATGAGAAGCGTATCGCTATATTCGCGCACGGCCCCGACCTCTTCACCTTGATAAAAAACAGGTTTCAGTGTCCCATCATGAGCGCGGCGACGCGCTTCATCTTCCAACGCGTCGGTTCCGGCTTCGATGGCGGCATCCCAATCGGCGGCGAAATCAGCATCGCTTTCACGCCAATTGTAAACGGTTCTGCGCTCAATTTTCGCCTCTTTTGCTGCTGCGGAAATGCTATGCCCTTCCGCCAGAGCTTTTAAAAATTTCTCCTTTTTTTTAAGTGTGTAATCTGTGCCATTTCGCGCCATTTTTTCACCTCACAGCAGCAGCAGCAATTTTGATTTTTCAGGCGAACGGAATCAAGAAACCGCGATTCAAAACGCGGAGCGGTTGCGTCGGCAAACGCTCTTTCGCCGCGCGCAGTTCTCCGCAAACGAACTCGTATTCGTGCGTGTCCAATCGCCACCATTCGCCGTAACCGTGCGATGGAAACGTTTTCCGCAGCAATCGGCGCACGGTGCGCGTCGTGACGCCACACTGCGCCGCAATTTTCTCCGTTGAATGATAGTCGATTGGCTCCGTCATTTTTTCGCCTCACGGATTCGGGTTTTGCCCTTCCACGTATTTATCCCACTCCGCGATTTCGTTCGGCTCCGCCGCGATTTCGCGCAAGCGTGTCAAAACGTAATCGGGTTTAGAGTCGCACAGCGCGGCCAGCGCGATGATTTGCATCTGACGCGCCCGCGCCCAAAACAAAACTTTCGGCCAGATTCTTTCCAAACGTTCGCATCGTTCGCTTGTTTCCTCGCGTTCGGCTGCGCGTTTATCGGCCAAATCGAAACGTCGTTTTACGAGCATCACGCCGATAGTCGTCGTGACGGTTCCGGCAAATCCAACAACAGCGATAATAACCGCATCGTTCATTTCGCCCCCTGACATTCGCGCCAGCACGGGCGCAGCGAAGAGCGCAGAAACACCCAAACGCTCATGAGTGAGGGAATGAAATACATCACGGTCACAAGCGCGCGGTAATCAATTTGGAGCGAAACGTAAAGCAAAAAAATCCACGTCGAAAACGCCGCCGCAGCGCACAACCCACGCCGCCGCCGATAGCCCATAACCACCGCATGAAGCCGGACGCTGCCCAGCGCGATTAGCCACAGTGCCACGATGATTTCAATCGAAAACCCGGCTTTGGTAAACGCGTTGAAGGGCACGCTGATGGTTTTGAACGGAATCAGCAACCACAGGCCGGACGCGATTGAGATGATCGACAGCCAAACCTCAGTTGCATCGGTGGGCAAATACCAGAGACGGCGCAGAGTTTTCATTTGACTCCTACAGCAGCAGCACGCGAAATTTCGATGCGCGAAATTGCCGGATTATAAACGGCTTTCAGGCCCGAAAATTCCGCCAGTTTCAGCACCGGCAACCACGCGCGGCTTTCATGCAAAATCGGTTGTGCCCCGACATCGCGGCCAGCAATCGTGACGGTTTGAGTGGCCGGATTCCAGCCCAACTCGGCATCGTTCATCCACTTCGCCCATCGCCACGCCGGGAGCCACGATTTGCCATCAATGACGGGCACACTCGCGGCAAGTTGGCCGCCAAGGTAGAGTTCGCGCAGTGGCGCGCCATCGAAGGGCGAATCGGGGATTTTTACCGATTGCGGCGCGGTTTTTTGGCCGGGCAATGTTGCGCCATCGGGCAGCAGCTTTGTCCAATCCAAAAAAAGATAGCGGCCCGGCGTCAACACGCGGCGCCGACGAAAAACGCCAATTCCTTCGCGCGAACCTCCCGCGTTTGTATTGCCTTCGATGGTTTGAACGGCGTTTTCTAAAATCGCTTCGTTTTGGAAAATATGCGTCGCATCGTTGCGCGACGCCATCACCAAACCAAAAGCGCCCAGCGTGGGCGTGGGCGAAACGATGCCTTTGCGCCGTCCCCAGTAAAGAATTTGATCGCACGATGCGCTCCGCAGCCACACCGTATCGCACAGTTCGCGCCCCAGCGTCGTGAGCATTGTCCAACCCGAATACGAAGCGCACCAAGGATAACCCACACCGGGCAGCGTATCGGCGCGCTGATATTCATCGACACGGCGCCCGCGATTGGTTTTCCCGATTTCGCGCACGCCGATTTCGCCGCGCGCCGTGTCGAGAACCGCGCGAATGAAAACCGCTTTTTGGGCTTTTGTCATCGGGCCACCTCGTTTTCGATGGGCGGCAAAACGAACTCTTCGATGGCCTCATCATCGCGCTTGGATTGCTCCAAAAACTGCGCGCGCGCTGCCGATTCGCTTTGCGCGAATTCGCCCCAGTTATCGCCTTCGCGGTCGGCTTTTTCCGCGTCATTTTCGCGGATAATCGCAGTTCCGGCATTCACGGTTTGCGGAGA
>ERZ1066121.1968-NODE-1968-length-13702-cov-23.184509_pt1 | contig 13702 bp, 8 predicted proteins | sample MGYA00382768_ERZ1066121 | MGnify/ENA primary metagenome ERZ1066121 (study PRJEB33369, sample SAMEA5778351) | biofilm metagenome | biome: Industrial cooling water; feature: Water cooling tower basin; material: Biofilm | place: United Arab Emirates | collected... | reverse complement strand
GGGCGGCGTCGTCGCCCGTGGCGTCGGCCCCCGCGTCCGCGGGGCGATCGGCCACCGCGACCGGCGCCGGCGTCTCGGCCGGGGCGTCGGCGGCCGTCTTGCGCGGTCGCCCGCGGGTCGTGCGCTTCGGCGTCGCCTCGTCGCCGGCCGGGGGCGCCGTCTCGACGGCGGCGGCGCCCGGCGCCTCGCGGTACGGGTTCTCGTCCGCCACGGCCGTCTCGGCCGGGCGACGGGTGCCGCGGCCCCGCGTGGGGCGGCGACGCTCGGTCATGTCATCCATGCGTCCGGTGGGTCACGAAGTCGCGGCGCGAGCGCGCCCTGCGCATGTGTGCAGGGGCGGCGGGGCCGTCGGTGGCAGGCGCGTGCCCGGGCACCCCGGTCGGGGGCGCGACGGACGACGGCGCATGCGGTGGGCCATCACTGGCCCGGGAGTGCTACGGTGTGCAGAAGCGAGTTGCTCGCGTGTGTGGCGATTCCTGCGGCGACGAGCACCGGAGAGGCGACTCGTGGCGGATGCTGCGCCGGTGCGGCGTGGCGTTCCACGCGTGGCCACCGGTGGTGCGCGAACCGGGCGACGGGACTCGACCTCGCATCGCCGATCGCGCTCGGGCGCCGGGCGTGGCCGGTGGTGGACCGGCGTGCCGTCGGGCGCGCGTCGGCCGAGAGTATCGTCACCGCCCACGTGATCCGCAAGCCGGGGTCCACCGACGCCGGGCCACCCGGTCCCACCCCGCCGGACGTCCGCGGGTTCCCGCGACGGGTAGCTTTGCCCCATGGCCAGCCCTCTCGCCGACCCGCGCGTCGCCATCGCCGACGCGGTGCAGGAATACCAGTACTCGGGCGACACGACGCGCCTCCTCGAGCGCCTCGACACGATCGCCGCCAGCGCGATGCCCGACGCACTCATCGCCGCCGTCGAGCCGTACCGGCAGATCCCCGAGGTCGCGGGGCCCGTCTACGAGAAGATCGTCGAGCAGCAGCCCACCAACGCGCGCGCGCTCGTGATCCTCGCCAACGCCTACTGGCTCTCCGGCCGCGGCCCGCAGGCCACCGGCGAGCTCGCCGAGCGCGCGATCGCCGCCGATCCGTCCAACCGCGGCGCCTGGCACCTCTGGGCGCTCACCGAGAGCGACCCGCGCGACCGCACGACGCGCTGGCGCCAGGTCGTCGAGCGCTTCCCCGACGACGACCTCGCCCGCGCCAACCTCGCCGACAACGCCGCCTCGCTCGCCGGCGCCGAGAAGGACTACGACGCGCTCGACCTCGCCATCTACACCTACGAGCACCTGCTCGCGAAGGCGACGGTCCCCGAGCAGCGCGAGGCGCTCGAGAAGGCGCTGACGTCGTTGCGGGGGTGGAAGTTCTGAGTGCGTGGCCGCGTCCGCGCGTGACGCGGACGCGGGCGCTGCACGCACCATCGCCCGCTCCCGAACCCCTCACCGCACGAACGCCCCCCCGCTCGAATCGAGCCGCCGCAGCAGCCGGTCGAGCGCGTCGCCCGTGACCACCACGCGCTTGATCGCGCGCGGGTCGAAGCGCGCGTCGTAGGGCGACACCGACGGCCCCCCCGCGACCTCGAGCACCGCGTCGTGGTCGTAGCGCACGACGCGCCCCGTCTTCGGGTCGGTCCACGCCCCCGCCCACGCGAGGGCGCGCCGCTTCGGCCAGACGCCGAGCGGAAGGGCGAAGGTGCGCACGCGATAGCCGGGGACCGCGCTGTCGATCGCGAGCTGGCCGCGCGCGACCTGCTCCTGCACCACCGCGTCGGGATACTTCGACAGCGTCGCGTGCCAGAGCGTGTGGTTGCACAGCTCGAAGCCCTGCGCATGGAGCCACTGCACCTTGCGGAAGCGCCACGCGTCCTGCTGCCCCTCGATCCCCTTGTTCCCGAAGAAGCTGCGCCCGACCTCGGCCCCGCTCAGCAGGCAGAACGTCGCGCGCGGCGTCCAGTCGGGGTGCGTGCGCGCGAAGTCGAGCCAGATGCCGACCGCGCTCGTCGGGTCGACCACCAGCGAGTCGCCGCGCGCGAGGTAGCGGAACTGCGATGGCGACGCGTCGTCGAAGGTGAAGACCACGGGCTTGAAGCCGCGTGGCACGTCGCGGAAGTCGCGGTCGACGAGCTGCGCGACCGTGATCGGGCGGTAGCCGCGCGCGTGCAGCGTCTCGAGCTGCCGCCGGAAGCGCCCGCGCTCGACCGTCCAGAGCGCGTCGTGGTCGCCGATCACGTGGTACATGAGCACCGGCACCTTCCCCGTCGAGTCGCCGGCGGGGCGGGACGCCGTGCGGGGCGCGGGGGCCGTGTCGCGCGTGGCCGATGCGGGCGCCACCGACGCGGCGGCCGGTGCCGCGCTGTCGGGGCGTGAGGTCGGGGAACCGGGCCGTTCGGACGCGCAGGCGAGGGCGACGAGCGGGCAGGCGAGGAGGACGGCGGAGCGAGGACGGGTGGGCATCGCGCGCGAATGTAGCGGCGCGATCGCGCGGCGCCGCTCGCCGCGGTCGCCACGACGCACCGCGGCGGGCGGCGCGCCGCCTACAGCAGCCCGAGTCGCTCGCCCCCGGCGAACCCCGGGAAGACGCCGCCCGTCGCGCCGCCGAGGTGCCGCTCGATCACCTCGCCGAGCACCACGCGGAAGTCGGTCGTCAGCGCGAGGTCGCGCCCCTCGTTGAGCAGCTCCGGCGCGAGCCCGGGCCAGCGCCCCGCGACGCGCCCCCCCTTCACCGTGCCGCCGAGGACGAAGAACGCCCCCGCGTGGCCGTGGTCGGTGCCGCCGTTGCCGTTCTCGCGTGCGGTGCGCCCGAACTCGGTCATCGTCACGATCACGACGTCGGCGAAGCGGTCGCCGAGGTCGGTCGCGAGCGCGTCGATGGAGTCGCCGAAGTCGCGCAGCCGGTTCGCGAGCTGCCCCGTGGCGCCGCCCTGGTTGACGTGCGTGTCCCAGCCGCCGACGTCGGCGAAGGCGATCTCGAGGCCGACGTCGGCCTTGATCAGCTGCGCGATCTGGCGGAGCCGGCGCCCGAAGTCGGTGGCCGGGTAGGCGGCGCCGTGCGCGGGGGCGTAGCGCGCCGGGTTCGCGGCGCGCAGCATCTTCACCGCCTCGAAGGTGTCGCTCCCCGTCGCGTGGATCACGTCGGCGCGCCCGGTCCGGTAGAGCGCCTCGAGCCGCTCCGCCGACGAGCCGGTGGCGCGCACGGTGAACTCGTCGAGCGCGTTCATCGCGATCACGGGCGCGGGCCCCTCGAGCGTGCGCGGCGTCTGCGGCGTCATCGCGACGGCGCGGAAGGGCGACGGCGTCGCGCACGCGGCGCCCCCCGCCTCGCAGGTGCCGCGCGTCGCGAGCCAGCGGTTGAGCCACCCGTCGGTCGTCCCCTTCCGGTCGGGGGTCCCGCTCTCCATGTAGTCCTGCGCGTCGAAGTGCGAGCGCGTCGCGCTCGGGCTCCCGACGGCGACCACCGGGGCGAGGAGCCCGCGCCGGTACCACGGGCGGAGCTTCGCGAGCGCGGGGTGGAGCCCGAAGCTCCCGTCGAGGTCGAGCGCGCCGGCGGCGCCGGCGGCGAGCGAGGGACGCGCGATCGCGATGCTCGGGCGCAGCCGGTAGTACGCCGCGTCGCCGTGCGGCACGACGACGTTGAGCGCGTCGGCCGCGCCGCGCTGGAAGAGGACGATCAGCACCTTCCCCTTCGCCGCCGCCGGGAGCGAGAGGCCGTAGACGGTGCGGCGGAGCAGCGCGGGGCTGAGCCCCATCGTCACGAGCGCGAGGGCGCCCGACTTCATGAAGACGCGACGGTCCATGGCGTGCTTCGCTCCCGCCGCGTCAGCGGCGCTGGAATTCGGGGCTGCCGAGCGCGAGGCCGAGCACCTGCGCGAGCCCGTTCTCCGGCGCCGCGACGCCGGCGCCCGCACCGCGGGCACGCGCGCGCCGTCCCGGCGGGCGCATCGACGGCGCGCCCGGCGTGCGGTCGTCCGTGGCCGTCGCGTCGTCGGCGTCGGGGACGCTGTCGGCGGCGGCGCGCGCGCGTGCCATGAAGGGATGGTCGCCGCTCACGAGGATCGCGCGCATGTCGGCGCTCACGTCGCCGCCGAGGAGCCGGCGCACGACGCCGTCGACCTGCCGGTCGCGCGGCTCGGTGGCGAGCGAGTCCCACGCGGGCCAGGCGCGCGGCCGCGCCGACGGGAGCTGCCCCGCCGCGAGCGCCATCCCGAAGTTGATCCGGTTGAGGATCGCCCCCGTGTTCACCCACGCCTCGCCCGTCTCGGGCCAGCCGTTGGGCGCCTGGTGGCCGAAGATCGGCTGCCCGAGGCGCGCCACCGCGGCGGCCGCACGCGGCGTCGTGTCGATGCTCGCGCCGAGCGCGCGCATCGCGCTCGTCACCACCTCGAACGGCGACTTCACCTTCGCGCGCCACGCCGCGCGCGAGAAGAACTCGGGGCTCGCGAGGATCGTGCGCATCGTCTCGCGCAGGTCGCCGTCGGTGCGCGTGAAGGTCGCCGCCGCGCGCTCGACGAGCGCCGCCGGCGGCGTGTCGCTCACGAAGCGCCGCGCGAGCTTCGTCGCGACGTGGCGCGCGGTGCTCGGGTGCCGCGCGAGGAGGTCGAGGAGCCGCTCCCCCTCGTCGACGCCGCGCCCCGCGGGGAAGCGCGTGCCGAGCACCGTCTTCTCGCCCGCGTCGTGCACGAGCGGGTTGAAGCGGAAGCGCGCCGCCTCGTACGGGCGCTCGACCGACCAGCCGGTGAGGATGCGCGCGGCCTCGCCGACGTCGCGCTGCGTGTAGCCGCCGTCGACGCCGAGCGTGTGCAGCTCGAGCAGCTCGCGCGCGTAGTTCTCGTTGAGCCCGCGCCGCCGCTGGCGCAGCTGCCCCGCGAGCGCGGCGCGCGCGGAGTCGGGCAGCGCCGCCATCGCCGGGGCGCGCCGCAGCGCGCCGCGCATCGCCGCCGCCTCGATCCGGCGCGCCATCGCGGGCGGGACGAGGCGCGGGCGCCCGCTGTCGGCGACGCTCTGCACGTTGTCGAGGTAGAAGAGCATCGCCGGGCTGTGCGCCACCGCACCGAGGAGCGTGCGGAACTTCCCCAGCACGTGCGGGCGGATCGCGTCGCGCTCGTACGCGACGAGCCAGTGCCGCATCGCGTTGCCCTTGCCGGCGTGGACGTTGAAGTGGTTGAGCCAGAAGTCGGTCAGCACCGCCTCGAGCTGGCGCTCGCTCGCCACCGCGCGCGCGACGCGCGCCGACACGAGCGCGCGCCCCACGACCTGCGCCCCGCGCGCGACGCCCAGGGCCGCCAGCGAGTCGCGCCGCGAGAGGGGGAGCGGCGCCCCCGTCGCCATCGCCCGTGCCATCGAGTCGCGGAACGCGGGACGCGCGCGCGCCTCGGCCAGCAGCCGCCGCGCCACCGCGTTCGGCGGATGCTCCGCGAGCAGCCGCTCCGTCGGCAGCGCGAGCAGCGGGAAGGCCGCGTCGACCGCCTCGCCCGCGGCGTCGGGGATGCGCGACGGCTCGAGCTGCAGCGCGATCCAGCGGTCGACGCCCATGGCGCGCACGCGCGCCTCGTCGCCCGGGCGCGGCCCGAAGGCGACGCGGTTGAGCGCGTGCAGCACCTGCTGGTCGGCGGTCTGCTCGCGCGCGGCGATCTCCGCCTCGCCGGGGATCGCGAGCCCGCGCACGTCGGGGGCGCCGGTCGCGCGCCCCGTCGCGCCACCGGCGCAGCCGGCGACGACGAGGGCGGCCCACGCCGCGAGCGGTCGTGCGAGGAATGTCCGGCGTGACATCGGCGACTCCGGGTGCGGCACGTGATCGGGGAGGCCCCGGCCTCCGTCTCGGGCGCGGCACGCGCGCCATGACCTCGGCGGCGGGCCGGGCGTCATCGGCACGGACGACGCACCACGACGGCCGTTAAGTTGCCCCGCTCCTCGGGCGTCCCTCCAGCACTCCGCATGACCGTCACCCCCTCCGTGTCGCCCGAGTCGCCGCCCGACGACCTCACCGGCCTCCCCCTGCGCGGCGCCTTCGTCGCCGCGGCCCGCGCCGCGCTCGCCGAGACGCGCGCGCGGGGCGTCCCCTGCGCGCTCCTCGTCATCGACCTCGACGAGTTCAAGGAGCTGAACGACGCGCACGGCCACCTCGCCGGCGACGCCGCGCTGGTGCTCGTCGCCGAGCTGCTGCGCACGACGCTCCGCGCCGGCGACCTCGCCGCGCGCTGGGGGGGCGACGAGTTCGTCGCTCTCCTCCCCGGTGCCCCGCTCGCCCGCGCCCGCGAGGTGGCCGAGCGCATCGGTGCGGCGGTGCGCGCCCACGCCGGGCTCGCGCGCGACGGCGAGCCGCCGGGCGTCACGGTCAGCATCGGCGTCGCCGCCGCCCCCGACCACGCGAGCGATCCCGAGGGGCTCTTCGCCGCCGCCGACCGCGCGATGTACCACGTCAAGCGCCGCGGGCGCGACGGCGTCGCCGTCGCCGGCGTCGGCGCGGCGGCGATGCTCCCCAACGTCGATCGCTTCGTCGGGCGCGCCGACGAGCTGCGCGGGCTCGTGCGCTGCCTCGACGAGGCGATCGCCGGCGCGCCGCGCTGCGTCGTGGTCGTCGGCGAGGCGGGCGTGGGGAAGAGCGCGCTCGCGCGGCAGCTCGCGCCGGTCGTACGGCTGCGCGGCGGCTCGCTCGTCGTCGGGCGCACGCTCGAGGCGTCGATGGTGCAGCCGCCGTACGCACCCTGGGTCGAGGTGGTCGAGACGCTCGACCGGATGCGCGGCGCCCCGCCGCCGCCCCCGGTCCCGGGGACCCCGGTCGCGGTGCCGCCGGTCGCGCCCCCCGCTCCCGTCGCCTCGCCCTCGCCGGCCTCGCTCGCGGCGCTCATCGGCGACGGCGCCGCACCGCTCGGCGTCCGCCTCCCGGTGACGCCGCTCTCGCTCCGCGCCGTCGTCCCCGAGGAGGTGCGCTGGCCGGAGCTCTCGCGCATCGTCCCCGCGCTCGCGCGGCGCGCGGCGCGCGTCGCGCCGACGGGGTCGCGCTTCGCGCTCCTCGTCGAGCTGGCGGCCTACCTCTCCGACGCCGCGCGCCGTCACCCGCTCGTCGTCGTCCTCGAGGACCTGCAGCGCGCCGACGCCGCGTCGTGGGACGCGCTCGAGCACGTGCTCGCGCAGCTCGCCGACGAGCCGATGCTCCTCGTCGTGACGGTGCGCGAGGAGGAGCTCCTCCCCGACCACCTCACGCGCCTCCGCCGCATCGCCCGCGACGCGCGCGTGCGCGAGCTCGCGCTCCCGCGGCTCACGCGCGACGAGGTGCGGCTCTGGACGACCGCCGCCTTCCACGGCGAGGCGGTGGGGCGCGACGTCCTCGCCTTCCTCTACCGCCACAGCGAGGGGAACCCGCTCCGCGTCGTCCAGGTGCTGCGCACGCTCGTCGACGAGGGAGCGGTGTCGTGGGGGCAGGAGCGCTGGCAGTGGCAGCCGGTGAGCGAGCTCCGGCTCCCCACCGAGCTCCCCGACCTGATGGCGCGCCGCCTCGAGCGGCTCCTCCCGTTCGACCGCGAGCTCCTCGCCACGGCCGCCGTCGTCGGGCGCGAGTTCGACGTCGCGCTCGTCGCCGCGGCGGCCGAGGTGCCGGCGGAGGAGGTGCGCGCGACGCTCGAACGGGCGCAGCGTGCGAGCGTCGTGCAGCCCGCGCACGGGCGCGGCGCCGACCGGTGGACCTTCGTGCACGTCCTGCTCATGGACGCGCTGCTCCTCCCGCTCGCGCCGCCGCGGCGTCGGCGGCTGCACGCGCGCGTCGCCACCGCGCTCCGCGAGCGCGTCCCGCCCGACGTCGCGCTCGTGACGATGCACCTCGACCGCGCCGGCGACGCGCCGGGCGCGTACGCGGGGGCGCTCGAGGCGTCCGGGCGCGCGCGACGGGTCTACGCGCTCGAGGAGGCCGAGCAGTTCCTGCGCATCGCCGAGCGCCACGCCCCCGATGCGGGCGGGGTGGCGACGGTGCGCGCGTCGCTCGCCGAGGTGGCCGAGGCGCGCGGGCGCGCCGACGAGGCCGAGGAGCTCTGCGCGCTCGCGCTCGACTGGTACGTCGCGCACGGCGACCCGCGCGACGCGATCCGGCTGCGCCGCATGCGCGAGCGGCTCCGCGCCGCGCTCGGTGCGCCGGCGCGCGAGACGCGCACGACGCTCGAGGCGCTCGTCACCGAGGCGGCCGCGTGCGGCGCGACCGACGAGCGCGTCGCCCTCCTCGGCATGCTCGCCGCGACGCACCTGCGCCTCGGCGCGCGCGAGGCGGCGGTGTCGGCGGCGACCGAGGCGGTCGCGCTCGCGGAGCCGCTGGGCGACGACGCGCTGCTCGGCGAGGCGCTCCTCAAGGCCGGCACCGCGCTCGACGTCGATCACCCGGACGCCGCCGAGCAGGCCTTCCGCCGCGCACTCGCGCTCGCCGAGTCGCGGCACGACGTGCGCGGGCAGGCGCGCGCGTGGGACCGCCTCGGCGTGCTCGCGGCGCACCGCGGCGCGTGGGGCGAGGCGCGCGCCGCGCTGCGCCGCGCGATCGAGCTCGGACGGAGCGCCGGGACCCCCGACGAGTGGGGGCTCGCCGCGCTCGACCTCGGGATCGTCGCGCGCCGCACCGGCGACCTCGCGCAGGCGCGCGAGCAGTTCGGCGAGGCGCTCGCCCTCTTCAGCGCGACGCAGAACGGCGAGCGCCAGCTCCTCGCGCTCTACCACCTCGCGCACCTCGACCGCGAGCGCGGCGAGGTGCAGGCGGCGGCCGACCTCTACGACGTCGCGGCCTCGCTCGCGCAGCGCGTCGGCCAGCACGAGGTCGAGGTCGGGGCGCTCGCGGCCGCGGGGCTCTGCCGCCTCCGCCTCGGCCAGCGCGCGGTCGCGCAGCAGGCGCTCGCGCGGAGCGAGGCGCTCGTCGCCACGCGCGACGACTGGTTCCCCGGCCGCGAGCTGCACGACGCGCTCGCCGTCGAGCTCCTCGCGCAGCTCGGCGACGGCGCGGCGGTCGCGGCCCGCGCGCGCGAGGCGCACCGCCGCGCGCGCCCGGTCGATCCGTGGGCCGCCGACTGGCTCGTCGTCGAGCTCGAGCCGACGCTCGAGCGGCTCGTCCCCGGGCTCGCCGCCGAGCTGCGCGCGCAGCGCGCCGAAGGGCGCGCGCTCCCGGTCGGGGCGCGCGACGCGATGCGCCCGCTCGACTGACCCGCGCCGCGGCGGCGGGCGCGGAGCGGGTCAGGGGGTGTCGAGGCGGAACTCGTAGCCGACGCCGCGCACGGTGCGGATGCGCGACTCCTCGCCCTCGCGATCGAGCTTGCGGCGCAGGTAGGTCACGTAGACGTCGACGATGTTCGTGGACGGGTCGAACTCGGTGCGCCAGACCGCCTGCACGATCGACTCGCGCGAGACGGGGCGCCCCGCGTGGCGCATGAGGTGCTCGAGGAGCCCGAACTCCTTGACGGTGAGCGGGATCGGCTCGTCGCCGCGCGTCACGCGCCGCGAGATGGGGTCGAGCGCGACGTCGCCGATGCGCACCACCGCCCCGTCGGCGCGCAGCGCGGCACGGCGCAGCAGGGCGCGGACGCGCGCGAGCAGCTCGTCGAGCTCGAAGGGCTTCGCGAGGTAGTCGTCGGCGCCGGCGTCGAGCCCCGCGATGCGGTCGCCGACGCCGGCGCGGCCCGTGAGCACGAGCACGGGGGCCGCGAAGCCGCGCGCGCGCAGCGTGCGCACGACGTCGATGCCGTCGCCGTCGGGGAGGACGAGGTCGAGGACGACGAGCGCGGGATCGTGCTCGAGCGCGGAGGCCACCGCGCTCGCCGCGTCGGGGGCGACGAGCACGCGATGGTCCTGTTCCTCGAGCGTGCGGACGACGAGCTCGACGACGTCGGGGCGGTCCTCGACGAGGAGGATCGTGGGTCGTGCGTCGTTCATGCGGGACGCGAGGGAGACGCGGGCATGTCCCGTCCGATACTAGAACGTGAATGACGGCATGCAACTCGGAGCGTCAGCGCAGCGTCAGCGCTCGCATGTGGTGACGCCGTCTCGCACATGCATCGTTGTCGTGCGCGCATGAATGCGCGCGACATCGACGATCGTGTGCATTAGAGCCCATTCAGCGGCGCCGCGTCGCGCATCGGCGCGACGCACCGCGGCTCCCTGCCCCCGCGGCCAGTGGCGCGGGGTCGCACGCGCGCGCTTCGTCGCGCGAGTGACCGGAACGGCCGAGTCCGGGTATCACCGTCACGGTGGCCTGCCGGCCCGACCGCCGGCGCGTTCGCGTGGCGGCGTCGGAGGGAGAGGCGCCGCGGCGTGACGTCGCGTCGCACTCGCGCGTCGCACCGACACGGGGCGCTGCCGGTCCCGGAGCGGGTCTTGCACGAGGTCGACGGTGACGGGCGGCGGTGGCCCGCGTCGCGCGCGGGGTGCGACGAGCCGAGCGAGGGGGAACCATCGTGGCCGCGCGATGGCTGGCCGGCCGAAGGGCCGGGAGGACGAGCGGATGCTGGACGTGTTCGTGCGGTTGGCCCCCTCCGCCGATGACGCGGGGACGGTGGCCGAGGTGATCCGGTGGACGCCCGACGGGGGCGACCCCGTGGCGCCGCGGCACCAGGTGGTGACGCTCTACGGCGAGGCGTCGGTGCGCCACCTCGCGTGGGCGATCGCCGCCGTGACCCGTGGCGGCGTCGACGAGCGCCCGTGGCGGGTGCGCGCCGACGGGTCCGCCGAGACCGACGGGGCCGCGCTCGGCCCGACGCAGGTCGCGGCCGATGCCGAGTTCCTCCTGTCGGCCCACGAGGCGCCACTGCGGCGCGTGGTGGCCGAGTTGACGCGGCAGGGCTTCGGCGCGGCGGGGCGGGGGATCCGTCTCCCGCTCGACTTCACCCTCGATGGCGCCCCCGACATCGACCGGCTCCTCGCCGGGCAGCGCGAGGCCGACGGGTACGACGTCGACGAGCCGACGGAGGGGGAGCTGGCCGCCTGATCCGTCCGCCGGGGCCATCGGCCCCGCTCCGGCCCCGGCCCGGCACCCCCGGCCGCGGACCCGTCCGACGCCCGCCCGGCCTCGCCGCGGCGGGCGTCGGACGTTTCGGGGAGGGCCGTCACGGCCCCGTCACGCCGGTCCGTGGGGCGCGAATCGTGACGCGTCCCGCGTGAACCCCGGTCCCGGCTCATGTGTTAGATCGCCGTCGGCGCGCCCCGGGCGTCGTCCGTCGTCCCTCGGCCCCGCCCGGTCGAGCCGCGCCGCGTCCCGACTCCCCGTCATCCAGCCACGCATGCTCGTCTTCAGCCGCACGGCGACCCGTGTCGCCGCGCTCGCGCTCGCGTTGTGCGCCGCCGTCCCGGCGGCGGCGCAGCAGACCATCATCAACGTGCCGTCGGTCGACCAGACGCCCAAGGGGCGCTGGTTCTTCCTCCACGAGTCGCAGGTCCGCGCGTGGGACCTGAACGCCGCCGCCGGGCGCGAGAAGTTCTGGGTCACCACGAACTTCCTCACCTACGGGCTCACGAAGCACGTCGAGCTCGCGCTCACGACCTACAACATCGGCACCCCGTCCAAGGTCAACTCGGCCGTGGGGCTCGGGTGGAAGACGGCGTTCGGCATCCCCGGGCTCGCCGATCGCTTCCCGGCGTGGGAGCCCAAGGTCGGCTTCGGGCAGATGCTCCCGGTCTCGATCCGCGACGACGCCTTCCTCGCGCGCGACGGGATCGACCGGCGCGTCGGGCTCTGGAGCTACGCGCAGGCGGCGGTGCGCCTCCCCGGGGCGCGCACGCGCCTCATGGCCGGCGTGAGCAACGGGCCGCGCAACCTCTTCAAGCAGAACACGACGCACCTCATCACGTCGTGGGAGCAGCCGCTCGGGGTCCTTCCCGGCTCGCTCGGTCGCGCGCTCGAGCACGTGAACTTCCTCGGCGAGTGGTGGTCGGGGAACCACGACTTCGCCGACTTCGTCCCCGGGCTCAACTACCACCACAACGACCTGGTGGTGATCGTCGGCTACAAGATCCCGAACGTGAACCGCGGGAGCGGGCACGGGCTAATCTTCGAGATCGGGACGACGTTCTAGCCGCGCGTCACCTCGCGTTCGTGGTGACGCGGCGACGGCGTCGGGACGCGCGCGATGCATGCGAGCGGGGCGCAGGCGACGGGTGACGAGCCCCGCGCCTGCGCCCCGCTCGCATGGTCGGTGATGCCGACGCGCTCGCGCGCCGCCCCGCTCAGGGCCGCGGCCGCGCCGCCGCCTCGTCGAGCGCCATGCGCACCGCGTTGTACGCGTTCACGATGCCCCCCGTCGTGCTCAGCGTCCCGAACGCCGCGCTCCGCCCCGGCTCGCCCGGCACGTTCACCTGCAGCGACGCGAGCGGCACCACCGAGGCGACCAGGATCCGCTTCACGTCAGCCGCGGAGAGGGTGGGGAAGTAGCTCATGAGGAGCGCCGCGACGCCGGAGACGACCGGTGCGGCGAAGCTCGTCCCGCTCTCGCGCACCCAGCCGCCGCCGGCCTTCGGCATGAAGAGGTCGGTCCCCGGGGCGAAGAGGTCGACCGTCGTCCGCCCGTAGTTGCTGAACCGCGCCGGGAGCGCGCGCCCGATGCGCGGGCCGTTGGCGCCGACCTCCAGCCAGGTCGCCGCGCGCCCGGCGTTGCCGAGGAAGGCGGCCGTCGGGTAGCTGCGCCCCGCGTCGTTGTCGGCCGACTCGTTCCCCGCGGCGTGCACGAGCAGCACCCCCTTGCCCACCGCATAGGCGACGGCGCTGTCCACCATCGCCTTGCCCGGCGAGTACGGCTTGCCGAAGCTCATGTTGATGATCGCCGCGCCACGGTCGACGGCGTAGCGGATCGCGTTGGCGACGTCCTCGTCGCGCTCGTCGCCGTTGGGGACGGCGCGGATCGCGAGGATGCGCGCCATCGGCGCGATGCCGGTCGACCCCGAGTCGCCGGGGGCCCCGGCGATGACGCCGGCGACGGCGGTGCCGTGCCCTGCATCCGGCCCGGTGACGTCGGAGTTGCCGTAGCGGCGGCCGAGCCGGCGCCAGTCGCCCATCATCGCGCGCGGGTCGGCGGCGAGGTCGTAATTGTGGGCGAGCCGCCCCTCGAAGTAGCGGCGCGTGCTCGTCGCCTCCTCGGGGGTGAGGCCGTTCCGCGCGACCGTGAGGAGGAAGCCGCGCGGCGCGGCGAGCTCGCCCGTCGCGGGGAGCGCCTCGACCTGCGCGAGCGTGAGCGCGGCGGGCGTGGTGTTCGCCGCCTTCGCGAGCGCCGCGCGCGCCTCGTCGTAACGGTCGAGCACCGGCTTGAGCTGCTGCCACTGTCCCTCGGCCTCGGCCTTCGCGCCCCGCCACTCGTTCTCGAGCGAGTCGCAGGCGACGCCGACGGTGATCGGCTGCCGCGCGCGGCAGCGCACGACGAGCCGCGTCAGCTCGAGCTGGTCGTGCTCGTAGCTGCGCCCGTCGGGGGTCCCCATGAAGTTCCAGCCGCGCACGTCGTCGACGTAGCCGTTGCCGTCGTCGTCCTTGCCGTTCCCCCCCACCTCGCGCGCGTTCACCGAGAGCGCCGGCCGGATCGCCGCGTGCGCCGTGTCCACGCCGCCGTCGATCACGGCGACGAGCACCGTCCGCTGCGGCGTGCGCCCCGCGAGGAGCGTCATCGCGCGGCGCACGCCGGCACCGGCCACCGAGTCGGTGCTCGGGTCGAGCAGGTGCCAGTCGACGGCCGAGAAGCGCGCGGCCCCGCGCGCTGGCGTCGCGG
>ERZ1066121.1967-NODE-1967-length-13706-cov-5.089371_pt1 | contig 13706 bp, 9 predicted proteins | sample MGYA00382768_ERZ1066121 | MGnify/ENA primary metagenome ERZ1066121 (study PRJEB33369, sample SAMEA5778351) | biofilm metagenome | biome: Industrial cooling water; feature: Water cooling tower basin; material: Biofilm | place: United Arab Emirates | collected... | reverse complement strand
CGAGGAAGTGATGCAGGTTGGCCTGCTCCTCGGTGCCGCCGCCCGCCTTGGACATCTCGGCGACCTGCAAGCCGCCCTGGAGCACCTGGGTGGCCTGCTCGGTGAAGCCGAGGTCGGCGTAGAGGCGACCCAGCGCCGAGTAGCCCTCGAGGAAGCCGGGGCACTTCTGCAGCGCATCCGTGTAGCGACGCAGGGCATTCTGCGGGTCGTCGAGCTTCTCGAGCACCTGCGCCAGCTTGTAGTAGCCTTTGCAGAGCGAAGCATCGAGCTCGAGGGCTTTGGACAAGCTCTCCTTGGCCCCCGCCCAGTTCTCGAGCTCGATGAAGACCGTGCCTAGCTTCTCGTGGTAGCTGGCAACCTGGCCGTTGACGGCGATAGCCTTGTTGAGGTCGTCGCGCGCGCGCTCGAACTTGCGCAGATCGATATGCACTTGCGCCAGATTATAGAGCGCCTGATCGTTGGTCGGATCAACGGAGACCGCCCGCTCCAAACGCTCGGCCGCGTCCGAGAAACGCTTCTGCTGCGCGAAGACCACGCCCTCGTTCATCAGGTTCATCGACTCCACGCGAGCGCGGGAACAATTGCCGCCCATGAGCAAGAGCGCCGTTCCCAAGCCGCAGGCGAACACCATAATCCGCTTCATCGAAAGTCGCCTCCATGTACGCAAAACGCGCCACGGATGATGGTACTGGATTTACGCTCGGCGTCTCAACCGCAAATCGCCAAGCTGCGCATTTCCCTACACTTGTCTGCGCATTCGCCGCCCCGCACGCGCAAGCGCAGAAGCATTTTATGCTCCTTCTCCAAGGCCCCAATAGAGAACGGGCCTTGATGGCTTGCCCGAAGGCGCCACCAAGGCCCGTTGCTCTACCCCCATGCCTCGCGAGGGAGTGCGTCAGCCCCCAGGTGCTTGCAGCATGAAGGGATAGCTGACGACGACCACACCGCCGCCTTCAGGCGAGGGGAAGGTCCAGCGACGGACTGCACCCGCGATGCAGGTCTCGACCCCGCGGTTGCCGAGCGAGGAGTCGGCTACGGTCGCCGACTGAACGGCGCCCGTCGGCGCGATGATGAAGGAGACCGTCACGCGGCCCTGCAGGTCGGGACGCGAGTTGAGCTCCTGCTCGTAGCAGAACTTCACCTCATTGATATGGCGCTGCACGACGCGGCGGATGACCTCTTTGGAGAGCGAACCGCGGACGTCGGCGACACCCGAACGGATCTGCGGCACCTTCGAGGACCTGCCCTTCAAGCCACCCGCGCCGCGACCGTAGCCGCTGCCGTCGCCACCGCCGGCGCCATGGCCGATGGTGCCCAGGTTGCCGAGACCGATGGTGCCCTCACCGGTGCCACCGCCGCCTCGACCGGTGCCGCGCAAACCCAGGCCGCCGAAGCCGAAGTTTTCGCCGATTTGGCTACCCATCAAGGCACCCAAAGCGCTCATCGGATCGTTGCCCAAGGCCGTATCGCGACCGTAGGGCGAGGTCGGCGAATCCCAGGCGCCGCTGGTGGCGCGAAGCACACCCAAGATACCGGCGTTGGCCGCCTGCTCTTTGGCTTTTTCGCGCGCCATATGCGGGTCGGGGTTGTCTTGCGGCCCCTTGATGCCGAAGCGATTGTTGGTCTTCTTCGAGTCCTCTTTGCCCATCGCGCCTTCGTCATCCTTATGACGTTGGCCCTTGCCGCCCGACTGATCGCTGGCGTTGTTGGGCATCATCTCCGGCTTCTCTTCCTCGAGCTCGGTGGGTTCCATCAGGTACTTCACCAGGCGCGAGTCTGCGTTGAGCAGATCGAGGGAGAGCGAGGCCGGACGCGGCGGCAAGAAGTAGAACATCAGCAGGAAGACCAAATGCGCCAAGAGCGAGCCGGCGACATAGACCAAAGGACGTCGGTCGATGTTGGCGCCGATGGCGACGCGTTTGCCCGCGTGCACAGGCTTCACCAAAAATACCAGCCCGCGGAAGCGGACCTTGGCGCTCATCCCCGAGGACAGCGGGTACATCATGGCGCCGGGAAGTTCGGGGCAAGGCTGGAGCTGACCGCTGCGCTGCAGCGCATCGAGGTTCCACACCTGCTGTCCGGAGATCACCTCGACGGTCGCGCCCGCCGGGATGACGACGTTGGGCGTGCTGCCCGAGGCCAAGACCACCGGCATGCGCTCGACGCCGAGCACCTCGCGGCCGATGATGTATTGGACCGAGGGACTGCCCTTCTTTTCTTTCTCCTCGCCCTCACCGACATAAAAGTCGGCCGGCGGCGACATATGCTGCACGTGCAGCACGCTGCGGTCGCCCCACATGAGCATGACCTCGATGGCCGGATCGGCCGTCTCGACCTCTTCGGGCGAAACCGGCGGACCGCTCGCCACGATGCCGTATTGCACCTGCTCCGGGTCTTCAAACTCTTGCGATTGGCGCAGGAAAGCCGGTGGCGCCGACACCGGACCCGGCCGCACTTCCGTCGCGCCTTCCAAACTGGAGCTGAACAGCTCGTCGTCGTCTAGCTCCGGCGGCTCCGAATAGCCGCGTCCCCCGCCCTGATCGTCGAACGCCCCCATGGACAACCCCTTGTCTTGCGAACCCTTGGAAATACGCTCCGCCCCTAGCGTTGCGCCAGCACCCCGAGAGGGCGGCGCCGGTGGTCCCGAAACCGGGCCCGGGCCAGGTTCCGATACGACCGACTCGTCCCCGAATTCCACGACGATTTTCGTTTCCCCGAACTCGATCTCGTCGCCACTACGCAGCTTGCTGCGGTTGATTTTCTGCCCGTTGACCGTGGTCCCGCTCGAGGAGCCGAGGTCGATGATGGCCACCTCGTCGGGACGGGTAACCTCGATGACGGCATGCATCCTCGACACCTGCGGGTCGTCCACCCGCAGGTGGCTCGAAGGCAGCTTGCCGATCTTGATGATGTGTTGGGTCAGTGTCTCCGAGCGAATCTTTCGTCCACCACGATAGATGTGGAAGGTCAAAGGCATCTTCGCTTCGCTCGTACTCACTTAACCCCTCCATTGGTCGATCCCGCTCGACCTTTCGTCCACTCTCGACGCGGAAGCGATCCGGGCCTCGGCCCTCGCCTCGACGTCCTGTCCGGAAAGCTGCGATCGCTCGCTTAGAGGTCCTCGACGGACTTGAGCATCTCGGTGATGAACTGCTCGCGGATGCGGATGAGCGTCGAACGCTTGCCGCCGCGGCGCACCCGCAAGAGCTCGCCATCGGGACGCACCAAGTCGCCGGTGACCAGGTCATCGTCGAAATCGTAACGCGTCTCACCCGCCGGCTTGCCGCCCGCCGCTGCGGGCGCCGGGGCCGCTCCCCCCTCTTGCGCACGCGCAGGAGGCGCACCGAATCCTAGTGAGGCAACGAGGAGGGCGCCCAAGCACCACGCCCAAAGCATTTTCCTCGCCTTTGCCTTTTCTTCTCGCTGCATCTCATGCCCTCTCATTCGTCTTCGATGGTACCGTGACGCTGCAAACCGGGTCAATGCCTTGTGTGGCTTCGCTTCACTACTTCTTCCCGCCTTTGGCCTGCCCCTGGATTTTTTCGGCCTCACGCATCGCGCCGATGGCGGTCGCGATGTTTTGCAGGCGTCCAGGGCGGCAATCGCTGCTGCGGACGATGCGCGTCTTCTTCTTGCCCTTTCGCTTTACCTCGGCCTGGCAGGTCTGCTTGACGTCCGCCACCGCCGCCGCATAGCGCGCTTGTCCACCGGCTTTCGCCAGGAACTGCTGGAAATACTGCCGCGCCTTTTCGAACTCGGCCACACTGCCCGACATGTAGTCCTGATGCAGGATGCCGAGGTTGTAGTAAGCCTCCGGCCGCGCTCCATCGAGCTTCATGGCCAGCTCGAACTCCTTCTGCGCCTGGTTGTATTGCTTGAGCCCGCGGTAGGCCGTGCCCAGCGCCAGATGCGCCTCGTAGTTCTTGGGACGCAGCTGCGTCGCTCGCACCAAGGCCTGCTTGGCGTCGTCGTAGCCGCGGAAGGAGAGCGTGACCTCGCCGAAGTTCATATGCGCTTCGAAGAGATCTTTATCGAGCTTGGAAGCTCGCTCGAAGAAACGCAGGGCCTCGATGATGGCGCCCTTGCGCATCTTCACCAAGCCCCAGGTGTTGTAGATGGGCGCGTAGCTGTCGTTGAGGAGCTGCGCCTGTCGGCAGACGATCTCGGCGAGGTCCAAACGCTCGACGTTCGACTCCCGCTCGGCCTGCTTGAGGTAAAGCAACGCCATCTCGTTGAAGGCGGGCAAATACTCGGACTGAATCGCCAAGGCGCGGCGTAGGTTGTTGAGCGCATCCTGCAGCTGGTTGCCGCCTTTGCTACCCTCGATCACCGCCAAGTTGACGTAGGCCTCGGTGCACTGCGGATCGTTCTGCAGCGCGCGACGGAACTCGCTCTCCGCCTGAGCCGTACGCCCCGCATCCATATGCATCATGCCCAGCCCTACCCGCGGCTCGCAGAGCTTGGGGTTGAGGCCGAGCGCCTTTTCGTAATCGCTCTTGGCGGCCGCAGCTCCTTCGCAGCGCTCCTTGGAGGCGCCCACCATATAGATAGCCTCGGCGAAGTTGCCGCCTTCGGCGTCGGCCGCCTTCTCGAAGCGCTTGGCAGCTTCGGAGCAGTGCTTCTTCGTCCAGCCTTCCTTCTCGTAGCGGTTGAAGAGCTGCACCGCCTCTTGCCATTTATCATGGCCTTTTTCGCTGACCTTCTGGCCTTTGGCCGTGACGATCGGCGTGCCGGTCGCGTCTTTGGCCGGCGTCGTGGTCTCGCCGCCACCGGCGGCATCACCCTTGCTGCCTCCGCATGCCGTCGCGGAGAGCAGCAAGGAAACCATCGAGGCCGAAGCCAACCAGGAGGCTTTTTTCATCCCAAAGCCAAGGCCACTCATTTCGCGCCCCCCTCTTTCCCGAACAACTCCTCGGACTCCTTGCCGAGATCCGCGACCCCCGGTCGACCCAGGGTGCGATGCACACTGTTGGCCTGACCGCGAAGCTCCGCCGCCACGGGGTATTCACGCGGATTGAGCCGATTCAGCTCCGTCTCGCATTGCCGTGACCACTGGTTGAACCAGCGGACCTTGGTGGAGGTGATGATACAGAACTCGAACTTCTGGACCGCTTGCTTCTGGAAGGGCTCGGACTGCTCGTCCAAGGCACCCACGTAGATGTCGAAGAGCTCTGGGTCGCTTTCGATTTCACTCGGAATCGGCGCGTCGCGGAACTCGTCGACGAAGCTGCGATACATCTCACCGACGCGGGCCGCAGACGCGATCTGCCACTGCGGAATCTCCAGGCCGGCGATCTTGTTGTATTCGCCCTCGGCGACCTCCAAGGCCTTACGCTTGCGGTCGACCCAGGGCTTGAACTCCTTCTGCGCCCAGATGTTGACCTTCGCGAGGCTCTTGCCTTGGCGATAGACCGGGAACTTGATGGCCTTGAAGGCGTTGTAGGAGTACTCGGCGAGGTGGAACATGGCCTCGGAAGCCGCGTCCTTCGCCTCGTAGAGCGCCAAGGCTTTCTTGCCGCCTTCTAGGCCCGAGCGCTGGATCGCCTGCTCGGCGCCACCTTTCCAGGCCTTGATCGCGGTGTCGAAGTACTCGCGCGCATGTTTGCGATCGTCGCGCACCCAGTAGGCTTTGGCGATCTCGACGTTCGCTTTGATGATCTGGTTGGGCAAGGCCAGCTTGCGGTAGGTCTTCAGGAAGTCGCGGTAGTGATCGACGACCTTCGACCAGTTCTTCTGCCGCTCGTAGATGGAGCCGATGGAGAAGACGACCTGGGCGGTCTCCATGGGGAAACGCTTGCGGTAGTTCTTCTCGTAGAGCCGGGCATCTTCGATGGCCTTGTCGGACTGACCCAGACCGATGCGGAAGAAGGTCGCGTTCATGAGCGCCTCCTGCGCGACGGGGCAGGTCTTCGTCTGTTTTTCTTTGTCGCTGCACTTGGCCCCGTCTTCGCCGGGGAATTTGGCCGCGAACTGCTCGTAATAGTCGGCCGCTTGTTCGTAGTAGGCCAAGGCATGGAAGTTGGCGCCTACCAAGTAGACGGCCTTCTTCGCCAGGGGACTATCCGGGAAGCGCTGGATCAAGACCTTACGCACCTGGATCGCGCGACCCAAGAGACGCGCCGCCTCGAAGTCGATGGCTGCGTTGAACAAGACCTCGTCCAATCGGCCGCATTCGCGGAAGCGACGGAAGAGCTTGACGTAGGTCGAGGCCGCCTTCTTGTACTGGTTGGTCTTCTCGTAGACTTCGGCCTCTTTGCGCAGGACGTCGCAGCGCAGCTGCTCGACCACCTTACAGAGGTCGCGATTCGCCTCGTATTGCTGCTGCGTGTTGCAGTAGGAGCCCCAGAGCGGCTCCATCGCCTCTTTGATCTCGCCGATGCACTGCGGTCGCGGCTTAGCCAGACGCGTACCGAGCACGTTCAGCGAGTCGAGATAGAGGTTGGCGGCATAGACGGCCAGCTCGCTATCTTTATGGTTCCAGGCGATGTCTTTGAAGAGCACCGCGGCTTCATCGAAGCGGTTCGCCTCGTAATAAATACGCGCGCGACGGTATTTGATGGTCGGCAGCTCCTCGCTCTTGCTGACGAAGCAGACGTAGCGCTGGAAGGCGTTGAGCATGCCCTTCTCGACCGGGGTGAATTCCCGCGACTCGAAGTTCTGCGCCTCGGCAGGCTTGGTTTCGCCCTTGCCTTTCTTGCCCTTTTTGCCGCCCGTATCTTCGGCGTCCGCCATCGGTCCGCCACGTAACTGGCGTTCCTTCTGCTGGTATTGCTGTTGATACAGGTTGTTGTAACAGAGGACCGCGGCATACGCGGCGTCCGAGGTAAACTCGCCCCGCGGGTTCAGCTCGACCACCTTGTCGAAGGCCGGGCCGCAACGCGTCCAGTCACCCAGCTTCCACAAGAGCTCGGCGTGGTAGTAGGCGAGTTTGTATTGCGTCGGCCAGTCGCGCTTATCCAGCGTGGGGAACTGGATCTTCTCGAGGTCGGGGAACTTCTGCACGACGAGCTCGTAGAGGCGAGCCGCCAGACGCATGGTGCTTTTATCGTTGGTGCCGGGCTGCGAATCCGAGCCCACCGCCTCACGATGCCAGGTGGTCGCCAACCAGACGAGCACGGAGGCCGTCTCCTGCTTGCAGAGCAAACGCGCTTCTTTGCCGCCGCCCTTCTTCTGCGTCTTTTCGTAGACGTCGACGAGACGCTCGACCTCGGATACCTGCTCCGCCTTAGGCTTGGAGGAGATCACGGCATTGGTGACGCGGCTCTGCCAGTAGCAGAGCTTGTCCGAGCCGGGGTTCTCCGACATCAACATATGGTAAACGGCGATGGTATTGGCCCACTTGCCCGTGTCGTAATAGACCTCGGCGAGGCTCTCGAGCATCTCCATCGCTTGCTTGTTGTCGTCGGCATAGCGGCGGAAGAACTGCAGCGCCTTTTGCGGCGTGCCTACCATCGAGTAAGGCAACACCAACTCGCGCCGCGACTGACGGATCAGGTTCTTGCCGTCGCGTGCGTCAGGGCGACGCTTGACGTGCTCGATGACCTCAACGAACTTCTGCAGCGATTTCTTGAAGTCGTCGACGTTGTAATAGGCCCAGGCCGCCTTGTAGAGCGCGTAGCCATAGACGGGGTTTTTGTCCTCGGGGTACTCGATGACCTTGTCGTAGAACTGTAGCGCCGGCTTCATCTCGCCCTTGGAGAAGTAGTACTCGGCGAAGGAGAGATAGGCGTGCGGGATGAAGGGGCTCTGCGGATAGCCCTTGATCAAGCGGTGGTAGACCTGGCGCGCCTGATCGAACTGCTTCAGCTCTTCGAGGCCGAAGGCCAGCGAAAAGAGGACCTCGTCCATACGCGGGAACTTGGGATGGTCCTGCACCAACATGGCGTAGGTGCGGATGGTCTCCTTACGCGTCTTGGTGAGCTCCTGCTCCGCCTGCTTTTGCTCGGCGCTAAGCTTCTGCACCTGCGCGGCGTTCTTCTGCTGCCGCGCCTTATAGATCGACTCGTCGTAGGAACGCGCTTTGGCGTTCAAGACCTGCTGCATCTCGAACTGCGTTTCCGCTTGGCGCAGCAAAATCTCAGGCCGGCGAGGCTCGTTTTTCGGCGTGTTCTGCACCAAGCGCTCGAGAACCTGCACTTCTTTCTGAAGCAGGCCCCAAGCGCGGGCCCGGATTTGCGCCTTGTTGCGGCGCGCCGCGGCGTCGAGCTCGATCGAAGGACCGGTGGGCCCCGTCTTCTTGTTTTTGCGTTCCAGGTTCGCGGTACGCAGCCTCGATTGCGGCGACTTGCCGCTCATCTTGCCGCTACCCTTGGGTACGCCGCTCGGGCAGACCAGCAAGGGCTTGACCGTCGAGCTCTGGACGCACTGCGAGCCCGAAGCGACGGAAGCCGCCTTCTTCTGTTCGCTGCGGGAGCCCGCCTTCTGCGCTTGCGCGCTCCCCGCGAGCCCTAGGACGAGGCCGAGGGCCGATATCGCAACGAGGGCTTGAGCTTGCTTGGCCTTCATCAGCCTTACCTCCCACACCGGTTGGTGACCCGCTGCCGGTAGAAGCCCAGCTCGTCACGCCAATATTCGCCGTTGAAGGGCCACATCTGGTGCTCTTCATCGACTTCGACTGCACCACCCTTCGAGCGGGCGGCGGCCGTCTGCTGCTCCTGCAGCTCTTGCGAGAGCTGACCGCGCTCGTAGGTCGCGATCTCGAGTTCGATGGTGTCGACCTGGTTCATCAGCTCCTGCAGCTCACGCACCAGTCGGTCGTAACGCGCACGGGCCAGATCGCCGGCCTGGTCGACCGCGAAGGATTTGGCGATCGCGATATCTTGCGAAATGCGCGCGCCGAGGCTCGAGTTCTGAAAGGTCGCCGGCTTCTCGCGCAGGCGCTTCTCCTCTTCTTCGAGCAGGCGGACGTATTCCAGGTTTTGCAGCAGCTGGCGGTCGGAGAGCGCGCTGGCGACGATACCGCGGATGCGCGGCGAGAGGTTCGCCTCCCCCGCACGAACGCGCTTGAGGAACTCGAAGAACTGGTTGTTGTCCTGGTAGCGACCCAGCACCGAGGTCAGCTCCTGCTGCACCGGATCGAAGCGCTCGTGGAACTGCCCCACGGTGGCGCGGGCGTTTTCGATCTGGCAGTTCACGAAGAAGGTCACCGCCTTCAAGACCAGGGCCTCGGGATAATAGGCATCCTTGAAGTAGGGCGAGTAGATGGTGTGCACGTTGCCCAAGGCGCGGGCGTATTCGTCCGCCAAGAAGAAGGCCCAGGACTCTTCGAAGAGGGCGTCGAGCCAGTACTCACTGCTCTGCGCGACGCGGTTCCAGGCTTCGACCGCGTTGCCCAAAAGGCGGCCATCGACGCTGCGCTCACCGCTGCGTGCGTCCAGGCGGTTGGCGGCGGTGTAATACACGCGGGCGAGCGAGATCCACGCCAGGTTGGTCATGCGCTCTTTGTCGTCGACGTTCTTCAACTTGCGGTCGTCGAGCGCGACGACGATCTTGCGGAAGGAGGCCGTCGCGGGCTGCGCCTTGCGCAGACGGACATAGGAGATGCCCTCGAAGAACTTGGCCTTGACGTAATATTCCGACTTCTCGTCCACCTGCTGGAAAAGGCGTACCGCCTCGGTGAAGTCGCCCTTGTCGTACTTATGGCGGCCCATGAGGTAGAGGAGCTGCGGGTAGAGGCCTTTGTATTGGGGGGAGTTGAACTGGGCGATCTGCGAGACGTTGTAGCGACCGATCTTCTCGCTGATGCCGGCCGACTCGGGCAGCTGCGAGGCGAGCTGCGCCAGCCACTGCAAGCTCTCGGCGAAAAAGAGATGCGAGGTCCCGGCCTGCGAGATCGTGTCCAGGAGGGCCAAGGAGGACTGATAAAACTTGAGATGGTAGAGGCTCTTGGCGAGGAAAAACTGAGCCTTCTGCTTGTTGCCCTCGGGATCGCGGGTTTTGCCCTCGACTACCTGCTGGAAGCCCACCGAGGCCTCCTCGTACTTCTCTTGCTGGTAGCTGCGCAGGGCGGCCGCCAGCGTCGGCGATGGGGGGCCGGCGCTGGGGGGAGGGGCGCTGGGCTTCTGGCCTGATTCCTCCACCGTGAAACTCAAATCTTGCGCGGCGGAGACCGAGGTTCCGACCACGACGGCGACCGCCGCCAGCAAGCAGACCACCGAGAGAGACGTTCTCATCACAAGCTCCTGTTGCACCGCAGGTTCACGCGGCTTAATCGACCGGAAGGGCAAGCGCCGAAAGTCGACTTGGTCGAACTTCCCCGAGGCCCGCGGCAGAAGGGGATCATCTGCGGGGACCTTTCGTCCAAAGTGCGGAAATTACGCGGCGACATTTCGACTGAATGGTAGCGATGTTAGGAAATCCACGCGACGAGTGTCAAGGATAAACACCTACAGTACGGCGTCCGCACGAGTAGAGGAGTACCGCACCTCTCTCTCCATACTTTCACCTCGTTCCGCCCGCGTAAACAGACTTGACACTTTGGGAGCCACGCAAGTACATTGGGGACGCATCGGGCGCATTGCGCGATGAATGCGCCTCCAGCATTTGGGGCTTCGGAATCGTACTCCCGGACATCGGAGCTCTCGGCGCTTCAAAGTGCTCTACTCTTCTAAGCGATGCAGAATTCCAATCGAAGGCAGGCTTCAAGAGTGTCCGAGGCGCAAGAACTCAAAAAACGAGCCTCGAAACCAAAAAAGAGGCATGCTTCGGCAAGGTTTTTCATCGGCGACTCTTCTTCTCTTGAGTACGTCGAGCAAAAGTCGATTCTTTCGCCAACGGGCAACCTCGAGACACCTGGATAATGCGGCATGCGTAAATTAGCTGAGCGTGTGGAACGATCCTTCCCCCTATTCCTTCTCCGATGCAGCGTCGTCTTCTTCATGGCCTTGAGCCTCTCGTGTGGAGAAAAGGGAATCGGAGATCCCTGCCTTCCCGAGCAGGTGCCCGAAGGCGGCTTCGACGGCAACGAGCGCTACATCGAGTCGAGCTCGGTGCAATGCCGCTCGCGCATCTGCCTGGTCTACGAGCTCGAGGGCGACCCGCGCACGCCTCTCGGCAGCCCGGAATGCGGCAGCAACGCCTCCTGTCCGACGCCGGACGAGGTAGCGGACCGCGTATTTTGCAGCTGCCGCTGTAAGGCGCCTCCAGGCGTCAACGCCCGCACCTGCTCTTGCCCGGACGGTTTCACCTGCGTCGAGGACGTCTTGCAAGACACGGGCGGCGACGGTATTCGCGGCGGTTATTGCGTGCCCAAACGTTTGGTGGGCAACGAAGGGACCTAAACCCTAGCTTGCTTGAGGCGGAGTGGATCCGCCGCAACCCGGCCTGCTGAGTCTCTAGCTCAGCGGGCCTTTTCGTTTTGCGCGGGGCGAGATTCCACCGCGCTTTCGCTTGCTGGCGAAGGAAATCGAGGCGCGAGGCGCCCGATAACGCGCGCATGACACGCCGGGATCGGGGCAAAGCAGCGGAAGAACGTGTCGCACAGCATCTGCGCGAGGCGGGTTTCGAGCTTCTGGCGCGCAATCTCTATGTCGGTCGCACCGAGATCGACATCGTCGCCCGACGGGGCGTTTTGCTGGTCTTCTGCGAAGTCCGTTCACGCCGCAGCGACGATTACGGTCATCCCGCGCTCAGCTTGAGTCGCGACAAACGCCGGCGCCTGCGCATCGCCGCCGCTCGCTGGCTGCGAAGCCACCCGGCACCTTTCGCCCACATTCGTTTCGACATCGCCACTCTCACTGGCGATCTGCAGGACGAAAGCTCTCTTGCGGCAGCGCGCCTCGAGTACTTTCCCAATGCCTTCTGAGAGGGGTCGGCGAGCAGGGTCGAGGACCCCGCGCTCAGCCTTCGCCTTCGGCCTCGCGTCGCAGCCGCTCGATGACCAGCTGCAGATCGCGCAAGGCTTCTTCCGACTTGTCCGCCGAAAGCCGCTGCTGCACCTGGCTGAGTTCGTCGACCCAGGCCATTTTGCGACTGCGAAGCGCTTCGACCATCTGCGAAAAGGCTTCGAAGACGTCTTGGAGCTCGTCGTTTTTGCGGATGCCGCCCGCGATGCGGAGCTTGCCCTCCCCTACTTCGCGGAAGAGCATCTTCAGCTTGTAGGCCGGTCCGACCAGGCGGTGGGTGACCACGATGCCCGTCAGACCCAAAGTCGCCGCCAAAATGAAAATCCCCAGGATGATGGCCAAGAGCACCCGCTGGTCTTGGGCCTGCGCCCAGCGTTCGAGATCGGCGCCGACCTCCGGATGCAGATCGGGCTGCATGGCGATCTGGATGCTTAGCGCCTCCGTCTGCCCACGCGAGTAGCTATACGCGACTCCTCCGAGCACCGCAGCGATCACCACCGTCACCGCGACCACCATACCCGTATATTTCAGCTGAAATCGCCGATCGAGCAGGTAGTTACGAAGCTTACGGCGTGGCGGGCTCATCGACTGCCCCATGGCATTCTCCTTTTCGACTCGACTCAGATGCGCGAGGCGGCGTCGTTGGCGAAAAACACCGTCTCCATATCACTTGCAGCTCGATTTGCGAAAATAAACTCTGCGCCGCCAAGGAAGCAGGGCGGCAAAGCCGCTCAATGCATACGCGCCGCCCGCGCCTCACTCGCCTGCATCGCCGAACTCATCTGACGCAGAGCGCTCATGATGGCTCCCTCGATGGCCTGCATCTGCGCATCCGGGCCGGTCGCCCCGTGGACCGAGGCTGCGCCCTGGAGCATGGCTCGCATGTCGCGGCCCGGATAGGTGCCGAGGATCAGCGAAACCACGGCGCGGATGCCGTTTTCTCGCCGCTCGATCTGCACCACCGAACTGTCGACGTAGTAGCCGATGAGCATGCGCTTCTTGAGCACGGCTTTGACTTGTTTGCTGCTCTCGTTGTCGGGCGCCAGAACCACGCCGTCCAGCTTGGCGACCGAATCGCTGAGGTGCTGACGGACACGGGAGAGGATCTTGTCGTCGATATGCGAGACACGGCTCGCGGGTGCACCGACGCCGACATAATAACGAGGAGAAGACCCCGGGGCTTCGCGAACGGCCGTTCGACTCTCCTCGGCCCGCGCCCGGACGGCCGCTTCGATGGCGCGGATCGCGCGCGACGCCTCTTTGCGTACTTTGGGATCGCTGTCCTTCCTCAGCTTCTCCAGCGAAGCCAAGGCAGCCGGGTCGGCGAGGGATTCCAGAGAGGCGGCCGCCGCGATGCGCACCGCGGGGTGCTCGTCGCTCAATGCGCGGCTGAGGGCTTGGACGATCTTGGGGCTCTTATCCAAATGGCCGAGCGAGATCGCGGCCTGCGCGCGGACGCGGAACATCGAGGAACTCGATAACAGCTCGATGAGGTAATCGCTTCGTTCGTTCGCCGAAGCGAGGTTAGGCCAGGCGAGGCCTAGAAAAAAGGCCACGAACGCGGCTCGAATCTTCTCGCCTTTCAACTTGGCAGCCGACATTCCACGCCCCCTCCCTTTCTCCGGCTGCGAGCACTCGGCCACCCCATGAGAGGGGGCTCGAACTGCCTGCGAAGCGCAAACGTCGTACACTAGAGTTTTACACAAAGCTTGAAGTCTGGGAACGCCTAAAAGCGCATCTCCCCACTTCCTTCTTTTTTGAGAGCGGCGTGGCCTCACTTCGTTTCTCAAACGTCGCGGACCCGAGCCTCATCAGGGCAGCCACAAGATAAAATAGAGAGAAGGGCCGCGGCGATCACTCGGG
>ERZ1066121.1965-NODE-1965-length-13722-cov-7.195215_pt1 | contig 13722 bp, 16 predicted proteins | sample MGYA00382768_ERZ1066121 | MGnify/ENA primary metagenome ERZ1066121 (study PRJEB33369, sample SAMEA5778351) | biofilm metagenome | biome: Industrial cooling water; feature: Water cooling tower basin; material: Biofilm | place: United Arab Emirates | collected... | reverse complement strand
CTCGCGATCGTCCGGCGGATCGGCCACTCCATGGCTTTCTCGTTCAAATATTCGCCGCGCCCAGGCACGCCCGCCGCGACGATGGCCGGTCAGGTGCCTGCGCCCGTGATGGACGAGCGGCTGAGGCGGTTGCAGGCGCTCATTCTCGACCAGCAGCTCGCCTTCAACCGGGCAACGATCGGCATGCGCATCGAGGCGCTGCTTGAGCGGCCGGGCAAGCATCCCGGCCAGCTCATCGGCAAGTCGCCCTGGCTCCAGTCGGTGGTGGTCGAAGGGGGCACTATTGGCGACTTGGTGTCGGTGGACATCGCCGCCGCGGGACCGAACAGCCTGACAGGCGTTGAAGTGGGGAGAATGGCCGCTTGATGCAGAACCGTCGCGGATGAGTCGCAAGCCCGTCCCCGCCCGGCCCGGCGACCGCACCCGGCTCGAGGTCGTGTTCGACCGGCCTCAGCTCCTTGGCCAGCTGTTCGGGCATTACGACCAGAACCTCGTCGCGGTGGAGAACCGGTTGGGCGTCTACATCGCGGCGCGGGGCAACAAGCTGCAGATCGAGGGCGAGGCCGAGGCGGCGGCGCGTGCGCGCGACGTGCTGACAGGTCTTTATCAGCGGATCACGCGTGGCGAGGAGGTTGACGCCGGCATGGTCGAGGCCGTGATCGCCATGTCGGCTGAACCGACGCTCGACGGCATCATCCGCGCGGACGTGAGCCAGCCTCCGCCCGTCATGATCCGCACGCGCAAGAAGACGATCGTTCCCCGCTCCGCGACGCAGATCCGCTACATGGAGGCGCTGGCACGCGACGAGATCATCTTCGCGCTTGGCCCCGCGGGCACCGGCAAGACCTATGTCGCGGTCGCGCAGGCTGTTCAGCAGCTGATCGCGGGCTCGGTCGATCGGCTGATCCTGTCGCGTCCTGCAGTCGAGGCGGGCGAGAAACTCGGCTTCCTGCCCGGCGATATGCGCGAAAAGGTCGATCCCTATCTGCGCCCGCTCTACGACGCGCTCTACGACATGCTGCCGACCGAACAGGTCGAGCGGCGCATGGCGTCCGGCGAGATCGAGATCGCGCCCATTGCCTTCATGCGCGGGCGAACGCTCGCCAACGCCTTTATCATCCTCGACGAGGCGCAGAACACCACGCCGATGCAGATGAAGATGTTCCTGACGCGCTTCGGCGAGAACAGCCGCATGGTCGTCTGCGGAGACCCGCGCCAGGTCGACCTGCCCGACATCGGCAAGTCGGGCCTGGCCGATGCGGTCAAGCGGCTTGAGGGTGTGCGCGGCATCTCCATGGTGCGCTTCAACTCCGCTGACGTCGTCCGCCATCCGCTCGTGGGCGCGATCGTGGACGCATATGAGGGCGAGGCCGGCTGATGCTCGACGTGGCTGTCCAGGCCGAGCAGCCCTGGCCGGCGGTTGATTGGGACGGCTTGGCCGGGCACGCCGTCGCCGAAGCGATCCGAGCCACGCCGCACGCGGCATTGGCCAACACGCCGGCCCTTGTCGAAGTCTCCGTCCGTCTCACATCCGATGCGGAGGTGCAGCAGCTCAACCGGCAGTATCGCGGCAAGGACAAGCCGACCAACGTCCTGTCCTTCCCCATGGTGCAGCCCGACCTGATCGAGACGGTCGCGCAGAACAGCGATGATGGCGAGGTGCTGCTCGGCGACATCGTGCTCGCGCATGACGTCTGTGCGGCCGAGGCGGGCGACAAGGGGGTCCCGGTGGAGGCACACGCCACCCATCTGATTGTCCACGGTGCCCTGCATCTGCTAGGCTATGACCACCAGGGGTCGGCGGAGGCCGAGCAGATGGAAGCGATCGAGCGCGCGGTGATGGCGCGGCTGGGCCTCCACGACCCATATGCAAAGGACGAACCGGAGTTCGATGCCAGACGAGTCGAGTAGAAGCGGCCCCGCCCCGCAGGGAGGCGGCGGCCGGTTTTGGCAGGGCGTGCGCGACATGCTCTTTGGCGCGGACAACGAGCCTACGCTGCGCGACCAGATCGAGGAAGCGATCGAGGAGCACGAGGGCGAGCGGCAGCAGGCGGGAGACCTGTCGCCGGTCGAGCGGCAGATGGTCCGCAACCTGCTCCACTTCGGCGAACGCACGGTCGGCGACGTCGCCGTACCGAGGGCGGACATCGTCGCGGTGCCCGAGACGGCAAGCTTCGACGAGCTGGTGAGCCTGCTGGCCGAGGCCGGGCACAGCCGCGTGCCGATCTACCGCGACAGCCTCGACACGATCACCGGCATGATCCACGTGAAGGACGTGTTCGCGATCCTGGGCGGCGCGGGGCCCAAGCCCGACAGCATCGCGGGACTGGTGCGCGAGCCGCGCTACGTGCCGACCTCGATGGGGGTGCTCGACCTGCTCGCCGAAATGCGCGCGACGCGGACGCACCTCGCGATCGTGGTCGACGAATATTCGGGCACGGAGGGCCTCGTCACGATCGAGGACCTGGTCGAGGAGATCGTCGGTGACATCGAGGACGAGCATGACGAGGCGCCCGAGGCCACGCTCATCGATCTCAGCGGCGGCATGTGGGAGGCCGATGCGCGCGTCGAGCTCGAGGAGGTCGCGGCCGAACTCGATCCACGATTGGCCGAGATCGAGGAGTCGGTGGATACGCTCGGCGGCCTGGCGTTCGTGCTGGCAGGCCGCATCCCCGAGCGCGGCGAGATCGTTACGCATCCGAGCGGGTGGCGGATCGAAGTGGTCGGTGCGGACGCGCGGCACATCACGCGGGTGCGCCTTCATGCTCCGGAACCCGCCCTCCCGGCAGATTGACGAAAATACTTCGATTTTTTCGTGCATTCGGCTGCAATCGATCCTGCAGCGGGATTGTGTCGCACCCGAAATCGTCTTAAACTGAAACAGGTTTCGGGCGTGGCGCCTCGCGCCGCCCGACTCCGCCAGGGAGCGCTTACTTGCTTCCGCTGTGCCGCCGGTTCTTCACCCCCTGGCCGGCGGCACTTTTTTGCTCAACGCAATCGCGGTTCCGCTCTTGAACAAGAGCAGCCCTTCGACAAGCTTGTGGCGAACGAACTAGGGAGGCGCGCTGCCTGCCCCCTCTCCTACGGAGCCTCCATGCTCGCTCGTATCGCACGCCCCCTGTTGTTCCTGTTCGTCGTCCTCCTGCTGGCAGCAGCGGTGGCCGTCCTGCAGACCCGGCGCAATAATGCCGGCCCGGACTGGCTGAAAGCGACCGGTGCGCGGCCGACCATCGCGGCACCCGCCACCGAGCGCATTCCGACGGTGGCGATCGCCAGGCCGACCGCCTGGGGCGAGGCGCGGCCGGCTGCGGCACCTGGCCTGAAGGTTGAACCGTTTGCGGGCGACCTTGACCATCCCCGCTGGCTGACGACGCTGCCGAACGGCGACGTGCTGGTCGCCGAGGCGAACGCCCCGCCGCGGCCCAAGCGGGGCCTTGTGGACGTGGTAATGGGCTGGTTGCTCAACCGGGCGGGCGCAGGCGTGCCCTCGGCCGATCGCCTGACCCTGCTTCGCGACGCGAACGGCGACGGGCGGGTAGACCTGCGGACGGTGCTGGTGACCGGCCTCGCCTCGCCCACGGGAATGGCGTTCGCGAACAACAAGCTCTACGTCGCCAATCACGACGCGGTGGTGGCCTTCCCTTACGCGCTCGGTCAGACGCGTATCACCGCACGACCCGAGAAGATCGTCGCGCTGCCGCCCGCGGGCAACCACTGGGCACGAAACCTCGTCGCCAGCCCGGACGGTCGCTTCCTGTACGTAACGGTCGGCTCTGCCAGCAACATCGGCGAGAAGGGCATGGAGCTGGAGGAGCGCCGCGCGGCGATCTGGGAGGTGTTTCCGGAGCGCAAAACGTTCCGCATCTATGCGGGCGGCCTGCGCAACCCAAACGGCCTCGATTACGAGCCGCGTTCCGGGCGGCTGTGGACGGTTGTCAACGAGCGCGACATGCTCGGCGGCGACGGCCCGCCCGATTATCTGACGCTGGTCGATTTCGGCGGCTTCTATGGCTGGCCCTATTCCTATTGGGGCGGCTTCGTCGACAAACGGGTGGAGCCGCGACCCGACCTGCTCGAATATACCCGTCGTCCGGATTACGCGCTCGGCGCGCATACCGCGCCGCTGGGCCTGGTCTTCGCCGACGGCGCGCAGCTCGGGCCTCGGTTCGACAATGGCGCGTTCGTCGCGCTGCATGGCTCGTGGAACCGCAAGCCGCTCAGCGGCTACAAGGTCATCTATATCCCCTTCGGCGCGAACGGCTTCCCGGCCGCGAACGCAAAGCCGGTCAATGTTCTCGCGGGCTTCCTGACCGACGACCAGCGTACGCGCGGCCGGCCCGCCGGGCTCGCGCTCGACCGAACAGGAGCGCTTCTAGTCGCGGACGATGTCGGCAACCGCATCTGGCGCGTGAGCCGCCAATGAGCGAGGGAGGCGAGATGAACGCGATCGACTGGGACGCGAAGGCCGTTCTGCAGCGGCGCGACGATGCCGGCTCCGACATGTTCGTTCAGTTCGACACGATCGACGAAGGTCCGCTGGGCGCGATGGTGCGGCGGGTGCAGGGCATGCCGCCCGGCGAGCGGGCGCGCGTCGTGCTCGACGTCACCGGCCGCGGGATGCTGACGGTGGCCGAGATCATGGCGCTGGCAAGCCGCCCGGACCTGCCCCCCGCCTGATGTAGGCCTCAGGTCAGCAGCTTCGTCCCGTCCTTCTGCAGCTTGGCCCTGATCTTGTCTGCGAAGAGCGCGAGCATCGGGGGCAGGTCGAACACCGCGTGTACCTTGGCCTCGTGCACGGTCAGACGCGCGCCGACGCGCTGGCCGAGCGCTTCCACGCCGAGGTGGAGCGTGTCGCCGTCCCACCGGCGTTCGGTGATCGTCCCGCCCGGCACGAAGCCCGCGAGCTGGCCCAGCCCATTCTCGATCCGCGTCCGGGCCGCGTCGCGTCCGAGCCTGTGCGGCAGGTCGACTTCGATCGGGGCGGTCATGCGGCGAACAACATGGCGTCGTCGGCAAACGCCTTGAACTCGAGCGCGTTGCCGCTCGGATCGCGGAAGAACATGGTCGCCTGTTCGCCGACCTGGCCCTCGAAGCGGATGTGCGGCTCGATCCCGAAGCGAATGCCCGCGCCCCGCAGGCGATCCGCAAGCGCGCGCCAATCGGCCATGGTGAGCACCACGCCGAAGTGCGGTACGGGCACGTCGTGCCCGTCGACCGGGTTCGTAACCTCGGCGGGTCGTGCGTCCGGGCTCAGATGCGCGACGATCTGATGGCCATGAAGGTCGAAATCGATCCAGTGATCGGAGCAGCGGCCCTCGCGGCAACCGAGCAGGTCGCGGTAGAAGGCGCGCGCGGCGGCAAGGTCGTGGACCGGAAAGGCGAGGTGAAAGGGTCTCACGGGCGGGCGAGTTCCATGCAGGCCTCGACGTCCGGCGCGCTGTCCGGGTTCCGCGCCAGCGCCTCACGCGCGAGGCCCAGCGCCCGGTCGCTTTCGGCTTCGCTCTGGCCGCCTGCGCGCAGTTCGGCACGCGCGCGGCTTTCGAGCGCGGCGGCAAGCGTCTGCACCACGAGCGTGTTCTGCGCCTTCGGCGCTTCGCGGCGCGCTTGATCCGCGACGAGCCGCAGCGTCGCCGCGCACTGGACCGCGCCTGGCGGTGGCAAGGGCGGCGCGGCAGCCGCCATCGGTGCGAGGCAGGCGCGCGCCTCCTCGACCGGGAGCGGAGCGCCGGAGCCCGCCTGGCGCTGGACGCCCGCGACCTCGGCAAGGATCATCGTGCGCACCTGCTCCTGCGGGCGGCCGGTCCTGACCAGCGCGTCGCCCACGGCCTGCGCGTAGCGCGCGCCCTGGCGTGCGAGCGGCGGCAAGGCGAGCGCGGCGGCCGTGCGCCGGTCCTGCTCGCCCGCCACAATGGCGAGCAGCGCGACGCAGCGGAGGTCGCGCTGCTGATCGGCGGTAAGCGGCGGCGGCGCGGCGGCAAGCGCGAGCAGGACGCTGAACATGGCAGTGCACCTAGCCGCGATTGAAACCCGCGCCTAGCCGCGCGATAGGCCGCGCGTGTTCCGTTTCGGCAAGCTCCTCGCGCTCGCGGCCGGCGCGCTGTCCGCGACCGGCTTCGCGCCGCTCGGGGCCTGGCCGGTCACGCTCGCCTGCCTGGCGCTGCTGATCGAGCTGATCGCGCGCGCCCCAAATGCGCGCGGTGCGTTCGTCCGCGGGTGGGCATTCGGTGTCGGCCACTTCACCGTGGGGCTGAACTGGATCGCCCACGCTTTCACCTACCAGGAGGCGATGCCGCACTGGTTCGGCTATGGCGCGGTCGCGCTTCTGTCACTCTACCTGGCCGTCTTCCCCGGGGTGGCGGCGCTGATCGCATGGGCGGTTGCCAGCTATCCCGTCGTGACCGCCGAGGTCGAAACGCGCGTCTCGACCAGCCGCGCGATTAAGGGCGGCACCCGCACGGACACGCGCAGCGCCTGGGCGCATAGCCGGAGCGTTCCGCATCGTGCGGCGCTCGTTTTCGCCCTTGCCGCCGCCTGGATCGCGACCGAATGGCTGCGCGCGACGCTGTTCACCGGCTTCGCCTGGAACCCGCTCGCGGTGGTGACAGTCGGACGGTGGCTCGACCAGTCGGCCGCGCTGATCGGGACCTATGCGCTGTCGGGGCTGGTCGTGCTGATCGCGGGTGCGCTGTGGCTGTCGGCCCGCCGGGCCTGGACGCCTGTCGCCGCGATCGCGGGCGGCGTCGCGCTGCTAGCCGCGGCCGCTCCCTTCGCCTCGCGCGCCGGCCCGGAGGCCGCGCCGCTCCGCGTTCAGGTCGTGCAGCCGAACCAGACGCAGGACGAAAAGCATGACGAGGGCGCGGTCGTGCGCAACCTGTTGCGGCTGGTGCGCATGTCGGGCTCGCCCGGCCCGACCCCGCGCCTGCTGCTCTGGCCGGAAGCGGCGATCGACAACGGGCTGCTGCTGGCGGAAGACCCGGCGCTCCGCGGCTATCTGGCGCGGCTACTCGGTCCCGGCGACCTGCTGCTGACGGGCGGCGTCGCGCTGGAGCGCGACCGCGCGGGCGAGGCGGTGGGCGCGCGCAACAGCGTCTTCGTGCTCGGCCCCGACGCCCGGATCCGGGCGCGCTACGACAAGGCGCATCTGGTCCCCTATGGCGAATATCTGCCGATGCGGCCGCTGCTGACGCCGCTCGGGCTCGCGCGGCTCGTGCCTGGCGACCTCGATTTCTGGCCAGGGCCGGGCCCGCGATCGCTCGACCTGCCCGGGATCGGCCCGGTCGGCTTCCAGATCTGCTACGAAGTGATCTTCTCGGGCGCGGTGATCGACCCCGCCCGCCGCCCGCGCTTCATGTTCAACCCGTCCAATGACGCCTGGTTCGGCCGCTGGGGGCCGCCTCAGCACCTCGCCCAGGCGCGGCTGCGCGCGGTGGAGGAAGGCATGACGATCGTGCGCGCGACGCCCACGGGCATTTCGGCCGTGATCGCGCCAACCGGCCGCCTCGTCGCACAGCTGGGCCTGAACCGCGCGGGCGTCCTCGACACGCTGCTTCCCGCACCAGTTGCGCCGACACCGTTCGCCCGCGCCGGTAACCTTCTTGCCGGGCTGCTCGCGCTCGCGCTCGCCGCTTTGGCCATTGTCTTCCGCGTGCGGGAGCGCTAGGGCCGCGCACGTATAAAGATATCTTTATATGTGGCTTTCAAGCCGCCCAGCACAGGACCAGCGATGCGCGCCAAATATCTTTTCACGTCCGAATCGGTCTCCGAGGGCCATCCGGACAAGGTCGCCGACCAAATCTCCGACGCGATCGTCGACCTGTTCCTGTCCAAGGATCCGGAGGCGCGGGTGGCCTGCGAGACCATGACGACCACCCAGCTTGTCGTGCTGGCGGGCGAGATTCGCTGCCGCGGCGTGTATGAGAACGGGGATTGGGTGCCTGGCGCGAAGGAAGAGATCGAGCGCGCTGTTCGCGAAACGGTGAAGCGGATCGGCTATGCCCAGTCCGGCTTCCACTGGGAGCAGTTCCGGTTCGAGAACAACCTGCACGGCCAGTCCGCCGAGATCGCGATGGGCGTGGACGAATCCGGCAACAAGGACGAGGGCGCGGGCGACCAGGGCATCATGTTCGGCTATGCAACCGACGAGACGCCCGGCTTCATGCCAGCCACGCTCTACTACAGCCACAAGATCCTCGAGCGGATGGCCGCCGATCGGCACTCGGGCGCGGCACCGTTCCTCGAGCCCGATGCCAAAAGCCAGGTCACGCTGCAATATGAAGGCGGCGTGCCGGTGCGCGCGACCGCGCTGGTGGTCTCGACCCAGCACAAGGCCGGCTTCTGCGAAAAGGGCGACAATGCCGACCCGGCGAAATATGCCGAGCTGCGCGACTATGTGACCCGCGTGTTCACTGAGGTGCTTCCGCAGGGCTTCGTCACCGACGAGACCGCCGTCTACATCAACCCGACGGGCGCGTTCGAGATCGGCGGGCCGGACGGCGATGCGGGGCTCACGGGGCGCAAGATCATCGTCGACACCTATGGCGGCGCGGCCCCGCACGGCGGCGGCGCCTTTTCGGGCAAGGACCCGACCAAGGTCGACCGTTCGGCCGCCTATGTATCGCGCTACCTTGCCAAGAACATCGTGGCGGCGGAGCTTGCCAAGCGCTGCACCATCCAGCTGTCCTATGCGATCGGGGTGGCCGAGCCCTTGTCGCTCTATGTCGACACGCACGGCACGGGCACGGTCCAGGAGGCGCGGATCGAAGCGGTGCTGCCCGGCCTCGTCCGGCTAACCCCCAAGGGCATCCGCACGCACCTGGGCCTCAACAAGCCCATATACCAGCGCACCGCTGCCTACGGACATTTCGGCCGCGACGCCGAGGGCGAGTTCTTCCCCTGGGAGCGCACCGATCTGGTCGACCAGCTCAAGGCGGCGCTCGCCTGATCCGGGACGTACCTGACCTTCGTTGCACCCACGAATCATCTTGGCGGCCTCGTGAAATTACGGTATTTGTTTCGAGTCTTTGATCGAGATCGGGGGTTTACGATGAAGATGACAGTTCGCCTTTCTTTGTTGGCGTTGGGAGCTGCGGCTTCCGCGCCGGCTTCTGCCGCCACGCTCGTGAGCGGTTCTTTCGCTGCCGCGATCAGCCTGCCCATTGTGGCCACCAATAATCCCGGGGTCGGCACGGTGCTTAATCCGACGGCACCGAGCACCAGCTTCACCGCCTTCCGCACGGGGCGGAACGGCTTCTTTACCACGGGATCGACGAACAACAGCTTCACGGTCGACGGCCCGCTGACGCTACGCAACGGAAGCGCCTTCGACTTCACCAGTGCATTCGGGACGTTCGACGGGACGATCGCTGACCTTCGGTTTACGAATGCGGGCCAGGGACGCCGGAACGTTACTTTCACTGCGTCCGGCCTGTTTACGCCCATCAATCTGCGCGATCCGGCTCGCCCGAACTTCCGGATCGTTCCGGGTCGCGGCGATGTCACCTTCTCGGGCAGCCTTGGAGGCGGCGGGGCCTCGAATGGCTCGTTCACCTTCGCGGCCCGGCTCGCTGCCGTTCCGGAGCCGGCGACGTGGGCGATGATGATCGGCGGCTTCGGCCTGACCGGTCTCGCCTCGCGTCGCCGTCGCCTGAAGGCGCTGAGCGCGTAGATTGTCCGAATGCGGGAGGTCGCTCGCAAACCGAGCGGCCTCCTTCCTCTTAGTTGGCGTTCGATAAGAGACCAGCTCGATCGATGGTCTTGCTAACCATCGTTTCTGCGGTCAATCCGATCAGCGCACCGGCGACCGTGTCGCTTGCAAAGTGGTTGCAGCGCGGAACCTGCACGGCGGCGATGGTACCTGCCGCCGCAGTCCCGATCCACGCCGTTTCGGGGTAATCGCGCGCCAGCGCCCGCGCGACGGCGACCGCGCCTGCCGTGTGGCCTGAGGGGAAGCTGTTATACGCCCCCTCGTTACGCTCACCCTTCCCGCGCTCGTAGCGGCCCTCCTCGACCAGCAGGCGCGGGCGGGTGCGATCTACCGACCGCTTCACCATCGTCTTTGCGAGCGTCGACAGCAAATGCGCGGCGAGAGCGCGGCCGGCGGCGCGAAGGAGCTTGCGGTCGCGCCGGATCAGCCCAGCGATGCCCAGCCCGCCAACAAAGGCGATCATCGGCTCCTGATCGCCCATCGTGCCGAACGCACCGAGTGCACGGACGACCGGTGTGTCGCGCACCTCCGCGGCCTTGCGGCTCACCTCGATGTCCGCCTGCTCCACCTGCTTGATTAGGTCGCGTTTCTTGCTCATGCCGGCCAAACGCACATGTCCGATCCGCTTTCCATCCGCAGGCTTTATGGCCGTGCCAAGGGCCACAGGCTTCGCGCCGGGCAGCAGGAGTTGATCGAGGAGGTCCTGCCGCGCGTGGCGGTTCCCGACGGCCCGCTTGATGCTCTCACGTTGTTCGGCGATGACCGCGCGCTCGAGTTCGAGATCGGCTTCGGCGCCGGCGAACATCTGGCCGCCCAGGCCGAGGCGCGCCCCGCGCACGGCTTTATCGGATGCGAGCCGTTTCTGAACGGCATGGTGGGCGCGCTTGCCAAGATCGAGGACCGCGAACTCACCAACATCCGCCTCCATATGGGCGACGCGCTGGAGGTGCTCGAGCGGCTGCCCGACGCATCGCTCGATCGGCTCTACCTCCTCCACCCCGACCCCTGGCCCAAGGCGCGCCATGCCAAGCGGCGGATGGTCAACCCCGGCCCGCTCGACCTCATCGCGGCCAAGCTCAAGCCCGGTGCCGAGTTCCGGCTGGGCACCGACGACCCGACCTATTGCCGCTGGTCGATGATGGTCATGACCGTGCGAACCGATTTTGCCTGGCAGGCGGAACGCGCCGCCGACTTCCTCCAGCGACCCGCCGACTGGCCGCAGACCCGCTACGAAACCAAGGCGCGGCGCGCCGGGCGTGAGGTGTGGTATTTTCGTTACCTACGGATCTGACGTCTCCTCCGGTTCCTCCTCCTTGTCGATCCATTCGGGCCAGAAACTCGGTTCGCGCCGAGACCAGCCGGGCGCGGTGGCGGCACTTTCGGTGATGGTGAGGAACAGGTCGCGGCGGCGCGGGCCTGGGATGTGGGGCAAGGAGGCCGCCGCGCAGAAGGCGCCGAGCAGCCAGGGCCGCGCCGAAGCGCCGATCAGCCGCTCGTAGAGGAAGCGATAAGCCTGAAAGCTTCCGAGCCGATCCTGCGACAGATCGAAGGCGCTGATCCCGACGAGCGGTGCCATGAACGGCTCCACGCGGTCGAGGCCTGCATGTTGCGGCACACGCTCCCGCACTTCGGGCAGCCGCTCATAGCAGCGGCGCTGGACGGTGATGGACACGCGCTCCACCGGATCGCGGGAGAAACGGTCGATGGCGTCCGGCTCCCGGACGATGCCGAGCGAGCGGCGGATGTAACGCTGTGTGCCCGACGGAAAGGATGCAAATTCCTGCATCTCGGCAATCGCGTAACGAGCGTTGGACGTGCTCACTGCTCACCTCCTCGCGGGTCATTACGTATGCGATTTGGCGCAGGTTCCACAAGGGTGAGCAGAGGCAAGTCCGCGGGGCAGCGCCTTCAGCGCGGCGTGAGCCTGAGCAGGCGCCCCTGGCTACCGCGATTGCCATCTTCCAGCACGTAAATGGATCCGTCCGGACCCTGCTCGACCTCGCGGATGCGCTGCCCGTCCATGTCCCAGAAATCGCCCTTGGTCGCGCTCGTTCCGTTCACGTCGACGCGGACGAGGCCGGGCTTGTTCAATCCGCCCAGGAACAGGTCGCCGTGCCAGGCCGGGAACATGCTGCCCGAATAGAGGAGCAGGCCCGCGGGCGAGATCGCCGGGTTCCACCAGACCTTCGGCGCTTCGAAACCGTCGCCGGGGCGGTGATCGGGGATGTTCTTGTCGGCGACCGGCTCGTTCGGGTAATGTTCGCCATTGGACGCGAGCGGATAACCGTAATTGCGGCCCGCGAGCACGAGATTGACTTCGTCGCCGTGGCGCGGTCCCATCTCCTGCTGCCACAGATTGCCCGCGCCGTCGAACGCGATCCCGAGCAGGTTGCGGTGCCCATAGGACCAGACGGCCGGGTGAAAGCCCTTGGCGGCGAGCGGATTGCCGCGCGCGGGGGTGCCGTCGTCGTTCAGCCGCAGCACTTTGCCTAGCGTCGCCTTCGGGTCCTGCGCGGGCGTGAACTTCTGCCGGTCGCCGTTGGTGAAGAAGAGATAGCCGTCGCGCGAGAAAGCCATGCGACCCGAATAATGGCCGTTGCCCTCCACGTACGGCGAGGCGCGGAAGATCACCCGCAGGTCGGCAAGGCGCGGGGCGGGTCCGTCCTTCAGCCTCCCCCGCGCAAGCGCCACACCCTTGCCGCCCGGACCCGCTTCGGAAAAGCTGAGATAGACGAGGCGGTTCTGCGCGAAACGGGGGTGGAGGACGACATCCATCAGCCCGCCCTGCCCCACGCTGTCCACCGCGGGGGTTCCCGCCACCACGGCCCGGCTCTTGCCGTCGGCCGTCACCAGGAGCAGTTGGCCCGCCTTTTCAGTCACCAGCATCCGGCGGTCGGGCAGGAACGTCATCGCCCAGGGCGCGTCGAAATCGGCCACGACCTGCGTCTCGAACGGCTTGGACGCGCTCTGCTGCTGCGGCGACGGTGCGGACGTCGGAGCAGGCGCGGCAGGCTGTTGCGCCTGGCCCGAACAGGCGATCAGGGCGGCGGACGCGAGAGCGATCGTGGGGGCGAGACGGCGCATGGAAGACCTCCGGGCGTGTTGCGTGTCCCGCCAATGCCGTATCGGACAAGCCTGTGACAAGCGCGGCGAGACGGTGCTTGTTCGCCCGGGCCAGTGGGTCTATATAGGCCACGTTCCCTCGACATCGGTAACGGAGTTGAGGCTGGTGCCACGCGGCGCCGGCGCGGAGCCCGCATGTTTTTGCCCGAGAGGATTTGAGTGGCCGATTTGGCGGCGCTGACGCGATTGATCGAACCCGAGGCGCAGGCGCTCGGTTTCGATCTCGTGCGCGTGGCGGTGATCGGCGGCGCGTCCGATCCGACGCTGCAGGTCATGGCCGAGCGGCCGGACACGCGCCAGTTGACGATCGACGACTGCGCGGACCTGTCGCGGCGCTTGTCCGACATGCTCGATGCGCTCGAAGGCACGCCGAACGATCCGATCGCGGGCGCTTATCGGCTGGAGGTCAGTTCGCCGGGGATCGACCGGCCGCTCACTCGGCTCAAGGATTTCAGCGACTGGGCGGGGCACGAGGCGCGGGTTACGCTCGCAGAGCCGATCGACGGTCGCAAGCAGTTCACCGGTGACCTGAAGGGCGTCGAGGGCGATGACGTCGTCATGACCTTGAAGTTCGGGCAGGAGGCACGGCTGCCGTTTGCGGGCATCAAGACCGCCAAGCTCACCTTTACCGACCGGCTGGTCGCCGCGACCGCGCCGCTTTCCGCCGAAGGCGCAGACAGTATCAAAGTGGAAGGGTAATCACGCAAATGGCCACCGCCGTTTCCGCCAACAAGGCCGAACTGCTCGCGATCGCCGATTCGGTCGCGAAGGAGAAGCTGATCGACAAGGGCATCGTCATCGAGGCGATGGAGGATGCGATCCAGCGCGCGGCCAAGAACCGTTACGGCGCCGAGATGGACATCCGCGTCAAAATCGACCGGAAGACGGGCCGCGCC
>ERZ1066121.1964-NODE-1964-length-13738-cov-36.210407_pt1 | contig 13738 bp, 11 predicted proteins | sample MGYA00382768_ERZ1066121 | MGnify/ENA primary metagenome ERZ1066121 (study PRJEB33369, sample SAMEA5778351) | biofilm metagenome | biome: Industrial cooling water; feature: Water cooling tower basin; material: Biofilm | place: United Arab Emirates | collected... | reverse complement strand
TCGCTATCCCTCCCCACCGTGTAGACGGATGGGGAATCCCGCTCAAAAGAGTTGACATCCTCCCCACCGCATAGGCGGGTGGGGATTCCTAAGAATCACTTCTTAGGTTTTCTGGTTACTCCCTTACGGGCTTTCGGCACTTGCCTAGACGTTTGGGTCCCCGGTAGTTCGCCTGCACAGACAGTTTCCATTCCCCGATTGTCCACGGGTACTTGATTGAGTCCACGCAATAAAACCATTTCCGCCGCCGCATGATCTCGATGAGTCTGATAGCCACATTCAGGACAATGATGATCTCTGACATCCAGAGACTTACGCACCGTGGCGCCACAATGCGGACAAGTTTGAGATGTGCCATTGGGATTGACGCGCATGAAGAACGCGCCTCGTTTCCAGCACACCCATTCCAGCAAGTCGAGAAACGCTCCGAACGAAGCATCAACACAATCAAAGCGAAGCATTCCCCGATTCAGTCCAACCGTGTTGAGGTCTTCAGCAAAAACGGTTTCTGCTTGGTCGCAGAGCTTATGAGCGGTCTTGAGATGGAAGTCTTTGCGGGTGTTGGCAATGTGATGATGCAATCGAGCGACCTTGACTTGAGCTTTTTCCCAATTTGCAGAACGCTTCTGTTTACGACTTGCTCGACCTTACAGCAATTTCAGCTTGCGATGTTGAGACTTGAGAAACTTGGGGCGTTCAAAAAAGCTGCCATCCGATACCGTTGCAAATCGTTCCAGTCCGAGATCGATTCCAATGGCTCTGCCATGAAAGGGGACATCGGGAACCGACACATCAGACTGAATCAAAATCACCACATACCATTGCGTTCCACGCGCCTTCGACAGTACCCGAACTTGTTTGACTGCGAACCCATCGGGAATGGGACGAGACAAACTCATGGGGACTTTCCCAATCTTGGGCAGATTGATGATGTCTCCATTGACGGGATTGGTTTTGAACTGTGGAAACACAAAAGACTTGAATTGTCCAACTTTCTTGAATCGAGGGAATCCATGCCCCCGTTTTTGAAAGGCTTCCCAAGTATCGTGCAAGCGTCGAATCGTCGTTTGCAGCACTTGAGAGTGGACGTTCTTGATATCTGTCCACGACTCTTTGAGTTTGGGCAAATCGTTTTGTTGGCGATGATAGGACGGAAACGGAACATCAGCGGAAATAATATATTCCCGCTCGATGGAACACCGATCCGCCAAACACTTACGCGAAAGAGTCCAGTCCTTCAATTCACGCAGCGCACGATTGTAAACCTTGCGCGACGTTTCGAGCCATTCGAGCATTGTTGCCGATTGGTGAAGGTCTGGATAAATGCGGTAGGTGTAGTTCATTGTCAACATATGACTATTCTACCACGACTGATTGCAGATGGTAGACGTTTACCCAAAAAGAGATTGGGGCTTGCGCCCCGTCGCTATCCATCCCCACCGTGTAGACGGATGGGGAATTCCGCGAGAAAAGTTAAAATTGAACTTCTTCTACTTTGAAAATCAACCCGTTCTCGTCGCGATAAAGTTCATATTCTTTCTCGCAAACCTTGCCCTCCTTTTGCTCAGTTAACGGCGAAGCATATGATTCTGCTCTGATTTGAACCGAGCGATCGCGTCGGCAGATCGGATCTGCCAACATATCGTTCAGCAACTCAAGCGGCGATTTTTGAGGAGCGCGGACAATTCGACGACCAACGCGATCGCCTACTGGCTTCATCTCCCTCGCCTCCGCCAAACCGTTGACGCGCTTGAGCAGGTCTTCCGGTGGTGGCGCAGATTCGATTTGCGCGGGTTTATAGGCTCTATAAGCGTCTCCATTCTCTATTTGACCATATTCATCCTTTGGCGCGCCTTCCGTCGCTTGCTGGGGCGTATAGGCGTCACTGGCGAGGTAGTCTTGCTCAGCATGGGACTGCTGTTTGGCGATCGCGTCCCAATCCGGTTCCGCTGGCAACGCGACAGGGGAGTCTGTCGCGTCGAGTGGGTGATGGTTTGGATCGAACTGCCTAGAGGCTAGGTTCATCAGATCTTGAGCCTCTTTGTGGTTCGCGTCTGGGGAAGGGTTGGTCAACGCGCGTTGGTGCTGAGTCACAAACTGCTTATGCTCTTGAAGTTGAGGGCTTTGAATGCCTGCATTCTCCTGCACTGCAATATTGGCGGCGCGATAGCCCATTTCGCGCGTGTAGCCTCTCCAGTAGTGGGGAATCTTAGCGGGATTGTTCTCAAAGCTGAGCAACACGTTGGTTTCTGCATCAAAAATATCGCCTCCGTGCCTCGCCACAAACTTTTTAGCTATCCAGTTAACGAAGTTGTCGTCAATCTCCCCGCTCACCATCCACGGGCCGGGCGGGATAACACTTGCGGCTGCACGTTCTTTCGCGATCGCCAATCCACTGCGCTGATTCCCAAACGGCTCTATCGCAGTCGTAGCCGGAATGACTTCGACCTGGCGCGGCGGAACTTTTGCCTCCGGAAGGATCTTTGGTTCTTGCGCGAGATCTTGTTTTTCTTGATCAACGAAGCGAGACGATTCTGGCTGCCCAACCTCTGCCGTAGCGAGTGGCTTTTCTTCTTCCAAAAGCGCAGCGCTCCCCTCCTCTTTTTTTTCTTCCGCCCCTTGGGGGGTAAGGGGGGAAAGATCCTTAGAAGGGATGCCTTTAGAGGTAATACCTTCATTGTTAATACCTTCCCCTAGCTGATCGGCTACCACTACTGGTTGCTGATCGGCTACCACACTGGTTGCTGATCGGCTACCACTACTGGTTGCTGATCGGCTACCACTACTGGTTGCTGATCGGCTACCACCATCCCTTTTGCTGGCTAGTTGGTCGGATGGTATCCAGTTTTCTATGGGGGTTAGTTCGTAGATGTCAGTTTTTCCGGGGCGATCGCTAACTTTCCGCACTAAGCCAGCTTGCAATAAGAGATGAAGCGCTTTGCGCGCTACTCTCTCGCCTATTAAGCAATGCTTCGCCATGTGAGGGATTGAAGAGAAGCATCCATCCTTCCCCGCTCGACGAGCCATGTGGGTATAGATACGGAACTCGTAAGGGTTAAGCCCGTAATCGTCGAGGAACGCTGGAATAAACGCTCCAAAATCTGATTTGTTGGAAATCTTAGTGCTATGATGTGTCATAAGATTGCGATCGCGATTTTTGAGATCGCGAATATTTGGATGAGTCGGTAACGGTAGTCCTGGCAGATCAAGCGCTCCCTTTGTGATGGAAGGGGGCGCACCTTTTTTAAGGGTGCTGTGCCTTATTCTATCAGGGTATTAATGGAAATCAGTACTAGACTTGTTGCATTACGCCCCAGCCCGCACGTCACTTTTTGAACAACTGCCTAATAAAGGCTAAATCCTCCGCAGTTAGTTGTTCCGACCCAAACTCCAACTTGCACTGGTGAATTGCCCAGTTGGCATCTTTGTCAGATCGTTCGCCGACGCTCAATAGATACCAAACGTAGGAGACAAAATTTCCCCCTATTTCCGAAATAGCGTTCCTTCTCCACGCGAACGGAGGCCAAATATTCCACTTTTCGCGATAGAGGCTAGCTGCCCAGACGGGGCTGTTCCCTTTCTTGTAAGCCTCTTGCAGCTTCTCCCGGTAAAAGTTGAATCTGGGAATATCCTGCTTTGGCAGCATCGCCACCATTGCTGCGACAGGAGAGGTTGCGACATCTTCAGGAATCCAGCAATGCCCGCAGTCGCAAACGCGAGTCGAGATGGGGACGATCGCGTGGCAGTCGGGGCATTCTTTAATTGGAGCCTCTCCCTTCTCTGACTCCATTGATTCCCGCAGTACAAAGCGCTTTTGATCCTCAATAAATCCAAAACGACCAACCAAGCCCGATTGATCCAGAACCAAGCAATCAAACTTGTCGGCAGCCAACCGCAATCCCCTTCCAACTTGCTGCCAGAACTTCGCCTTAGACTTTGTTGGGCGGCAGAGCATAACGCAAGAGACTTCCGGGCAATCAAATCCTTCCGCTAACGCCTCGCAGCTAGCTACCACTAAAATTTTCCCTGTCGCTAGATGGCGATAAATTTCTGCGCGTTCTTTCGTCGGCATCGATCCATGAACCGCCGCTGCGGGAATGCCGCGATCGCGAAACTCAAGCGCGATCGCGTGCGCGTGATTGACGCTGACGGCAAACGCGATCGTTCTGCGTCCCTCTGCGAGCCGCAGCCATTCATTTACTGCCGCTGTCACATTTTCGGCGGTATTACACCTTACCTCTAGGTCGGAAACTTTAAAGTCTCCCTTAACAGTCGCGACTCCTTTAAGATCGGGTCTTTTTAGCCCGTAGTAAACCGGCTTTACGAGATGCCCCAAGTCGATCAACTTTCCAGGGACTGGCGCAGAAATCAAACACTCGAACAGATCCCCCATTGATTCGCCTTTAGCCAATCGCCAAGGCGTTGCTGTTAGACCAATAAAGATGATTGAGCTTTCTGCGCCCTGTTCGTCGCGTAGTGCGGGCATCACATGTCGCGCCCACGATGTCCAAGTGGTGAGATGCGCCTCATCAAAAATGATTATGTCCGGTGCGAACCAGTCACCCCGCCTAGACAAAGTCTGCACAGAGGCAACCTGAATAATAGCATCGCGATTCTCTCTATATCCGCCAGCGATGACGCCGCATTCTAAGCCGAATCGCGAAAACTTATCCAGCGTTTGATCGATCAATACGTCGCGATGGACGACGAACAATAGTTTCCTCTTTTTGGCGATCGCTGCGTCAAAAACGATTTGACCGGCGAAAACAGTTTTTCCCGCGCCTGTTGGTGCAACTACCAGAATTCGCTTGAATCCCGATCGAATTGATTTATATAATTCTTGCCGAAGCTCCTCTTGATAGTCTCTAAGCGTCGGGCGTTCCAATAGAGATAGAGAGGTGCTACAATCTTTGGTGAGCATAAGATTCTTTGTGCAGTGCGATTTGTGCGTTGAAATTAAGCGCTCTCTTCTTGCCGGAAGGGAGCGCACCTTTTTTAAGGGCGCTGCGCCTTATTCTATCAGTGTATCAACGAAATTGACACTCTCAGGGCTAAAGCCGCTGAGATTCTGCTGACAGAGATTGGCCTGGTGTTTGCCAAAGTCTAACTCTCGCTGCGGTCGTCAAGCACCGCCTAGACGCTCAAAACAACTACCAATTCAGGTGTCGAAATTGCGCTTACTTTTACTAATTCCAGCGCTTTCAGAGTCTATCACTAAGCCAATTCGCGGTACGCTCCGCAACCTGCCATTAATTGCTCCTTGCTCGTCATACTGGCGTTAAATTTAAGCTTAACCGTTGTTTCAGGGGAGCCGGGATTTCTCCGGACTAGGATGCTTCAACACGTAGACAGTTATTCAACCACGCATTGATTAGCTGCTGTTGCTCCGTGGAAAGTAACATTTTAAATTCAAGAACTTTGATGGTCACAAAATTTGTCAAACTCTGGATTTGTGATATACTAAAAACATGTCAAACGGGGCTGCTTTCTTGCCCCTTAAAATTCCCAGGGTGACTGTTTCAAGAACGCAGTCAGTCCAGAATTAAACAATCCCGCGCTGAGCGTCGGGAGTCCCTAACAAAAAGCGCGATTCTAAGTTTTCCTAGAGTCGCGCTTTTTGTTGCCTTAATTTACCTACTTGGCAGCGATCGCGAAGCCTCTCCCACCAACCGCAACACTTCCTGTAAGCCCTGCTCTTTCTTTGCTTGCTGGAGGAACCCCCAAACGCGATCGCACCGGCTCTGCAATTCCGAGTTGCGTTCTTTTAGCAGAGATAAATCCTCGATCATCGCTGCTTGGGCTGCCCTAGTTGTTTGCATTTTTTTGTTAGTTGCGTCATAATAATGTGACAGGTTAATCAACGCTAATTGTATATCAATATAATCTCTTTGGCTATGGAAGGCTCGCCTAGAGTCAGGGTTCCCTCTGAGTATGTGGGATATTTTTGCGCGGTTATGAAAGACCGCGCGGGGCTAAAAATCTTCACCACCCCAAGCGCGAAAAAAACTACCTTGGTTCGCATCCCGCGCCATTTACTGCTTGAGGCTTATTTGGCGATCGCAGAGATCAACGTAGAAATCGCTATTGAACAATTGCACCAAATATCGAAGGAGAAGTACAATGCGTCAGCAAATCCAGCAAATCCAGCAATCCAAGATCGCGATCGCCGAGTTGGTCGCCAAGCTCCAAGAAGAGCAAGCCAAGCTAGAGCGGATGGAAGCGCAGGTAGAAAGATATGAGGAGGCGATCGCGATTTTGCAGGAGGCGATCGCGGAAGATCCTTTGCTTTGGGAGGATGTACGCGATCGTCTTAGTCCACCAGCGGACGAGGTAGAGCAGGCGATCGCGATAATTAATGGGGCAATCCCTGGCCTGCTGGATAGCCCCACCACATCGGAGCAGATTTTTGATGCAGAGTGCTTGCCACCCCCAACCGCGCTACCCCCAACCATTATTTGGAACGGCAATGGCGTTGCTCGCCTGGGCTGTGCCAAGCAAAAGCTTGCCAAGGAATGGGCAGAATTACTCAATTTATGGGGATGTGCGACCTCCGTCGTTAAAGTAGAGTCCTTTTCGGATAAAGAAATCAAGTGGGAGGTCGCGATCGGCAAAATAACGCGATCGCAGCTTGAAACTTTAGCCAAAGCTCACACTACTCCTCACGCCGAAGTTCCTACTCGCGATCAAGCTGTTGCGATCGTTGACCGAGAAAGTTCGGATGGCGAGGCTGATGCCAAACTCGATCGCCTTCAGTCGCCTTCTCCCGATCAAGTTTCCGATCATCCTATTAATTCAGCAACAGTAGAAGAGGTTCTAGGCGGAGCTTCCCCGCTTAGTCTTAAAGACGAACAGCTCGACGAATTAGAGCGAGCTTTAATCGCTGCTCCGTCAATCGACGATATTGCCGACGACAAACCGAGTGCATACGCCGAAGAAATGGCGCAAAAAATTAAACCAGGAAGCAAGCTAAGATCGCTATCTTTCCCCGCCGATCCCAAGCATAAATTCTCAAGAAAGCGCACCGGAGTTGTGCGCTTTCTTGAGCGAGAGGGAGCGTATATCTACGCCTTTGTCAGCGAACTAACCGAAACCGGGAAAGATTCGCGTCACACCGCCTTCTACAATCTTGAGGCAGTTGAAATTGTCGAGGAAGCGCCTGCGATCGATATAGCTTTTGATCGCTTTGAGCCGTTCGATCCAACCGAAGACGCTTTAGGGGTGGTTGAAGCAGAGATTCTTCAATTCCTTAAAGAGAAGTCTGCACAGGCGGATCTTTATCAAGACAATCAACCCGATGCGTCGTTCTCAGAAATACTTGCCGCGACAAAGCTCGAAGGAGCGGATCGGGAGCTTGCGCTGGACGCCTTAGAGAAAATGGAGGCAAAAGGACTGGTGTCCTTTGACGACGATCGCTGGCAGATTGCAAGTGAAAAACCAGCACAAAAACATAGCTTCAAAGTAGGCGATCGCGTCACGATCTGCGGTGACTCTAAAGGAGAGGATTTGGTTGGAAAAACTGGAACGCTGACAGCGGTAAGCGTGACTGGCTGCGTTTTGTGCCTCGACGGTGAGGACGAGAAGACTCGGCTTTTCTTCTGCAAAGAAGATTTGACCCCTTGTTCTACTTTTTCGCAAGCAGCTTAGTTTTGGTGTCTGGGAATTGATGCGGCAAGTTCCCAGACAAACTTTTATCAACGCGATCGCGACGGAGCGGAAACGAACTAAGATATGTTGGGAACTGAAAGAACAGCAGGTGTCCTTTTTGCCGGTGGTGGCGGTGTTGAGTGCGGCATGTTTGATGCTGGCATCGACCCCATCTGGGCGGTAGAATGGAATCCGCACAACACGCAATTGAGCGAGGCTCTGATCCAATCTCATAAGCGAAATTTTCCGAATTGCAAGGTTGTTGCTAAACCGGTTCAGCAGGTTGATTGGCGCAGGTTGCCAAAGGTAAATATTCTGTGGGCTAGTCCCATGTGCAGCAATTTCAGCATGGCGAAGAATGCTGAAGAAACGCTAGAAGACATTGAAATGGCAATGGCGGTTTGCGACGCGATCGCCATCCTAACCCCGACATATTTCTATCTAGAAAATGTCGCGCAATACAAAAAGTCCGTCAGCTTTGATGCTATTGTTTCCACATTAAAACGCTTGGGGTATAGCGTCGAGTGGAGCATTGAAAATTTTGCCCACTACGGGTTGCCCCAAGCCAGAAAGCGCTTAATTCTAAGATCCGCGCTTGGGGTAGCAGTGTCATCATTACCCAAAAAGGTAGAAAAGCATGTGGGATGGTACGAGGCGATCGCCGATCTAATCCCCAATCTGCCCGATTCCGAACTGTTACCAAACCAGCAACAATCGGCTGATAAATATTTAGAGAAAAACCCGCCCGCTCCATTATTAATAGATCGCGTAGGCGGACGAGGCGACTACAAAGCCAAACCGGGACATTTACCAGCGAACACAATACTGCGATCGCAGTTCACGGATGGCAACAACCGAAATCGCAACCGATGCGGCGATATTAGGTTGCTAAATGGCGAGATTAAATCTTTGACCATCGAGTGCGTGCGAAGGTTGCAAGGATTCCCCGATTGGTATCAAATGCCTGAATCGGTAGCGATCGCGGGATCGATCCTTGGATACTCGGCTCCCCCAATGTTCGTCAAGCAATTATTTGAAGCGATTGAGGGCGGTACGGCATCAATTTGTGGGCTAGCCATCTCGTTCGGGTGGACTGCCCAATATTTACCCAATAAATCTGTTACTCGTAGAGTTTGGAAAGATTCTCACGCAGCTAAATTTGTCCGCGCTTACGAGCGAGGCGATCGCGTTGTTGCCCTCAACAAGGATAAGCGCAATGGTGGCGAACAAATTGGATGGTGTAAGCTCACTTGCGCGCCATACAAAGAACAACTGTCCGAGATGCCAGAGTCTGATGTAGCGGCAGAAGGGGGGATGGTTGCGACAGTCGAAGAATTTGTTAACAAGTACTTTGAAGGCGATCGCGATCGCGAAGTTTGGGTAGTCAGATTTGAGTTTGTACCGCTTGAAGAAAAGCAGCCAGAGACCGCGCAGCAGCCCAAGTCTTGCGTCGAGCGACATCCGCTAGATCGATACGATTCTCCTCATTGGTTTGTAACTGCCATCGCCCCCTACGTCGATCTAGGTGGAACTATCGGCGAGTGTTGCGTCGGTGGTGGCGTCCTTGCGCGCTGCCTCAACGAAATGGGTCACAAAATCTGGACAAATGATATCAACCCCGATGTTGATGCGGACTATCACCTCGACGCGACTTGCGATCGCGCCTGGGACGATCTTCCCGAAGCCGACTGGATCTTCACCAATCCACCCTACGGCGACGCGGCATTCAAAATTGTTCGCAACGCTTACCAACACGCTAAACGCGGCGTTGTTTTCCTGTTGCGAACCACCTGGGATGAACCGTGCGAGGAACGCGCCGAATGGCTGTTCCAGCACCCAACAACACGCAAACTAACCCTACCAAGGTACAAATTCCGCGAGAACAAGCACGGCAAGCTGTCTGTTGAAGCAAGCACGATCGCGGCGTTTGTCTGGGATAAGCAGATCCCAGTACTGCCAAGCCTATCGATTCCGCGCGATCGCATCCCCTTGTTCCATGATTCCGCAAACAACGCACCGTCGTGGGATGAGATTGTCGCGTTAATAAAGGATCTGGAGAGACCGCCTTTCAGCGACGACGCGAACGAGGCGTGTATCAAAAATAGTAGGAATACTATTTTTGATACACGCCTAAACGTTAGAAAGCCGAACGTCATCCCTCCCTCCGGATCTTTAACAAGATCTGCGGAATTCCCCATCCGACGGGAGCGGTGGGGATGAATAGCAGGGGAAAAAATAGGGGTAAGGGTACCCCTATTTTTTCCAATCTCCTATCTAAAAAACGTGATATAGTAATTTTATTGTAAAGCGCCAGTTGAAGCGATCAAGGATAGTGAATAACGCATGGCGACAAGAAGGCAAAAATTTCGACTGTACCCCAACAAGCAGCAAGAAAATAAGCTGTTTGAGGCACGGAGAAATCATGCCTATTTGTACAATGCCTGCATAGCTCATCGTCGCTATGAGTGGAGAGCATCTCAAAAAATGTTACTTATTTTGAGCAACAAAATTGTTTACCTGCATTCAAAAAAGAATGGGTTGAGTTTGCCTATTTGCACTCGCAAGCACTGCAAGCGACGGTTAAGCGCGTGGATTTAGCTTATGGTGCATTCTTTCAAGGATTAAGGAAAAGACCCAAGTTCAAGTCAATTCGCGACTACTCCGGCTGGAGTTATCCAGCGACATCTGGTTGGAAGGTTAATAGTAACGGCAAGCACGGAAGCGTCACTTTAAATGATTTGGGCATCACGATTAGGATGCGCGGTCAATCGAAGCAATGGGGTGTTCCTACTACCTTAACCGTTGTTTACAAGCCAGGAGTAGACCAATGGTTTGCATCTTTTACCGTTGAAGTTCCAACACCGGAAACTAAATTTGGTTCGGATTCGGATTTGAATTATGAATCAATTGTATGTTTTGATTTAGGAACAGAAACAGCGCTAACTCTTTATGATGGGAAAGATTTCACTGAGCTAGAGAATCCGCGCTTTACTCAGCGCTGCGAGCAATTGATCAAAAGAAAGTCTTCAGATTTGAGGCGCAAGCGCGCGCCTAGTCGGAAAAAGAAAGTTAAAGCTTCAAGACGTTGGAGGAAAGCCAGAAAACAGGTATCTAGACTTCAAAGAAAGGTAGCTAATCAACGCCAGGATTGGCAGCACAAGGTGACATCAGAGATTGCTAGTCGTTATGACATCGGTGTCACCGAACAGTTGAATACTAAGAATATGACGCGCAAAGCTAAAAAAGGCAGCAAACGTAAAAAACAGAAAGCCGGACTCAATAAGTCAATTCTTTCTGTTGGTTTCGGTGCGCTTAATCAGATGATGGCGTACAAAATTGAACAGAAGGGTGGTTTGATGTTGATGCTGCCGACAAAACAAATAAAACCATCACAGCGCTGTCCTAATTGTGGAGTAGTCCATAAAGATTGGGCTTATTTATCAAATCGCTATCATGTTTGCGGTGATTGTGGATTTGAAATACCTCGCGATCGAGGTTCTGTGATGGTTTTATATAATGTTGTGACTAATTCACAACCGGGGCTAGGAACTCGCCTCGTAGACTGTGGATGTCTAGGCTCTACTAATTCGACCAGTAAGCGTAAGCATACTGGATCGATGCGGCAACTTGGACAAAGGAAGCGTCGAAAGTCCTGTCTCAATTTGGATGGGGAATTAGAAACCCCGTCCTCCTGTGAGGCGGGGTAGTTCATAAACAGATAAAAAACGCAAACAATATCCCCAATAGAGAAGTCACAAAGATCAGAGCGATCGCCTGATTGCCCCGCATTAACAGCGATCGCCATCCCGCGATCGCCCAATCCAACGAGCTTGTTCCCCAAATAAGCAAGGCGATGAGCATTATTCCTAGCACAACCCAATCAATAGCTTGAGGAACAAGCGTAAAAACGACTGCTGACAAAGAGGCTGTCAGCAGCCAGCGGCTAACTCCGGAAGCCACAAAAGCTAAATCAACCATATCTCCACTTTTCTTTACTACAGGTGCGCGCGGTGTTGACACTCCCCCGCGCTTTAGACGGGGGAGTGTCAACGTCAATAGCAGGAATGCTGATCTTTCCTATTCGATCTTGCGCTAGTTCCTCGCAGTCGAACCACCAGTCGGGATAGCCAAGCTCCGCTCCTATCTTGCTTGTGACTTCGCGCAATCCCACTTTAAATTGTTTCATGAAAGTTTTTCTCCTGTTTTCAGTTTGTCGATCCAATCCTCAACCAACTGGGTCATCGTCTTCTCTCTCTCTTTCGCTACTTTCCTTAATCTTTCAAGCCTAGATTTTGAAATTCTAAGGCTTAGCCTCTGCTTGTCCATCTGCCCAATGGATACCCTTATTGCTATATTGTTCATATCACATTTAGGCGATCGCGCGCCAGAAACATATGGAAACTCTTGTCGGCAAGCGCAGTACCTTGCCTTGGGAAAACGATCGGGAAATCAATGTTTTGTTGGGAGCTTCGGCAGATTTCCCGATAGAGCTAGTGCCCTTGCTCTCCTTTGATTACGAGAGAGAGCTGTTCGGAATTTTTAAAATTCGCTTTTGCTGGCTAGAGCCAGAAGCGTCGTTGTTATGGAGCAAGCTTGATAGTAGTGGAGGGAGCGTTCGCACCGGCTCTCATGCCGATGCGGTCGTCCAAAATTTGGCAAACCTCTCGGCTAGGTTTCGGGAGATGGGCTTATCCCCCAAGCTCGACATTGTTGAGAGGTTGGTACGTCCCGTCCAGTCTGACCATCGCTTGATGGTCAGCGAGAGGTTTTTGAAATTACCTCTAGAGTTTTGTGTTGAGCTAGATGGCGAAATCCCGTCTGCCTTAATAGTCAAAGGCGATCGCGGACTGGCAAAGACTTTGAAGATCAACTGGGAATAAAATGGCGAACAAAATACAAGGTTTGGAATTGAAATCTGCTACCTGGTATCAGCGCGAATATCCAGACGCGATCGCTACCAAACTAGGCGGCGTAAAGACAGGTTCCTTCGTCGGCGAGAACGATTTGTCCGCCTTAGAGCAACTAGCCGAGGGAATGCGCGCCCAGGTAGATGCGGAAAAGGAATATAACAAGGGATTAAGTAAACTTATAGATGCGCGACTGAACGCGGAAGAGCATGTGCTGGAGCGAGACGCGATGCTCGCCAAGTACGAACAATTATCAACTGAGGCCAAGGTAAAGTACGGTGGCAAGGTTTATGCCACCGCCGCTGCAACTGAGGCTGCACATGCAAAAGGCGTGGGCTTGTTGTCCGAGTACATTGCTACCCTCACCTCGAAAGTGCAGCAGGCGGAGGATCGGCAAGCATCAAAAGTTGCGACCATTGAGCGCCGCGCAACTTTCCAACGCACGCAATTTAAAAGCAAGGAAGAAGCCGCGATCGCTCGCGAGCAAGAGAAGCAACTCCAAGGTTCGCAATCTAAGGCGACTGGCGAGGCGAAACCAAGGGCGTTGTCCTCAAGCATCGTGGGGCTATCAATATGAACGAAGATCTTGCCGCAACCCTCGAAAGGCTGGCTCAATGGGCAACGTCTACCGGCGATGGCATTGAGGAATTGTTCGCCACGATCGCGGACGCCACCGATCGCAGGCTCAACACCGCGATCGCCAACTTCACCGCATCAAAGCGATCGCTCCATAAAGAACTATCTGATGCCCTCAATTCATCGGTTGAAGATCTGGAAGAAGCGGGTAAACTCGCCAAACTCTCAGAAATCCTTGCCGCCCACTACGGCGATGACAATATAGAGGCGCAGTTAGCCGAAGTTGACGCCGACTTTGCGACTTCCGCCAACCTGATGCAAGACGCGATCGCGCCCTTGTGGGAACTCGGCGACTTACTCGACAAGTACGGCGCGTTTCCGCTCACCCCCAGGATTGTTGCAAGGGAGAAAGCGGCGACAGTAAGGAAAAGCAAGAAAAAGTAACGCAAGGGGTTGACCAGTAAGTCAACCCCTTGCTAATATATAAACATCAGCCAACGGGTCGCCATCAAGCTGATTGGAGTTTGATTTCCCCTTCAGGGGAAATCGTTTCAGTTCAACTCTTTTGAGCGGGATTCCCCATCCGTCTACACGGTGGGGAGGGATAGCGA
>ERZ1066121.1961-NODE-1961-length-13750-cov-6.890690_pt1 | contig 13750 bp, 14 predicted proteins | sample MGYA00382768_ERZ1066121 | MGnify/ENA primary metagenome ERZ1066121 (study PRJEB33369, sample SAMEA5778351) | biofilm metagenome | biome: Industrial cooling water; feature: Water cooling tower basin; material: Biofilm | place: United Arab Emirates | collected... | reverse complement strand
TGATGGTCGTTCCGTCGATGCCGAGTGGTGGACGTAATCGGTACGCATTGCCCCAAGGTGTCTGCTCCACATGCTCCATGAAGTCGTCAGGCCCCGCTTCGTACACCCGAGCCGTTGGCGCGTCCGTGCGATGGGAGGAGAGCAGCGCACCCGTGCGTGCCAGAGAGAGACGAGCACTTCGCACGCCGTCCCCTCGAACACCAGCGATGAGCCCACGCAGTACGGCAGCGGCCATCAGGTAGCCAGTCGCATGATCAAGCGCCTGCACGGGGAGCGGCACCGGTTCGGTCCGCCCGGCCCACTCCATGCCAGCGTGGGCAATGCCGCAGCTCATCTGCACGAGACTATCAAAACCCCGGCGTGCGGCCCACGGTCCGGTCCACCCATACGCATCGAGCGTGACCTCGATGAGGCTGCGATTGAGCGCACGACGCGCGGAGCAGTCGAGTCCGAGCCTATCGAGCGCACCAGGACGATAGCCATGGACAAGGACATCGGTCTGTGCAAGAAGCGCCGCAAGTGTCTCGAACCCTTCGCGCTCGTTCAGTTTCAGATGCGCGCACCGCTTGCCGAGTGTCACTTCGGGGATGACGTTCGGTTCGCTCCACGCTGGTGGGTCGATGCGCAAAACGGTGGCGCCGAAGCCCGCGAGCATACGTGTGGCGACGGGGCCCGCAATCACGCGCGTGAGGTCGAGCACGCGCAAACCGCCCAACGGCCGTTGACGTGTTGGGCTCCACATCCGCTGGGGCCCTGTTCCTTCCTCGCGCCAATGGATGAGCGGCTCGCTCTTCACCGCCTGACCTTGCGCATGCACGGCCCACTCGCTCGGCGAACGCATGATCGCCGCCACCCCTCCGCCGTGCATGATCGCGCTCTCCAGCGTGTCTCCGTCCCACTGGCGGACGGCGCGGGTTACAGCGTCACGCGCTGGTGCGCAACCAAGCACGTCGAGTACCACGCGGCGGTGATGCGACAAGTTGGTGTGCAGCTTGATCCAGCCGTCGCGCGTGCGGTAATCGCCGGCGAGGGAATCCCAGACCGGTGGCAGTTCCCACCCGATCGGATAGATGGAGCGGGCTGCCCAGAGGGAGGCGAACCGCCGGTCCACGGTGACGGTTGGCTGGCTCACCGTCAGCCCGAGTGCCTGGATCAGTGTGCTCGCGGCCGAACCCACCGCGGCGACCGACGCGGTGAGCAGCGACGTGACCGCGAAGCATGATGGCAGGTCACCGTCTCCCGTGACGCCGACATCGAGGCTCAGGTCCAGCGCCTCACTGATCTCGGTATGCATGTTGAACACGTCTAAGCACTCTTCGATCAGCACCGACAGCGCCATCTCCCGATCTGCCCCACACTTCTTTGTTGTACCCCGCATACCCGGCGGCACCCCGAGAGCGCCACCATACGCTGGTGACGTTCGGCCTGCTTCGCGTAGCCTGCGAAAGGATTCCGCGGTCGTGCCGGGCCTCCACCCGGCACGTCGGCGGCCCTGCTCCTCTACTCCAAGCCTGGAGGTGTTGTGCGAAACCGTTTGCTCCTGACGACGCTCGTTGCCGTCCTTTGCTGGTCGGCGACCGAGCTACCGGCCGTTCAACTCCGTTCTTCGAGGACTCCGATGCAGGTCGATCGATTTGGCGTGTATGTCGTGGTGGACCAGCTCGATCGGTCCGCGGCCTTCTACGGGCGGGTGTTCTCCGAACAGCCGGAAGTCACGATGCCCGCGCTCGTCGGGTTCAACCTTGGCGGCGCGTTTTTCGGGCTCGTGGCCAAGGATGTCTATGCGCCGCATGTCAAGCGCGGTGACAATACCATCCCCTACATCAAGCTGCAGAATGTCGAAGCCTTCTTTGAACACGTGAAGCAGGTTGCTCCCGAAAGCCTTGTGTCGGCACAGGTCTCCGTTGAGGGCGTCTTCAGGTTCTTCAGGCTGAAGGATCCCGACGGCAACGTGCTCGAGTTCTTTTCCATCACGACATCGACGCCGTATGGTGGCGATTGACCCTTCGGGCGTTGAACACACCGTCGGCTGCCGTTCCACTCGACACACACTGAACCATGGAACTTCGACATCTTCGCTATCTCGTCGCGGTTGCGGATGTCGGCACGATCAGTGGGGCAGCGCGCCGCCTCTTCGTCGCGCAGCAGGCGGTGTCTCGCCAGCTGCGCGACCTGGAGCGCGAGGTGGGCGTACCGCTGCTCGAACGTGCGCGCGACGGCGTTCGGCTGACGCCCGCGGGTGAGGCGTTGGTGCGCCTCGGACGCGGGGCGACCGCGTCACTCGATGACCTGGTCGCGAACTTGCGCGCCTCAGCGCTCGCTCACCCCATCACGCTCGCCTTGGGCACGGTCGAGCATGGCATTCGGCTTGGTGTGGTTACGGATACCCTGCGGGCGATGCAGTGCGCGGCCACCGATCACGAGTACCCGGCGGACGAGCGCATCGAGGTCACGGCCCATCAACTGGCGTCTCCGGCGCAGTGGAGTGAGCTGCGGGCCCGTCGCATCGACCTCGGGATCGTATCGAGCGCGCCGCCCGCGGAACAGAAGGATCTGGGCCGCCTCCGGCTGCTGCGCGACCCACTGTGTGCCGCGTACGTGCCCGCCGGCGCATTCCGCGATCTCACGGCGACGCCAAACGAATCGATCACGCTGGCGCAACTCTCCGCCTTGCCCCTCATTCACTTTCCTCGGCGCCTCAACCCCCGCTTTCACAAACGGCTCGACACGGCGTTCGCGGCCGCCGGCGTATCGTATCTCCCGCGACGCGAGGCGACGGGCAGCAGAGCGGCGTGGTCGATGGTCGCCGCGGGATTGGGCTGGGCGCTCGTCCCGCGGAGCTATGCCGAAGCGAGTATCGACGTACCTGCCGGTGTGGACGTGCGACCCATCGCACACTTCTCGCTGCCCTTCTCACTACACATGATCTGGCGAGCCGGCGACCTGCGACCAGCGCTCGAGTGCCTCCGACGTGCTGTACTGCATGCCGTCAGTCTGCGCGCGTCCGGCATTCACGTCAACAAGGAGTAGTTCGTATGGTGGATGTGTTGAAGATCGCGGCCTTCTCCGATGGCGCCGTGGGTGGCAACCCGGCGGGTGTGATGATCGCCGATGTGTTGCCGGACGAAGCGGCGATGCAGCGCATTGCCGCGGAGGTCGGGTACTCGGAGACAGCGTTCGCGGCGCCGCAGGACGGCGGCTGGCGCGTACGCTACTTCGCCCCCCAGCGCGAGGTGCCGTTCTGCGGCCACGCGACCATTGCCTTGGGCGCCGCGCTGGCGCTCCGCGAGGGCGACGGGACGTTCGCGCTGCACTTGAACGATGCGACGATCACCGTGGAGGGCCGCCGCGCAGGTGCGACGGTTGCGGGTGCGCTTCAATCGCCGCCAACCTGGAGCAAGCCGGCACCGGCGGAGTTGGTGGCCGACACGATGCGCCTCTTCGGCTACGACGAAACCGACCTCGATCCCCGCCTCCCGCCCTCGCTGATCCACGCCGGCGCCGACCATCTCATCCTCGCCCTGACGAGTCGCGCCGCCCTCGCGGCGATGCGCTATGAGCTGGAGGCGGGGCGGGTGTTGATGCAGCGCGCCGGGCTTGTCACCGTGCTGCTCGCCTACGCCGAGACGCCACAACGCTTCCACACTCGCAACCCCTTCGCGTCGGGCGGGGTGTACGAAGATCCAGCGACAGGCGCTGCGACGGCGGCCCTGGGTGGCTTTCTGCGCGATCTGGGCTGGCCGCATGCCGGCGTGATCGACGTCGTGCAGGGCGAGGACATGGGCATGCGCTCACTGCTCCGGGCCGAGATCCCAGCCACGTTGGGCAGCTCCATCCGCGTCTCTGGCACCGCGCGAGTGATGGAGGGCGCATGAGCATCGCCGCCGTGCGGAACGAGGATCGCGGTGCGCTCAGTGCGCGCATCGCAGCGGAGGGCCGGCTGCGAAGGCACAATCCTGGTGAATGGCGTGCTGTGCAAACGCGTGGATTCGAGACGCGAGCGACACGTCCGTGCTCCCGAAGCTGGCTCGCTGCTTGTAGAACATGGCTGGCCTGATGCCGTGCTGCGTCCGGCAGCGCTCCGGCACCGGGATGTCAGCCTCCGCCTGCTTCGGGACCGCGACGAGCTGGCTATCCGTGGAGCGCAACTTCTTCGTGGGAAGCTCCTCGGATCAGGGTACGAGAGAGTTCGACTATTGCGACCGCGCTTCTTCGGGGGGATTACCCCTTGAACTCCGCACTGAACGACCGACGCTCACGTCGGCCCGCCTAATTGCTCGATTCCATCGCAAACCTCCGCGCCTATGCTCGGGCGTGTCAGGCGTTCGCGAAATCGGGGGAAGTCCACATAGCGCTGGCTTCTGCAGCGGGCGCTCCTACAAGATGCGCGCAGCGCGCTTCCGAACACGCCTGATTGCAGCAAGCATCGCAAGGTTGGCCAGAGGCAATTAACCATCGCGACCGTTCCCGAGTTGCTCATGGCGAGCTTCGACTGTCTTTCGCACATGAGCAATATCCAGAGTGGGCTTCTCACGGAACAAGTAGCCCAGCCTGCCCAACACCGTCTCCGCGACCCGAAGCTGCGTTAGTATGCGATTCCCCTGCTCGAGGATGACCGGAAAGTGCCCATGCCAGACAAGCATACCCGTCCTTAGGTACTCGCTAGTATCCTCAAGCGCTTTCAAACCACCGTTGCGGTCGGGATCGCGACTTAAAGGAAATCGCCCGGTACGGTCTTCGGTTGCAGTCGATTGAACTCTGCTTGGTGCACAGTCATCTGCAGGATCTGCGCAACCTCTTCCGCGAGTACGCGGGCCAGCCGCCGTCGAGACTTCGAAGGCTTTACGAAGTTTTCGTACGCAAAGCTTGCCGCAGACCAACCAATCACACCCTTTAGGAACGGGCCGATTTGACCTAGAAGCTCGGGAATGTCCATGAGTATCGAGTTCGGTCGGTTGCCAACCCAACGTCTACTTCTTCTGCAGCCGCTTTGACAGGATGCGGTCGTGCGGCGGCCGCTAGGCCGTCCCATGCCCTACAGGGCGGCCGCCCCGCAACTGCCCTCCGCACCGCGGCCGTCGGCAGCAAGCGTCGTTATCCCGCAGCACTCAGAAACGAAGGTTGTTGTTCATTGCAAGCCTGTCGCGTTCTGCCTGCGCGGCATCCTCAATAGCCTTACGAGCGTTCCGCTCCAGCCGCTCCGCCTCTTTCTTCTTCTGTGAGATGTAGTGGCGGTTAGCAATCTCGACGCGCTTCTTGAACTGATCGATTTGACCCTGTGCAGTGCTTTGTGAACTAGGCCAAAGCACCTTATCGCCAGAAGGACGCATTCGTGCGGGGCTGAAGTTCATGTAGAAGCTCTCGCCAAGGCTCTCGCTGGTGAGGAGCGCAAACCAATCGGCTGGAGGCTTAGCCGACAACGTGAACTCCAGCTCGGAGCCGTTCCAGGCACCCGTGATGTAACGAACCGGATTGGCAACTAGCGGGTCAGTCGACTCTGCGGCCGGCACTACAGTATTTGTCAGAGCATCGAGCTTCTGTCGCGTGACGAACGCGAGCTGGCGCCCAATCAGGACCTTGTTGACCTCGTCGATGCTGCCGAGACGGTCGTTAGGATCCTGAGCAATCATGCGCGCAATCAGCTCATCGAGGTATCCGAAAGCAGGTGCGACCGACGAGACAGTCCTATAGGAGGCTCCTTGCGGGATAGCTCCAGTAAACATCTCGTTGAGAATGAGTCCGAGCGCAAAAATATCAGCCCTTTGATCCACAGTGTTGCCGGGGCGTCTCTGCTCGGGTGCCGAATAGAGGAAGTTTGCTAGTCTCGTTGTCTCCTTGGTCTCCACGAGTGTCGCCACCTCATCGGCGGTAAAGCGAGCGATGCCAAAATCAGCAAGCAGAGGGTTGCCGGCATCGTCGACGAGGATGTTCTCGGGCTTGATGTCCCGGTGCACGACACTCAGCTTGTGCGCTGCATCGATTCCTTTCAGTATCGACGAGAAGAGTGGCAAAACAAGCGCATGTGCAATGCCAGCGTCTAGCGCGTTCCTTAGCGAGCCAGGGTGCATCGGCATCACATAGAACGGCTGCGAGTCACCCTGGCCGAGAATTACTCCGTGGTCGACGATGGAGACGATGTGCGGATGGCGATGCCTTAGCCCGAAAAGGATCTCGTTCTTAAAGCGCCGAGCCTTTTCGCGATAGGGGCCAGCTGCTGTCAGCAGCTTGACAGCATAGCGCTGGTCGTCTGCGATGCACTCGTAGACACGTCCAGCACCACCCTCCCCGATCTGCGTGACTGCGCGATAAGTCGCGAAAGCGGTTGCGAACTCGGGTAGCTTGCTCGGCATCGGAGTCGGCTTGTCGGGATAACGCCAAGCGTTTCGCTGCGGCGGTATCAAGCAAAATGTGGCGGGGCGGCGAAGCGCGTCAGCGCGGAGTCTCCGCCGCATCGTTAGCCAGTACCGCCGTCAGCAGCAACGCCACGCTAGGCAGGAGTTACTGTTCACCGGAATATTCTTCGTTTGATGTGTTTGTTTCTACCCACCGCCATCCTTCGGGCACCGCGTTCGTGGCTTGGCTCTCCCACGCCTCGATATACGAGTGCAGCACCGGTTGACATTCTCGTCGCAGCATGCGACGTGCCTCTACGTCATAGGGAATGACGGGGGTACGGAAGATGCTCTTCCAGGCCTCCGCAAGTCTGGAGGCGACCATTTTGTTGTCCTCCTCGTTCAGCAGCCAGCTGAACACAAACGCTGCGTCGGCCGACCGTCTCTGCAGTGGCTTGTAGCCAGTCAGCCCGTCCAATGCGTTCGACCGAACTGCTCCGGTGCGCCACAATTCGAAGGAACCGTGCGACTCGACGGCGTACTCCTCCCGATTGGCGGTTGGCGCTATGGTCATCGATTCGCGGAACGACTCGCCGACCCGAGTTGACACTAGTGCCGCCGCACCGAGAACATTGAGGTTGCGAAGCGGATTGCATCTTCGTGGGAAGAACATCCGTTCGTTTAGCGGCCACACTCGCCCGGCCAAATCTTCGGCATCTGTGTCGAAGCCGACGATTCCAATTCCCGACGGAGTTTGAAACGATGGCACCCATCTCGCCTTCCGATGCCGCACCACACCTATCAGCTCAGTTATACCCGCGTATCGGACGAGATAAGGGTCTAGCAGTGTAACGCCTTCGGAAGTGCTCACCCAAGGGACGGTCGTCGCAGCCGGCTCACTGTGTCTTACCCAGAGCGGCGTTCTGTCGCCTGGAGTATATCCGGGGTAGGTCGACCGCACATGACTCGCGAATGCTCGTCCCATCAAAGGCTGGAGTGGTGCGTAGACTAGTGCGAAAGCCAAGAAGTCGCGGATGACGTCATCAAGGAGCGCCTGCTCAAATGGCAAGCGATCGTTCGAGAGACCGGTGCGAGCGAGGTTGAGTGGGAGATTACCGTCCGGATCGAACACAGAGAGATTCGGTACCTCCAAGGGTACTCTGGAACGGGTCTGGTCATATCCGAACGCATTGACAGACCAGTCTGACTTACTCGAGTCGCCGCTGATCTGGATGCCATTGCACACCAATTCAGGTGCAGGGGCGTACGTCCATTGAATCTCATCAAAGCCCACATGACTGATGCGGTGCCAAGCGGCAGGCAGCTTGGCACCCTGAGGGGGAAGATGGTCTCCGCTATACATCTGCGACCCATCGTCGTGCAGACGTACAACGACCGGCCACTGAAGTCGGTACCAATCAGTGTCGAAGCTTACTCCGCGGTTCCGCTGCCATTCCCCCAACGAATCGGCCGTTACGCGCACGTAAACTGACGTACCCACATCCCGTTCAAAACGGTTAATCTGAATGTGCTCAGTCTCGAGCTCTGCAGTGAAGCAGTAGCCATGAGAATCATGCAGAAAACGGGTACTTACGCAGATCTCGGTGCCAATGAGAAACGAGGCTATAGCGCCCACGCCAAACCGACCCGATCGCAAAACTTGCGACCGGACACGCGTGTTATCCTCAAGGTCCGCCTCGAACACCTTCTTCCACGCGTCAGAGTATCGGAATGACGCGCCGGCTCGAAGAAAGTAGTGCTTTAGTGTATCCAAGCGCATTCCGATCCCGCGATCGGACACTTCAACCCAGCTTTGCCAATGCTGAGGGAGGGCTCCGGGGCCCGACTCATGTGCGTCCCTTCTTGAAAAACGTACAAGAACGTCCGCATCGGGCCAATCTGCGTCGAGCGTATCAATGTGGTAATCTCTATCGAGGTATGATCGCTCACGTACGGCATCGACTGAGTTCTGCAGGAGCTCCCTGATACCAACTCCCGGTCGGTTGCCATACAGAGGACGGATAAGAAGTTTGAGCAGGTCCGCACCCGCTGTCTCGAACGACACCGCGATAGGAACGAACGGCAAACTGACGTCATCAGCCAGCGCGGCCACGTTAGACTTCAACCGCCTTACACTAAGCCAGAGATTCCGCAGTCTGTCGTGTCGCCCATATACTTCACCTAGGACTGCCCAAGAGTGGTCAATCTCCTTTTGGACTCCGGTGATCCAGGCATCTACTCGAAGGAATGCATGCACGTTTCGCAGTTGGCGAGGCGAGACATCTATTAAAACGGCCTCCGGGTCGATATCGGTGTCCAAACGAATATCGTAGATCGCGGCATGAGCATCCCATTCACGTTCAGACACCGGGTTGGACACCTTCTGGAGGTCCCGCGCATCGCTTGAAGCTCTTTCAGCATGAAGATTCAGATAGTCGGCGATTCGAAGGACGGCCATCAAGTAAAATGGATGAACTCCTTTGCTCTCCCGAACGTTAAAGTGTCTTTGTTCGACGTAAGGGAAGAGCGCCCTCATGTCCGTACCATGGGAACGGGCAACTAGTCCCGCCATATCCGCGAGCTCCCAGCCGAACATCTCGTCAAGTCGCGGTAAGGGGCTATCGGGTGTTAGCCAACCCGTACGTGCGACCTCATGGGCAATGCGAGGATGATGCCTCCTCAGAAACTCACCGATGATGCGATAGTCTGTCGCTGTCCAAGCATCTGGATCACAAAGTCCGGCACCGATAACGGCTGAGTCAAGTTCGGTGGTGCCTACGATCCTTTGGCGAGTCCGACCATCCCACCGACGGACCTCCGATACATACTTGTGCCAAAGAGTACTCCAGCTGTCAGCGTCAAGTTCAGGAACTCTGGGATCGCCGGGCGACCTCGCAACAAGCTCAATGAACTCCTGAGGCCGCAGGTGCATGCCGATATCATGCAGAAGGACGGCCAGGATCAGCACTGCAGCGTCTCGAGACGTCAGCTCGTTCCACGAGTTGGGACGACCGTCTGACCCATCTGTGATGATGAGATCCGCGAGCTCCAGTACCGAATTTAGATGGAGTACTGCGTGGTCAGTGTACTCGGGAAAGAACGTCATGATATTGTGGCGGCTCAGCCACACACCGCACTCCACGGCACTTCTTTCGATGTTTAGCGGAAGCAGCCCTGTGGCTTCTTCCTCTAGCTTTCTCAGTAGGTTTGCGGGAATGCTCAGCACCAATCCGTCTCCCATTGTTCTGCCTAACGCCGCCGCTCTGCGGCGGGGCCTCATAACAATGCGGCAGGCGAGCGTAGAGAGCCAGCCGCACTGCCCCGTCCGCAGCAGCGATCGTTAGGACGCCCGATTGTAGCCTACGACCGCGAACTGAATACTCCTGAGCAACCCGAACTGCTCCGGGATCGCGGCCGAGGCGGCGGGACCATGCTTCACGATCGCATCCCGAACTTCCTTCATGAAGTCGTCCACGGACATGACTCGACCGCCTCCGAGTTTCTCCGAACGCCGCGCCGGCAAGATGGCGATCTGCTCGAGTTCGACCTCCGAGGTCAGCCAAGGGAAGATGGTTGCCCGAACGAAGCGCCGCCCTCGCTCGAACTTCTTCTCGAATCGCGCCTCGCGTCGCTCCCACGAATCCGCATCGAGTGAGGCCTCAACATGGACAAGGTGGTGCGTTTCCGGATTGAACGCGATTACGTCGAGTTCGCCCTCATATCCGCCTTGCGGGCGTGGCCCGACCAGCACGTTGCGCCGCACGAGGTAGCCGCGCCACTCATACCATTCGTCCAGCAGCTGTTCCAAATGTGCCACGTCGTTATTGAGATCGAGGAGATTGGTGGCGTCCTAACACGAGTTATGCAGACCTGCCGAATCTCAGCAGCGCAGCTAATCTCGATGCCGACCCGACTCGGTTATTTTGGCTGTGGTGGCAACTCAATGCGACCACGCTGGTTGCGCAGCAATGTCGAGCAACAGCACCGTGATTAGGTTGGTCGACCTAATCCCTGCTGGCCGTACGCCAAAACACCGCCGCCCACCCACGTTGCACGTGGGTGGGCGGCTTTGCAAGCAAGCTCGACTGTAGCGCGGACGGACTCGACTGTAGATCGAACGAGCTCGACTGTAAGGCTAAACGTGCCGAGGCCTAGAGCGCGTCGTCCTCCTCCCCTTTCCCCGGCCCATTGAGCTTGTTCCTGAGCGTCCGCGCACGCATCGCGAGCAACTCCGCCGCTTTGGTCCGATTCCCACCACTTGCATCCAGCGCCCGCCTAATCAGCACCCGCTCCGCCTCGTTCACGTCGACCGACTCGAGCACCACAGCACCGCTCGTCACGGCCACGCCGCCGTTCGCAGCAGCACTCCCAATCGCCGCCGTCCCCACGCTCGGCGTGAGACTGCCGAGCACCGCCGTCTTCGGCCCACGAGGCCCCGGCGCATTGAGTGAATGCGCGCTCCCGTACCGCGTCCCCTCCAGACAGTGCGGCTGAATGATCGGGTCGGGCGTGAGAATCAGCGCGCGCTCAATCACATGCTGCAGCTCGCGCACGTTGCCCGGCCACAGGTACTCCTGCAGCGCACGCGACGCGCCGGGGCTGAACCCTTAGATCATCTTGCCGAGCTCGTTCGCCACGCGCATCGCAAAGCACAGCGCGGGCGCCGGTAGGTCCTCCGCGCGGTCACGCAACGGCGGATCTGAATGGGGATCGTGCTCAGCCGGTAGTACAGATCCTGTCGGAACGTCCCGACTTCCACTGCTGACGCGAGATCGCGGTTGGTAATGGCGGTGCTGCGGTCTGGGTGGCTACCGCGTCGCGAGCCGGGCGACAAGAAACGGGAAGCTCACGGTCAAGATCACGATTCCGGCACCGGTACGGATTCCGTTCACCAGCCGCTGGCGTCGTTCGTGGACGGTACCCGCGTACAGGAAGTAGTGACTAGGCTCCGAACCTGCGCTCGTCGGCAGCAAGCGTCGTTCTCCGGCACAAACGAGTGCAACCTATCGGCGGTACGACTCGAGATACACCAGGTGGTCGTCGGGATCCGTACGCGCGACCAGCACGAGACCGCTGCCGAAGCCCACCACCGTCGCGTCGCGACGAAGCGTCGCCACGCCGATGAGCCGTCCCGTCGCGTCGAAGATGTCGTAGCGGCGCGTCGCCGCATTGAACGCGAAGCTGCGGCCCACCCAGATCTCGCCGTCGGGAGACGACAGCACGGAAGACGCGATGAAGGCCGGCATCGTGGCCGGGAACTCCGCGTCCCCCGTCGGTGGCCGGCGTTGCGCGGCACCGCTCGCGCCGGCCGCGACCATCCGCGCCGCTTCCTCGCGCTCGCGATACGCATTGCGCTCAGCGGCCGTGACGGGCACGCGCGTGGAGACGAGCTCGGGAGACGTGAAGACACCCGGTGGGCTCCCGCCCAGAATGCGCAGGCGATGCGGACGCTGCTCGATGATCGCGATGCGCCCGTCCGGGAGCACGACCCATGCATCGACTTCGGGGAACGGCAGGGCACTGCGCGCCACGCTCGCCGCGCCTCCCCGGCGCTCGACGCGGATCCGACCGCCGGACCACACCCGGCCAATGACGTCAACGCGATTGGTGGTTGGGTTCCAGCGCACGATGGCGACCGAATCGGCGAAGCGGCCCGTCTCAGCGTCGAAGCTGCTTCCCTCGAAGTAGAGCTGCCCGGCACGATCGGTGCCGATGGCCGCGCCGAGCCCGCCGGGCACCGCTGCATACGGAGCGGCGAGCGACGCCTGAAATCGTCCAGCGGCGGAGACGGTCAGGACCCGCCTCAGGCTTGCATCAAGCATCCACGTGAGCCCGTTCGGCGCGGCGAGGGGGCGCAGGGGGAATCGGTACTCACCCGGACCGCTCCCTTGACGTCCGATCTGCGTCCGGCTGTCCTCGGCGAAGTTCACCAGGAAGACGCGCTGCTCGAGCTGATCCGAGACAATGGCCACGTCACCGGGAAGGCCCCGAGCGCCTGCGACTTGAGAGAACGGTTCGGAAAGCGTCCGGTGCGCCGGACCCGTGAGGTCGAGCGTTCGCTGGGCGCTGGCGACGGACGGGGAGAGCAGCGCCGCGGCAACGACGAGAAGCGTGGTGCGCATCGTTCGGGACTCTCGATAAAGCGAAGTCGTGCGGTGTCCGGATAACGTTGGCGTTCAGTTGCAGCCGCATGCAATCATACGCGCGCGAAGCGCGCATACACTAGCGCAGCTGTCAGACTGCAACACGCTGTTATACGCCCGCGCGTAATCGCCCAAACGACGCTAGCCACGTTCGTTGCTCATCGCGAAGCGCCAAGAGCTTGCACCGCTGCTGCGGATACACCTCGGCATCGAGCAAATACGCCTCCGAGCCGCGCGGCGGGACTCACACCTTTAGCTTGCGAGTCAGGAGAGACGCGACAAGCGCGTTTGCATCGAAAACGTCGATGCCATCGATCACCCACGGGCGATCCTGTCCCTTCGACGAGGCGGCAGGACCACGCGGTCCGGAGAGGATCAAGTAGTAGTCGGGCAAGTCCTTCGTTCGCAGGTCGATGATGCCCTCTCGCTTCGCGTAGGTCTTTACGTCGACCGACTTCCCGGCGAGAGGGCCGCTCGTGAAGCGACCATCGAAGCCCTTGTTGTTCGCCGCGGCCTCAAGAGCGATCGCAAACAGCTCGGATGCGACGAACTCCCCGAGATGGCCCAATTGCGCGGGACGTCCGAGGATTGCGGCAATCTCGCTGGACACCGCGTTCCGCTGGGCAACCAATGCGGAGAGTTCGTCGAGTCGATTCACGACAGCCTGACTAGTGCGTATAACGAAACTGGGTTCTGCTGCGAAGCGGCCAACCGACCGCCATCCTAATCACAATCCGTCGGCCGCTTCGTCAGCAGCAACCGGTGTTAGGCACTACGCACCGTATCTGGTGGCTCAAGTTGCGGCCATACCCACACCACCGCGATGCCAAGCCCAAGGCTTGCCACGAAACTGAGCGTTCCGACTGCACCGACGAGTCGCAGTGCCACGAGGCGCAGTCCATCCATGGTTACAGCGAGCGCGGCGCCACGCCGTAGACCGTCCGCGAGCCAAAGCCCTCCCAACACGAGAAGACCTGACGCGAGTCCGCCCACTACGACCGCGAGGCCCGGCATGAGTGCGACACCGTTTGCCGCGAACAGGCCCTCACTGAGCGCGCTGAATACGCCGAGAGCGCCCAAGGCAACATGCGCGAAGCCGATCACGACGTGCGGCGACGGGCCACGGCTGTGTTGCAGCGTACCCCGCATCGCGCGGCGCTTGCGTTCGGATCGACTCGGAGATGGACCGGTCAGGATCAAACCAATGCCTCATTAAGTGCCTAACAGGGTGATGAAAAACCCGCCGATTCCTCTGGCGTGCATCGCGCGGAATTG
>ERZ1066121.1960-NODE-1960-length-13750-cov-6.922673_pt1 | contig 13750 bp, 17 predicted proteins | sample MGYA00382768_ERZ1066121 | MGnify/ENA primary metagenome ERZ1066121 (study PRJEB33369, sample SAMEA5778351) | biofilm metagenome | biome: Industrial cooling water; feature: Water cooling tower basin; material: Biofilm | place: United Arab Emirates | collected... | reverse complement strand
ACCTATGCGAGGGGGGTCCGGCACTTCCTGGAAGAGGATATGGGCCTGCCCTGCGCCTTCGCCGTCGCGCGCGAGGCCGGCGTTAAGCCGGACAACGAGGCCGTCCGCGCGGCGATCCGCGCGACGCCGCCGCTGGTGATGTTCGGCAGCATCAACGAGCGCATGTACATGGCCGAGGCGGGCGCGCGCGGAGTCTACGTGCCCGCAAGCTTTCCCGGCGCGGTCATCCGGCGGCACACGGGCACGCCCTTCATGGGCTATGCCGGTTGCACCTACCTGGTCCAGGAGGTCGCGAACGCGCTGTTCGACGCGCTCTTCCACATCCTGCCGCTGTCCACGCAGATGGACGCGGTGGAGGCGACGCCGGCGCGCGCCCGCGCGGAGCTCGCCTGGGATGCCGAGGCCAAGGCCAAGCTCGACGCGATCCTGGAAACCCAACCGGTGCTGGTCCGCATCTCGGCCGCCAAGCGGCTGCGCGACGCGGCCGAGCGCGCGGCGCGCCGTCACGGCGAGCTCGCGGTGACCGCCGAACGCCTGGCCGACGCGCTGATGGAGGCGCAGCCGGCATGAGATCGACCTTTCCCTTCGCCCGGTCGCACCGGGCCCCCGCATCCTTCCGGCGATCCGTGCCGGCTGGAGACCGCCCAGCATTACCGGGCAGATTGGAGACGGAAGCATGAGCGACATCAGAGAGCGAGACGATCGCTTCGGGCCGGGGACCTATCTGACCCCGGACGAGGCGCGCGAGTTTCACAAGCTTTTCATGACCAGTTTCATCCTGTTCACGGTCGTGGCGATCGTGGCGCACATCCTTGCCTGGATGTGGCGTCCGTGGCTGCCCGGCCCCAACGGTTATGGCGATACCGCCATGGCCATCGTGACCACGATGCTGACCTGAGGGAGGACGGACCATGTGGAGAGTTTGGCTCATTTTCGACCCGCGGCGCACGCTGGTCGCCTTGTTCACCTTCCTGTTCGTGCTGGCGCTGCTGATCCACTTCATCCTGCTCAGCACCGACCGGTTCAACTGGCTGGACGGCCCGCAACGGGCGGACGCGCCGGCCATGGCGACGGGGGCTCCCGCCGCGACGACCACACCGTAACGCGTACCGGCCGGGGCGGTTCGACGATCCGCCGCTCCGTCCCGGCCCATCGACTTTTAGGCTGCTCAAGAAATCCCGCTGACAAGGGGAGGGGTGCGCCATGGCGCTGCTAAGCTATGAACGGAAATACCGCGTCCGCGGCGGCACGCTGCTCGGCGGCGACCTCTTCGACTTCTGGGTCGGCCCCTTTTACGTCGGCTTCTTCGGCGTGCTGGGCGCGTTCTTCACGCTCCTGGGCACGCTCCTGGTCTTCTATGCCGCCTCGCTCGGCCCGACCTGGAACCCGTGGCTGATCTCGATCGCCCCGCCCGACTATGAGTACGGGCTCGCGCTCGCGCCGCTCCGCGACGGCGGCTTCTGGCAGATCATCACCTTCTGCGCGATCGGCAGCTTCAGCTGCTGGGCGCTGCGCGAGGTGGAGATCTGCCGAAAGCTCGGCATCGGCTACCATGTGCCGATCGCCTTCGCCTTCGCGATCTTCGCCTATGTCAGCCTGGTGGTGATCCGGCCGCTGCTGATGGGGTCCTGGGGCTTCGGCTTCCCGTACGGCATCTTCAGCCACCTCGATTGGGTGTCGAACACGGGCTATCAATATCTCCACTTCCACTACAATCCGGCGCACATGCTGGCCGTGTCGTTCTTCTTCACAACGACGCTGGCGCTCGCCCTGCACGGCGGCCTGGTGCTGTCGGCGGTCAACCCGGCCAAGGGCGAGGTGGTCAAGACGCCCGAATATGAGGACACCTTCTTCCGCGACCTGATCGGCTATTCGATCGGTACGCTCGGCATTCACCGCCTGGGCCTGCTGCTCGCACTCAATGCCGGCTTCTGGAGCGCGGTGTGCATCATCATCTCCGGGCCGTTCTGGACGAAGGGCTGGCCGGAATGGTGGACCTGGTGGCTCAACCTGCCAATCTGGTCCTGAGGGGAGCAAGAGCGATGGCGCAGTTTCAAAGTCTCTTCAACACCATCCAGCTCCGCACGGTGCCCGAAGCGGGCGTGCCGCTGCCGATGGGCAACGATCCGCGCGTCGGGCGCGGCGGCTACAGCTACTGGGCGGGCAAGCTGGGCGCGGCGCAGATCGGGCCGATCTACCTCGGCACTTTGGGCGTCGCTTCCCTGATCTGCGGCTTCCTCGCGTTCGAGATAATCGGGCTCAACATGTGGGCGTCGGTCAACTGGGATCCGATCCAGTTCGTCCGCCAGCTGCCCTGGCTCGCGCTCGAGCCGCCGGGGCCTGAGTGGGGCTTCACGCCGTTCGTACCGCTCGCGCAAGGCGGATGGTGGATCATGGCGGGCTTCTTCCTGACCGCGTCGATCCTGCTCTGGTGGGCGCGCACTTTCTCCCGCGCAAAGGCGCTCGGCCTCGGCAACCACGTGCCTTGGGCGTTCGCAAGCGCGATCTGGCTCTACCTCGTGCTCGGCTTCATCCGGCCGGCGCTGCTGGGGAGCTGGTCAGAGGCGGTGCCGTTCGGCATCTTCCCGCACCTGGACTGGACCGCGGCCTTCTCCATTCGCTACGGAAACCTCTTCTACAACCCGTTCCACGCGCTCTCGATCACCTTCCTCTACGGATCGACCCTGTTGTTCGCGATGCACGGCGCGACCATCCTCGCCACGGCCAAATACGGCGCCGAGCGCGAGATCGAGCAATGTACCGACCGCGGCACGGCGACCGAGCGCGGCGCGCTGTTCTGGCGCTGGACCATGGGCTGGAACGCCAACATGGAGTCGATCCACCGCTGGGCCTGGTGGTTCGCGGTGCTGACCACGTTGACGGGCGGGATCGGCATCCTGCTGACGGGCACGGTGGTCGACAACTGGTATCTGTGGGCAGTCGAGCACCATTTCGCGCCCTCCTATCCGGACTCGGGCACCGTTGATCCGTCGCTGACCTTCCGGCCGCCGACAGATGACCCGGCGGCGCTCAATCCGCAGCCCTTGCCCCCGGGCGCGGCCGCACCCATGATGCAGGACGGAGCAGCCGGTCCCGAGGCGCTCGGCCCGGACGCCAACGTACCTGCCGCCGGAGTGACGGTCGAGCCGCCGCCGCCCGCCGCCCCGGCCCAGTGAGGAGCAGAACCATGACCATGCGTCGCACCGCCGCCCTCCTCGCCACCGTGCCGCTGCTCACGCTGTCCGCGTGCGAATTGGGGCAGAAAACGGTCCAGCAGACCGGATATCGGGGAACGGGGCTCGAGCAGATCTACGACACCAGCTCGCGCGTGAAGGCGGCGGCGATCCCCGCTCCGCCTTATCCTCTCCCGCCCGATGGCGGACCGACCGCGCGCGAAACCTACCAGAATGTCCAGGTGCTGGGCGATCTCTCGGCCGAGCGCTTCAATCACCTGATGGCGTCGATCACCGCCTGGGTCGCGCCCGAGCAGGGGTGCAACTACTGCCACAACCCCGAGAACATGGCGTCGGACGAGATCTATACGAAGAATGTCGCGCGATCGATGTTGCGCATGACGCGGTCGATCAACGGCACCTGGGCCAATCACGTCCAGCAGACAGGGGTGACCTGCTACACCTGTCACCGCGGCAAGAACGTGCCTGAATATGTGTGGGCCAACCAGGCGCCGGGCAACCGCCTGTCCGTCCGCGGCCAGCGGCGCGGACAGAACGCGCCCGACCCCAATGTCGGCTATGCCTCGCTGCCCTATGCGCCCTTCCAGGACTATTTCGCGGGCGACCCCAAGGCCGTGCGTGTCGCCTCGAGCAGCCCTTATCCGGGCGCCAACCCGCTCACGACCCGTCATGCCGAGGACAGTTATGGCGTGATGATGCATGTCAGCAAGGCGCTGGGCGTGAACTGCACCTATTGCCACAACTCGCAGAGCTTCCGGTCGTGGTCGCTCAGCAGCGGCCAGCGCGCGACCGCATGGTACGGCATTCGGATGGTCCGCAACATCAATCAGGGCTATATCACGCCGCTGCAGCCGATCTTCCCGGCGCATCGCCTCGGCAAGGAGGGCGATCCGTACAAGGTCAACTGCCTGACCTGCCACCAGGGACTCAACAAGCCGCTCGGTGGGAAGAGCATGCTTCCTGACTATCCGTATCTGCGCGTCGCCGGCTACACGCCCGCAAGCCAGGGTGCCGACCAGGCGGGGGCGGTCGCCGCGCTCCGCCAGCCGGAGACCATGGCCCCGCGCATCTCCCCGCCCAACGCACCGCCCGAAGGAGCGGGGGTCCGCCCGCCGGATCCGGTCGCACCGGGGCGGTGAGCGCTCTGCTCGGTCCGGCCTGAGCTCGTCGACAGCCCGCTTCTCCGTCCCGCAATCGGGGGGCAGAAGACCAGGGCTTCGACCGGCTCAGCCCGAACCGAGTTCTAAGTCCGGTTGACCGGTCGCGCGTGCAGCGTGCCTTAGCGTCGCGTCGGGGGGACGTCCGTCTTGCCCTGCGCGTTCATGCGTGCGCGGCGCTCTTCCAGATCGCGCCCATGCTGCCCTTCCATCGGGTGCCGGTTGCGCGGCTTGCGGAGGAACCACAGAAACGAGACCACCAGGATCGCGAGACCCGAGATCAGGATGAACAGATTGTTGCTAGCGAGATAGTCACCGGTATTCAGCATGATGCACCTTGGGGGTTTGCCGCTCGCTCGTTAGAACGGGCCGGCCGCCCCGGCGTTCCGGCCTGCGGAACTACGCAGGCGATCAGCGCCTGCCAGACGTTCAGGCAACCGCAGAGCATCTCGTGGGTTGCGCTTCCATGCTCTCCGGCCCCCTCACCCCCGTCCAGTCCGGCTCCGTCGTGGCGGGGACGCTTGCGGCCACCACCGTGCTCGCACAGCTGCACCCGCCGATCCCCGGCACCGAGACGTTCCGCTGGTACCAGTCGCTCGCCAAGCCGCGCTGGACCCCGCCCGGCGCGGTGATCGGCGCGATCTGGACGGGGATCGAGGCCGGGATGGCCTGGGGCGGGTACCGCCTGCTGCGCCGCCCGCCAACGCCTGCGCGCAATGCCGCGCTCGGCCTGTGGCTGTTCAACGTCGGCATGATCGGCGGCTGGAGCGAGCTCTTTTTCGGCGGCAAGAAGCTCGGACCTGCCGCGATCGCCGCGGGCGGGATGCTCGCGACGGGCGCGGCCTTCGTCGCGGCCGCCGACGATGTCGACCACAAGGCAGCCGCCACAGGCCTGCCGTTCGTCGCCTGGCTCGCCGTCGCGACGACGCTCGCGACGGAGGTATGGCGCATGAACCGCGGGCGGGTCGCCTCGACCTAGCCCTGATCGGCCGGCGGCATCGCCTGCCGTGCTGCGCCGAAGCTCGCCCGGACGGCCGCGGCGTAGGTCCGCCCGACCGGCACCAGACGGTCGTCGGTCAACACGAGCGAGAGCTTCGCGCTGTTCGCACGCAAGCCCATCACTGCGGCCTGCGCAACCCACCAGCGGCGGTGGACCTGTGCACCCAACTGCGGATCAAGAAGGTTCGCGGCGTCGACCATGCGCATCAATAGCAGAGCGTTTGCCCCGGCGGCATGGACGCGGAGATCATGGTCCTCGGTTTCCAGAGCGACGATGCCGGCTCCGATCTCCGGCGGTAGCTTGCGCAGCAGCGCCTGCGAAAAGGCGACGGCCACCGGCTCCGACTCCGCGTCCTCTGGACTGGTCAAAGCTATCGGCGAAGCCGAGGCTTGTCGATGCGTGCGCGGGCTGGCGGAAGGGGCCGTGCCGACCCTGACACGTTCGGCCTCATGTCGCTGGGCTTTGTTGGCGCGGACTGTGGCGGGACGCTCGCACCGACGCGAACCGCGCCCGCAGTGATCCGCAAGCTTACGCCGACGGGGAACAGGATCCAGATGATCGTTGCGTTGCAGGGCGGCGATGTCGGGTTCGATGGCAAGCTATCAGCCAAGGCACTTTATGTGCGGCATCCTGACCTACCACGAAGGCCAGACCTTCCCCACGATCGGGCAGAAACCGCCCTCGATCTACCAGTCGCCGCCAGCAACGCAGCGGCGTCCCTGACTGGAGGGCTGGCGGGACGTCACCCGGCGTGTCGCGGAGCGCACGACAACCTGTTCTCCGACGACGAGCTATGGCGGTTGCGAGGAAGGCCCTCAGCGTGAAGCGATGATCTCAATCCTGCGACGCATGGAGCATCAGGGCCTACGCCGCGACGGGCACCCGGTTGAGGGCGCACATGGACCAGCATTCGCTGAGCGCGTCGACCAGCCGGTCGATGTCGCCGTCCGTGTGGACGGGCGAGGGCGTGATGCGCAGCCGCTCGGTGCCGCGCGCGACGGTCGGGTAGTTGATCGGCTGGACGTAGATGCCGTGCTCGTCGAGCAGCCAGTCGCTGATGCGCTTGCAGTGAGCGGGGTCGCCCACCATCACCGGAATGATGTGGCTGTCATTGGCGAGCACGGGGATGCCGACCGCCATCAGCCGCGCGCGCACGGTGGCGACCCGGTCGCGGTGCGCTTCGCGCTCGGCCGCGCTTTCCTTCAGGTGGCGGATGCTGGCGGTGGCGCCCGCCGCGAGCGCGGGGGGCAGGGCGGTCGTGAAGATGAAGCCCGAGGCGAAGCTGCGCACGAAGTCGCAGAGCGCGTCCGACGCGGCGATATAGCCGCCGAGCACGCCGTAGGCCTTGCCGAGCGTGCCCTCGATCACGTCGATACGGTCCATCAGTCCTTCGCGCTCGGCCACGCCGCCGCCGCGCGGTCCGTACAGGCCGACCGCGTGCACCTCGTCGATGTAGGAAAGCGCGCCGTGCGCCTCGCACACCTCGACGATCTCGCGGATCGGCGCGATGTCGCCGTCCATCGAGTAAACGCTTTCGAACGCGACGAGCTTGGCGCGGCCAAGCGCGACCGCGGCCAGCCGGCGATCGAGGTCGCGCCAATCGTTATGGGCGAAGCGCTGGCATTCGGCGCGGCTGTGCCGGATGCCTTCGATCATCGAGGCGTGGTTGCCCGCATCGGACATGACGACGCAGTCGGGGAGCTTGGCAGCGAGCGTGGAAAGCGCGGCCCAGTTCGAGACATAGCCCGAGGTGAACAGCAGCGCGGCGTCCTTGCCGTGCAGGTCGGCGAGCTCGGCCTCGAGCAGCACATGCTGGTGCGTGGTGCCCGAGATGTTGCGCGTGCCCCCGGCACCCGCGCCGCAATCGTCCAGCGTCCGGTGCATGGCCCCGAGCACCGCCGGGTGCTGCCCCATGCCGAGATAATCGTTCGAGCACCAGACGGTGACCTCGCGCTTGCCGCCCTCGACATGCTGACGAGCGCGCGGGAAGGCTCCGGCCCGGCGCTCGAGCTCGGCAAAGACCCGGTACCGGCCTTCGCCCTTCAGCGCGTCGATTTCCGATGCGAAGAATGCATCATAGTCCATGGGTCCCTCCCGCTTCTTTTGTTTGTGCCCACCGCCACAGCGCCGAGTCGGCGAGCGGCAACATGATGAAAAGATGCTCGAGCAGCGCGACCGCCGCGAGCGTGAAGAGCATGGCGGCGGACACGGCCGCGCCGCTGCCCGGCGCGGCGCCCGTCGCCTGGGCCCAGAGCAGCCAGCAGGCCCATGCCGATCCGATGGCCGAAACGGGGAAGAGTGCGTTCATCCGCGCCGTCCGGAAATAGCTTTTCAGGTAGGCCAGGTGCGGCGGCATGATGTCGGTCGACAGGTTGGCGACGCCCAGGAAGATGTTGAGCTTGGTCGACAGGCGCATCAGGTAGAGGAGCGCGAAGCTGTCGGCGGCGAGGCGGTTCGGCTCTCCCCAGACGAGCAGGTAGAGCAGCGCTCCGGTGAGCACGAGCGCCACCTCATGGTGGATGAGGGTGGCCGAGGCCGAGCGGAAGCGCGCCCAGCCGGCGAGCTCCGGAGCTTCGGGTGCACGGTTGGGGCCGGCGACGAATCCCATCAGGAAGCTCATCTCGTGCCAGCCCCAGATCGCGGTCGAGGCCGCAAAGGCGATATAGGCACCCGCGGCGCTCGTGTCGGCGGCGGACTGCACGACCGCGGCCAACCCGACCAGCGCCATCAGCGTCGCGCCGGCCATGCTCGCGCGGAAGGTGCTGCGCGGCCGGTTGTCGAGCCAGATGATCGCGCCGGTCGAAACGAACCAGAGCAGCCCGACGAACAGCATCGGCCAGGCGAGGCCCGAGATCACCATGCGGGCTGCAGACGGATGGTGGCGGGCAGTTCGTTGCGCTTGGGCCGGCGCAGGTACAGGCGGGCAAAGGTCAGGCCCGCCCGGGCGGTGGCGACGAGACGCGCGACCGGGCGGCCGTTCGCCTTTGCTTCGTCGATGCGGGCGGACAGGAGGCGGAGGCGTTCGAACCCGTCGCGCATTGCCGGATCGTCCATGTCCAGCTCGACCGGGAAGACTTGGCGGCTGATCTGTGTAGTGACGCGATAGACCTCATGGTCATAGGCGGTCGGATCGACGCCCAGCGCGGCATGGAAGGCCGGGCGATTGTGATCGCGGACGTACATGGTCGCGTAGACCGCAAGCAGGAAGAAGCGGATCCAGAGGCGGTTGAGGCCCGACAGCAGCCTCGGATCGGCGCGCATCAGGAGCGCGAAGGCCTCGCCGTGGCGGAACTCGTCGTTGCACCATTCCTCGAACCAGGTGAAGATCGGGTGGAACTGCCGCTCCGGATTGCGCGCGAGATGGCGGAAGATGGTGATGTAGCGCGCGTAGCCGATCTTCTCGGACAGGTAGGTCGCGTAGAAGATGAACTTCGGCTTGAAGTAAGTGTATTTCTTGGTCTTGGTGAGGAAGCCCAGGTCGATTCCGATCCCGGCATCCTTCAGGCTGTCGTTGATAAAGCCTGCATGGCGGCTTTCGTCACGCGCCATCAGCTTGAACAGCGTCTTCACGTCCGGGTTCTTCGCGCGCCGGGCGATTTCGGCATACAGGATGCATCCGGAGAACTCGGACGTCATCGAACTGACGAGGAAATCGGTGAACTCGCGGCGCAGTTCGGGTTCGAGGCCCGCGATCACCCCGTCGAACGCGGCGGTGCGCTTGAAATGGCCTTTATTGGGGTCCGACTGCATCTCGGCGATCAGCGCGTCCCATTCCCCGCGCACCGGCCCGACATCGATCGAGTCGAGCGCCTTGAAGTCGGTGGTATAGAAGCGCGGAGACAGGATCGTGTCCTCGGTCGCCATGGACTGGGTGTCCGCGGCCTTGGGGACGACATGGGCGTCGGCGGTCATTTCACCCTCCCGGCGGAAAAGCTGAGTTCGTAGAGCTCGGTCAGCTCGAAGCGGGCGCGCAGTCGCGTGAATGCGCGCCCGAGTGCGGTCGCGCGGGTGACGGTGGCGGTGCGGTGCTCGACCAGGCGGCCGCCGAACGGCACGCGCACGGGCGCGCCCGAGACCTGCACCCTGTCGCCCGGCGCGATCGCGATGCCGCCGTCCAGCTCCACATGCGCATGGAGATGCTCGTTGGTGTGCTCAACCTCGATGCGGCAGGGCGTCTCGAAGCGGATGCGGCGGAAGATCATGGACGAACCTCCAGCAGCCGGGCAAAGGCCGCGCGGTTGGTGGCACCGAAGCCGGTCAGTTCGACCCGGCGGCCGGTGGCAGTATCGAGCATCGACAGCTCGCCATCGGCATAGGCAGTCAGGCGGAAAGGTCGCGTGCCGTCGAAGCCATGCTGCCGCCGCTCGCGCGCCAGCCCGCGCATCACGCCCCGGACGAAGCCGCTGCCCTCTTGCCCGAGCAGCGCGACCTGCGCGCCCGAGCGGGCGTCGGTAACGAGGACATGGCCGTCGCGATCGGCAAAGAGGAGGAGGCGCTCGGCAACGGGACGGACGTGCGCGGCGGCGCGCATCTCGGCCGCGCTCGGGCTTTCGGGCAGGAGGCCCATCCGCGCGAGCGCAACGAGCAGGACCACCGCGACGACGAGTAGCCCGGCAAGCCGCACGGCGCCCGCCGTGACCAGATTGTCGTGACGGTGGGCGGTGCTCATGCGGCGGCCCCGATCAGGATGGGGGTCGGCTCGGCCGCGGCGACCGGAGCGATCGGGCCGATGGTCGCGCGGGCCCGCACCAGGCGTGCCGCCACCGCCTCCGCGTCGGGGATCGCGCGGAGCATCGGCTGCGGGTCGCGCAACCGCCACGGGCGGACGTGCGGCCAGAGCAGCGCATAGCCGATCCGCGCACCGCCGATGCTGAGCGCGATGTCGCCGAAGCCGTTCCCGAGCGGCCGCAGATCGCCCGCGGTGAGCGCCTTGAGGGGCAGATTGTAGCAGACGGTCAGCGCGACGCCGATGCGCAGGACGAGACGCCGGTTGGTGAGCGTGTAGACGGTGGTGCGCGACACGCCCCAGGCGAAGGCGCCGAGCAGGACCAGGCAGAACAGCCCCGCGCCCGCGGTCGCGAGCGCACCCGCGATGCTGCCCTGGCCCAGGCCGATCAACGCGAAGGCGGCGAAATAGCCGGCCGCCCAGCGCGTCTTGAGCGCGGTCCGCGCAAGGGTGGCCGCATGGGGCGCGCCCTGCCACAGGATCGTCTCCCCCGCCGGGAGCGGCCCGGGCAGGCCGCGCACCGGCTCGTCGTCATGCTCCATCACAGCAGCGGCTCCGTGCGCCCGGGCAGGCCATACAGGTAGCCGCCGCCGAAATAGCCCATCAGCTGATCCTCCTCGCGCCGGGTGATCTGGCCGGCGGTCGCAAGCATGGGGGCACCTGCGAACTGATCGGCCGAGATCGAATCGACATCGACCCGCCGCCGCCCCCCGCGGACGGTGGTGAAGCCGACCGGGGTCAGCACGGTGCGGCCGCTTGCGAGCGCCACCTCGAAATAGCGGACCACGCGGTCGGAACGGTCGACCCAGATGTCGGTGATCGTGCCGGCCTCGCGCTTGTCCGCGCCGTAGATCTTCCAGCCGCGCACGTCCGGATCGCGGCGTTCGAGCCAGAAATGATCGTCCGTGCTGATCGGCACGATGCGGATGCGGCCTTCCATGTCGAGATCGGGCCAGTCCGCACGCTGGGCATAGGCTGCGGGGCCAACCCCGTCGGCAAGCGGGTTGCCGGTGGGCTCATAGGGCGCACCGCCGAAGCGGGCGACGCGGCGCGCGGCGATCTCGACCGGCTCGCGGCCCTTGGTGGGGGTGGAGGCGATGCCGCGATCGAAGGGGAGCCGGAACTCCTTGTACGTCGAGGCGGTGAGGAGGCCATAAGCGCTGTCCACGCGGCCCGTGATCTCGTCTTCCAGCGGATAGCCTTCGCGCCGGTCCTCGCGGCGCAAGTAATAGACCAGGCCGATGAAGAAGAGCACGAAGGCGTAGAAGACAAGCTCCGCCACATCGAGGCGTCCGACCAGGATTACTCTGTCCATCCCACGTCTCCTTTTCGTTCAGGTGGGAAACTGGTTGAGGCCGAAGCGGGCCGGCGCGAGGATCTCGCGGCGGACCAGCGGCCCCAGGGCAACAAGCGCCGCCAACAACAACAGGATCTCGAAGCCGAACACGACGCCGTAGCCGGTGGCGCGCGTGGCGAGCGCGTCGCCGAACAGTCCGGACACCGCCGCCTTGCCAAGCAGGTCGCGGCCGATCCCGCCGATCGCGATGGCAAGGCCTGCCGCGCTCGCCTGCACCGCGCCCCAGGCGCCGAGCGCGATGCCCGATGCCCCGCCCTGCGCTAGCGCCATCGCGGCGGTGAGGGTGCCGACCATGAGCAGCCCCGCGCCGAGCCCGATCAGCATCGCGCCCGCCTGGAGCAGCGCGGCGGCGGCGAACGGGGCGGCGAAGATCACCGACAGGAAGGCGCAGATCGCAATCACGCCGCCGAGCCCCGCGATGCGGTGGGGGTCCGCGCCCTGCCCGAGCTTGCGCGCGGCATAGGCGAAGCCGGCGAGGTTCCCCATCGCCCAAAGACCGGTCAGCTCGGTCGTGCCGCCCACCGTAAGGCCGAGCAGCTCGCCGCCATAGGGTTCGAGAAGCGCGTCCTGCATCGACACGCCCGCCGCACCCAGCCCGCTCGCGACGAGCAGCCGCACGGTGCCCGGCCTGGCGGCGAAAGCGGCCCAGGCGTCGCGGAAGGCCGGGGCGGGGGCGGTCCGCGGCGCCGGGCGGCGGCGGGCCTCCTGCTTCCAGAGCGCAACGAGGTTCAGGATCATCGTGAGGACGGCCGCGCCTTGGACGATCTGGATCAGCCGGGTCGGCGTGAAGTCGCGAAGCGCGGCGCCGATCACGAACGCGGTCAGCATCATGCCGCCCAGCAGCATGACGTAAAGGAGCGCGACCGCGCGCGGGCGACCGTCTTCGGGCGCGAGGTCGGTCGCGAGCGCAAGGCCCGCCGTCTGCGCGGTGTGGAGGCCCGCCCCCGTCAGCAGAAAGGCGAGCAGGGCGGCGGCCGTTCCGAGAGCCGCCACGTCGCTCCGCGACATGAGGAGCAGCGCGAACGGCATCAGCGCGAGGCCGGCGAACTGCAGCAGCGTCCCGAACCAGATGAAGGGGACGCGCCGCCAGCCGAGGATCGAGCGGTGATGGTCCGAGCGGTGGCCGATCAGTGCCCGCGCGGGCGCGAACAGCAGCGGAAGCGCAATCATCAGCGACACCGCCCAGGCAGGAATGCCCAGCTCGACGATCATCACGCGGTTGAGCGTGCCGTTGAGCAGCACCGCCGTCATACCGACGCTGACCTGGAACAAGGACAGGCGCAGGAGGCGGCCGAGCGGCAGGTCGGCGCTCGCCGCGTCGGCGAAGGGGAGGAGTCGGGTGGCGATGCGGGCGAAGAAGCCGTCTTTGGCAGCGTGGGGCAGGCGCAGGGCCCCCTCCACCGCCGCTTCGCGACGGTTCCCCTCCCCGTGCCGGGGAGGATCAAGGAGAGCCAGTTCGCTCACACGCGCACCAGCTGGAGCGCCTGGCTTGTGTAGAAGCCGCTTGCGACCCGCTCGGCCTGCGCGATCCGCCACCCGGGCAGGGTCGCGGCGAAGCGGTCGCGGAGCGCGGCTTCGGCGACGGGCTGCAGGGCGGGCGAGCGGTTGCCGCGCGGGAAGGCGCGGCCGAGACCGTGCATCGCGGCAAGGAGCGGCGTGCGCGGCGCGATGGTGAACACGACGCTTCCGCGGGTCCGGTCGGCGAGGCGAGCGACCGCGGCGGCGATGTCGTCGAGCGTGTAGTGAATGAGCGAGTCCATCGCCACGACATGGTCGAAGGCCCCGAACGCCGGGTCGAGCATGTCGCCGACGGCCCAGGCGATCTCACCATGGCCGAGGAAGCTGGGCGCGCGATCCCGCGCGACATCGATAAGGCCGCCCGCCACGTCGATGGCGGTGACCTGCGCGCCGCGCCGGGCGGCAGCGACCGCGAGCGCGCCGGTGCCGCAGCCGGCATCGAGCAGGCGGGTGCGGCGCAGATCCTGCGGCAACCAGTCGAGCAGGAGTTCGCGCATCCGCTCGCGCCCGGCACGGACGGTGGCGCGGATGCCGCTCACCTTCGCATCGGAGGTCAGGTCCTCCCAGGCGCGGCGCGCGGTGCGGTCGAAATAGGTCTCGAGCGTGTCGCGCTGGTCCGCCCAGCCGAGAGGAGAAGCGCGATCCTCGCCTTCGCGGGGGTGACGGGACAAGGGGAAGGTGGTCGCCATCATTCAAACCCCAGAAAATCGAAAATCTCGCGATCCTTCATCGGGCGCGCGTCGAGCGCGGGCGCGCCGCGCCAGAGCAGGTCGGCGAGGCGAAGATATTCCGCGCGGG
>ERZ1066121.1958-NODE-1958-length-13754-cov-13.456311_pt1 | contig 13754 bp, 9 predicted proteins | sample MGYA00382768_ERZ1066121 | MGnify/ENA primary metagenome ERZ1066121 (study PRJEB33369, sample SAMEA5778351) | biofilm metagenome | biome: Industrial cooling water; feature: Water cooling tower basin; material: Biofilm | place: United Arab Emirates | collected... | reverse complement strand
AGACACTTCATGCACTAAATCCGCTCCTCCACTCAGCACTCAGCACTCAGCACTCCATTAGCCAATTTTAAAACTGTCATGTACAGCACTTGCGGTTTGAAAAAAAGCAGAGTATTCTATAGGAGTGTGTGAGGAGTAAGTTGAAAATACATAAAGCGTCTGGAGTGGAAACACGGTCACACGTCCAGGCGCTTTTTGTATTTTATTTAAAAGTGAAAAATGAGAAACCGGGTTTCTGTTCAGAGACTTGGTTTTTTAGCGTAGGTTGTAATAAGAAACCCGGTTTCTGGAGTGTGCAGTTAAAAAAGTGTCACCAGCATTACTTGTTTTATTTAAAAAACACTCTATTATATAGGAGTGTGTGAGGAGTAAGTTGAGAACAGAAAGCGCTTGGAGTGGAAACACGGTAACACGTCCAGGCGCTTTTTGCTTTCTATATATAGAAAAACCTTATATTTATTAACTTACTTGTATAAAATATTTCCAAATAATTGAGGACGTAACATCTCTACATAAAGTTCCCAATTCTGAAAAAAGTCTTAAAGTTCGCTTAGACAAGCGTATTTGATGCGAATCTAAAAGCTAATAAAAAACTCTGCACTCAAACGGGTCGCTTTACATTAATGACTCGGAGTTTGGAATTTTATCAATGAATGCACCATATTTTCTAGCGTTAGCCTTAATTAAAAGCCTAGCGCTTTCTTATGGCGCCTATCAAACAAAATACTTACTAATTATTGCGATTCACAAATCTACACCTTTCTTGGAGTAGCTGCAAAGCATGAGTTACATTCATTTAATTTGTCAATTTTGGGCGCATCGGTTTCCTTTTTGGGGTATTTGTCAGCTACAATTTGACCCTAAGCAAAAAACTTTATATTTTTATTGTCAGACTCCGGCCAAGAGGACGACTATTTCTAAGGATGCAGATGCCATCGCAAATTTGGATATTGGGATTGAACAGTTTGTAGTAGTACACCAAGGTTATCCCGATATAGTTATCCAGAAACGATAAACGGCGCCTATCGTTACATAATTATACAGTGGTTTGAAAGATTTTAGAAAAAGTTATCCGAAACACTTGCCATATTCGACAACAGGGGATATTCTTTAGGAGTGTGTGAGGAGTAAGTTGAAAACAGAAAGCGCTTGGAGTGGAAACACGGTCACACGTCCAAGCGCTTTTTGCTTTTCCCCCCCACCTTGTAATAAGGACTTCAGTCCTTACACTCCTTCCAACCTTCACCCATTACGAACCAATCCTCTCAACCTCTTGTCCCACAACAACCGGACTACGCTTCAAAGTAAACAAAGCCAACACAATTCCCAAAACCGCCAAACCCGCAGTAGGGTAAAAGAAATTACTATAACTACCAAAAATATCTCTAATTCTACCAGCGAGTAAAGTCCCACCCAAGGCGCCCACTCCATACGCGGTAAAAACGATACCATAATTCTTGGCGTAATTCTCAGGATTAAACAAAGTTAACGTAGAAGTTGGTGCAATTGCCAACCATCCTCCTAACGAAAAATAAAACAGTACAAAAGCGACCTTATAAGTCAAAGCATCACCCTGTCCAACCTTCAACATCATAATCGAAGCGATTAATATTAGTACAAACGCTAATATCGCTCCATATTTAGCACTAAAACGGTCAGTGAACCAACCAAAGAAAGGTCTACCGGCGCCGTTAAAAATAGCAAACAAAGATACTAACGAAGCAGCAGTTGCCGCATCGAGCTTGACAATTTCTTGTGCAAGGGGACTAGCAATACCAATAGCAGCAAGTCCAGCAAAGGAACCGATAGCGTAGCACAACCATAACCCATAAAATGAGCCACTAGAAAGCATTGGAACTCTTTCATTAATTGAAACTGATGTTTTAGCAGAAGCATGAAAACCTTGAGGTTTCCAACCAGTGGGTGGTGTTTGTAAAAGTGTTGAAATTGCCAGAATTATTATAGTGAAAGCAACACCTAGAATTACAAAGGTTTGCCTAACACCATTCGTGTCAATTAGTGATTTTGCTAAAGGAGCTGTAATTAATGGAGACAAACCAAACCCAATTACAGTTAACCCAACAGCCAAACCCTTTTTATCAGGAAACCATTTAGCTACAACTGCTAAAGGTACACCATATACAATCCCAACTCCTACACCAGCAATTACACCGTAAGTAAAAGTCAGCATAGTTATATTGCCTTCAAAACTAGAAAGAATATAACCCAACCCAGTTATAATTCCTCCAACTGCTGTAATTAAACGGGCGCCAAAGCGATTGATGTAAAATCCTGTAATTGGCATTAATATTGCAAAAACTACCAATAGCACAGTAAAAGGTAGCAAACTCTCAGTGGCGCCAATGTTAAGTAATTTTTCAAGAGGTTTTCTGAAAATACTCCACGAATACACCGTACCTAAACACAATAGTACCGTTAAACCAAGAGGTATAAATAACCATCTACCTTTTTCAGCAGGCAGACCAAAAAGTTTGACATCCATTATATTTTGAACATTATGCTTTGAAATTACTTTTTTGAAGTATCGCACCTTTATAAGCTAGGTACTAGTACTTGATTGCACAAACTCCTTAGAAAGTGTAAAAACTTTACAAACAAATATATATGTAAAATTTAATATTTATTTAATCTTTACGAAAATGATTTAACATTTATTTAATAAAAAAAATAAGTAATTTTGCGCCGATGTGACAAATCTTATGTATTGTCTTAATAAAGACATCATGAGATTCGTATCTTCTGCATTTATGGATATCAATCAAATTGGTACAGTGGCTGTTTCACTATTGACCACGTTTGGACTGAAAATTTTAGGCGCCATCGCGCTGTGGATAGTTGGTCAAAAGCTTATAGACTTTGCGACAAGATTATTACGACGTGTATTCCGCAATCAACATGTAGATGCGACACTGATTAGTTACCTAACTAACATAATCTCCGTAACATTACGGGTGATATTAATTGTCGCTTTACTAGGTTTCTTCGGAATTGAAACCACATCATTTGCTGCACTACTCGCAGCAGCAGGTGTAGCAATTGGCGCCGCATGGGGTGGACTACTAGCAAACTTTGCTGCTGGTGCATTCCTAGTAATTTTCCGTCCATTCAAAGTTGGTGATTTTATTTGTGCAGGTGGTGTCACGGGAACTGTCCACGAAATTGGATTGTTTGCCACGAGTATCAATACCCCTGACAACGTGATGACAATTGTCGGAAATAACAAAATTTTCTCCGATAACATCCAAAACTTCTCTACCAACGCTTATCGACGTGTTGATTTAGTTGCTCAACTAAACCATAGCGTAGACCATAACGACGCAATTCGGCGCCTGAGAGACCGAGTTAGCGCTATTCCAAACGTTCTTAGCTCTCCTGCACCCGACATTGAAATTCTTAAATTCGAGGCAGCTGGCCCAGTCTTGGTAGTACGTCCTTATTGCAATAATGACCATTACTGGCAAGTGTACTTCGATACCAACAAGACAATTCGCGAAACATTCACTCAAGCTGAGTATCCAATTCCTGTTGAAGCGTTTAGCCTGAATGGACTAACTAAAGAGTCTAACAGCGCCGCATTAATACCGTCATAATTATTATCATTCACATTAGAATCCCGGTTTCTTGAAGAAATCGGGATTCTTTTTATACTCTTCATATTGAAACTGCAATTACATACATCTACTTAATAAATTTGATTCAATAATAGTGAATCATTATATTTACGGGCATATTTAATTGCTCAACAAATGAATATTTTTTTATCTTATGAACGTATTATCGGGTGCTAGAAATGCTTACGTCGATTGGATCTATTATCTTTATTGGCTTATTAATCTTTATATATAGATATCGTCATTAAATTAATGCTTGGTATAAACAAACACGTATAGTTTGGTATGACTTACAAAGAAGAAGATAGATGAATATTCAACAGCGAGAGCAATTTAACGTAATAGTTCAAAAAATAGAGAAATATGCTCGGCAAAACCCTTCTTACTATAAGCTGCGCGTTTTTCTGCTAGCAATACTAGGGTATGCTTACATTACATTTGTATTTTTATTAATGTGTGGTGGAATATGGACTTTAAGAAATTTTGTTGTATCAACGCAATCAGATTATTTAGTTAAACGTATTAACTATGTAATTATTATATTAATAATTGGGATTATTAGATTATTTTGGGTAAAATTCCAGCGTCCAAAGGGTTTAGAATTATACCGTCAACAGCTACCAGACCTATTTGCTATTATTGATGAAATTAGAGAAACATTAAAGGCGCCACGAATTCACCATATATTATTAACTTATGAGCATAATGCGGGTGTTTTACAAATACCGCGTTTAGGTTTTCTGGGTTGGCAGAAAAATTACTTATTATTAGGGTTGCCGTTATTACAATCATTGAGTGTTGAACAGTTTCGTTCGACAATAGCTCATGAGTTAGGACATTTATCTGGAAACCACAGTCGCTTTTCTGGATGGGTTTACCGAGTGCGACGAACTTGGTATCAATTAGCTTCGACTGGGGACTTTTTTCTATTTAAGCATTTTTTTCAATGGTATGAACCATATTTTAACGCTTATTCTTTCGCACTCGCACGCGCACAAGAGTACGAAGCAGATAGACGTTCGGTTGAAATATGTGGCATTGAAACTTCAGCAGAAGAGTTAATTAATATATATATACATAACTCGTTTTTACATGAAGTCTTCTGGAAAAATATTTATGAAAAAGCAATTCATAGCTCCGAGGCGCCGAATGGTACAATAACTAAACTGTTGCAAGCTTTGAGAACAGATATCAAAACTCATGACGCAGTTAAATGGTTAGGGTTAGCTTGTTCAGACATTACCAATAATGATGATACTCACCCCTGCTTATCAGAACGTCTAGAAGCAATGGGATATCTGATCAATCCAAATAATACTAATAAACTACCTGCATATATTAAAGAAACAGCAGCAGAATACTTTTTTGACGAGACATTATTTAGCTTTGCTGCATATCTAGATGAGCAGTGGAAGCGAGAAATTGCTTCATATTGGCAGAAAATGCACGTTAGACTAATGTATCAACAGCAAAACTTAACGGCATTAGAAGCAAAAGCATATAGATATACTTTAACTCCCGAACAAGCTTGGAAACGGGGTGTCTTAACAGAAAAGTTTCAATCTCAAGAAGCTGCGATAAAAATATTTTCCTCATTGCTTGCATCTGACCCTAACCATGCTTCATCGAATTACGAGTTAGGGAGAATATTACTGCAAAACTATGATGGCAAAGGTATTGACTACCTGAACAAAGCTATAGACCTCGACCCAGAGTTAGTAATACCAAGCTGCGAAATACTTTACGGTTTCTATATGCGCTGTTCACAACCTGAGCAAGCGAACAAATATTTATTACTTCGTCAACAGTATCAACCATCATTCAAACTATTTCAACTCGAACGTCAGCACGTCAACCACACCGATAAATTCATTGCCCATGACTTATCACCAGTTGAAGTGCAGCAAATTGCTGAACACTTATCGAATTATTCATCTGTGGGTAAAGCGTATTTAGTTATAAAGCGAACAAAAATCTTTCCAGATAAACCTTTATATGTACTCGGTATTATACGTTATTTTGTTCGAGGAACAGGCGCCGACTACCAACCAGACGCAGAACTAATAGAACAAATCAACGCCGAAATCAACCTCAGAAGTCAAGTGCATGTAATAATTTTTAACCAAACTAACATGAAATTATACGGCGCCGTTACCCGCGTTCGAGATGCGTGTATATTATCATATAAGTAAATTTTCGGCACAAATTTATTCAAATATATAATCATTATCATTATTATCGGGAAAAATTAATTTATTTTCAAAGTGTTAGTTAGCTCTTAAAGCTGGGAAGAATAAAGTTTATACACAAACCTTTAAATCATTGGTCATGAATTCTGATTTTGAGCCACCACCAAAAAGCTGGTCTATACTGGCTTGTGTGGGAGGAGTTATTACAGCAGTTGTTACAATTGCGCTTCTCAACTCTTGGTCTAAACAACTTTCTCTGACTTCTGCACAAAAACCGTTACCATCAACCACAACTACTTCCCTTGAGAAAAAGAGCGAAACAAGAGCGGAAATAGCTGCAAAACTGGATGCTCAATCTGTGAGCTTGCAAGGGACACCAATTACTACTAGTGTTACAACCACAACAGCTTATATTGCCCCTGGAGTTGGAACACTCACAAAAGAAGAAACATTGATTGCACGTCAAGCTTGGTCATATTTTGAGCGCAACTGGAACCAAGAAACTGGCTTGGTAAATTCGGTTGATGGCTTTACTTCTGTAACAATGTGGGATCAAGCGGCTGCTATGGCTGCTTTAGTCAGTGCAAAAGAACTGGACATTATCACAGCGACAGAATTTGAGAAAAAAATGACCAGAATGTTAAAGACTTTAGCTTCAATGCCTTTATATAAAGGTGAATTGCCCAACAAAGTCTACAACAGTAAAACTCTTACCCCTGTTAATTACGGTCAATTAGACAAGCGAGAAGAAATTGGTTGGTCAGCTCTAGATTTGGGACGTATGGCAATCTGGTTAAAGATTGTTGAGACAAAATATCCACAAATGCGAGCGCGCGCAAGAGCGGTATGGAGGCACTGGCAAGTAGACCGTTTAACTAAAAAAGGGCAAATGTACGGTACTGCTGTTGTTAAAGGCAAAGAACAGTATAACCAAGAAGGGCGCCTAGGCTACGAGAATTACGCTGCATACGGTCTAAAGCTATGGGGTTTAGATGTTAAACAAGCTTTGGATTATCAATCCAACACAGCATTTGTTAATCTTTACGGACAAGGAGTTCCTTATGACAAGCGCGACTCTAAAAACTCTGGTGCAAATAATTACGTTCTGAGTGAACCGTATATTCTTGATGGTATAGAAACAGGATTTCAAGCATTACCAAAAGCTTATGCAGACAGAATATTAGCTGCTCAAGAAGATCGTTATCAAGCGACAAAACTATTAACCGCTGTCACCGAAGATAATCTAGACCGCGCTCCATATTTCGTGTACAGCAGCTTATTTGTCAACGGACAACCTTGGGCAACTATTACCGACACCGGAGAAAAACACAATAATTTACGCTTCCTAAGTGCCAAAGCAGCAATAAGCTGGCATGTACTTTATGACACAGATTACACGCGCGCTTTATCTAATTTTGTTTATACCAATCTGAAGTCTGAAAAAGGCTGGTACAACGGCTATTACGAGTCTTTGCGCGAGCCAAATAAAGCTTTGACAGCTAACAACAATGGCGTGATTCTGCAAAGCTTGCTGTATAAAAAAGTTGGAAAACCGCTTATTACTTGGGCTGGGGTGAGTGGTCAGGAGACAGGGGTCAGTAGAGAGGAGACAGGGGTCAGTAGAGAGGAGACAGGGGTCAGTAGAGAGGAGACAGGGGTCAGTAGAGAGGAGATGCGAGATGGAAGATAAAAGACAGGAGATGGGAAATACAAACAGGAGAGAGGAGTTTAGGAAATGAATAGACCAGCAGCTAAAACTTTTCAAGATTTGATTGTTTGGCAAAAAGCACATCAATTTGTTTTGTCCACATACCGTTTTAGTGAGAACTTTCCGAAAAAAGAGACGTATGGATTAACTTCTCAATATAGACGAGCTGCTATTTCGGTTGCAGCAAATATAGCTGAAGGCTTTAAGAAAAAAACTAGACCAGATAAAGCCCGGTTTATGAATATTGCCCAAGGTTCTTTAGAAGAGTGTCGCTATTACCTAATTTTGGCGAAAGACCTTGAATATGGCGATAGTACAGAATTAATGTCTCTACTCGAACAAGTCAGTAAATTACTAGATGCTTACCGTTCTTCTTTATTGACTGCAAACCCTCAACCTCCAAACTCTAACCCCTAACTACAGAAGTCAGGAGGCAGAAGTCAGGAGGCAGAATGCAGGAGGCAGAATTTAGGAGTCTGAATTTTGATTTCTAACCTTTAAGTGCGCGCCTCCTGAATTCTAAATTCTGACCCCCCAACTTTAAACTGCGCGCCTCCTGAATTCTGAATTCTGACCCCCCCAACTTCTAAATTGTTCTAAGATTATGATTCACAAACGCATAAAGAAAAGACTGTTGAGACTGTTTGTATTGTTTATTGTTGGAATACTTATCCAATTTTGGTTATATATCCCAACACCAGTGTTATCCCAAACCCCTAGTGTCGCTTGTAATAGTATTACAGTTCCACTAACACCTGATGAACAGAGCTATGCTCGCACTGCTTGGCAATATTTTCTCAAGAATTACCAACCTGCAACTGGATTTACTAATTCGACTGGTGGTTATCCTTCGGGTACGCTTTGGGATATGGGTAATTACCTGATGGCGCTACATGCCGCGCGTGCGCTTTCTTTAACTGACCAAGCTGACTTTGATGCTCGACTCAATAAGTTTTTGACTAGCCTTGGTAGCTTGAAATTATTTGATGGCGCCTTACCAAATAAAGTCTACAATGCAGCTACCGGAGAAATGGTAGATTATGGAAATAAACCAATTGAGCGCGGTATTGGTTGGTCGGCTTTGGATATTGGTCGGATGCTAGCTGCATTTGATGTGATTCGCACTTGTCATCCTCAATATAAAGATTGGTTAGAGGGAATTGTGAAAAAGTGGCAAGTCGCTCGCTCTGTTAAAGATGAACAATTATACGGCGCCACTGTTCTACCAGATAACAAAACCTTACTGGTGCAAGAAGGAAGACTTGGTTACGAGGAATATGCTGCTAGGGGTTATGAACTTTGGGGTTATAAAGTACCCAAAGCTCTTAATTTTCAGCCATTTAAGTTTGTTGAAATTAATGGTGTACAAATTCCGGTTGATACTCGTGACTTCAAAAGTACTAACGCTAACAATTATGTTGTTAGTGAGTCGTATATCTTAGATGGGATTGAGTTTGGTTTAAAAGGCGAGTTGGCTGATTATGCTCTTCGGGTTTTGGATGTACAAAAGCGGCGCCATGATAGCACTGGTCAGTTAACTGCGGTGACAGAAGACAATATTGATAGAGAACCGTATTTTCTCTATAACACCATTTACGCTAACGGTGAGAAATGGGCAACTATCACCGACAATAACCAGCCTTACCCACAGTTACGCAGCGTTAGTACAAAAGCAGCTTTTGGTTGGCGTTATCTTTACCCAGATAATGCCTATGCTCAAAAACTCTTTGATGCTGTAAAAGATCTCAAAAGTCCTGATGATAGTGGTTACTACGCTGGTATTTACGAGGAAACAAAGCAACCTAATAAAGCTTTAACTGGTAATACAAACGGGCTAATTTTAGAGATTTTGTACTACAAAGCTAGGGGAAATCGTCCTTTAATTGCTTCTGGTTCTCAGTCTCCAACAACATCAACCGCAAATCCTCCTGCCGATGCTGTCACGACTCCTAAAATTACAGAGGTAAGTGTGGCGCCTATACCCCCAGTTAGTAATACTGAACCAACCTCTACAATTAAACTAACTCGACCTTTGTCAGTAATTGAACGGCGTTATGCAGAGGCAGCATGGGGTTATTTTAAAGCAAATTATCATTCAAAAAGTGGGTTAGTCAATGACCGCAGTGATTTTAAAGGCGCCACTTTGTGGGGATTGGGAGATTATTTAGCAGCACTCAATGCCGCGCGTTCGCTTGATATTGTTTCTGCTCCTGAATTTGACCAACGTACCCGCCATCTTTTAGGCGCCATCAAGAAACTACCTCTATATGCATCGGAATTACCAAGTCGAGGTTATGATACGCGAACACTCGAACCAATCGATTATGCAGGTAATACAGTTCCCGAAGGTAACGGTTGGTCATCTTTAGATGTCGGACGAATGTTAGCAGCGCTTTATAACTTAAAGAGCAATTATCCAGAGTACACTGAGGCAGTCGATAAAGTCGTCTTAGATTGGTCTTATTTGCGAGTTGTACGGGATGGTATTCTTTCGAGTGCCGTTGTTACAAAAGATAAAGAAGGGCGCCTACTTAGCCGTATAAACCCGGAAACTCGCTTGGGTTACGAGGAATATGCAGCGCGCGCTTTTCAATTGTGGGGTTTCGATGTTGAACGCTCTGCTGTGGGGAGTGAATATCAAACTGCTGTAGTAGAAGGTTTAAAAGTGCCAATTGGGCGCCGTCGCAATCAATATAATCAATATACCGTTAGCAATCCTTTTTTACTTTATGGATTGGAATTTGGGCTTGAACCGCAGATGCGCGCGCTTGTGCTGCCAATTTTCCAAGCTCAAGCTAAACGCTATAAACGCACGGGTATTTTTACCGCTTCAGCAACCACTTTAATTGACCGCAAACCATACATCGTCCACAGCACAATTACCGGACAGGGTACACCTTGGGTAGCTTTAAGCGATGATGGTACTTTATCAAATGAACGATTAGTAAGTACCGCAGTGGCATTTGCTTATCATGCCCTACTTCCAAACGATAAATACGCTCAAGAGCTAATACGGGCAGCAACAGACGTGTATAACCCAACACTAGGTTTTTACGAAGGCTTTTACGAAAAAACTGGTAAAACAGCAATTGGTTTTACTAGCAGCACCAACAGCATGATTTTACAATCCTTGCTGTACAACCTCACAAATCAACAACCTCTAATTAGTCCTATTACTGCAATGAACTCTCCTTGGTGGCAAGCAGCACAAAAGAAAGATTCAGGTCGAGGTTTACCCTATACTACCGAGCAAAAAGCCAAGCTAGTGTCTGATAGCTTCGGAAGTTACTGGGTTTCAGCTAAAGATAATACTCAGTTAGAAAGACGCGCGACTAGGAAATAGTTCAAGTACTCTATATTATAATTGATCCCCCCTAGCCCCCCTTAATAAGGGGGGAAAGATGATTGATAGCACTTAATAAGTGAACAAAAATATAATTTATAGCACTTAATAAGTGAACAAAAATATAATTTATAGCACTTAATAAGTGAACAAAAATATAATTTATAGCACTTAATAAGTGAAGAAATATATGATTTATATCCCCCCTTATTAAGGGGGGTTGGGGGGATTTTATTTTATCTTTTGTTAGTAATCAATTGAACTTGGGAATACTACTTTATAGAAGGATAAAATTCCTAACTTTGCTCTTCGCTGTCAGAACTCTAAGTACTGTAAAAAACTGACTTCCTATGATAATTAAAACCTTTACTAGTTCTTTCAAATTTATAAAAAAGATACGGCTGGTGATAATGATGCTGATTTTACTAACAAGCTTGTTTGTTAGTCAAAACATAACAGCAGCCGTCAAAGGCTCTAAAATACCTGTGCTGTTGGGTTTGTATGCTCCAAATTATTTGGGTTTGCAAAGTGTAATTAATAGCCAGTTACGTCAAATTGATGAGTGGGCTGGTAAACGCCATTCGATTGCAGGATTTTTTATAGATATTGAAGACGAAAATCCTGCTTATAACATACCAGTTCCCTTAGAGCAACTACGACAAAACGGGTACACTGCCTTTATCAATCTCAAATCAACTCGAACTGCGGCACAGATTAGTAAAGGAGACTTAGACGGCAGGTTGCGAAAAATCGGATTAGCTTATGCTGAGTGGGCAAATCGAGGGCAGGGACGGATGGCGTTTATTGCTCCCTTGCAAGAGATGAACATTCCAGTCGAAACGTACAGCAAAGACCCCAAGAACTTCAAGTTAGCCTACCTACGCATCCAAAAGATATTCCAAGACGCAGGCGTATCTCCGGATTCAGTGCGTTGGGTATTTGCACCGAATGGCTGGAGTGAGAACAACGAACACCGCTTTGAAAATTACTATCCCGGCAACAAACAGGTAGATGTAGTTGCTTTTAGTGCCTATAACTGGGGATATTGTGATAATTCTACGTGGAAACACTGGAACGGCGCCAAAGAAACGTTTGAACCTTACATTAAACGGATGAAAGCAATGGCGCCAAATAAACCGATTTTTATCGCCCAAACGGGCACAACAAGTAATACAAAAAAGGGTTCTTCGAGCAATGCTAAAGACCAATGGTTCCGCGATTCTTATAGTTATTTAGCTGCCAAGGGTGTACAAGCTATCGTTTATTTCAACATTAATAAGGAGTGTGATTGGGCACTGTACAGTAATGGCGCCAAATCTGCTGGCTATAAAGACGCAGTAGCTAATCCAGCTTTTGGCTATGTATCTCCTGTTGATTTGGCAAAAAAGATATAGATAACGAGCAAAGGTATAAAAATTGTGATTCTGCAATCTATCTTGTATTTAACAATACAGCAACCACTGATTTGTCAAAATACACAGGTGTGGCAATGTTCTAATGTGATAATTGCTTCGCCTAATAACTTTAATCCTGACTTAGACTCACCAAAACCATTACCTACTCCTAAACCTAGCCTTGTAATTCCACCCAAGCCGATACAAAAGCCTGTAATACAACCAACGGCGCCTCAATTACCGGCGACTCAAGAAATAAACGTTCCTTCTGTAACGAATTCCCCACCACGATTAACGCAAGAAGCGGATTTGATTGCAGCTAAACGTGCTTGGAAGTATTTTGAGCGCAACTGGAATTCTCAAACAGGATTGGTAAATTCATCAGATAATATACCGTGGACAACTTGGTGGGATCAGGGTAGTGCAATATTAGGAACTCACGCGGCTTACAAGTTAGGATTAGTGCCAAACGATGTGTTTCGTCTTCGGATAAGCACTTTGTTAAACACGCTCTTAACACTACCGTTACCTGCAACAGATTTACCGAACAAAGCTTATAGCACTAGTACAGCCCAAATGCGCCAACTTAATAATACCCCTGACCCTAAAGGTATAAGTGGTTGGTCGGCTTTAGATATGGCGAGATTATTGGTAGCGCTGCATGTTATACGTTCGCATTATCCCGAATATAACGCTGATGTTAACCGTATTGTGGCTCGCTGGAATTTATCCAAACTTGTCAAAGATGGTTGGTTAAACGGTGGAATTACAGGAGCAAACGGGCAAATTCTTGAAGTGCAAGAAGGACGCTTTGGCTACGAACAATACGCTGCCGAAAGTCTTAAACTGTGGAATATTCAGGCGCCAAATGCATTAAATAATCCACCTGTCAAAACTGCAATAGTCGATGGTATTACATTACAAGTAGATAAACGCAATTTCAAAAATTCGGGAGCTACCAACTACTTGACAAATGACCCTTATCTCCTTTGGGGTTTAGAATTAGGTTGGACAAACGCGATAAAACCTCAAGTTGAAAATATTTTAAAAGTACAAGCACAAAGGTTTCAGCGTACAGGCATTTTAACTGGTGTAAATGAAGATTCTCTAGACCGTGTACCTTATTTTCTATATTACAGTATTTATGCTAATGACGAACCTTGGCAAGCTGTGAATACTATAGGAAAAGCCTATCCTCAATTTCGCTTTCTCAGCACAAAAGCTGCATTTTCGTGGTTTGCTCTTATGCCAAATAACTCTTACACAAAAAAACTTCGAGACTCTGTTCAAAATTTGACCGATGAAAAACGCGGTTATTTTTCAGGACTATATGAGAATCGAAAAATAGGAGTCAATAAATCAGTTGACGTTAATACCAATGCAATTATTCTAGAGAGTTTACTTTATCAAGCTACAGGTAGGCGGGCATTAGTAGATAAGAATTCAGGAGACAGGAGTTAGAGATAAGAATTCAGGAGACAGGAGTTA
>ERZ1066121.1956-NODE-1956-length-13774-cov-5.486333_pt1 | contig 13774 bp, 11 predicted proteins | sample MGYA00382768_ERZ1066121 | MGnify/ENA primary metagenome ERZ1066121 (study PRJEB33369, sample SAMEA5778351) | biofilm metagenome | biome: Industrial cooling water; feature: Water cooling tower basin; material: Biofilm | place: United Arab Emirates | collected... | reverse complement strand
CCGTGGCCAATGCGCATCAGGTAGGGCAGCAGTTTGGGATGATCGCCCTCCACCGTTTCATAGAGGTGCCCGGTGGTCTTTAGGCCCAGATCCTGGGCGCGCTGGTAGAGCTGGGTAAACTCGTCAATGCGATCGCCGTACTTCCCATCACCACCCGCCACGTCCACCGCACACACGTACTCAGGGTATTGCCCAGCCAGCTCTACAATCGCTCGATTGACCTCGTAGGGCAGCCGCGAGTGCATGCAGAGAATCTGCTTGGTCACAATTGGGTATTCGGGCTGCTGGCTGGCTTGGCCCACAATCTCGACAATTTCGGCCATCGCCTCAATGCGCTGATTTTGGGGCAAATGCTCCGGCGTTCGCAGGTAGGGGGTGTAGCGCAGCTCCAGGTAGGCCAGGTTTTCAAAAATATAGGCCCCGCGAATCAGGCGATAAATAAAGTAGGGCAGCGCTTCATGGGTCTGCACGCTCTCCACCAGGGTGTGCAGCTCCAGGTACTCCGCCAGCGTATTGCGGGGCCGGGTATAAAACTGCTCAAACGCCGGATAATCGGCAAACTGGCCCGAGAGATCGGGGCGGTTGCGCTCAAAATAGCGCCACAGCACTCTAGGTACCACCGAACCGCCCAGGTGGCGGTGTAGTTCAGCATATAGACTCACGGTAACCTCCGCCTTGGTTAGGGATTGTGGGACTGGGTAAGACTGCGATCGCTCGCTTGACCGCTCGCTCTGTGGAGCCGTTCCGGGAAGCTGGCCTTGCGGCTATCGCAAATCCGAAGGAAATCTAAAGAAATGTAAATTCGCTATCCATCTGTTCTACCGCACATTTTACTAATTGGGTATAAGGTTAAATACATTTAATTTGCTGGCGATTCGGGCTGCGGCGAGGGTTGAATCAGCCCAGCTCTGTAAAAACAATCAGTTGACACAATTACATTTGCTTAGTGATAATGGGAATTTGTGTGAACTTTAGAAGCTGAATTCCCTTGGCAAACGTTGTAGTAATTGGAGCCCAGTGGGGCGACGAAGGTAAGGGCAAAATTACCGATTTGCTGAGTCGTTCGGCAGATGTGGTGGTGCGCTACCAGGGCGGGGTCAATGCAGGGCACACCGTCGTCGTCAAGGATCAGACGTTTAAGCTGCACCTGATTCCCTCTGGCATTCTCTATCCCGATACCGAGTGCGTCATCGGCAGCGGCACCGTCATCGACCCCAAGGCACTAATTGGTGAACTCGACAAGCTCGACGAGCTGGGGATTTCGTCTAAAAATCTCTTCATTTCCAACGCTGCCCACGTCACCATGCCCTACCATCGCCTGATCGATCAGGCGGCTGAGGAGCGGCGGGGTAATCACAAGATCGGCACCACCAAGCGCGGCATTGGCCCCACCTACGCCGACAAGTCTGAGCGGATTGGCATTCGCGTCATCGATTTAATGGACTACACCCGTCTGCGCAAGCAGCTAGAGTGGACAGTTCAGTACAAAAACGGCATTCTCGAAAAGCTCTACGGCCTAGAGCCGCTCGATCCAGCCGCCGTCATCGACGAATATATTGAGTACGCTGAACGGCTGCGGCCCCACATCATCGATAGCTCGCTGCACGTCTACCAGGCCATTCGCCAGCGCAAAAACGTGCTGTTCGAAGGTGCCCAGGGTACGCTGCTCGACCTCGACCACGGCACCTATCCCTACGTCACCTCCTCTAACCCGGTGGCTGGGGGGGCCTGCATTGGCACGGGCATTGGTCCCACGGTGATCGATCGCGTGATTGGGGTGGCTAAGGCCTACACCACTCGGGTGGGCGAAGGCCCATTCCCCACCGAGCTGACCTGCGGGGTGGGCGAGCTGCTCTGCGATCGCGGCGCTGAGTTTGGCACCACCACGGGCCGCCGTCGCCGCTGCGGCTGGTTTGACGCCGTGATTGGCCGCTATGCCGTCCGCATCAACGGTCTCGACTGCCTGGCCATCACCAAGCTCGATGTGCTCGACGACGTCGATGAGATCGAGGTGTGCGTGGCCTACGAACTCGACGGTGAGCGCTGCGAAGAGCTACCGGCTAGCGCCGAGGCCTTTAGCCGCTGCAAGCCGATCTATAAAACCATGCCCGGCTGGAAACAGCCCACCGATCACTGTCGATCGCTCAGCGACCTGCCCAAGGCGGCCCTAGACTACCTCAAGTTTTTGGCCGAGCTGATGGAGGTGCCGATCGCGATCGTGTCGCTGGGGGCCAGCCGCGACCAGACCATCATCGTAGAAGACCCCATCCACGGGCCAAAGCGGGCGCTGCTCTACGAGAATGGTGAACCTCAGGTCGCCTAAGGCCGGGGTGTCGTCAAGTTTGTCTTTTTGAATGAGTTATCAACGGGGGGATTTTCCATGGAACTGACTATTGAATGTAAATCGCGCGATCCCAAGGCTAAGCCCAATGCGCTGCGCCGCCAGGGGCTGATGCCCGCCGTACTGTACGGCCACCAGGGCACCGAGTCGATGTCGCTGACCATCGATCAAAAAGAGGCCGATACGCTGCTGCGCAAGGCTGCGGTCAACAACACCATGATCACCGTGAACGTGCCAGATCTCTCCTGGAACGGCAAAGCGCTGCTGCGAGAGGTGCAGGCCCATCCCTGGAAAAACCTGGTCTATCATCTCAGCTTCTTTGCCGTCAAAGCCCAGGACGAGGTCGAAGTCGGCGTGCCGCTCAACTTTGTGGGCGACGCCAAGGGTGTCACCGATGAGGGGGGTGTGCTCAACACTGAGATCACAGAAATCACCGTCAAGTGCAAGGCCGTTGACATTCCCGAAAGCATTGACGTAGATGTCACCAACCTGGCCGTGGGAGATACGCTCAGCATCACTGACCTGGCGCTGCCCGCCGGAGCTACGGTGGTTGGTGAGGTCGATCAGGCGATCGCCACCGTGCTGCCGGGCCGTATGGCTGAACCCACCGCTGAAACCGAAGTGGCCGTGGATGAGCCCCTGTCTCCTGTGGCCGAAGCCGAGACGGATGAGCCTGCCGCAGAGTAGTCAGTGATGCTCTGAGCCGCCGCTCAGGGCTGTAAATGACTCAACGTTCATGACTGGGGCTGGGAATCAATGTTCCTGGCCCTTTATCGTGTTGACACCCTATCCATCGCTGCCGCTAGAGGGGCGATTGGGTCTCGACTGAAGCGGTGTCACATTTAATACTGGTGTTAGCTAACGTTTGAAGGTAGCCATGACCGATTCCACCCTGCCCGCACTGATTCAGCAGATGTGTCAGCCGGGGTTTTATCCCCACCCGGTCGTAGAACCCATTCGGCTACTGCAAACCCACGTCTCCTACGTGCTGCTGACCGGCGACTACGCCTACAAGGTCAAAAAGCCGGTGAACTTTGGGTTCTTAGACTATTCCACCCTGGAAAAGCGGCAGCACTTCTGCTACGAAGAACTGCGGCTCAACCAGCGGGGAGCTGGCCCCCTCTATCAGTCAGTGGTGGCCATTGGGCAGACGGGAGACAGCTATCAACTCGGCCGTGGCACCCCCGTAGAATATGCGGTCAAAATGGTGCAGTTTCCCCAAGATACGCTGCTCAGTGCCCTGTACGATCGCGGCGAACTCACCGAAGCCCTGATGGAGGAGTTGGCGGTGGCGGTGGCCGACTTTCACCTGGGGGCCGAGACCAATGACCACATTCGCACCTTTGGCGCGGTGGAGCAAATTCGCCAGGCCTTCGACGAAAACTACGCCCAAACCGAGGGCTACATCGGTGGCCCCCAAACCCAGGCCCAGTTTGACGAGACCAAAGCCTACACCGATAGCTTCTTTGCCACCCACGGCGACCTGTTTGAGCGGCGGGTGGCCCAAAACTGGATTCGCGCTTGCCACGGTGACCTGCACCTGAACAACATTTGCCGCTGGAACGAGCGGCTGTATCTGTTTGACTGCATTGAGTTTAACGAGCCCTTTCGCTATGTCGATGTGATGTACGACGTGGGCTTTGTGGTGATGGACTTACTCTCGAAGGATTGCGCTGGCCTGGCCACGGTTTTCCTGAATCACTACATCGAGCGCACGGGCGACTGGGAAGGGGTGCAGCTTTTGCCCCTGTATATCAGCCGTCAGGCCTACGTGCGGGCCAAAGTAACGTCCTTTTTGCTGGGTGATCCGTCGGTGGATGAAGAGACCAAGCGGCGGGCGGCGGAGACGGCGGCGGGCTACTACCGCCTGGCCTGGTCGGTGTGCCAGCCTCGCAGCGGAGCTATCTATATGATGGCGGGGCTGTCTGGTTCGGGTAAGACAACCACAGGCAAGCTATTGGCTACTCAAATCAATGCCATTCACCTGCGTAGCGATGCGGTGCGCAAGCACCTGGCCGGGGTACCCCTCGATCGGCGTGGGGATGACAGCCTATATACGCCAGCGATGACCGAGGCAACCTACGATCGCCTCCTTACCCTGGGTATTGCCCTGGCTAACGCAGGGTATCCGGTGATCCTCGACGCCAAATATGATCGCAACCGCCTGCGGCAAACCGCAATTGAACAGCTGCAAAAGGCTGAGCTGCCGCTGACGATTTTGCACTGTACGGCCCCGGCGGCGGTGCTGGAGCAGCGGGTGCGCGATCGCACGGGCGACATTGCCGATGCCACCGTGGCCGTACTCCAGCGGCAGCACATGGAGCCCTTTACCGAACGCGAACAGTCGCTGGTGCGGGCGATCGATACCACCCAGGCTGTGCCTCCGCAATTAGTCGCTATAGTAGGGGCATAGGCGCTCTACCTCGCTTTACTAGCGTTCCAGAGAGGACGAATCGGTGGCCGATAAGATTATTCCAGCAGCATTGAGAATTTGGCTGGTCTTTTTATTTTTGTTTTTGCTGTTGGGCTATGAGGTGGTACCCAGCATTTTGCTGGGGGCGATCGCTGGGTTCGCAGGGGGTACTATTCACGCCTGGTGGATGTCTCCTGGCGGCGAGCCGACTACTCCCCTGGAGCTGCCTGCACCTCTGCGCCAGCTCAATCCCAGGCGACTGCCGCTGGGCAATTTCTTTCGGCGTGGTGGCACGCAGCGCTTACCGCGCGCGCGTCGATAGCGCCCCTCAGGCCGCAGACGGGCACAATAAGAGGTAGAAATTCTTCACCACCCGGCATGGTAGAGCGAGCGTATTGGCTGGCCTGGGCTCAGGCGAGGGGCCTGGGTCCCATTTTGTTGAAGCGCCTGTGCAGCCATTTTGGTACCCTCAGTGTCGCCTGGCAGGCCAGTGGGGCCGAGCTGCTAGAGGTCGAAGGCATTGGCCTGGGGCTGGGGTCTAGCCTGGTGGACTACCGGCAGCGGGTATCGCCCCTGGAGCTGTTGGCGCGCTACGAGCAGCAGCACGCTAACTTTTGGACCCCCGCAGATGCCGAGTACCCAACTCTGCTCTACGAAATTGCCGATCCACCACCGATTCTCTTTTATCGAGGTCGGCTGGAGCTGGCCAGTGCTCTACAGCTGATGCCCTCGGTGGGGGTGGTTGGTACTCGCAACCCGTCTGACTATGGCCAGCGGTGGACTCGCCGCCTGACTCAACAGCTGGCCCACCACGATGTGATTGTGGTGTCGGGGCTAGCCAAAGGGGTCGATCGCTACGCCCATCAGCAGACCCTAGACAGTGGCGGGCTGACGATCGCGGTATTGGGGACTGGGGTTGACCAGGTTTACCCGCTGGTCAATCGTGACCTCTACAATCGCATTGCCCACCAGGGGCTGCTGCTCAGCGAGCACCCCAACGGTACGCCCCCCGATCGAGCCCACTTTCCGCGCCGCAACCGCATTATTGCTGGGCTGAGCCGAGCGGTGGTTGTCACCGAAGCGCCAGCCCGCTCCGGGGCGCTGATCACGGCACAACTGGCGAACGACTATGGCCGCGACGTCTTTGCGCTGCCGGGCTCGCTGGACAACCTCAACAGCGAGGGCTGCCTGGAGCTGATCAACCAGGGAGCCCAAATGATCTTGAACGACATGACCTTGATTACGGCCCTGGGGCAACTGCCGCAGATCAGACCCGCTGAGCCAAACCCAAGTGAACCTGATGAGCCGGGCGATCGCCCGGCCCGTGGCCCCGCTCCGCCGCTGCCGCCAGCGATGGCTCAGGTGCTGGCGGCCATTTCCGACGATCCTGCGACCCTCGATCAGCTGGTGACGGCGATCGCCCAGCCCACTGGCGAAGTGCTGGCCACCCTGGTGCAGCTAGAGCTGCTGGGCCTGGTGACTCAGCTACCGGGAATGCGCTACCAGCGCGGCTAATCGTCGTTCCACACGGGCTGGTTGCAGCACTGCTGCAAAAACTCAAACCGCAGGCTGCCCAGCTTGACCAGATCGCCATCTTGCAGGTGGTGGGGCTGGGCCGGAGGCAGGCGGCGGCCGTTTACCCAGGTGTCCCGCCCGGTTCCCAGGTCGACGATAAAGAAGCCTTGGCCCGAGTCAAAGTGAAGGGCAGCATGGCAATCGGCAACGCCTGGGTTGGGCATTGGCACCGCGCAGCGACTGCTCTGGCCCAGAAACCAGCGATTGCCGCACAGCGTAACCTGAATGGCGCGATCGGGGTTGATGTTGGTGCTGAGAAAGGCGCGATCGCTGGCCACAATGCCCTGCACGTACCAGTCGGTGCGGTAGCAGTGGTTTTGGGCCGTCAGAATGGGGTCGATGACATCGGCTACTTGTTCTAGGTCGTAGCTCAGGTTGCGAAAGAGCGTATCTAAAATCCAGGGAGGGGAAGTGGCCGGATTACTGTCAAGACTTTGAATGCCAACACTCTGAACACCAAGACCTTGAGATACTGCGCCAGACGATTCCGGTACGGAGGCTCGTTCTGAGTCAGAGCCCATCTGCTCTGCGAATCGCCGCCCTGCGTTGGCAGAAAAAAAATGTGAGGAAACCATAGCGAACCGTCATCTACCACTAACTACGTCTCTAGAAAAGGCATCCACCGCAGCTGCATGGGCTGTAGCCCCGTTGCTGTGGGAGTTGTGGGATACCTGGTCTATGCACCTGCGCTTTGGGCCTTGGCCCCAGCGTTGTAGAAACTCCTTAGGGAATGTGTACGTGACACGCGACGATTTTCTCGATCACCTGGCCCGGTCGGGTTTGGCTGCTGCCATTAAACTGGGTTTGTTTGGGTTGCACAATCCTTGGGCTGGGGTTGCTTATAGAAGCTTTATGATTTATCCGCAAATTTACTGAGGGGCTTTAATCACGCCTCGGCTTCTGGAGTGTTTACCCCTGCTCTGCTATATCATCGGGGTATTCTTGCCTCTGGAATGAGCCTGTGGTCAACCCCTCCACCCGCGCCCAGCCGCCGCTGGACTTCATTCCCCCCGCGCTAGATCGGCGAGTGCTGGCCCTGGTGCGCCTGGGGTTGCCCCACTGGATGCGCTGGCGTGAGCAGATTCAGCAGGTAGATGTGATCAATGCTGATGGGCTGGTGCACCTGCTGCAAGCGTTTGACGCCCAAGAAACCCGATTTTTGCTGGCTTTCCGCCATCCCAGTCCGCTCGATTCCTACTGTTTGGGCCATCTGCTGTGGTACGCGGTGCCCCGGCGGGCCAAAGAACTCGGTATCGAGCTCAAGCGCCCGGTTCACAGCCACTTCATATACGATCGCGGCATTCCGCTCTGGGCCGGCAACTGGGTCGGGTGGATCTACAGCCGCCTGGGGGGCACCCCGATTCAGCGGGGCAAGGTCGATCGCCAGGGTCTGCGCTCGGCTCGCAACCTATTCGCCAATGCTCAATTTCCCCTCGCGGCTGCTCCCGAAGGGGGGAATAACGGCCACACCGAAATTGTTAGCCCCCTGGAGCCGGGGGTGGCCCAGATGGGGTTTTGGTGCGTGGAAGATATGCACAGCCAGAATCGGGCCGAACGGGTAGCGATCGCGCCCCTGGGCATTTCCTACCGCTACATCACCCCGCCCTGGCAAGAGCTCGATCGCTGGCTCGATCGCCTGGAGCGCGAGAATGGGCTGGCCTCGCCGCCGACTTATTCACCTGGAGACACTTCAAAAGCGGCGATCGAGTCCCGTTATCAGCGGCTCTACACCCTGGGCGAACACCTCCTGACCTTGATGGAAGACTACTACAACCGGGTCTACGGTGCTGCCCTGGTCAGTTCTCGTACAGCGCTGCCGACTGAATTCCTTGGTGAAGCCAAAACAAATTACTTTGCCAGCCGCCTCTCTGCCCTAATGGATGCCGCGCTACAGGTGGCCGAAACCTACTTCAAGCTGCCGCCCAAGGGTGGCCCCATCGATCGCTGTCGCCGCATTGAGCAGGCTGGGTGGGATCGCATTTTTCGTCAGGATGTGGTCGGCAACCCGCCCCCCTCTGATGTCGAGCGGGGCTTGGCCGATCGCGAGGCCGAAGAAGCCAGTCTGCGGATGTGGCACATGCGGCTGGTCGAAAGCTTTGTCGCCGTGACCGGACAGTACGTCAAGCAGCGCCCCTCTGCCGAGCGCTTTGCCGAAACGGTGATGATTTTGCGCGACACAGTGTGCCTGATTCAAGGCCAAAACCCCTTTCCCAGACCCAAGCTGGGGCCGCAGCGGGCGGTGCTCACGGTGGGAGAGCCGCTCTCGGTCAGCGATCGCTGGCCCGATTACAAAACCAACCGCAAGCAGGCCGTCGCCCAGCTCACCGCCGATCTGCAGACGGCGCTAGAAGCCATGATTTCGCCTACTTCGTCAGAATTGGAGACGCCAAAGACAGATTTGCCGCAATAGCGTTCACCTGCTCCTGGTAGTCGGCCTCTGGCAGCGCTGGAGCATGGTCGTCGACTGCCATCTCCTGGCCGATCTCCACCCATGAGCGGCAGCCGCTGTAGCCTTTGTGGCGGGGCAGCATCAGGGGTGACTCGAACCGATAGGCCCGCAGTAGGAGGGCGTAGAGGGGGCGATCGGGCTGCCAGCTCAGCCGTTCGGCCACAAATTGCTCGTTCCATACCAGGTAGGGCAGCAGCGGGGCTACCTCTGTCTCGGATTTGAGCAAAAAGGCGTGGGTAATAGCCGCCCAGCCCTCAAAGCGCACCTGGTCGGGCTGATCAGGCTGTTCTAAATGGGCCAAAGATCGATATTCATCCTTCAGCAGCGCCAGCTTTTGGTGCTCCAGGGTGGGCAGCAGCAGCACCTCGCGGGCCGCTAGCGAAAACTGCCCCTTCGCCTCGCGAATACCGCCCTTTCTCAGCAGCAAAAGCGTTTGCCCCTGAAGCAGGGCGGTAACGGCCACCTGCCATTCCTTCAGAACCCAGGTCACCATGGCTGATCGTCTCCGTAGGGTTGGAATGAGTTCACCTCTGACTCCCTTGAGAGGATTAGGCGTCTACGGCTAGGTCATCCCAGTGGTTAATGATTAGCGTAGCGCCGGAAACGGGGTGTCGGCCCCAGGGTTCCGATACTGAGACAAAGCCTGCGGCTGCGGCCTGCTCTACCAAAGCCAGATCGGCCCAGCTATCACCCACGATCAGGGTGCGGGATATGGCAACCTGGAGGCGATCGCACATCTCGATCAGCAGCGTGGGGTCGGGCTTGGGCGGTTCCCCCGGCGCGGTGCCCCGCAGTTCGTCCACCCAGGGCATCAGGGCGTAATAGCTCAAGAATTCCTCGACATAGGCGGGGCTGTCGGACGAGAGCACACCAATTTTGAGGGGGTTGTGGTGCAGCCGTTGTAGCATCGCAGCGGTGCCTTCAAAGGGCGGGGTGTAGGCTGCTTTGCCATTGCGAGCGGTGTTTACTGCCGCAAAGCACTCCGCTACCACATCCGTCACCTTCTCGGCGGCGTACCCAGCCTGCACCAGCACCGCTACGGCCCCCTGCCGATTGGCTTCGCGGGTGCCCGCCGCCATCAGCCCGTCGGGGTCGATGCCCTGGGCTGAGACGCCAAAGCAGTCCAGCAGGGCTGGCGTGAGGTCATCCCCCCCTCCCACGGCGGTGGAAATAGCCTCGGCGCGGGCGATCGCCGTGCGCTGCAACAGCCCCCGCGAGTCGGCCAGGGTGCCGTCTTTGTCGAAGACAATCGCCTCTATATCGGCAATCAGATGCGGCCCGCAGCGAATCTGCACCATACAAAAAATTTCGTTTCCAGCACACCCACTATCCTAGATAATGGGAAGGTTTTGAAAAATAAGCTAAGTCTCACTATGCGCACCCACTACTGCGGCACCCTGCGGGCCAGCGACATTGGCAGCACCGTTACCCTGTTCGGCTGGGTCGATCGCCGCCGCGACCACGGGGGCGTTATTTTTATTGATTTGCGCGATCGCACGGGCGTTGTTCAGATCGTCAGCGACCCCGAGCGCACCCCGGCCTCCTATCCCCAGGCCGAACAGCTGCGCAACGAGTACGTGGTCAAAATCCAGGGCCGGGTCAGCCAGCGCCAGGAGGGTTCCGTCAACCCCAAGCTGTCCACGGGGGAGATCGAGATCTACGCCGACACCATTGAGCTGCTCAATGCGGTGCGCAAGCCCCTGCCTTTTCAGGTGTCCACCGCTGACTCTGAGCTGGTGCGCGAAGACCTGCGGCTGAAGTATCGCTATCTGGATCTGCGGCGCGATCGCATGGCCCAAAACATGCGCATTCGCCACGAAGTCACCAAAGCCATTCGCCGCTTTCTAGAAGATCAAGAAGGCTTTTACGAAGTCGAAACCCCCATCCTCACCCGCTCTACTCCTGAAGGGGCGAGGGATTACCTGGTACCCTCGCGGGTCAACCCCGGCGAGTTTTACGCCCTGCCCCAGTCGCCTCAGCTGTTCAAGCAATTGCTGATGGTTTCGGGGATCGATCGCTACTACCAGATCGCCCGCTGCTTTCGAGATGAGGATTTGAGGGCCGATCGCCAGCCCGAGTTCACCCAGCTCGACATGGAAATGAGCTTCATGACCCAGGACGAAATCCTGGATCTGAATGAAGCGTTGGTGGCCCACATCTTTAAAGAAGTGAAAGGCGTAGAGATTCCTCGCCCCTTTCCCCGGCTCACCTACGCCGAGGCGATGGATCGCTACGGCAGCGACAAGCCCGACACCCGCTACGGCCTGGAGCTGGTCGATGTGTCTGATCTGGTGAAAGACTGCGGCTTTAAGGTGTTTTCTGGGGCGGTCGCCGACGGCGGCATTGTCAAAGTGCTGCCCATCCCCAACGGCAACGATCAGATCTCCAACGTGCGGATCAAGCCCGGTGGCGATCTGTTTAAAATCGCGGCGGATGCCGGAGCCCGTGGTCTTGCCTATGTGCGGGTGCGGGCCGACGGTGCGGTGGATACCATCGGCGCGATTAAAGACAATCTCGGCCCTGAGCAAATGGCTGAACTGCTGCGTCGCACCGGAGCCACCGAGGGCACTCTGCTGCTGTTTGGGGCAGGGCCAACGGCGACGGTGAATGCAACGCTGGACCGATTGCGTCAGGCGATCGCCCGCGAGATGAACTTGATCTCCGCCGATGCGCTTAACCTACTGTGGGTGACCGACTTCCCCATGTTTGAGTGGAACGCCGACGAGCAGCGGCTAGAAGCTCTGCACCACCCCTTCACCGCTCCTAATCCAGAGGACATCGACGATTTAAAGACCGCCCGCGCGATCGCCTACGACATTGTGCTCAACGGCTATGAGATCGGCGGCGGCAGCCTCCGCATTTATCAGCCCGAGGTACAGCAGCAGGTGTTTGAGACCATTGGCCTCAGCGACGAAGAGGCCCGCGACAAGTTTGGCTTCTTGCTCGAAGCCTTTGAGTACGGCACCCCACCCCACGGTGGTATCGCCTACGGACTCGATCGCATCGTCATGCTGATGGCAGGCGAGGAGTCGATCCGAGACGCGATCGCCTTCCCCAAAACCCAGCAGGCCCGCTGCCTGCTCACCCAGGCCCCCTCGGGCGTAGATGAGGCCCAGCTCAAGGAGCTGTACATCGCCTCCACCTACGAGCCAGATGCAGACGAGTAAAATTGGTCTAGGGGATCGGTTACAGGCTGATTCTCTGGTGGACGGTGCCCACCCTACGGTTGACAGGGGTTCATTGATGGTCGCTACTAAGCTCATGGGGAAGTGATTGAGATGCCGCCCGAGAGTTCGCGAGCGGCATTCCAGAATATTGGATTGTCGACCCGGCAAAAGCCAAAGTGACGGTGCTGACCCTTGTGGACGGACTCTACGAAGCCCAGGAATTGCAGGGAGATGCAGTGTTGCAGTCACCTCAATTCCCAAGGCTGAACTTAACGATAGGCCAGGTGCTATCGCCGAAAGGCACGGCCCTTTGAATTGGGACTGTGTTCCTGTGGGCAAAACTGGCAGCGGTATAAAAACTTGCACCATAAACGGTATTTCGTGGCAACCTATGGGCTTATAAAGAAGAGTCCATTGGAGCCGTGTGGTCGTTATGTTGCAGCAACCGTTGAGTGTCGCAAGCCAGCTTCTGCGTCCCCTGCCCAGACCGGGTGGGCGCTGGCGCTATGTTCCCTGGGGGGCGCTGGGAAGCTTGGTGATTTTTTGCCCCGCTGCCCTTGCCCAGGGGGCCAATGCTGCCGACCTTCAAGTCGCGCTAGATACAGTGTGGGTTCTGGTCGCCGGGTTCCTGGTGTGCTTTATGAACGCCGGGTTCTGCATGCTCGAAACCGGATTTTGCCGCAGCAAAAATGCCGTCAACCTGCTGGCCAAAAACCTGATTGTGTTTGGCCTCTCCACCCTGGCGTTTTGGGTAATGGGCTTTGGTCTTATGTTTGGCGACGGCAACCCCCTGTTTGGCTTCTCAGGTTTTTTGCTGCAAGGGGCCGACAACAGCCCTGCCGTGGGCGAAGCCTATCGGGGCACCTTCAACGCGTTAAGCTGGGCCGGGGTGCCGCTGAATGCTAAATTTTTCTTTCAGCTAGCGTTTGCGGGGACGGCGGCCACAATTGTGTCTGGGGCGGTGGCCGAGCGGATTAAGTTTTTGGCCTTTTTCATCTTTAGCCTGCTTCTGGTAGGCATCTCTTACCCCATCACCGGCCACTGGATCTGGGGCGGCGGGATGCTGTCTAACCTCGGTTTCTACGATTTTGCCGGGTCGACAGTAGTGCACTCTGTCGGCGGTTGGGCGGCGCTAATTGGGGCGATTTTGTTGGGGCCACGGCGGGGCCGCTTTCAGGCTCGCCCAGTGGCTATGCCGGGGCACAACCTGAGTATTTCGGCCCTGGGCTGTCTCATTCTGTGGCTGGGCTGGTTTGGTTTTAACCCCGGCTCGACTATGGCTGCTGACCCCTTTGCCATTAGCCACATTGTGGTAACAACTAACATTGCGGCTGCCCTGGGGGGGCTGGCGGCCACCGTCACCTCCTGGATTTACCTCAGTAAGCCTGACCTGTCGATGATCATCAACGGGGTGCTGGCTGGGCTGGTTGCGGTAACCGCATCCTGTGCCTATGTCACCTTAGGGAGCGCGGCGCTGATTGGCCTGGTGGCGGGCGTCATTGTGGTGTTTTCGGTCACGCTGCTAGACGGGCTCAAGATCGACGATCCGGTAGGGGCCGTTTCGGTGCACCTGGTGTGCGGGGTGTGGGGCACTCTCGCCCTGGGCCTGTTTAGCGTTAGCCCTGGTGTTTATGCCTGGTATGACCAGACCTCTGGCCCGCTAGCCGGGCTATTGATGGGGGGCGGCATTCAGCAGGTGCTGGTGCAGCTGTTGGGCATTGCCGCCGTGGGGGCGTTTACGGTGGCCTTTAGCCTGGTGTGCTGGCTGGCGCTGCGGGCAACGATCGGCATTCGGGTCTCTGAAGCCGAAGAAATTCAAGGTCTAGACC
>ERZ1066121.1955-NODE-1955-length-13776-cov-9.319510_pt1 | contig 13776 bp, 9 predicted proteins | sample MGYA00382768_ERZ1066121 | MGnify/ENA primary metagenome ERZ1066121 (study PRJEB33369, sample SAMEA5778351) | biofilm metagenome | biome: Industrial cooling water; feature: Water cooling tower basin; material: Biofilm | place: United Arab Emirates | collected... | reverse complement strand
CGCCGGAGGTGAGCACGCCTTCGATGGCGTCCACCTGGGCCGGGCCGATATGCGCTCCGAAACGCAGCGCAGCAGTCGCGCCGTTGAGCACGCCGCGTTCCACATCCACGCCCTTCGCCTGCAACTCGCGCATCATTTCGTCAGCGGCATCGACGCCCAGCGCCACGAAGCCGGGCGCCTGATCTGCGAGGGTGAGCAGCTGCTCGAGCTGCGGCAGTCGATCAAGGAGCGCGTTGAGGGCGCGCGTGGTGCCAGGCGCCGTGAGGCGCTCCAGCAGATGCGCGGCGTCGTGCAAGCGCGCATCGACATTGACGCCCCGATCACTCGCACGACGCACGAACTCATCGGCCGCGTCGGCGGCGACGGCGAGCGCCGGCGTCACCTGCGCGGCGGTGGTGGTCAGCATCTCCATCGCGGCCACCGCACGCTCCATGCGCGCCACGAGGGCCGTGAGGTCACCCTCCGCCATCGTGGCGGAGGGTGGATCGGTCAGAAAGGTCGACATCGTCGTCGCTCGGCGCGGATCCTGGGCGATTCAGGCCGACGGACGAGCAGCAGTCGCCGTCGCCGATTCGCGATAGTTGGCCATGAGATCGGCCACGTTGGTCACGTCGTAGCCATGACGGGCGAGCAACGACACCGCGTGTGCCGAGCGCGCACCGGAGTTGCAGTGCACGAGCACCGGCGTGTCCCGAGGTACTTCGGCGAGGCGTACCAGCAGCCGCGTGTGCGCGACGTTGATGGCGCCCGGCACGTGATGCACATCGTAGTCGACCTTGCCGCGCGTATCGAGAACGGTGACGCCACCCTGCACACGACGCCGCTCGAGTTCGCTCATGTCGATGGACGGAATCGACGCGAGCGTACCACCGTGCGCGACCCACGACGCGAGATCGGCCGGCGTGAGATAGCCGCGTACATCGTCCACGCCGATGCGGAGCAGTGCGCGCACCGCTTCGTCGACGCGGGAGTCGTCGACGATGAGATACACCGGCGTGCCCTCGTCGATGAAGGAGCCGGCGATGTTGACGAACTGGTAATCGAGTTCGGCGAGGATGGCACCCGGCACGTGTCCCGCAAGGAACGCCTTGCGATCACGCGTATCGAGAATGGCAACATCGGGGCGACCGGCGAGCGACCCCAGATTTTCGGCGTCGAGATGCGGGAGCTTCGGCACGCCACGCAGCACCTTGGGCCCGATACGATTGTCGCGCTTCATGCGCGCGAAGTACGGCGGCGGCTCGGGCTGACCGGAGAGGATGTACTCCACGAACTCCTGTTCGCTGGCCGACGCGTGAATGGCAGGATTGGTGCGCAGTTCGTAGCCGATGGTCGAGCTCGGAATGTCACCGAGCGACTTGCCGCACGCCGAGCCGGCGCCGTGCGCGGGCCACACCTGGATGTACGGCGGCAGCGTCTTGAAGCCCTCGACGGACTTGTACAGCTGGCGCGCGCCGGGTTCCTGCGTGCCCGTCATGCCGGCGGCCTGCTCGAGCAGGTCGGGGCGGCCGAGATCACCGACGAACACGAAGTCACCGGTGATCATGCCGATGGGTTCGGTTGCGCCGGCGCCGAGGTCGGTGACGAGGTACGACACATGCTCCGGCGTGTGGCCGGGCGTGTGCACCGTGGTGAAGCGGATGTTGCCGACCTGAAACGCATCGCCGTCCTTGAGGAGGATGTGATCGTAGGCCGAGTTGAGCAGCCACTCGTAGCGCCAGTCGGCACCGCCTTCGTCGGAGGCGTACACCTTCACGCCGCGCTCCGCGAACTCGCGCAGACCAGAGACGTAGTCGGCGTGGATGTGCGTGTCGGCGGCCGCGACAATGCGGAGTTTGTGCTGAGCGGCGAGATCGAGATAGCGATCAATGTCGCGTTCGGGATCGAACACGATGGCTTCGCCGGTGCGTGGGCAGCCGACGAGGTAGGCGTACTGCGCGAGCTTGGCGTCGAGGAACTGGCGGACGAGCATGGGGGAGTCCTCCGGCGATCGCCGCGAGCGGCGGGTGGGGTGACAATTGTTCGGTTGATTAACCGACTGCTTGAATAGTGTGCCACCCCCGTCCGCTGGCGACAATCAGGGTTTCCCCGACGCTCACCACCGCGCCGACACCTCACTAGCTTCCGGCGATGCCCGCGCCCGCCCTTCGTGATCTCTTCGCCGAGCGCATTCGCGATCGTGGCCTCGAGCTCGCCGAAGCCGGCGCCGTGCAGCTCGAACGCCTCGATCCCGGAATCGCCATCGCGACCGTCGAGGGCGGTGCCCCGTACCGTACCTCCATCGAAGTGCGCGGGCCGGGTGTCGCGCTCGCCTGTACCTGTCCCCACGCGGAGGGCGGCGCCTACTGCAAGCACCTCTGGGCCACCCTGCTCACGCTCGACGAGACACCGGCCGCGGCAGCACTGCTCGCCGCGCTCGCCGATGTCCGCTCGGCCCACCTCGTGGCGGGGATGGTGCGCACCACCGATCCGGTGACACTCTGGCTCCGCCTCTTCGATCGCGTCGCGCTGCGCCAGCTCACCGAGGCCGCCAACGCGACGGAGACCGGTACGCGGCGTGGCACGCGCCAGGACTGGCCGGTGGGGCGACGGCTCGTCTACGTCATCGACGGCAACGATCCCAACATCCCGCAGCTGCGCCTCGAAGTCCTGACCGAGAAGCAGCTGCGCGACGGCTCGTGGGAGGCCCCGCGGCGCGGCGCGCTCGCGGCTGAACTCTGGCAGACGGCCCCCGACCCGCGCGACCGAGCGATCCGACGGCTGCTCCTCGGGGCCGCACCCCTTCCGGAGTACGGCACGCCACGCACGACGTTCCCGCTCGCACCGCAGAGTGTGGGCGACATCCTCCCAGCCATCTGTGCCACCGGGCGCGCGCGGTTGCGACTGGCCGGCGAGCCACCGGTGTACGGTGCGGTGCAGTGGGATGAGCAGGCGGGCACCAGTGAATCCACGCTCGTTCCCTGGCGCGTGGCACTCGTCGTCGAGCCCGATGAGGCGCAGGGGTGGCGACTGACCGGCGCCCTGCAGCGCGGCGAGGAGCAACGATCCTTCACCGACGTGCAGTGGATGCACGAGAGCGGGCTCTGCCTCGTGGCCAATCGCCTCGCACCCGTCGAACTCGGCGCCTTCTGGCCGCTCGTGGCCGAGCTGCTGCACGTGCGTGCGTTGCCGCTCGGGCCGTCGCTCACTCCGGTACTCGAACGCGTGTACGCGCTGCCGCAGGTGCCGGCCGTGGTGCTGCCCCCCGATCACGCCATCCGCGAATCACATCTCCCGCCCAAGCCGGGAGTGCGGTTCGTGCCCGACCCCGAGCCCTGGGTCCGCCGGGCCGGTGGACCCATGCTCGGGCTGCAGCTCGCCTTCCGCTACGGCGAGGCGTCGATCGACGCCACCGATCCGGCGTCGACACGGTTCGACGCCGCGACGCGCACACTGCATCATCGCGATCGCGACGCCGAGCGGGACGCGCGTGATCGCTTCGTCGCCTTCGGAGGCGCCGGTGCGCGTGAGGCCCTCGCGCGCGGTGTGCCGTTCCGCCTGCCGCGCTCCGAGGTGCGACGCGCCGTCGCACAACTCGCCAACGACGGCTGGTGGCTCGAAACCGACGGCCACGCGTTCCGCCTGCCCGGCGCCGTGCAGGCACGCGTGCGCTCCGGCCCCGATTGGTTCGATCTCGAAGGGACCGTGGTGTATGACGACACCACCGTCTCACTCGCCGATGTGCTCGAGGCGCGCCGACGTGGTGCCGATGTCGTGCAGCTGCTCGACGGCAGCATCGGTCTGCTCCCCGACGAGTGGCTCGATGCGTTCGGCCCCGTGCTCGCCGGTGGTGAACGCACCGCGACCGGCGCACGCTTTCGTGCGTCACAGCTCGCGCTGCTCGACGCCCTGCTTGCCACGCTCCCCGACGTGGATGTCGACGCCACGTTCGCGAAGGCGCGTGAGGCACTCTCGGCGTTCGACCACATTCAACCGGCCGATCCGTCGCCCGCGTTCACGGGCACGCTGCGTCCGTATCAGCGCGAAGGGCTGGGCTGGCTGCACTTCCTGCGCGCATTCGGCTTCGGTGGCTGTCTCGCCGACGACATGGGCCTCGGCAAGACGATTCAGGTGCTGGCGCTGCTCGATGCACGCCGCGCCGAGGGACACGGGCCATCGCTCGTGGTGGTACCGCGTTCACTCGTGTTCAATTGGCGCGCCGAAGCCGCGCGCTTTGCGCCGGCGTTGCGCGTGGCCGATTGGAGCGGTGGCGCGCGCGACACCGAGGCGTTGAACGCGCAGGATGTCGATCTCGCGATCATCACATACGGTTCGCTGCGACGCGACGCCGCACAGCTCGCGGGCATTGCGTTCGACTACGTCGTACTCGATGAAGCGCAGGCCATCAAGAATCGCGGCACTGCGACCGCGAAGGCGTGTCGGGTGCTGCAGGCGTCGCATCGACTCGCGCTCAGCGGCACACCGATCGAGAATCGGCTCGACGAGCTGTGGAGTCTGCTCGACTTCCTGAACCCCGGCATGCTTGGGCCATCGTCGCGCTTTACGGCGTCGTTGCGCGAAGCATCCGATGAGCGCGTGGTTGATGCCGTGCTCTCACGCGCGTTGCGTCCGGTGATCCTGCGACGCACGAAGGCCGCCGTGGCGCCCGATCTGCCGCCCCGCATCGAGCGCACGCTTGAAGTGGAGCTCGAACCGAAGCAGCGCGCCTTCTACGATCAGCTGCACCGCACCGTTCGCGATGATGTATTGCAGCAGGTGAACAGCAAGGGACTCGGTCGCTCCAAACTGCACATTCTCGAGGGACTGCTGCGACTGCGACAGGCAGCCTGTCACCCCGTACTGGCCGATCCGGGCAAGCGCACGCTGCCGAGTGCGAAACTCGACGCCCTCATTCCGGCGCTCGCCGATGTGGCCGCCGAGGGCAACAAGGCGCTCGTGTTCTCGCAGTTCACCGGCTTTCTCGCGCTGGTACGCGCCGCACTCGACGCCGAGCAGATTCCGTACGAGTATCTCGACGGCCGCACGAAGGATCGCGAGGCGCGCGTGGCGCGCTTTCAGAACGACCCGACGTGTCCCGTGTTCCTGATCAGTCTCAAGGCGGGCGGACACGGACTCAATCTCACGGCCGCCGACTACGTGTATCTGCTCGACCCCTGGTGGAATCCGGCGGTCGAAGCGCAGGCGATCGATCGTGCGCATCGCATCGGGCGAACGCGACAGGTGATTGCAACGCGCCTCGTGGCGCGCGGCACCGTGGAGGAGAAGATCCTCACGCTGCAGGCGAGCAAGCGCGCGCTCGCCGACGCGATTCTTTCGGCCGATCGTGGTGGCCTCGCGTCGATCGGGCGTGAAGAGCTGGAGTTGCTGCTGGGGTAGCAGCCAGTCGTCCGCGCGTCGCAATGGTGACGGGTGCGCTGGAACGATGATGCTGGCTCGGCGGCAGTTGATCAGCTTATGCCGAGCGATCGGTGCCGCAACCGGCGGCGCAACCGCGAGACGCGTTGTCCCGCGTGCGACTGGCGCGCATGTTCAGGAGATGGCCCGGATGATCCAGATTCGTCATGTTCCTGATCCCCTGTATCGGCGTCTGAAGGCGCGCGCCGCGGCCGCCGGCATGACCCTGTCCGACTACCTGCGTACGGAACTCGAACGACTCGCTTCACAGCTGTCCGCCGACGAGGTCAGAGAGCGGCTTCGCCAGTTGGAGCCTGTCACGCTACCTGATGCTGCGGTGGCGACCCTGCGGCGGACACGGGGTCCACTGCCGAGCGACGAGGAGGTGGGGGGCGGCGCGAATGCGGCGGGTTGACGCTGCCTCCCCTGTCGTGGTGCTGGATGCGTCCGCGGCAATCGACCTCGTGCTGCGAACAACCGTCAGCGAGCCACTCACCGATGCACTCAGCAGAGCATCGACGCCATGGCACGCCCCGCATCTGATCGACGCCGAAGTCACGCACGTTGTGCGCCGCTTCGCGCGTGACGGGGTGATGTCTTCGGCGCGCGGTGCCCTCGCGCTCGAGTTCCTGCTGGCATTGCCGGTGGCTCGCCACGACGCTGGCCCGCTGTTGCCAAGGGTCTGGTCCCTTCGCGACACGATGACCGCCTATGACGCAATGTACGTCGCGCTCGCCGAGGCCCTCGGCGCCACACTGTTCACGCGGGACCAACGCCTGGCGCGCGCGGCGCATCGCTTGATTCCGGTGGAGATCGCCTGGACCGGAACAAGCGACCACGCGTAGCGAGGTTGCCGCGGCCCGGGACCTGCGCGCAAGTTGACGTCGCGCGAGTCCGCGCCGCCCCTCCCCACCGGTCCCCCGCCCCGCCGCCATGACCACGCCGCACGAGCTCCTCGATCAGGTCGAAGCCGACCTGACCCGCGCCGATCACGACGACACCACGAGCGGGCTCGACCGCCGTGCGTTCATGTTCCGCGCCCTCGTGGCCACGGCCGCCACGACGTTCGGTGCAACCGCCGTGCAGGCGCAGCGACTGCTCGCTGGCGCCGAGACCGCCGGTGTGCCGGGCCACGTCCCCGAGCCACTGCTCGCCGAGCTGACCCCCGCGCGTGTGGCCGAACGTCTCGCAGTGCAGCCGGCGCTCCCCGCGCTCGGCAACGGCGAAGCCCCCGCCCTGCAGTTCCAACCGTGGCCCGGTGGCACCGGAGCCGCCATCGAACACCTCATGCGCACGCGCGGCATCGAGGCGTTCGCGCGTCGTCCGTTTCCGCTCGCGTCGTGGACGGGCCCCGTGCCCACCAACGCCGATGATCTCGCGTTCCTGCCCGCGCATCGCCAGTCGGCGCTCATTCGCGAACGCAAGCTCACGTCGACACGCCTCACCGAGATCTACCTCGCACGACTGGAGCGGCTCGATCCCACGTTGCTCTGCGCCGTGACCATCCTGCGTGAACGCGCGCTCGCCGAAGCCGCGCGGGCTGACGCCGAAATCGCGGCGGGCGTGTGGCGTGGGCCCCTGCACGGCTTGCCGTACGGACTCAAGGATCTCTTCACGACAAAGGGCATCCCCACCACCTGGGGCTCCCCCGACTTCGTGAACCGCATCATCGACGAGGACGCCGAAATTGTCGTGCGGCTGCGTGAGGCCGGTGCGGTGCTCGTCGCGAAGCTCTCCACCGGTCTCTTTGCGCAGAACGATCAATGGTTTCGCGGACGCACGAACAATCCGTGGAATCTGTCACAGGGTTCGAGTGGATCGTCGGCCGGGCCGGGTTCGGCCACGGCGGCAGCGTGCGTCTCGTTCAGCATTGGCACCGAGACACAGGGTTCGATCGTCTCACCGTCCATTCGCAACGGCATCAGCGCGCTGCGTCCAACGTTCGGACGCGTCTCGCGTCACGGCGGCATGGTGCTCGCGTGGAGCATGGATCGCGTGGGGCCGATGTGTCGCAGCATCGAAGACTGCGCGATGGTCTTTCACGTCATTCATGGTGTCGATCCGAAAGACCCGAGCACGATCACCACACCGTTTCACTACGACCGCGACATCGAGCTGCGGCGGGTGCGACTGGGCGTCGATCCGAATGCGCCCAAGCCACTCGTCGACGGGCTGCGCGCGCTGGGACTGCAACCGCGCGACATCGGCGCGCGTCCGGCGCTCGGCGGCATGGGCGGGAGTGGACTCAACGTGGAGTACGCCGCCGCGTTCGACAGCTACGTCGTGCAGAAGGCCAAGGAGATCGGGCTCGATCTCTCGACGGTCACGGCCGACTGGCGTCCGCCGGCCCCACCTGCGGGCTCACCACCCGATCCGATGGCGCCCGCCAACTGGCCCAATCGCTTCGTGCGCGGTCGTGTGATTCCGGCGTTCGAGTTCCTGCAGCAGCAGCGGCGCCGTCATCTGATCATCGTGCAGTGGGGCGAGTTCATGCGGGATCTCGACGGCTTCATCGGCGCCCCGAATGCCGACGTCGGGCCCAACGCGCAGACCGGGCATCCGTGCGCCGTGCTGCCGTACGCGTTCGAAGCGCCGGCGAGCGGGCGTCCGCAGGGCGGCGCGAATGCGCCAGCCAACACGCCGCCCGCGCCGCCGCTCAATCCGCAGCCCATCTGTGGTGTGATCACAGGCGCGCTGTACAACGATGATGTGATTCTGTCGGTGGCGCAGCGCTTTCAGGCCACGACTGATTTTCACACCCGCCGACCGGCGCTGTAGACCGACGCCGCCACGACGCGCGCTCAGTTCCCGAGGCGCGTCGTGGCCTGCGCGAGCCACGCCAACGCGGCCTGCTCGCGCGCCGTGACGTCGGGATCACCCAACCGATACGCATCGCGCGCGCGTGTGAGCACCTCGCGCGCACGCGCGACGTCACCGGCGCTGAGCAGGGTGCGCTCCAGTTCTGCGAGCACCACCGCATCGCTACGACGTGGTGGTCGCTCGCCGTTGAGCGCGAGCGCCGAGTCGAGCAACGCCACCGCGACCGTCGCGCGACCACGCGCGCGTGCCACGAGACCGCGCGTGTAGTACCAGCTCTGGCGCGTATTCGCGGACACCGTCGTATCGGTCATGCGCGCCGCAAGCGCCGCGAGCTGACGATCCGCCACGTCGGCCCGTCCGAGCCCGAGCTCCACTTCCGCCAGACGAACTTCGTTCGAGAGCAGGCGCGGACTGCCCGCGCCGCGGGCGATACGCATGAGGCGCAACGCGTCGCTCAACGGTGCGCGTGCCTCGGCATAGCGCCCGAGTGTGAGCAGCACGCTGCCACGTGACGACTGCACAATGGCGTAGTTCGGACTCGCCGAATCGCCATTGGCCACGAACAGTCGCGCCGCTTCGTCGTAGTCGGCCAGCGCTTGTTCTTCCTGCCCGAGATCCACACGATACCCGGCGGTGCTCGCGCGCACGAACCCGCGCGTCAGGTTGTTCGCGCCGAGACTGATGGCGGACGCACTGTCGGCCCGCGCGAGCGTCGCGACGGCGTTCCGCAGCTGGCCGTTGCGACCGTAGGCACGTCCGAGAATGAGGAGCGCGTCCACGACGCGCGGGTGCGACTCCACGCTGTCGAAGCCCGCGAGTGCGGCCTCCATCGAGCGTTCAGCAGCCGCGAGCGCGGCGGCCCGATCATCCGACCCATGTTCGAGGGCGACCGCGTACATCTGCAGGGCATCGAGCCGCTTGCGATGACCAACGGGCAGACGCTCCTCCGCCGTCGTGAGCGCTGTACGGGCCGGCTCGACGGCGCGCTTCGCGTCGCCACGGTCGATCGCGAGGTGTACCGAGTCGATCAGCGCGTCCACCAGGATCAGTGGGTCGACACCGGGCGTGCGACGCAGGACGGCGAGTGCGCTGATCAGCGTGGAGTCCATCGCGTCGAGCCGACCGCGAAAGCGGTGGAGTGTCGCCAGCGCCACCTGCGCGCGCAGCGCGCGGTCATCGGCTTCCCCGTAGCGGCGGCGTGTTGCGTCGGCCACGTCCATGATAATGGGCTCGGCGTCACCGAACGCCTGCAGACTCGCGAGACTCGACCCGATGAGCCAGCGCATCTGCAGCCGCAGATCTTCACGCTCGGCGAGCTGCGACGCCAATCGTGCGTCGGCCTGCTTGAGCAGATCGGCCGCGCTCAGCGTGCGGCCATCACCCGCGAATGGATCCGCATCACGAAAGATGCCCGTGATGAACTGGGTGATCTCTTCCGCACGCTCCGCTTCGGCACGCGCCACGCGCGCCTGCCAGAGCGCCACGCCGGCACCACCGAGAACCGCGACGAACACCGCCGCCGCCGCGCCGACGGCGAGCGCATGCCGCTTCACAAAGCGAGCCGCGCGATAGCCGAACGCATCAGGACGCGCCCGCACGGGGCGTCCCTCCAGCCACGCCTCGAGATCGTCGGCAAAGGCCGTCACCGTCGCGTACCGTTCACCTGGCGACTTGCGCAGCGCCTTGAGCACGATCGTGTCGAGATCACCACGCAGCAGCTTGCGTCGCATCTCGGGCGCGAGCTCGCTCGGGCGCATGGGCTCGCCGGTGACGATCGCATCTTCAAGCGCACCCGCCGACACCCGCGGCATACGGTAGGGCGACGCACCACTGAGGAGCTCACACAACACCACGCCGAGTGCATACACATCGGTGGCCGTGGTGATTTCCCCTGCCATCACCTGCTCCGGCGCGGCGTAGCGCGGCGTGAGCACCTGCGCCCCATCGCGTGTGAGCTGCGTCGCGACCGCGCCTCCCTCGTCATCGGCAATGAGCTTGGCGATGCCGAAGTCGAGCAGCACCACGCGTCCGTCGCGGTCGACGAGAATGTTCGACGGCTTGAGATCCCGATGCACCACGAGCTTGCTGTGCGCGTGTGCGACGGCGCGCAGCACGTCGAGAAAGAGCCGCACGCGGTCGCGCACCGAAAACGCCCGCTCCTCGGCCCACTGATCGAGATGCGCACCCTCGACATACTCGAGCGCGAGGAACGGTTGTCCATCATCGCTGATGCCGGCGTCGAGCAGTTGCGCGATGTTCGGATGCCGCAGCCGCGCGAGGATCTGCCCTTCGCGACGAAAGCGCTTCTCTCCATCGGCGCCGAGCATGGGCGCCGCGAGCAGCTTGACGGCCACCGTGGCATCGTACCGGCCATCGGTGCGCCGCCCGCGCCACACGCTCCCCATGCCACCGCGCCCGATGAGGGACTCGAGCGCGTACGGACCGCACATCGCCCCGACGCGTCCGCCGGTCACCGGCGGCGGCACCGCCTGTCCGCCAAGAAAGCCTTCACGCGACGCGGCCTCACGCTCCTGCAGCAGCGACACGACGCGCGTCGCCCGCGCCGGATCGCGCGCCGCGAGCGCGGCGAGCCACGCCGCACGGTCTGCGTCATCCCGATCGAGCGCGTCGTCGAGGAGCGCGAAGAGCACCCGCCATTCGTCCGCATCCGGTGTGGTGGCCGGTGCGGGCAGTGATGCAGGTGACGACGCCCCGGTCTCTCCCGCGCTCACCGCGCGTCGCGACGCATCGCGTCGCGGAGGAACAGGCGAGCCTTGTCCCACTGACGCTGCACCGTGCGCTCGGACACACCATGCACCGCCGCGATTTCTCCAAACGTGAAGCCGCAGAAGAACTTGAGATCGACCACGCGGGCCAGCACCGGGTCCACGCCGCCCAGCACCTCCAGCGCTTCATGCACGGCCACGAGCTCGTCGGCGTCTTCCACCACTTGTGCATGCGCTTCGTCGAGCGTCACCGGGCGTGCCCCCGAGCCACGCTTGGCCGCCTGTCGCGCGCGCACGCGATCGATGAGCACGCCGCGCATCGCGCGCGCGGCGTACGCGAGGAAATGCGACCGATCGGGAAACAGCGACGCGTCGCGCGCGCCGAACGCGAGATACGCCTCGTGCAGCAAAGTCGTCGCGCTGACCGGGCTTTCGTGCCCCTGGCGTCGCACCTCACGCTGCGCCAACCGATGCAACTCTTCGTAGAGCGTGGCAAAGAGTGCATCCCGCGCGTGCGGATCGCCCGAATCGGCACTGGCCACGAGCGCGGTCAACGACGGGTCGGTCACAGCAGGGAGAGGCAGAGAGGGAGTGGATGTCGACACAGCGCCCACCATCACGCGGCCGAGACCGTGGGCAATCCTACGACCGGCTGAGATCGTACGCCACCACGGGGCGCACTGACGCGCCTCTCGGCGCTTGCGGACGACGGCGGCACCTCCCCCGATGTCGCGGCGGCCGCCGGGGTCACGGTGGCCTCGAGGTCGAGCAGCGCGGCGAGCCGAGCGGCGACCGTGGGCGCCTCGCGGCGGAGCTCCTCGAGCCAGAGTCGCTGCGCGCCGCCACTGTGCAGACGGGCGAGCTGAAGCAGTGGGGCAAGCGCAACGCGCTCAGCGGTGGTCAGGGTCTTGGACATGCCGGGATCTCCGTACGGGACGCGGGGGACAGAACCGTTCCTGTGTGCGATCGGAATCCGGCGCCAAAGGACGACAGCGGCTGTGCCGGTCCGGTGACAGCGGGGCATCTCGGCCCCATGCGGCGCGTCCGTGTGCACACCCGAGGGCGGCGTGGTTACGATTCCGCGGTGTCGGTTTGCGTCCCTCGCCACGGTGTCCCGCGTGTCCGATTCCCGGTTTGTGATGCGGCCCGCGCCCCGCGCGCGCGTGGCCGGTGCCCTGCCTCTTCCGCCTGTTCGTCGTGGCCTCGCCCTGCTCCTCGCCGGGTCGCTCGTGGGCGCGACATCGAGCGCCGCGCAATCACCGTGGACCACCGTCCAGCAGACCGCCAGCTGGTACGGCACCTTCGTCGATCACGCGGTCAGCGATCGCACCGCGCTCTGGTTCGACGGGCAATGGCGACGCATGGGCGTCGGCGCCGAGCCGCAGCAGCTGCGGCTTCGCCCCGGTGTGCAGGTCACGCTCACGCCCGGCGTGCGCGTGGCGGCCGGCTACGCGTACATCGCCACCGCACCGTACGGCGAGGCGCCCATCGCGGCGCCCACACGCGAGCACCGCACCTGGCAACAGCTCTCGCTGTCCCATCGCGCTGGCCCGCTCACGGTGAGCCACCGGTATCGCTGGGAGCAACGCTGGCTCGCGTCGCAGACGTCCACCGGCGACGCACTCACCCCCTTCAGCTACCAGCAGCGCGCGCGCTACATGGTGCGGGGGCAGGGACCGCTCACCAACCTCACATGGCGCGGACGTCCCGTGCTCGGCTTCGTGTGGGATGAACTGCTGCTCCCCGTCGGGCACGGTGATCCGTCGGTGCGCCTCACGCAGAACCGAATCGGCGCGGGCGTCGGATTACCGCTCGACGCGCGACAACGCGTCGAGATCGGCTACATGAATCTGTGGAACGCGCTCGGCGGCCCGCGCGTGAACGAAGTGAATCACACGCTGACGCTGTCCTGGGTCTGGGTGCGGTAACGCAACACGCGCGCGATCGTGCGGAGCAGTTCGGTGCCCGTGTAGGGCTTGGCCAGAAAGGCCGACGCGCCCTGCACCACCGCACGCTGCACATCGCGACTCGTGGCCATCCCGCTCGCCGCGATCACGGGCACGTCGGGGGCAAGCCCCGTGAGCACCTGCAACATCGCCGCACCGTCCATCACCGGCATCATGAGGTCGGTGACCACGACCCGCACGTCGGCGGCGTGCGTCGCGAACACGGCGATCCCGTCGGCACCATCACTCGCTTCGAGCACGCGGTAGCCGTGGCGTTCGAGCACGGCGCGTGTGGTCGAGCGGATCGACGCTTCATCGTCTACCACGAGCACCGTCTCACCGTGTCCATCGGGCACGACGTCACCGCCCTCTTCGCCCGTTACGTCGAGACTCGAGGTGGTCGCCGGCAGATACACCTCGACCTGCGTGCCCACCCCACGTTCACTCTGCACGCGCACAAAGCCGCCGTGCCCGCGCACGATGGCGAGCGTGGTGGAGAGGCCGAGCCCCGTCCCGTGTCCCGGCGGCTTCGTGGTGAAGAACGGATCGAAGATCTTCTCGAGATGTTCGGGCGCGATGCCCACGCCGGTGTCGCGGACCGCGATCTGCACGTAGGGTCCGGGACGCGCCTCCAGCACACGAGCCGCCGCGTCGGCATCGAGCGTCACATTCGACACGTTGACCGACAGCGTTCCACCGTCCGGCATCGCATCGCGTGCATTGACGCACAGGTTGAGCATCACCTGCTGCAGCTGCGTCGGATCGGCATCCACGCGCGCGGTATCGGCGGCCACGTCGGCGACCACGGTGACGTTGCGCGGAAACGTCTCCCCCACGATGCGCAGCGTCTCATCGATGACCGGTGAAATCGGCAACGTGCGGCGTTCGCC
>ERZ1066121.1953-NODE-1953-length-13778-cov-7.467099_pt1 | contig 13778 bp, 18 predicted proteins | sample MGYA00382768_ERZ1066121 | MGnify/ENA primary metagenome ERZ1066121 (study PRJEB33369, sample SAMEA5778351) | biofilm metagenome | biome: Industrial cooling water; feature: Water cooling tower basin; material: Biofilm | place: United Arab Emirates | collected... | reverse complement strand
GGAATGGCCCAGGCCCCAACGGCGATCGCAAGCTCCGCGTCTATGCCGAGTTACTACGGCCCCGTTGCCGGTCGCACGACTGAGCCACAAGCGATCGTTGCTCTCCCCGAATCAGAAGCAAATGCTGTCCTCAAAGCAAAGCAGGACAAAGCGGTTGACGTACTAAAGCAAAAGCGGGAATCGCTGCGCTCTAGCCTGCAAACGCTGAAACAGCCGCCTCCAGTTGCTCCGGCCACCTCCATCTCGCCAGTGCTGCCTCAACCCAAAGCTCAAGTGCCTCAAGTAGCGCTTGGGGGACAGGCTGAGACTGTTAATTCTAATTTGTCGTCGGTAGTCCCTTCCGCCACCGTCGCGCCTCAACCCAAGGTGCCAAGTGTCCTCGCTTCAGCGGCAACCCCACAGGCCCAAAGTGTACCGGGTAATCCAGCCCAGCCTAACCTGACTGCTTTGCGGGTTCCGCCCCAAGCCGCCCCCTCTGTAACTGGTGCAGGCACAGAGTATCGAGTTGCTCCTGGTGACACGCTGGCGAAGATTGCTCAATCGCATGGAGTCTCGTTGGGTCAACTGATTGCCGCGAACAACATCAGCAATCCCAACTACATCTTTGTGGATCAGGCGCTGGTCATTCCGGGTGCACCATCAACAACGGCAGGAAATCCAAGTTTTAATGGTACCGCGATCGCCAGCGTTGCTATCCCGAAATCAGTTGATGTCTCTGTACCGCAACCAGCCGTAGGCCAAACCTTTGGTGCAGCACCAATCACGGACACAAAGATTGCAGCTGGCCGGACGTTTACTACTCCACCCCAACCCGCGCAGGCTGTTGATGCTTCGCCAAAGCTGTTGCGGTATAACCAGATCGAAACCCTGAAGACTGAAATCGATCAACTGAGAGAGCGCTATCAAGGCACCAGCGCCCCTCAAAGCTCAGTCATGGTATCAACCGCGCCTCAGGCCGTCAAACCCTCTTCAACCACCGTGGTTGAGCCTGTTAACCCAGAGTTTAACCCTACCAAATACTCGCGAGTATCCGGTGTCCGCCAGCGTTTACGAGCTGGAGATACCACCACATTTGGTAGCCCGGTTTCAACGACCACACCTGCGCGGCCAGCCGAACCCAAAATTGTTGCAGCGGCCCCCCTTGGCTCCGCAAACTATGACCCGATCCAAGCCCAGCTAGGGCAAACCGTTTCTCCCGACATGCCACCGTTAGGGGCAAGCAGCGCTTACCTCCCCGGCAGTTCCAGCCAAATTGATGGTTACATGTGGCCAGCCAAAGGTGTGCTGACTTCTCCCTATGGCTGGCGATGGGGCCGGATGCATAAAGGGATTGATATCGCTGGCCCAGTTGGCACTCCCATCTATGCTGCTGCCGATGGACGAGTCTCTTACGCGGGTTGGAATTCCGGTGGTTATGGCTATCTCGTTGAGATCGAGCATCCCGATGGGAGCCTGACTCTATATGCCCACAACAACCGAATTTTAGTTCAGGTTGGTCAAGAGGTAGCCCAAGGCCAGCAAATCTCAGAAATGGGTAGCACAGGCTACAGTACCGGACCACACCTGCATTTTGAGATTCATCCGGCAGGTAAGGGGGCGGTTAATCCCATGACTTACTTGGCACGGCGCTAAGAACCTGAGGCGGTGGCTCTAGCTGATGATTGCTATGCTGGTAATCGTTGGGTTGAGCCATCGCACTACCAATTTCATTTGCTCCCAGCAGTAAGATTTCAACTCGCATCAAAGCTTTTAATTTGTGGTAATATTGATTGCGAAGAAACGTTTGGCTCAGTAGCTCAGTGGTTAGAGCAGGGGACTCATAAGCCCAAGGTCGCAGGTTCAAATCCCGCCTGAGCCATATTAATGTGTCAAATATAGTCTCCGAACGCCAGTTGTAACACTACATCTGGCGTTTGTTACATTTTACGAACCCCGCTAATTACCGCTAATACCCGCTAATTCCGTCAAATATTTAGGCCAAATCTAGGCCAGTGGTTTTGGGCGGTTGGGATTGGCCATCAAAGCTTGATAGGCGCGATCGTGGATGTCTTCGGTAATCCAAGCGTGATAAATTTCGCAGTGCACTTTAACTGAGTGACCCATTTGGGCGGCTGCAAGCGAAACATCTAAGCCAAATTCCAGGGAACGGACAGCCCAACAGTGGCGCAAGTGGTAGGGAGGGAAGGGGAGGCCATAGCGACTGAAGGCATGGGTGACGCGCTGGCCTAAGTCGGTATTGGTTGCTCCGGTGCATAAGGGCAATGGGCCGATCAAATCCCAGTCATCGGCCCACTCTGGGTAAAACGGGTAAACAAGCCTCGCCCCTGTCTTGGTGTCACTATTGACTTCACACAAGGGAAAGCGCACCAGGTCGGCGGTGAAAACCTCGTGAGGGCGCAAACCGTAGACAGCAAGCAGGCTGTAGACTCTACGCCATTCTTCGCTTGGGATTTTTAACCTTGTCTCGGATATTTGTAAATCATTTGGTAGATTTCGGGGGACTACTTTGGATGGTGAGTAACTCCCTTTTAATGCTTTGAAGTTTGGCTCTAGCCCTGCGAACTGACAAAGCCGGGTGAGGCAATCGACAAAGCGTTTACGGGTTCTGGTGTCTGGGGCTTTGGAGCGGATCAGTTTGTCACATATTTCTAGGGTCAATGGCGCGGCGGCGGGGAGTTCTCCAAAGACTTTGAGATAGTCATGTCGCCAGGTGGTTTCTGATTTGGGATTGCGTTGCCTGCGTGAGAAATAATCGACTTCAAATTTGGCGATCCAGTCTTGGCAACTGTTGGGATGTACGTCATTATTTTTGACGAACTCGCCCCAATCAAAGGAGCCGGAATCTAGTAAGGCTCCGATTCTACGGGCTTCTTGTTCTGCGAGTTTGAGGCCAGCGGGGTTGGCGTGGTAGTGCAGGGCCAACCTCTGTTGATAGGGACTGGCCTTGCTGCTACCAGGGCGGGGGGGAAAGATAGCCCGGAGGCAGAGGCGATCGCCCCTACTCTCGATCGCTACTCCTACCTTCCCCGCCTTTAGCCGTCCATTGGCCTGAGCCAATCGCGCATCAATCATCGCAACTCCGGAGCAATATCAAACGCTAACTCGCACCGCTTCAGATGATAACGGTAGGTAGGCCGCGCGGCCTGGGGTCTGCCCACGCTGCGCCAGTGCTTGCCTTCTTTAAATAGCCCTTCCTGCCTGAGCCGTGCAAGATGGTCGTTGCTTATGCCCAAAGCCTCGCGAATCGCTTTGGCCGAAACCCAAGTAGGGTTGTCTTTTGGAGGTCTGGCCATCGCTACTCATCCCCCACCAGGTAGCGATCGCAGATTCGCGCAACAAACTCATGCTGATCACGTTCAGGGAAGCGGTCTAGCTTCTCGCATAAATCGCGAAAGATGAGATGGAGTAACAGCTTGCGGGGGCTGGCTCCGCCTTCTTCGCATCGGGCTAGAGTCTTTTGCACCATTTCCTCAAGGAAAGCATCATCTTGCCCTTCGGAGTTTTGTACAAAACCCTGATCTAGTGCCTGCTGAATCAGTGAGAGTTTGGATTCTGGCACTCTGATCGCGGTGGTTGGCTCTCCAAATTTAGATGGTCTGCCCATCAGGGGTCTCCTCCTCAGTTTCGCTGTACGAATCCCACAAACAAGCGGTACATAGCCACAGATGGGCTAAACCATCCCAGATCAAGGGGTTGCCACATTCAGGGCAATTTCTCTGCATCACGACACCTCATCGGGATATTGCTTAAAGGCTTCGGCCAAAGTGGCTCCGTTGGCGAGGGCGCGATCGCGCTCCTCAATGCGGGATTTGCGATTGGAAAGTAGCCGCAAATCATCAGGGCGATAGGTTTGACTCACATACCAGCCCTTCGCCCGAATCGTCACCAGGTCAAGCCCCACAGCCTCGACATAACAACGTTTTCCGACAAACTGCCCGGTCAGAATTTCAACGTGATCGCCTACTGCAAATTGATTGCGATTGCAACCATGATCGCTTTTGCCACTTTTTTCAAAACTAGAAAGAGTTGAGCCGTTTTTGGTGGTCAGGTAGTCAGGAGGGGTCTGAATCCCTGACAGGGAAGGCGTTTCAGGGCTGACTACCTCTTTTTTTCCGGTAGTCAGGTCATTGAGGTAGTCAGGCGAGGTCGTCAGGTTGTTATTATCCTGACTACTGACTACCTCCTGACTACCCTCAGTAAATAGGTAGTCAGTTCTAGAACTATTGCTGTGACTGGATTCTGACAACTGGCTGACTACCTGACTACCTATTTCGGGTTTTACCCAGATTTTTCCTGATTCTGTGTGTTTGCGTTGCCACCCTAACGCCTTCAAAACGTCTGCTACGCGCATTTGTGACCATTTATCCTGGCGGGATAGCTCTAGCTTGATTTCGGTTTCTTGCAGTAGATCAGCAATGCGCACGGTTTCACGGGATGCGGCATAGCTGGCGATCTGCTCGAACCAAGGTTCTTCGCGCTGATAGTTGCGGTTTCTGGCTTCGCTCTCCCGCCCTTCCTCTGGCGATAGAATCCACGATGCCCCATTGCGATAGGCGTGGACAGCAGCAGCCCACAGGGCATCGCGATCGCGCTCGGCCAATTCCAAACAGATTTTGTGCTTCAAGGGGATGACCCAATATCGGCGGCTGCCCGTGGGGTCGGCCAGAAAGTCATCCTCGTTTGTGGTGCCCACAATGATGCTATGGCGCGGGAATTTCTCGGTTGTGCGGCCCCACGGCATTCGGAATGTGTCATGGGTTGCGGATAGGAACGATTTAACCTGGCTGGTTTCTTTGCGTTTAAACACCTGCTCCAGTTCCGCCCATTCGTGAATCCAGGCGGAATAGAGTTTGATCTTTTCGTCAGTTTCGGATGTTTGCCCTCCGAGAGAGTCGCAGAAAAACTGTTCGCCAGCCAGGATTGACCAGAACGTTGACTTCCCCAGCCCTTGCGCCCCAGTGAAAAACAATGCCGTATCCACTTTGCAGCCAGGATTGAGAATCCGCGCCACGGCTGCGATCAAAGTCTTTCGGAGAAAGGCCGCATGGAGCGGATCATCTGTTTTTAGATAGCGTTGCGCGGCCTGGTCTAGCAATGCTTCATTGGCTGGATGGTTGGCCGCTACAGCCTCCAGGTATTGCCGCACGGGGTTGTATTGCCGTTTCTTGGCCAGATACAGAAATACATCGATCGCGAATTCTTTGGAACCTACGTCGATGCCCTGCTCTAACAGCGCCAGATAGACAAAATCGGGGTCAATCTTCTCTGCATCCATTTCAACTTGCTTGGTCATTTCGTTGAATTGGAGGCGATCGCTATAGTGCTCCTTCAGCAAATTGAGTAGCCGCCCTTTGCGAGTAGTGGCGATCGCGGTGAAATCGATTTGGGGTTCCCGTGGTTTGGTGAAGTCGGCCCGTTCTGTTGCCTGCTGAAAGTCTGTGAGGGTATAGCCGTGCTGTAAAGCGTTGCTGACATCCCAGCCCTTCACCTGGCAATCATCGGGCATAGGCACCAGGGCGGGTCTACCGCGATCGCCCAATTTGGCCGCTAGTTTGGCCGCGCCCTCTTCACCCGGTTTGTCGCGATCGTAAAAGCTGTAGACCCTGCCTGGGAGGCGATTGAGTTCCGCATCGTGGGGAATTGACCCAGCCCCACAGGTGAAACAGGCCACTGCAACATTTAGCCCCGCTTCCTCTGCCTGGTGGCCTAAGAGCATGGCATCCCATTCCCCCTCACAGAGCCAGGTGACTGGTGCTGATTTAGGGTGATAGGTGAAAAACACCATTGCCGGAATCCCAAACTGTGACCACGGTTTGTATTCGGGGCTTGGGTGCTTCTCCAGCCAGGGGGAAAGGCGCTTTTTCTGGTAATAGGCGGTGCGATCGCTGTTGGCGGGAATCGGAATCACGATGCACGGCTCATACTTGTCGCCACATTTGGCGCGGCCTATCCCCAGTTTGAATTTGCGAATGATATCGTCGTCGATCAACCGCTCTCTGAGCCAGTTAAGGGCATGGGTGGACTTTGACAGCAGTTCTGTGTGTGCCGCCTGGACTTTGGCTGGGGTCACTGTGGCTTTGGGCTGTGGGGGCGCGAGGGCATCAGGTGCGGTCTTTTTTGGGGTGCCCATTGCTGCTCTGATTTCTTCTGGAGAGCAACCCCGGTGGCATTTATATGCCCCGCTGTCTAATACGGAGAGATTCCGCTTTTTGTAGCCAGCGCCCTTATCACTTTGGCAACAGGGACAGATCGCCCTGCCCTTGTCGTCAAATTCCAAGTGGGCACGAATATCGAAGCTATCCATATTTCATAGGTTTCCTAAATGCAAAAAAAAGGGGACGGCTTTTGGCAAGGCCACCCCCGGTTACGCGATGGAGATCAACACGCTACGCCAAACTTGTAAGTTGCTCTGGGCTGCCCGAATGGGCTTTATAGGCATGGGTTGCAGCCGCCCAAATTCTGTCCCGTTCCGTTGCCAGCCGCTCTAAATCAATCGGTTGCACCACTGGAATGAACCCAGTGCCGATCGTGTCGCGGTTAGTGGTGCCGACAAAGATGAAGGGCCGATCAAAGGGTTGGGTTGTCACACCAAAGCGGGGCCGAAGCTGATCCGTCCCTAAGGTCAGGGCACTATGAAATGGCTGGTCAATCCCTTCCCATTCCACAATCCACGCTTGGTGTAATTCCAGTAACTCGTCTCTGGTCGGAGCCTGCGAGATGCTATGGAACCACTGCCCCCCTAAGATTTGCCAAAAAGCGGATTTTCCTACTCCGGCTTCCCCAGTGAGGATGCAGATACGAGTAACTTCGCACCCCGGCTTGAAGGCTCTGGCAACGGCAGCAATGAGGGCATCTCTTAGCCATCGAGCATGATGGTCGAAATCAGTGCCGCAATAGGTTTTGGCTAATCCATTCAAGAGCGGCTCATCGGGGCCATGCAACCGCGCACATTGGTCAAGATAGTCTGTCACGAAAGCGTTGCCCCGATTGCTCTCTGATGTCGGCAAAACTTTGAGGCTCATATAAGAGAGTCTTGCCCACAGATCTTGGGCTTCGGAGCCGTAGAAAAGGCTGCATTCGTCACAGCCAAAGCTCACAATCAATTCGATGCCGTTCAGTCCGTCTGGGACATAGCAGACATGGGTGATGTGCTCACAGTTGATGATGCGATCGCCAATTTGGAAGAATTTCATGATGGTTGTCCTTTGGTGGCTGAAGACATTCTATATGGATATAACCCGCAAAGATGATTCAATCCATGTAGAAATGTTGTTATAAGTCTATGGACGAATCTACTATTAGGGTGATCTATATGGATAGAACGAACGATGGCACGGCCCCCCAAATACACGGAACCTACCAAGGTTGTTTCGATGACACTGCCGCAAACGGCAATTACCAACTTGGATGCGATGGCGAGATCGATGAATCTAGAGGGCCGCTCCGAACTGATCGCCAGGATTGGTTTAGGCGAAATCTCAATTGGTACATTGCTGGGGGAATGCTTGAGCAATTGATCCAGGGCTTGCGTGATCAGTTGCTTGAAGCGGAAGAAGACGCAAAACGAGCAAGTCGAAAAATACGGCGGTTACAATCGCAGATCAAGGCTTTTGAACAGTTGCAGGCAATGCAAACTGATTCAGAAATAGCGCAGAATTAACTATTGGCTTTTGGTGGGCTAGGCCGGGAACTGATTAAGGTTCCCGGTTTTTTAATGCCTAAAACGGGATGTCATCGTAATCCCAATTACTTGGGGGAATTGGCCTTTTGTTTGCCCGTTCAAAGTCTTGGTATACGTCCCAAGGAATATCAATTTTGGGCAATTGCCATGTGATGGTGATACGCAATGAATCGCCGCCAAATGTCCAAAAATCAACTCTAACGGGGAAAAGAATTTGGCAGTAGCGAAATCCATAATGGTGCATTGCCGCCCAGGTCATTATTTTCAAATCTTTGAGTAAGTTCATATTCGCCTCAAACTTTGACTTTTTCACCAGACTTGAGAATCACGGTTCCTAGCCCTGAATGGGAACCACAATTAATTTCGATAAAAACAACATCATTCTCTGATACTTTGGCTAGCCTCACCATTCTTTCGGCTAGGGCATCAAAGTATTTTTTATCCGGTTTGAAGACTTGCTGCATGGTGTTGGGTGAGGTGTTGGGTGTTGGGTGCCCGGTGTTGGGTGTTGGGTCAGGTGTTGGGCTGTTGGGTTTAGCTCTGGGAGCGGAACCCAACGCGGTTGGTTGGGTGTTGGGTGTTGGGTGTTGGGTGCCTATTTTAGACTTTTTTCCAGCGAACCCACTCCGCATCAGTCCCCGGCGGGGAGAAAGTATCAATCAATCCCAGTGTGATTAAATCACAGAGTAAATCCTTAATCGCCTCCGAAGAAAGCCCCTTATCATGCCCCCAATTTTGGGCAATTTTGCGAATAGGAAATTCCCCTTTTGATTGCAAATAATTTGCTAGTTTTTGATGCAGTTCGCTGGGGTATTCGGGTACATCCGGGAACTCATCGGGGGCACTCAGTTTGTAAGCCTGTTCCAAGCGTTCGACGGGCGATCTCGGTGGGGTTGGTTCCCTCACCATTGGCGGTTTGGGTTCCACTGCCACGGGGGCAGGTTCGCCCATCAGCAAGTCATCCAGTTCCAAGATCGCGCTTTCCCCACCAACCAAGGCACTCGCACCAGGCCGCAAATCGATCAGGTTGGGCACGGCTTCCCAACTGGGGAACTGGGGAATATTAGCGGGGGCGGGCAGGGCTTGAAAGTGCCCGTTGCCCGTGAGCCAGTACCGCTCATTGGGTTTCAGTTGTTCTGGGGCATAGGGGATGCCCAGCGGGGTACAGAGTTCTTTGGCAGCGGCCCGGTCACTGGCCAGGGCGACGATGGTGGTGAACATGGAGCGGTTTGATTTTCCAGTCAGGCCCAAGTCTTCCAGGGTGATACTCTGCCCACTGAGCCAGATGGCCATGTTGCAGCCGCGCAGGAGGGACGCTAACCCGGTGATTCTGGACTTGAATAGCTGCCGTTCTTTGGGGCTGAAGGTGCCCGTCAGGGCGTTGACTTCCTCAATCACCAAAATAAATGGGGGGCGATCGCCCGTGGGATTGTCATTGCGCCGGGTGCCCTCGTTGGCAAACTGCTCTAACACGTCCATCAAATCGGTGAACAGTTCGGGGTCATCCTGCAAGCGATTTTTGAGGAAATGCTTTTCCGCGCGAATCCAGTACCCGGCCTCTTCCAATTTGTTCTTGGGGTTGAACACCCAGAACTTGGCCCCGTTGTCACGGACTCCCAGACTCAGGGCCATTGCCGTCAACACGCCCTTACCACTTCCCGGCACCCCGGCAATGATGAGCGGTTGGAGCGGGGCTGTAGTGAGGCTCAAGAGAAACTGATAGGCCACTTGGGGGGTGTTGGTGATGTGGGCACTGCCAGGGGCGATCGCGTCCAGGGGCACGGCTTCCGCATTCACATCCACCGTTTGGGTATCGCGGGTTAAGGCAGTCAAGCGTTGTTCCAGTCGAGCCAACACATAGTCATGGGGAGTCAACGGGGGCAAGTCATCTTCCTGGTGGTCATAGACGATGACGTTTCGCAAGCCGTGATAGGGATGCTTTTTGTCTTTGGTGAAGTTGGCTAGATGACATTGCCCGATCATCGGCTCAATCAGGCTGTTGATGGTGGCTTTGCCCCACTCATTGCACCAGGTTTGATAGTCATCCGCCAAGCTGTGGTGTTTGGGACTGAGCTTGTAGTCCCAGATTTCGTCACGGGCTTGAATCCAGTTGGGGTCTTTGGCTTTGGGGGCACCGCGAAACATGGAATACACGGTAGCCAGGGCCAGGGGCGCGGCAAACAGAGCGGAACCACCCATGCTGGTGAGCACAAAGCCAGCGGTGGTGATGGCACACAGTTTGATGATGTGCCCCATGCCTTGCGGTTGGTAGTCCGTCAGGGCTAAATCTTGTTTCATGGGATGAACTCCTAAAGACTCAAAAGCCCCTAGTGACAGGGGCTAACGGTAGGTCAGTGCGGTGATTAATATTCGCGGGCTGCTTGGTGCCGGGTCGTGGTGTAGCTGGCCTTGCCCGGTGCAATCACGTTGTTAATCAAAGTGATGGCGAGAACAACCAACTCAACACCAAACACGCCCAACAAACAGCGAACGAGCGCCATTGCATCCAGTTCCCCCAATTCGTTCAGGGGTTTATACAGCCATGCCATTAACAACAGGTCAACGATATACATCACCCAACTGAAGGTCAGCAAAGCCCCTAATGAGCGTTCAACCACCGTGTTATGGCGTTGTTTGACTTTGCGCAGGGCTTCGCGATCGCTCTCTTCTTCGGCTTCCTGGGGCGCGGCTTTCATCCGGCCCAACATCCGCGATAGAAAGGGCACGTTGAAGGAATTGGCGATCGGTAACAGTTCAATCAACTGAAAGATGAGCCAGACGAGGAAACCAGAGAGGCCATAAATTACCCCTCCGATTAGGTTGCAGCCCCAGTGGAGTAGACCGCCAACGAAGGGCACCGATTGCAAATCAGCGCAGACATTCACGGCGCTGGCATCGTTGAAAATCAAGCGGGTGACCGCGATATACGGCTCAATATTCGCGACCAGTAAGAAGGCACCGCCCACAATGAGGGCCAAGCGCAAAAGCTTAAGCATGGTTAGTTGGCCTCCCGTAACACTTGCTCGTTTTCCAGCCGGAAACCTTTACGAATAAAGGCATCGCGCGCGCGGGAACTGACGCGCAGATCGGAGACAACCCCACTGGCATCAACTAAGCCAGTTGCGCCTGCCTCATCCATCAGGCACGTACCCGGGGGGTAAGGGGTGCGATTCCGAATCTCATAGGCCACTTCACCCGCGACGAGGTTGGCAGCGCCGTTGCCCATGATGAACCCGGTTGAGCAGCCCTGCTTAATTCGCAGTTCAGCGATTTGGTTGTCTTTGGCAAGTTTGGCCGCGTTGGCCGTGACTTGCGATTGTTCGTTAATGCCCTTGAGAAAATCACCGCCTTTGAAGGCGATGAGGGCGAGGAAGGACAGGCCCAAGGCTCCGTAGACTATTAAGTCTTGGCGGTCATTTGATATGGTCATAGTGGTTCCGTTCATAGTGGGACTGAGGGCGATCGCTACTTTCCACGGTGGGCGATCGCTCTCTGATTTATTCGTCTACTTCAATCGAGATTGCTAACTCTAAGAATGCCGCCCTGAGCGCCTCGTAAAGCTTGGCCGCTTGTTCTTCGCTACTACCAACAAATTTAATTTTGAGGCAATTCCCGTCTTGCTTGATAAATACTTTGTTTGTTGTTGTTTGGCTCATTGTTTTTGCCTGGGTTAATGGGACTGAGGGCGATCGCTACTTTCCAAGGGGGCGATCGCCCGTGGGATTGTCGTCGTAATTAACTTTGCCGTCTTTGTAAGTATTGGTCAGGCTAGCCAAAACAAAGACTGCTAATGAGTGTGGGAACGTTTTGGCAGCTTGCGAAAAGGTCATTAGGCCCAACAGATACAGGCAACAAGCCGCAAACGTAGTCGTGCTACTAGCCGCAAAGTAAAGGTTAATGAGATTCCGAATAGTAAGCATTTGTGCTCCTCTAAATAGCGAATTGGGGCAATTACATCGGCAGTGCGCCAGCAACGGTGGAGGTGGCGATCGCGCCGAAGCCACCAAACTCCACAGAGGCAGGCTCAAACACGGCCACATCAACGAATTCGGGCGTGGGATTGAGCAACGCATCTAGCTCAGTCGCCAACATTTGTTTAAACCGGTTGGGGCGACTGGCGACGTATCCGGCCAATTGTCGGGCTAGTTGGCGATCTGAAGCATCCATGCGTTGCACCAGGTCAGAGACTTGCGCCCCTAACGCCTGGGAACTGTGGGCGAGGGCTTCACGAGTTTGGGCAGTGGGGTTGGGCTGGGGCTTTTGCAGTGTGGGCAGTTCGGGGGCTTGGGGCCGTTGGTTGTCAAAGCGTGGCATGGTTTTACCTTCTGTAATGGGTCAATTGGTGGTTAAGAAAAATAGACTCGCTCGAACTTTTTGATCGACGGGCACCGCTGCAAGAACTTGTGTAAGTCTTCCAAGACGAATAGATCATCTTCGGTGTAGTACCCATCCTTCCCCGGCAAAATCCGCAAGCTACGGAGCCAGTGATAGAGGGTAGATCGGGGCATTCCACCCTCGCGAATTCGGTCAAGTTCTAGCCGCAAATCCTCGAAAGTATAGAGGGGCTTGGTTTTCAGCGCATTCATTGGAATTAGTAAGAATTAGTGAAAAACGGCTGCATTGGGCAGGAGTCCAACGAAATCTGTGCTTTTCCTTAGTGCGCGATGGAATTCGTTGGACATGAAAGAAGAATAGCATAAAACATCTAATTGGAACCCAAATGGATTGTCTTTAGAATCTATCCTTTTGAATTTGGAGATAATACGCTTATCAAATGGAATCCAAACGGGTATCAAATAATGGCTAGAAGTATAGACAAGCGCGATCGCCCCATCACCTTGAGACTAGATATTGTGGTTGATGTGCTTCTGCATCTGTGGGGCGACACCAGGGGCGAACGCTCTGTGACCAACATGGCAGAGGCCATCGTCACTGACCGAGCCATGAACAAAGATAACCGTGAGGAAATTTGGCGATCGCTCTGTGCCAAGGCCGAAATGCACGGCATGAGCGCACGGGAATACATCACCCAATCCCTGAAAGATTCTGGAAATTTTGATTTTCTCGACTTGGAAAAGATTGACTGGTGCGTGCTGTTCCGCGATGCTCCACCAAAGGATGATGATGTGTGTTAGTGAATTTCGTACAAAACTGGGAACTTTAAAAAAGCCCCTAGCCATTGTGGTTAGGGGCTTTGAAGTATCAATTAAGCTCAGGATTCCCGCCATGCTACCAAACCGATCAGCTTGGAGTCAGGTTATCAAGACAGCATTTCCCGCGTTTGGTTTGATCGGCGTGTATTGGGCAATGGAGATATGGCGCTTTACTCTTTGGCTCATCATGTTCTACTCAACTGCGCCTGATGTTGCTCTACTCCCACTTGTGGTGCTTGCTTGCCTAATCCCCATCTCTTTTTTGTGGTTTGCCTTCACCTTGTTGGTCTATCGATGGGTTCTGAGGTTGTTCTGGTCAAACCCTCCGTCCTGGCTCCGCATCGGCAGTCGAGTGGCTATCCTACGGGCCTGGGTGGTCATGCTGGTAGCAACCTTCCCCAGTGCGACAATTGCCTTTTGGGGACTCAATGTTTTTGATCTGCCCGTGCGCCAATCCTTGATAGAGGTTTTGTCTGCTTTCCATCTTGGCTTGTTCGCCTGTTTGTGGGGGCTTTGTGCCGCCTATCTTTTCCATTGGTTTGGTCAGTTATCGCCTCACAGGGGAAACCTGAAATAAGCCCCCGATCGCGCGATGACCGGGGGCTTTGTATAACTCCAGATTCAGGATGCCCAATGGAAGATGAATTACTACCAGTGTTGTTGAAACTGGTAAATGGGAACAAAGACGTTTGCTTTGAACTAATCAAGACCGCGCGCACCCAACACCCTGACAAAACCATGCATTGGTGCATCCAAAAGGCTATTTATGATACTCGCTTCCGCCCAACGGCCAAGCCAGCACTAAAACCCACCCCGCATCCTATCGCGGTGAAGCCTGCCAGTGGAGTCACCAAGAATCGCCTTGATAGTCTGACCAAGGATCGCAGAGTGAGCGATCGCCTGGTGCAACGGCTGCTGTTGATGAACCCAGAGCGGTCTGAGCA
>ERZ1066121.1952-NODE-1952-length-13780-cov-7.226885_pt1 | contig 13780 bp, 13 predicted proteins | sample MGYA00382768_ERZ1066121 | MGnify/ENA primary metagenome ERZ1066121 (study PRJEB33369, sample SAMEA5778351) | biofilm metagenome | biome: Industrial cooling water; feature: Water cooling tower basin; material: Biofilm | place: United Arab Emirates | collected... | reverse complement strand
GGATCTTGAACAGGTGGCGCGGGATCAGGTCCTTCAGCCGCTCGCACATGCCGCGGCCGCGCGTCTCGGCGGTCGATCGGTGCACGATCATGCTCAGGGCATCGACGGCCTCGTTGTTGACGAGGATGCTCATCTTGACGAGATCGCCCTCGCGGTAACCGATCTGGTGATAATCGAAGCTCGCATAGCCGCGGCTGATCGACTTCAGCCGGTCGTAGAAGTCGAACACCACCTCGTTCAGGGGCAGCTCGTAGGTCAGCTGTGCGCGCCCGCCCACATAGGTCAGGTTCTTCTGGATGCCGCGCCGGTCCTGGCACAGCTTCAGGATCGCGCCCAGATGGTCGTCGGGCACATAGATGGTGGCCTCGATCCACGGCTCCTCGATCAGGTCGATCCGGTTCGGGTCGGGCATGTCGGCGGGGTTGTGGAGCTCCACCGCCTGCGGCTCGGCTTCGCCGGCGCTGCGCGTGAGGAGCAGGCGGTAGACGACGCTCGGCGCGGTCGTGATCAGGTCGAGATCATATTCGCGCGTCAGCCGTTCCTGGATGATCTCCAGGTGGAGGAGGCCCAGGAAGCCGCAGCGGAAGCCGAAGCCCAGCGCGGCCGATGTTTCCATCTCGAACGAGAAGCTCGCATCGTTCAGCCGCAGCTTTGAGATGCTTTCGCGCAGCTTCTCGAAATCGTTGGCGTCGGTCGGGAACAGCCCGCAGAAGACGACCGGCTGCACTTCCTTGAAGCCGGGCAGCGGGGCGGCGGCGGGCTTCTTCACGTCGGTGATCGTGTCGCCCACCCGCGCCTGGCTCACGTCCTTGATCTGCGCGGTGATGAAGCCGACCTCGCCGGGCCCGAGCTCGGTCAGCGTCTCGATCTTGGGGCGGAACACGCCCACCCGGTCGACCAGGTGCTGGGTGCCCGCGGCCATGAACTTGATCTGCTGGCCCTTGCGGATCGTGCCGTCGATCACGCGGATGAGGATCACGACGCCCAGATACGGGTCGTACCAGCTGTCGACCAGCATGGCCTTGAGCGGGGCGTCCGGATCGCCCTTGGGGGGCGGGATCTTGCGGACGACCGCGTCCAGCACCTCGTCGATGCCGATGCCCGATTTGGCGCTCGCCAGCACCGCCTCCGACGCGTCGAGGCCGATCACGTCCTCGATCTCGCGGCGCACCTTTTCGGGCTCGGCGGCGGGCAGGTCGATCTTGTTGATCACGGGCACGATCTCATGATCGTGCTCGATCGACTGATACACGTTGGCGAGCGTCTGCGCCTCCACGCCCTGTGCGGCGTCCACCACCAGAAGCGCGCCTTCGCAGGCGGCGAGCGAGCGGCTCACCTCATAGGCGAAGTCCACATGGCCGGGCGTGTCCATCAGGTTCAGCACATAGCCGTTCCAGTCAAGCCGGACGGTTTGCGCCTTGATGGTGATCCCGCGCTCCTTCTCGATGTCCATGTTATCAAGGACTTGGGCGGACATCTCGCGTTCGGACAGGCCCCCCGTCCGTTGGATCAGCCGGTCGGCAAGCGTCGACTTGCCATGGTCGATGTGCGCAATGATCGAGAAGTTGCGGATGCGGTCAAGCGGCGTCATGTCGCCCGCGCTGCTAGCCGAACGCGCGCGGTCGCGCCAGTCGAGAGGCCGTCGATCGCCGCCCAGCCTTGCGCGCCCAGCGGCACGAGGCGGCGGAAGCGCCCTGCCGTCATTCCACCGAGCGCGATCACCGGCAGCCGCGAACGCCGGGCAAGCGCGGCAAAGCGCAAGGGTCCGAGCGTGCGCGCGCCCGGATGCGAACGGGTCGGAAAGACAGGCGACACGAACACCAGCGCCGCCTCGGCCCGGTGCGCGTGGGCGAGCTCGCGCAGGTTATGGACCGGGTGGAGGGCCTGCCCGGGGCCATAGGCCGCGCGCGTCCCCGCCCGTCGCGCGTCGCGGTCGGAGCCGGCGAAGGCGACGAACAGCCCGCGCCGCCCGATCCGCCGCGCCAGGGCCAGGCGTTCGGCACGCGGAAGTGAATAGTGCCGAACCACCACGCCCGCCCCGCGCGGCAGCCGGTTGAGCGCGTTCCAAAGCGCCACGCCCTGCCGCTCGTCGGTCATGAGCCAAAGCCGCGGCAGAGCGAGGTGGCGAGGTCGCATTGGTCCCCCTATAGCGCGCGCATGCCTGAAGCCGAACGCTTGCGCGCCGTGCGCGACCAGATCGCGCGCGCCGCCAAGCTCGCTCGTCGCGATCCTGCCGACGTGACGTTGATCGCTGTCTCCAAAACCCACCCCGCCGAGGCGATCGCGCCACTGATCGCCGCCGGGCAGACCGCGTTCGGCGAGAACCGCGTGCAGGAGGCGGACGCGAAGTGGCCGGCGCTCCGTACTGCGGCGACCGAACTCCACCTCGTCGGCCAGCTCCAGTCCAACAAGGCGGAGGCGGCGGTGCGGCTGTTCGACGCGATCCACTCGGTCGATCGGCCGTCGCTGGTCGAGGCGCTCGCGCGCGCGTGCGAGCGGGCCGGGCGGCAGCCCGCACTTTTTCTCCAGGTCAATATCGGCGAGGAGCCGCAAAAGGGCGGCTGCGCCACGGCCGAGCTTCCCGCGCTGCTTGCCGAGGCGCGGGCGGCGGGGCTCGATCCGCAAGGCCTGATGTGTGTGCCGCCAGCGGGCGTGGAAGCGGCGCCCTATTTCGCGCTGCTCGCCAAGCTTGCGCGCGATCACGGCCTGCCCCGGCTCAGCATGGGCATGTCCGACGATTTCGAAACCGCGGTGATGCTTGGTGCCACGCATGTCCGGGTCGGCTCGGCGCTGTTCGGAGCGCGCGCATGAAGTATGACGGCATCATCTTCGATTTCGACGGCGTGCTCGTTGAAAGCGAGGCGGCCGGGAACGAGCACCTCGCGCGGCTGCTCACCGACCTCGGCCACCCGACCACTCGTGAGGAGGCGCTCACCCGCTATACGGGTCTGAGCGGCCGTGACTTCATCGACGCGATCGAGGCGCGCATCGGCGGGCCGCTGCCCACTGACTTTTACGCCCGCCGCGCAGAGGAGGATGCACGCGCGCTCGCGCAAGGGGTGGGCGAGGTGGCGGGCGCCGTCGCCTTCGTACGCAGTCTGCCGGCCGACTGGCCCAAGGCGATCGCCTCGTCATCCAGCACGCGCTGGATCGAGGCGCATCTCCGGCACCTTGACCTGCTCAGCCGGTTCGCGGGTCGCATCTTCAGCGGCAAGGAGCATGTTAAGCGCGGCAAGCCGGCACCGGACATCTACCTCCACGCCGCCGCCGCGCTCGGCATCGGGATCGATCGCACGGTAATCCTGGAGGACTCGGAGGTCGGCGTGCGCGGCGCGGTCGCGTCCGGTGCCATCGTCATCGGTGTGGCGGCCGGCACGCATTGCCTTCCCGGCCACGCGGATCGCCTCCGTGCGCTCGGCGCGAACGCGGTGGCAGAAAGCTTCGACGAAGTCGCAGCGATGGTGTTCTGACACGCACGCAAGCCGACCACGGACGAAGGCTATAGCTGATGCCCGGTCCGATCCCGCTTGGTCGCCAGATACCCCTCGTTGAACGGGTTCAATCCCGCCCGGTGCGGCACGCGCGCGACGACTGCGATGCCGGCCTCTTCCAGCCGCGCGACCTTGTCCGGATTATTGGTGAGCAGGCGAATGCGATGCTGGCCGAGCAGGTCCAGCATGCGCGCGGCGACACGGAAGTCGCGCGCGTCGACCCGGAAACCCAGCCGGGTGTTCGCGTCCACCGTGTCGAAGCCCTGGTCCTGGAGCGCGTAGGCGCGCAGCTTGTTGACCAGCCCGATCCCGCGCCCTTCCTGCCGCAGGTAGAGCAAAATGCCCCAGCCGCTCCCGCTGATCTCGGCCAAGGCCGCCTGAAGCTGCGGCCCGCAGTCGCACTTGAGCGAGCCAAGCACGTCTCCGGTCAAGCACTCGCTGTGCAGCCGGACAAGCGGCGCGCTGCCGTCGGGCTGACCCAGCAGCAGGGCGACGTGCATGTCGCCCCCGTCGTTTGCGCGAAAGGCAACGATTTCGGCCCGCTCGTCGGCGGCGACCGGCAGCCGCGCCCGCGTCGCAATCCGGAGCCGTTGGGGATCGGCGAAGGCGGAGAGGTCGGCGGGGCTTATTGCCTCGGACCCGGCGCCGTCGCGCACGAAGAAGGCGGGCAGCAGCCCGGCCAGCCGCGCCAGCTCCAGCGCCGCATCGGCGAGCGGCCGGGGTCCTATTGGCATCGCGCGAAACGGGCCCTTGAGCGGGGTTGCAAGGTCAAGCGCCGGATCGGCGAGCGCGACCGCCGCGTCAAAATCGAGCCAGGACGCGCGCTCCACCCGCACCGCATGGCCCGGATCGGCGGCTTCGCGCTGATTGGCAAGCTTGAGCGTCTCCGCCCGGCCCGCCGACAGCAGCACGTCTGCGATCCCGTCCGTATCGAACGCGGCCAGCGCCTCGGCGTCCGCCGTTTCGATCGGCAGCAGCGTCAGCCCCGTCTCTCCGTCCGCCAGCACCACAGGCCAGCCGCGGCGCAGCGCGTCGATCGCGCGCGCGACCGCGCGGTCGTTCAAAAGCGGAACTCCGTTACGAGCGGCACATGGTCTGACGGCTTGAGCCAGGACCGGCACGGCTCGAGCACGCGGTGCGCGACCGCGAAAGGCGCGAGGTCGGGGCTCGCCCAGACATGGTCCAACCGCCGCCCGCGATCGGACGCGGCCCAGTCTTTGGCGCGGTAGCTCCACCAGGTGAAGCAACGTTCGGGCGCGGGCACGAAGCGCCTGCCGAGATCGACCCACGCGTGCGATGCCTGCAGCCGCCCGAGCGTCTCGACCTCGATCGGCGTGTGGCTGACCACGTCGAGGAGCTGCTTATGACTCCAGACATCGCATTCAAGCGGCGCGATGTTGAAGTCGCCGACCATGATCGTCGGCACGCGCAAGTTCGCCGACCATGCGGTCATGCGCTGGAGGAAATCGAGCTTCTGGCCGAACTTCGGGTTGAGCGCCCGGTCGGGCACGTCTCCGCCCGCGGGGACATACACGTTCTCCAACCGTATGCCGTTGGGCAGCCGAACGCCCAGATGCCGCGCCTCGCCATTGGCCTGCCAATCGCGTCGCTCCTCCTCGATCAGCGGGAGCTTGGAGACGATCGCGACGCCATGGTGCATGCGCTGGCCGTGCAGCAGCACATGCTCATAGCCGAGCGCGCGAAAGGCAGCGGCGGGGAACAGCCCGTCCTCGACCTTGGTCTCCTGCAGGCACAGAATATCAGGCTGCTCGTCCTGCAACAGCTGCTTGACGATGCCGATGCGGAAACGGACCGAGTTGATGTTCCAGGAGGCGAGCTTGAGCGTATCGGACACCGGGCGGACTTACGGGCCTGCCCCGGACATGGAAAGACCCCCGCTCCGGGGGCTTGGAGCGGGGGTCGTCCAAGCGTCAATGCGCTGGAGCGGGAGAGAGCCCTCCGGGCGGGCAACAGGGGGAAATCCCGCCAAAAGCCCTCTCCACGACCCCGTCTCTAGCGGAGAATAGCTTGCGAGAACATGAACAATCGACAGCAAGCCCGCTTACCGTAATCTTACCATCACATAGGGGACCAGGAGCAGCAGCGCCGCTGCTGCCACCAGGTAGGGCAGCGGCCCCCAAATCTGGTAGAGCCCCACTCCGATCGAGGGCCCAAGTACGAAGCAGGCCCCGTTGACCGACGTGGTCCGGCCCGCCACCGCGCCCTGCTCGCTCATGCCAACGGCCAGCGAGGCTCCAGCGGTGAAGCCGGGCCTCAGGAAACCGAACCCGAGCGATGCGAGGCCGTAGGCGACGGCCAGCATGTGCAGGCTGTGCGCGAAGCCGGTCAGCGCGCAACCCGCGGCGGCCAGCCCGGCACCCCAGAGCGACAGCTGGCGCGGGTTGAGGTTGAGATTGGGGATCAGCCCCCACTGGGCGAGCAGCGCCGAGCCTGCACCCACCATCAGCACCACGCCTGTTTCTGCCGCGGCCTGCACGGCGTTCAGGCGGAGCTGGTCGATGATCAGGAAGCCGATCGCCTGGCCCGTCATCGCCTGGGCGTGGCCGATCACAAGGCCGATCAGCATCCAGGGCCAGATGCGTGGATCGGAAAGCGGCATGGCGCCACGGTCATCCGCCGTGGCAGCGCGGACGCTGGCCCCGGTCGGTTCGCCGCCGATCGACGGATAGCTGGTTGCCGCCCCGCGCGCGTCGCCCGGCGCATCATGGGGCAGGAGCCGTGCCGTGAGCGCGAGCACCACGATGCCGAACAGCGAGAAAACAAAGGGAGGGCCCGACAGACCCAGCCAGGGCAGGACGAAGAAGGGGGCGAGCGCGGGGCCGAGAATGGTGCCGAGCCCAAAGGCCGAGCCGAGCAGGCTGAGCGCGCGTGTGCGGTCGGCGCGCGAGGTGCCGGCCGCCACGATCGCCTGCGCCGCGGGGGGCGCGGCCGCGCCAAAGGTCCCGTACAGCATCCGCGCGACGATAAAGCAGCCGAATGCGGGCAGCGGCGCGAGCCAGCCCTGGATGCCGGCGGCCAGGAATACGCCGCACAACAGAACTGACGAGCAGAAACCGAACAGGCCCAGAAGCACCATGCGACGTCGCCCCTGCCGGTCCGACCGGCGGGCCCAATAGGGTGCCGCGATCACCCAAACGAGCGCCGACACCGAAAAAGCGGCCGCCACCGCGGCATCTGGTACCCCCAGCGAGCGTCCGATCGCGGGCAGAACCGACTGCAGCGCGGTGTTGCCTGCGGCAATGGTGAGCATGACGAGGAAGAGCAGCCGAAAGGGCGGTCCGTCTCCCACGCGTCCGTCGCTCGCTTCCTGCGCCGCCATGGTCACGGGCCCTAGGCGAGGAACTGAAAGGCGGGAAGCACGGTTGCACCACTGTTACCGATTTGCGACGGCGTCGCCGATCAACAGGAGAAGCTCTTCCCGATGCCCGTCAGCTCCACCGGCGCGAAAGCCGGCTCGGTCCGCTCGCGCCGTGCGCCGCACCCGCTCGCGCTCTTCTTCAAGGGCTTCGTCAAACACCCTGCCATGGTCGGCTCGGTCATTCCCTCATCGCGCGCGCTGGTCGATCATGTGCTGGCGCCCGTCGACTGGTCCCGCGCCCGCGTGTTCGTCGAATATGGTCCGGGCGTCGGCACCTTCACCGCGCCGATCCTCGACCGGCTTGCGCCCGATGCTGTGCTGATCGCGGTCGAGCTCAATCCCGACTTCGTCCGGCACCTGTGCGACACGATCGACGATCCGCGGTTGACGGTGGTGCGCGGCTCGGCCGCCGATATCGGGCGCATTCTTGCCGATCTCGGCCACGAGCGCGCCGACTACATTCTGTCGGGTCTGCCCTTCTCTACCCTGCCGGAAGGGGTGGGGGACCGGATCGCGGCCGAGACTGCCGCCGCCTTGCGTCCGGACGGCGCGTTCCTTGTGTACCAGCTTTCCGCCAGGGTGAGCGACTTCATCGCGCCGCACTTCCCGCGTATCGAGCGCGGCTTCGAGTGGCGCAACGTGCCGCCGATGCGGATCTTTCGCGCTCGCCTCACCTGATGTTGAGGCGGCGCGCGACCGTGTAGTCGACGACCGACACGAGAAAATATGCAACGGCATGGCGCATCCGGGCGAGCCCGTTGCCCCAGCCGGTCACGTCCTTCAGCCTGATCTCGACCGATTGTGCCATCTCGCCCGCCACATAGGCCCGCATGCGCGCGACCAGCGCAGGATGCTCGATCCGCAGCATCAGCTCCATGTTGAGGAACAGGCTGCGCGTGTCGAAGTTCGCCGAACCCAGGTGCACCGCCTCGTCGATCACGAACAGCTTGGTGTGCAACTTGGTCGGCTGGTACTCGAACACGCGCACGCCCTTGCGCAGCAATCCGGGATAGGTGAAGCGCGCGGCCGCCACGGTTGTACTGTTATCCGAATGGCCGGCCGTGATCACCACCGCGCGCCCGCGCTGGCCCACCCGGTCGAGCGCGCGCAGCATGGCCGGGCTCGGAGCGAAATAGGCCGCGATCACGTCCACGTCGCGCGCATGGCGCAGGTCGTGGCGCACCGCGCGCGCCCAGGGACTCAGCCGCCGGGTCGGTCCGCCCATCAGCCAGCGCACGGCCCCGTCCGCTTCGCTCCAGCGTCCCAGAGTCCGGCGCAGCGCGCGCAATCGGGCGCGTGGCGTCTGCGTCCAGGCGGCGAGCGCGTCGAAATAGCCGACGAGGCGTGCGGCCGCGGGCCCCTCGATAATCAGCCCCAAGTCGCGCCAGCCATCGTCGCCGCTGAAATAGCTGTCTTCGACGTTGAAGCCGCCGATCAGCATCCGCGTCTCGTCGGCCAGCGCGAGCTTCTGGTGATTGCGCAGCAGGAAGCGCCTGCCCAGCCGCGGCAGGAAGCGGCACACCTCCGCGCCGGCCTCGGTCAGCGGCTCGAGAAAGGCGGCGTCCACCTCCGCGCCGAAGCCGTCGACGATGAGGTGCACCGAGACGCCGCGCGCACGCGCGGCCAGCAGCGCCGCGCGCACGGCCTGGCCTGACCGGTCGTCGGCGAAGATGTAGTACAGGAGGCGGAGCGAACGCTGGGCGCCGTCGATAAGTGCGATTAGCGCGTACCAGCGTTGGTCGGGCTCGGTCAGCAGGGTGAGGCGGTTGCCGTCGACCTCGAAGCTGTCCCCGTCCGCGCTCACGCGCCCGGCCATGCGCCGCGCGCGGCCCCCGCGCAAGTTGACTCTTTGGACCGTGCGGCCTATGCGAGCCGCCTTTCCCGGACATCCGTTCAAGCTGGAGCCGTCGATGGCGCGCGTTACCGTCGAGGATTGCGTCGACAAGGTCCCCAACCGTTTCGATCTGGTGCTGCTCGCGGCGCAACGCGCGCGGCAGATCTCGGGCGGGGCCGAGCTGACGCTCGACCGAGACCGCGACAAGAACCCGGTCGTGGCGCTGCGCGAGATCGCCGAGGAGACGGTGCGTCCGGACGGTCTCAAGGACACGCTGGTGCAGAGCCTGCAGCGGGTGCAGGTCGACGACGACGATGCCGTGGACGAGCTCGGCTCGCTTCAGCAGCAGGCCGAGGCGCTGCGCCTCACCGCCGCCGCGCCGCCGCGCAACCAGAATATGGGCGGCGATTACGAATAACTAGAAGTCGGCCCCGAGCGTCAGCGCGGGGCCCGAGCCAGGCAGGGCATTGCCTGCCGCTCGCGCGCGCCACTCAAAGGCGAGCCGTGCGCCCCCGGTCGCGGTCGGCAGATGCGCAACGAGCTGCGGCCCCACGTCCAGCCGCGCCGCCCCCGGCTGCGCGCCGCCCCAGCCGCCCGCGCCGATCCCAATCCGGACCGGACCCAGGCGTAGCACCTCCGCCTCTGCGCGTACCGCACCATCGACGAAAAGGTCGCGGCGGTGCAGCCCGACAAGGCCCGCCTGCGCATAGCCGTCCAGCTCTAGCCCGCCGGCCCTGATGCCATAGGCGCCGCCGAATGCGCCCACGGCCCATGCATCGCGGCCGCCCGCGTCGAGGCCGACCCTGCGTTCGATGAACAGCGTCGCAGGCGCGCGCGCGGCGGGCGCCCAGTCCAGCCCGACGGCCGCTTCCTTGCCCAGCCTTTGCCGGACAGGTCCCGAGACGCGCATGGCCGCAGCAAGCCCAGCTGTCACTGGCACCCTCAGCCGCGCGCCCGCCTGGCTTCCGCCCAGCTGTCCTGCCGCCGCCAGCCCTGCCGCGTCCGCACGTTTGCGTACGAGCAGCCATGACGACAGAGACGGCGACCGGTCGCGCGCGGACTGGGCCGATGCCGTCTGCGCAAAAGGCGCAACCTGCTCGACGAACACCACCGGCAACACATCCGCTGAAACACTGGGGGATGGCGCAGGCGTTTCGCCGAGCTTGACGGTCGGCGCGCTGGCGACCGAGGCCGCGGGCACGGTGGCGAGTCGCAACCGCTGCGGCAGAGCCGAAGACACGAAGGCCAGGCGAACAGCGCGAACAGGGGGAGGCATGCCGGGCGGCAACGGTCGCTTGAGCGGTGCCTGCCACGCGATCCGCGGCGGCGCAGGAGCCTCGGGCACCTCGCGCCCGATCCACAACACCACCGAGCGGACCACCGTCCATCCGCTTGCCACGGCGAACAGGAAGCCGATCGGCCCGAGCCGCACCCGCACAGCCTCGCTCCCCCTCACCCAGGCGGCAATTTGACGAGGCCGACGCCCGTGCGCAAGCCGCGTCAGCGCACGAGCGCCTCTTCGACCCGCGTGAAGCCCGAACGGCTGCGAGGGGCGTCGTCAGGCACGGCCGTCACGAAGAAGGCGACGCCACGCCCGCGGCGGCGGTCGATCCAAAGCCCTGAGCGAAGGCCATAAGCCTCGCCCGAATGGCCGACGCGCTTGATGCCGTCGCCGACCGGATCGTTGCGGCAGGCCGGGGAAGCGGCGAGCGTCTGGATGGCGAGGCCATAGGCGCACCAGAAGCCCCCCTCCGTATCGCCGTTCCCACCGTCGAACACCCATTCGGGGCCGAGCATCGCAGCGATCGCCGCCGGCGCGATCAGGCCATCGCCGCCGCGCAGCAACAGCTGCCCGATACGCGCAAGGCCCCTGGCCGAGATCCGGGCACCGCCTTGCGGGCTGAACAGCGCGCCATTGTCGCCGGGGCGGTACTGGCTGAGCTCGCACTCCGGCCCGAGCGCGAGCACGGGACAGGCGGGGCGCCTGCCCCGAAGGGCGTCGCGCAGCACCGTGCCTTTTCCGTCGCGCAGCGTCACCGCGCGCGCGACGCTCGCGTCGCTGCACGTGGTCCAGTTGAAGCAGGCGTCGATCCCAAGCGGCGTGAACACCAGCCGCGCCATCGATCGGTCGAAGCGCTCGCCCGTCGCTCGCTCCATCACCGACGCGATCACGGGAAAGTTGATGTTGCCATAGCGGAAGAAAGTGCCGGGGGCATGCTCGGCATCCCAGGCCTTCGGGTCGGCCAGCGTGTCCCGCACCGTCCGGCCGAGCGGGATCGCATAATCGACCTGGTCGGTCAGGCTCGACCGGTGCGACAAGAGCAGCCGCAGCGTGATCGGCCTATCGGGAAAGGCCGGATTGCGAAGGGTGTAGCCGAGCCAGCCCGACACGTCGCGGTCGAGATCGAGCGTGCCGGCCTCGACGAGCCGCATCACCCCCAATCCGACGATCAGCTTGGAAATCGACGCGATCCGCACGGGATCGTCGGCCCCCGCGCCGCGTGCCTCGACCGACAGGATGCGGTCCCGGTCGAAGGTCACGCGCACGGCGGCGCTGGGCGGGCTCGGGCGCGGCAGGCTTGCGCAGCCAGGCAGGAAAGCGGTTGCGGCGAGGATCAGGAGCCTTATGCGCGTCATGCCAGCGAGGATGACGGCAGCCCATGGTTCGCGCAATTGGTCGAGTGCTGCTGTTCGCCGCCGTCGCGCTGCTGCTCGCAGTCGTGCTGGTGCCACCTTTCCTCGACCGCATCTATTACCAAGGCCCCGCGAGCGGGCATTTTGACGGGGAACGCTTCTTCAACCCTGATGGCGAAGACACGGCCGCGCCGCCGACCGGAGGCAGCCGCGCGGGCTTCTTCGCGCGCTTCCTGACCGGGAGTGATGGTCGCCCGCCCTGGCCCGAGCGCGTCGCGGTCACGCCGACCAAGCCGCCCGCCCGCGTCGAGGGCGAGCGGATGCTCGTCACCTGGATCGGGCATGCGACGGTGCTGGTGCAGACGGCCGGACTCAACATCCTGACCGATCCCATCTGGAGCGACACTGCCGGCCCCTTCGGCTTCGGCCCGCGCCGCGTCGCCGCGCCCGGCGTGCGCTTCGAGGACCTGCCGAAGATCGATCTCGTCCTCATCAGCCACAATCACTACGACCATATGGGTCTGGGCACGCTCGAGCGGCTTTGGCGGCGCGACCGGCCCAAGATCGTCACCAGCCTCGGCAATGATGCAATCCTCCGCAGCCGGGGCATCGAGGCGGAAGGCGTGGATTGGGACCGGTGCTTCGAGCAGTCGCACGGGCCGGGCATCAGCGTCTGCGTCACCCGCAACCACCATTGGGGCAGCCGCTGGTTCGCCGACCGCAATCGCGCGCTCTGGTCGAGCTTCGTCGTGCGTCTGCCCGGCGGCAATCTGTTCTTCGCGGGCGACACAGGGCTTGGCGACGGCCGTTGGCCGGCCGAGGCGGCGGCACTCGGACCCGTCCGCCTCGCGCTCGTGCCGATCGGCGCCTTCCGCTTCCGGCCGGGCCAGATGAGCACGGCCAGCCACATCGGCCCAGTGGAGGCGGTGCGGGTGCACGAAGGCCTCGGTGTGCCGTTCACGATTCCCGTGCATTGGGGCACGTTCCGCTTGAGCTTTGAAGCATACGACACCCCGCCCAGGCTGCTGCGCGAGGCGATGCGCTGTGCCGGGCACGATCCCGCCCGTTTCGCGCCGGTGCGCATCGGTCGGCCGGTCGAGGTGCCGCCGCTCTCCAGGCCCGTCCCGCCGCGCCCGCTCGGCCCCGACTGCCTGAACAGCTATGCCGTCCGGGGCCTGCCATGACGGGTCGCCCGCTCGCACTGCCCTTCGCAGTCGCGTGCCTCGGCATTGCAAGCTTCACCGCCATGGACGCGGTGATGAAGGGTCTCACCCTTGCGCTCGGCGCCTATAACGCGACCTTCTGGCGCGTGCTGCTCGGCGCGCTGCTCGGCGGGCTGATCTTCGCCGGCCGTCGGCTTAAGCTGCCGCCGCGCTCCACCGTCCGTCTCCACCTGACCCGCGGCGGCGTGTCGGCCGCGATGGCGGTGCTGTGGTTCTGGGGCCTGGCGCGCCTGCCGATGGCGGAAGCGATCGCGCTGTCCTTCATCGCGCCGCTGATCGCGATCTATCTGGCGAGCCTGCTCCTTGGCGAACGCGTCCGGCCGCAGGCTTTGCTGGGGTCGGTGCTCGGGCTGGCTGGCGTCGGGCTGATGCTGCTTGCGCGCGCGAGCGGACGTTATGGCGATGAAGCGCTGCTCGGGGCCCTCTCGATCCTCTGCTCGGCCATGCTCTATGCGGTCAACCTGGTGCTGATGCGCAAGCAGGCGCAGGTCGCCTCGCCGGTGGAGGTCGGCTTTTTCCAGAACCTGACCTGCGCTGGCTTCCTCGCGCTCGCCGCGCCGTTCTACGGTGCCGTCCCGGCGGCGGAGCACTGGCCCGGTCTCGCGGTCAGCGCGGCGCTCGCGCTCCTTTCGCTGATGCTCCTCTCCTGGGCCTATGCCCGCGCGGAGGCGCAATCGCTCGTCTCGGTCGAATATACGGGTTTCGGCTGGGGGGCGCTCTACGGCTGGCTCATCTATGGCGAGACCCTGTCCTGGTGGGTGCTGGCGGGCACCGCGCTGATCGTGCTGGGCTGCTGGACCGCGATCCGCCCACCGCGCCGCGCGCAGGAGTTGGCGCTGGAGGCCAATCTGTGACGCTCGCGATCCGCCACGCCGTGCCCGGTGACGAAGGCTTGATCCTCGCCATGGTGAAGGCGCTCGCAGCCTATGAGCGCGATCCCGATGCGGTGCAGGCGACCGAGCAGACGATCCGGGACAGCATGTTCGCCGACGGGGCGACCGTCCATGCCTTCATCGCGGAAATCGAGGGTGCGCCCGTCGGCTTCGCGCTCTGGTTCCTGACCTGGTCCACCTGGACCGGCCGCCCCAGCCTCTATCTCGAGGACCTGTTCGTGGCCGAGCGCGCGCGACGCCGCGGCGTCGCCCGCGCGCTGTTCCGGAAGCTGGCGCGGGAGGCGGTCGCGCGCAACTGCGCCCGGGTCGACTGGGCGGTGCTCGAC
>ERZ1066121.1948-NODE-1948-length-13790-cov-4.980415_pt1 | contig 13790 bp, 11 predicted proteins | sample MGYA00382768_ERZ1066121 | MGnify/ENA primary metagenome ERZ1066121 (study PRJEB33369, sample SAMEA5778351) | biofilm metagenome | biome: Industrial cooling water; feature: Water cooling tower basin; material: Biofilm | place: United Arab Emirates | collected... | reverse complement strand
CTTGATCCACTTGCTGCGGAACCGCGACGAGGCCTCGCGTCTGGGGGCGAACGGGTTCCGCCGGTGGCAAACGGCGTTCCGATACTCCGCGTTCCGCTCCCGGTTTGAACCTATCCTGAACCGGTTCTTGAGCCGGTGAGGGTCCTCCACGTCATCCCGGCGGTGGCCCCCCGGTACGGCGGGCCGAGTACGTCCCTGTGGCCGATGACGTCCGCGATCGCCCGGCTGCCCGGCATTGCGAACGAGGTTCTGACCACGGCCGCCGACGGCCCTCGGGACCGACTGAAAGTGAGCGACTTGCCCCGCGACAGGGTCGCCGTTCACCTGATGTCCGGCCTCCGCCCGTTTGCCGCCTGGCTCCGGTCGCACGTCCGCGAGTTCGACCTGATCGACATCCACACGCTCTGGAACCTGCCGACCGCGGTCGCGGCACATGCCGCCCGCCGGGCCGGTCGGCCGTACACGATCCGGCCGTGCGGGATGCTCTCCGCTTATTCCTGGCAGCGGCACTGGGCGAAGAAGCGGGCGTACTGGTGGGCGGTCGAACGGCGGAACGTGCGGGGGGCGGCGGCGTTCCACGCGACCAGCCCCGGCGAACTCCGCGACATCCGCGCCGCCGGCGTCACCGCCCCCGTGTTCGACATCCCCCTCGGCCTGGAGGACGCCGCCTTCGCGACCCCGCGTGACCCCGACTGGCTGAGGCAACGGTGCGGACCCGCCGCCGGCGACCGGCCGATCGTGCTGTTCCTGTCCCGGCTTCACCCCAAGAAGGGCGTCGCGGACGTCCTGATTCCGGCCTTCTCAGCCGTGAAGGCCGACGCCTTCCTGGCGATCGTCGGGGGCGTGGACGATTCGACGCCGGGCTACGGCGAGACGGTCCGCCGCGCAATCGCCCGGCACGGCCTGACCGACCGCGTCGCGGTCCTCGGCCCCGTCCCCGTCGCCGACCGCTGGGCCGCGTTCGACGGCGCGGCCGCGTTCGTGCTGCCCAGCCACTCCGAGAACTTCGGGCTCGTCGTGACCGAAGCGATGGCCCGCGGGTGCCCGGTGGTCGTGACCGATCAGGTGCAGTCGCACGAGCACGTCACCGCCTCCGGCGGGGGGTCGGTCGTGCCGGTGGACGCCGGGGCGGTCGCGTCGGCGATCGACATCATTCTGGCCGAACCCGCGCGAGCCGTCGCCAAGGGGGAGGCCGGACGTAAGTATGCGTCCTCCCACTTGAACTGGGACCGAATCGCCCGTCGGATCGTTGAAATGTATAGCCTCGCGTTGGCTGGTCTCGTTTCCCCCGGAGTTGCCCGCGCATGATCGTTCTCGGCATCAACGACGGCCACGATGCGGGTGTTTGCCTCCTACGCGACGGGGAAGTATTGCTGGTTTCCAACGAGGAACGGCGGCGGAACGTCAAGAACCACGCCGGCATCCCGGACCGCTCGATCGCCGAGGTGTTCCGCCGCACCCGGGTCGAGCCGAAGGACGTGGACCTCGTCACGCTCTCCAGCCTGATTCGCACCACCTTCCCGACCCGCGGCAAGAAGCCGATCTACAAGGTGTTGCACAGCCTCGCGTCACTGGCGAGATCGGAAGCCGCGACCAACCTCGGCCGATGGCTGTTGCCGTAACTTCGCAAGCGGGCGGACCTGCTCAAGTGTCTGGCGGAGAATGGCCTCTCGGACAAGCCGATCCGCCCTTTTGACCACCACCTGTGTCACGCTGCGACGGCTCACTTCCATCGCCCGTGGAGTGAGCCCTCCACCGTGTTGACCCTCGACGGAGCCGGGGACGGCATCTGCGCCAGCGTCAACATCGCACGCGGAACCGAGATCGAGGTCATTTCCCAGACGCCGAAGTACCACAGCCCCGCGGCCGGGTTGTACTCGGCCATCACCGCCCACCTGGGGTTGAAGCCCTATGAGCACGAATACAAGGTCATGGGCATGGCCCCCTACGGGCAGGCCCAATACAGCATCGACGCGATCCGCGGGGCGTTCACCGTCAACGGGCTGAAGTTCCGGAACAACACCGGCCGATTCGCCGCCGGCATCGCCAGCTACTTTCACGCTCGGCTCTACCAGCACCGCTTCGACAACATCTGCGCCGCCACGCAACTGGCCTTTGAAGATTTGATGGTCGACTGGGTCCGGAACGCGGTCCGCGCCACGGGCATCCCGAAGGTGACGGCCGCTGGCGGCGCGTTTCTGAACGTGAAGGCGAACAAACTCATCCGCGAGATGCCGGAGGTCGAGGCGCTGTACGTGTACCCCGCCAGCGACGACGGCGGCACCCCAGTCGGGGCGGCCATCCTCGGCTATCTCGCGTTATGTCAGGAGCGGCAAGTCGAGCCGAGGTTGAACTTGCCAAAGAGCATGTATCAGGGAGTCGAGTTCACGGAAGCGGAAATGGAAGCCGCGGCAAAAGCGAGCGGGCTGCCGTACCGCCGAATGCCCGACCCGGCCGAGGAAATCGGCGCACTGCTCGCGGAGGGCAAGATCGTGGCCCGGTTCGCCGGGCGGGAGGAACTCGGCCCGCGGTCGCTGGGGAACCGCAGCATCCTGGCCGACCCCCGCGACCTGCGGTCGATCCGGAAGCTGAACTTCGCCATCAAGCAGCGGGATTTTTGGATGCCCTTCGCCGCGTCGGTCCTGGAGGAGGACGCGGCACGGTACATCGTGAACCCGACCGCGTGGGCGTACTACATGATCGAGGCGTTCGACACGACGCCCGAAGGTGCCGACAAGCTGGTGGCCGGCACGCACCCGTTCGACCGGACGATCCGCCCGCAACTGGTGAACGACCTGAACCCCGAGTACCGCGACGTGATCCGGGCGTTCAAGGCGCGGACCGGCGTCGGCGGGGTGCTGAACACCAGCTTCAACCTCCACGGCTCGCCGATCGTCGGCACCCCGGAGGTGGCAATCGAGACACTGAAGGGCAGCGCGCTTGACGCGCTGGTGTTGGGGCCGTTCCTGATCGAGAGGATGGGGCAAGATGGGTCCGCCTCCTTCGGATGACTGCCGGGACGAGTACGTCTACCAACCCGGCCACTTCCCGCACACTGCGGGCTACCTGTGGCCGACGGTGTTCGCCGAACTTGATCGACTCGTTCTGCCCGCAAAACGCCGTCGGGCGTTTGAAGTGGGCTGCGGGAATGGCGTGTTGTCGCACGAGTTGGGACGCCGGGGGTGGGCCGTGACGGGGATCGACCCCTCCCAATCCGGCGTGGGTGAGGCACGCAAGGGCGGCCCCGGTGAGTTTCAGGTCGCCTCCGCATACGACGACCTGCCAGGCAGGTTCGGCACGTTTCCGGTGGTGGTCAGCTTGGAAGTCGTCGAGCACGTGTACGACCCGAGAAAGTACGCCCGAACCGTCTACAGTCTCCTTGAACCGGGCGGGGTGGCGGTCATCTCGACGCCGTACCACGGGTACTGGAAGAACCTAGCCATCGCCCTTTGTGGCAAGTTCGACTCCCACCATACCGCGCTCTGGGACCACGGACACATCAAGTTCTGGTCGATCGCGACACTCACGCAACTTCTCACGGAAGTCGGCTTCGAGGTGCTTCGATTCCACCGCGTCGGGCGCATGGCGATCCTGGCCAAGAGCATGATTGCCGTTGCACGACGACCGGAATGACAAGTTTGGTGCCCGTCAGTGTCCTCATTCTTACACACAATGAGGAAGTCAATGTCTCAGCTTGCATCGACTCCGTTGCCGGGTTCGGTGAGGTTCACGTCCTAGACTCGGGTTCGACGGACAGAACCATTGAACTCGCGATAAGTCGCGGGGTTGGGGTGCATTTCAACCCGTTTCGTGGGTTCGGCACTCAGAGGAACTGGGCCATCGACCACATTCCGGCCAAGTTTCCGTGGCACTTTCACCTCGATGCTGACGAGCGGATGACGCCGGCTTTAGCCGCTGAACTGGCTGCCATCGTTGCGACGGGCTCCGATTGCGGTGGCTACCGCGTGCCGAGCAAACTGATGTTCGCTGGCAAGTGGCTGAGGCACGCGGGTCAGTACCCCGGGTATCAGGTCCGATTCTTTCATCGCGACCGACTCAGGTTCGCGGACTACGGCCACGGCCAACGGGAGGAAACCACCTCCCCGGTTGGCACTCTCAAAGCCCCGTTAATCCACCACGGATTCTCAAAAGGGCTGGATGCCTGGTTCATCAAGCACGTCGGCTACGCCCGGCGCGAGGCCGAGCAAGCACTCGATCCTGCAAGAACCGGTGAACGACTCTTGTCTCGCGATCCAGTCGAACGCCGGCGGGCAATCAAGCATGCAGTGGCGAAGTTACCCGGCCGATACGCACTCCGCCTCGGGTACATGCTCGTCGCTCGACGAGCCGTTCTAGACGGCTGGGCCGGAATCACATACGCCCACATGCTCGCCAGCTACGAGGGGATGATCGATGTCTACCTCAGGCTGCTTGCCCGCGGTGTGAACCCGGATCGACTTGACGCCCCATCGACGTGAGGCTCAGATGGTGAACAAATTGACTGGCAAACGGATACTCGTCACGGGCGGGGCCGGGTTTCTCGGTCGGCCCGTCTGCGACGCGATTCGGGCACACTCTCCGGCCGCAGTGCTGGTTCCCCGGAAGGCCGAGTACGACCTGACCGAACAGGCCGCGGTTCGCCGGATGCTCGACGAGTTGCGGCCGGACGTCATCGTTCACCTCGCGGCGGTCGTCGGCGGGATCGGGGCGAACCGCGAGAACCCCGGCAAGTTCTTCTACGAGAACGCCGTCATGGGCGTCCTGCTCATGGAGGAAGCGCGCAAGCGGGGGGTGAGGAAGTTCGTCACGGTCGGCACCATTTGCAGCTATCCCAAATTCACGCCGGTCCCGTTCCGCGAAGACGACCTGTGGACCGGCTACCCGGAGGAAACGAACGCCCCCTACGGGCTTGCGAAGAAGATGCTGCTCGTCCAGGGGCAGGCGTACCGCCAGCAGTACGGGTTTACCGCGATTACCCTGTTGCCCGTGAACCTGTACGGCCCAGGCGACAATTTCGACCCGGCGTCGAGCCACGTCATCCCGGCGATCGTCAAGAAGGTCGTCGAGGCACGGGACGCGGGTCGGGACTTCATCGACGTGTGGGGCACCGGCTCGGCGAGCCGCGAATTCCTGTACGTGACCGACGCCGCCGAGGGGATCGCGGCGGCGGCCGCGAAGTACGACTCGCCGGACCCCGTGAACCTCGGCAGCGGGATGGAGATCACGATCAAGTCGCTGACGGAACTGATCTGCGCCCTGTGCGGGTTCAAGGGCGAGTTGCGGTGGGATCCGACCAAGCCGGACGGCCAGCCGCGGCGCTGCCTGGACACCTCGCGGGCCGCCGAGCGGTTCGGCTGGCGGGCAACGACCCCCTTCCGCGAGGGGCTGAAGAAAACCATCGAGTGGTACGAGAGTTCGCGAGAAAAGCCCGGCGACCGAGGTTGAGCCAAGAGTCGAATGCGATTGACTCGCGACTCCCGCGCCTCGGTTCACCTTGATTGTCTCCGAGGAATTTCAGCGCTTGCGGTCCTCGCGGGGCACGCCCGAAGTTTGTTCCTGGTCGACTATGCTCACGTCGCAGCGCCCGAGTTCCTGACTCGGTCGCTTTACTTTGCGACCGCATTGGGCCATCAAGCGGTCGTGGTTTTCTTCGTTCTCAGCGGCCTTTTGGTCGGCTCCGCGGTTGTCCGCGGCGCATCCGACTGGCACTGGAAAGGCTACGCGGTTGACCGACTATGCCGGTTGTACGTTGTGCTGCTTCCCGCCCTGATCGCAACTGCGGTCTGGGACTTCGTCGGCCTGGCGGTGGGCGATCGGGATGTCTACGCGGGGGTTTCCGGCGGAACGGCTCTGAGCTACGACGCGGCATCGCGGTCGGATGTGGGACACTTTCTTGCGAGCGCCGCGTTTTGTCAGACGATTCTCTTGCCCCCCTTCGGATCCAACGCCCCGCTCTGGAGCCTGGCGAACGAGTTCTGGTACTACGTCCTTTTTCCGATGGGCGTTCTGGCCGTGCGACCCGGTCGGGTTATCGCCCGCATCGGCTACCTGGTTGGGGTCGGCGGAATCGCCTGGTTTGTTGGGGATGGAATCCTGTTACTCTTCCCCGTTTGGCTTGCCGGTGCCGTGATCCTAGCCCTTCCCGCGATCGGCTCGGGACGGCTCGTCCGGCTTCTCGCATGGCTGACGGGTTTCGGGGTTTTGGGGTTGTGTGCGGTAATCGCGGCCAAACGGATTCCGGAAGCGAGCCAAGATTACATACTTGGGGCGGCCGCCGCCCTGTGGGTCTATTTCCTCCTCCACGACCGTCGCCCGTCGGTCGGGTCGCGGTGGTTCCGGTGTTATGCCCGCGTCTCGCGAGGGTTGGCACGCTCGTCGTATACCCTCTATCTCGTCCACATGCCGCTGCTCGTCTTCATTCGAGGTTTATGTCCAGGCGACCGTTGGCAGCCCGATGCGTGGGCCGTCCTCCATCTCCTCATCATCTGCGCAACCGTCTGGGTGTATGCGCAATGGTTCGCTCGTCTCACGGAGTTTCGCACGGACCGCCTTCGCGGGTGGGCCAAAGCGCGTCGGGGATCACCGACATGACTCGTCAGCATCCCCCCGCGATTCTGCTGTACCACTTCTTCCACCCGGACGACGTCGTCAGCGCCCGCCTGTTCTCGGACCTGGCCGCCGGACTGGTCGAGCGCGGGTGGCGGGTGACGGCCGTGCCGTGCGACCGGGGGTGTCGCGACGAGGCGATCGCCCACCCTTCCGAGGACACCTGGAACGGCGTGTCGATTCGTCGGGTGCGTCGGCCGCGGTTCCCGCAGGCGACGAACCGCGGCCGGGTGATGAACTCGGCGTGGATGCTGGCGGCCTGGGCGGCCACGGCGTTCCGGCTTCCGCGGGCCCGGCGGGAAGTTGTGGTCATCGGCACCGATCCCGTGCTGAGCGTGCTGGCGGCGGTCCCGTGGAAGGCGTTCCGCCCCGCGTCCCGCGTCGCCCACTGGTGCCACGACCTCTACCCCGAGGCTCCGATCGCCGACGGGATGCTGCGGGAGCGGTCGCTTCCCGTGCGGGTCCTGAAGGGGCTCCTCGGGGCGGCCTACCGGCGGTGCGACCTGATCGCCGACCTGGGGCCGTGCATGGCGAGGTTGCTGGCGGCGTACCGGTCGCCGGCGCGGGCGGTGACGCTGACGCCGTGGGCGCTAACGGAGCCTGACGCCCCGGTCGAACCGGACCCGGCCGCGCGGCGCGACCTGTTCGGGGACGCCAAGCTCGGGCTGCTGTACTCGGGCAACTTCGGCCGAGCCCACTCCTCGGCCGAGTTCCTCGCCCTGGCCCGCGAACTGGAACGCGACCCGGTTCGGCTGTGCTTCGCCGGGCGGGGGAACCGGATGGACGAGTTGCGGGAGTCGGCCGCGGGAGTTCCGAACGTCTCCTTCGCCGGGTTCGCCCCGGAGTCGGAACTCGAAAGGCGGCTCGGGGCGTGCGACCTGCACCTCGTGAGCCTGCGGCCCGAGTGGGCCGGGACGGTGGTGCCGTCGAAGTTCTTCGGGGCGCTGGCGGCCGGCCGCGGCGTCGTGTATGCGGGACCGCCCGACTCGGCCATCGCCAGATGGATCGAAGAATTCCGGGTCGGGTGGGTGCTGACCGCCGCAAGCATCTCGACCGTTGCCGGCGAGTTGCGACGGCTGGCGGCGTCGCCGACCAATCTAGCCGCGTTGAACGCCCGGTGCCACGCGGTCTACCGCGACCACTTCTCGAAAGCCCGCCAACTCGCTCGGTGGGACGCCGAACTCCGGCGACTCGTCGACCTTCCGTGACTGTCCGAGTCGAGGGCGGGTCGCAAGACCGGGCCGTCGACGGTTCGCATCTCGTCCCCCCGACCTCACGGCGACCACTTCTTGAGCACTTTCCCGTAACACGCGAATCTCGGCCGTGTTTCCGGGGTATTCCTTCCGACACCGTCCGGAGGTTCCGCCGTGACCCGATCTGCTCTGGCGTTCACCCTGCTCGCGCTCGCCGCCGTGGGGTTCGCGGACGACCCCAAACCGGCTGACCCGCCCAAGAAGAACCCGTTCATCGACCCCAGCCCCGACGACCGCCCCCGGAACCCGTTCGGGTTCTTCAAGAAGAAAAAGAAGCCCGACGCCCCGGCCGCCGAGGGGAAGGAGCCGACCGCGGAGCAGGTCGCGTTCTTCGAGAAGAAGATCCGCCCCGTGCTCGTGGACAAGTGCTACTCGTGCCACAGTGCGGAGACGGAAAAGGGGCCGAAGGGCGGTCTCGCCCTCGACACGCGGGCCGGGACCCGCGACGGCGGCAGCACCGGGCCGGCGGTCGTGCCGGGGAACGTGAAGAAGAGCCTGCTCGTCCAGGCGATGAAGGGCGAGGGCGGGATGAAGGTGATGCCGCCCAAGGACAAGCTCTCCGCGGACGCGATCGCGGACTTCGAGACGTGGGTCGAAATGGGTGCCCCCGACCCGCGGGCCGGCAAGGGCGGGAAGAAGCCGGACGCCATCGACATCGCGAAGGGCCGGGAACACTGGGCGTTCCAGCCGCCGAAGCAGGTCGCGCCCCCGGCCGTGAAGGACGCCAAGTGGCCGGCGTCCACGGTCGACCAGTTCCTGCTCGCGAAGCTCGAAGCGAAGGGCCTGACCCCGGCCGCCGACGCGGACAGGCGGACGCTGCTGCGGCGCGTCACCTTCGACCTGACCGGGCTGCCGCCGACGCCCGCGGACGTCGAAGCGTTCCTCCTGGACAAGTCCGACAACGCCTTCGAGAAGGTCGTCGACAAGCTGCTGGCGTCCCCCGCGTTCGGCGAGCGGTGGGGCCGGCACTGGCTCGACGTGGCCCGGTACGCGGAGAGTAGCGGGAAGGAACGGAACGTCGTCTACCCCCACGCCTGGCGGTACCGCGACTACGTCGTGAAGAGCTTCACCGACGACAAGCCCATCGACCGGTTCCTGAAGGAGCAACTCGCCGGCGACCTGCTGCCCGCGAAGTCCGACGCGCAGAAGGCCGAGCAGACGATCGCGACCGGGTTCCTGGCGGTCGGGCCGAAGTCGCACAACGAGCAAAACAGTCGGCAGTTCGCCCTCGACCTCGCGGACGAGCAGATCGACGCCTTTTCCCAGGCGATGCTCGGGCTGACGGTCGCGTGTGCCCGGTGCCACGACCACAAGTTCGACCCGGTCCCCACGACGGACTACTACGCCCTCGCCGGCATCTTCCTGAGCACCGAGACCCGGTTCGGCACGCCCGGCGGGCTGCTCGTCCGGCAGTCCGCGCCGCTGATCGACCTCCCCGCCGGGGCCGACGTGCCGGCCGGGACGCCGCTCGGCAAGAAGGAACTCGCCGCCCTGAAGGACCGCCTCGCGGACCTCAAGAAAGACCTCGCGGACGTGCAGAAGGCCAACCCCGTCCGGGCCGTCGCGGTCCTGTCCCAGATTTCGGCCCTGGAACGACAGGTGAAGAGCTACGAGGACGACGGCACCCCCAAGAAGCAGGCGATGGGGGCGGCCGACAAGATGTTCGCGAAGGACAGCCCGGTCCACATCCGCGGGGAACTGACCAAGCTCGGCGACGTGGTCCCCCGCGGGTTCGTCCGGGTCGTCGGCACGGCCCCCGCCCCGGCGATCAAGTCCGGCAGCGGCCGGAAGGAACTCGCCGACTGGGTCGCGTCGAAGGACAACCCGCTGACGGCCCGCGTGTACGTGAACCGCGTCTGGGGCCACCTCTTCGGCCGGGGGCTCGTCGCGTCCCCGGACAACTTCGGCACCACCGGCCGCAAGCCGACCCACCCGGAACTGCTGGACCACCTCGCCGTCTGGTTCGCGGACAACGGCTGGAGCACCAAGGCCCTCGTGAAGGGGCTCGTCCTGACGCGGGCGTACCGGATGAGTTCCCAGTACCACGCCGGGAACGCCGCGATCGACCCGGACAACGAGTTCCTCTGGCGGATGAGCAAGCGGCGGCTCGACGCGGAGGCGATCCGCGACGCGATGCTGGCCGTCTCCGGCATCCTGGACCCGACCCCGGCGGTCGGCTCCCCGGTCCAGAAGTTCGAGGGGCTCGTTCAGGCGGTCGAGCGGTTCGGCGGGATGGACCGCCTGACCGCGGGGTCGCACCGGTCGGTCTACCTGCCGGTGATCCGCGACCACATCCCGGAAGCGCTGGAGCTGTTCGACTTCGCGGAGCCCAGCCTCGTGACCGGGGCACGGGACGACACGTCCGTCCCGTCGCAGGCCCTGTACCTGCTGAACAGCCCGGAGGTGCTGAAACTCGCCGACGCGACGGCCGACCGGCTGCTGGCGAAGTCAACGTCCGTCACCGAGCGGATCGACGCGGGGTTCCGGCTGGCCTACGGCCGACCGCCGACCCAACGGGAAGCGGACGCGGCCGACCGGTTCCTGACCCGGTTCACGCAGGCCCAAGCCAAGGCCGGCGTGAAGGGGAAGGACGGGCAAAAGACGGCGTGGTCGGCGTTCGCCCAGGCGCTGTTCGCCGCCGCGGAATTCCGGTACGTGGATTAACACCGCGTAGCCGCGACGCGAAGCGGAGCGTTTCGTCCGCACCCCGTCCCCGCGCTCCGCTTCGCGTCGCGGCTACACAGTACAAACCCAAACAACCCCTCATTCCGAGGTTCCCATGATCCGCTTCGCCGAAACGCCCGCGCACCTGTCCCGCCGGGCCGCGTTGCAACTCTCCACCTGCGGCTTCGGCTACCTCGCGTTCGCGGGACTCGCCGCTGAAACGGCCGCGAAGGAGGCCGGCGACCATGATCTCCGAGGCGTTCCCCGAACTGGCGAAGCAGGCCGACCACCTGTGCCTGCTGAACGGGATGCACACCAGCGTCCCGGCCCACCCGCAGGCGTTCCTGCAGCTGCACACCGGCACGTCGCAGTTCGTCCGGCCGTCGCTCGGGGCGTGGGTGCTGTACGGGCTCGGGACGCAGAACCAGAACCTGCCCGGGTTCATCAGCATCAACCCGCCGACGAGCAACGGCGGGGCGCAGAACTACGGCTCCGGGTTCCTGCCCGCGATGTACCAGGGGACGAAACTCGGCGGCGAGGCGCGCGGGTTCGGCGCGTTTGGGGGCGGCGGCGGGACCCCGAAGCTCCCGAACATCGCGAACCCGCGGCTGAACGCGGACGCGCAGCGGGCACAGATCGACTTCATCCAGGCGCTCAACAAGGAAGACCTGGCGCGGGACGGGGTCAACCCCCAGGTGGAAGGCGTCATCGAGAGCTACGAACTCGCGTTCCGGATGCAGAAGGACGTGCCGAAGCTGATGGACCTGTCCACCGAGTCGAAGGAAACCCAGAAGCTGTACGGCCTCGACGAGCGCGGCGGGAGCGGGTTCGGCCGGCAGTGCCTGCTCGCCCGGCGGTTCCTGGAGGCGGGCGTGCGGTTCGTCGAAGTGACCTACGGCAACTGGGACCAGCACCGCAACCTGAAGGCGGACATCGACCGCCACGCGGCCGCCATCGACCGGCCGATCGCCGCCCTGCTCGCGGACCTGAAGCGGAAGGACATGCTCAAGGACACGCTGGTTGTGTGGTCCGGCGAGTTCGGCCGGACGCCGTATTCCCAGGGCGAAGACGGCCGCGACCACAACAACAAAGGGTTCACGGCCTGGATGGCGGGCGGCGGCGTGAAGGGCGGATTCGTCCACGGCAAGACCGACGACTACGGCTACGAGGCGGTCGAGGGCAAGGTCCACACCCACGACTTCCACGCGACGATCCTGCATCTGCTCGGGCTCGACCACGAGAAGTTGACGTACAAGTACGCCGGCCGCGACTTCCGGCTGACCGACGTTCACGGGAATGTGGCGAAGGAAATCCTCGCGTAATCGGCCGCCAAGTCGCATCACCCGGCGACCCCGGCAAGTGCCGGGGTCGCTTCGTTTGACGAGGGCACTTCCGTGTAGGGTGGGTCAAGCGTTTCGCGAAGACCCACCGGAGTGGCAATCGCTCGCTGCGACTCCGGTGGGTCTTCGCCGCAAAGCCGGCTCGACCCACCCTACGGTCCGCGTTCGACGCGGCGTGGCCATCGCACTGCACTGGTTCGCCCCTTGACTACGCGGCTCCGGGCGATAAACTAGCAATGAGATTTCGTCTCAACAAGCCCTCCTCCCGCTTCGGGTGTCCGCCCCGATGACCACGCTCGCACACCTCCGCCCCGGCCAGAAGGCCCGCGTCGAGACGGTTTCCGGGAACCCCGCCCTCGTGCAGCGGCTCTACGAGATGGGCCTGCTCGAAGGCGAACCAGTAGAGATGATCGCGTTCGCGCCGCTCGGCGACCCGATGGAAATCCGCGTCGGCAACACCCGGCTGAGCCTGCGCAAGACCGAAGCCGTCGGCGTTCGCGTCGAATCCCTGTGACCGCCGGCGAACCCCACCGATGTCCGTCAAGCCGCTGACCGTCGCCCTGGTCGGCAACCCCAACGCCGGCAAGTCCACCCTCTTCAACGCCCTGTCCGGTCTCCGGCAGCACGTCGGGAACTACCCCGGCGTCACCGTCGAGATGAAGAAGGGCCACTTCACCGCCGGCGACCGCCGGATCGAACTCATCGACCTGCCCGGCACCTACAGCCTCGCCGCGCGAAGCCCCGACGAGATGGTCGCCGTCGACCTCTTACTCGGTCGGCGGCCCGAAGAACCGCGGCCGGACGTGGTCGTGTCCATCGTCGACGCCTCCAACCTCGACCGGCACCTCTATCTGACCACACAGTTGATGGAGCTCGGCGTGCCGGTCGTGCTGGCCGTCAACATGACGGACGTCGCGGAAGGGCAGGGTATCCGCATCGACTACGAGGCGCTGGCGAAGGCGACGGGGCTGGCGGTCGTGCCGATCCAGGCGAACACCGGGGCCGGGCTCGACCGGCTGCGAGACGCGATCGCAGTAAGCGCGACCGCCACGGTGCCGACCCGCGGGCCGGACCTGCCCCAGGTTCTGTACCGCGAAGCCGAGGGCCTGTTCCCACCCGGAACCAACGGCGATGTGCCCCCGTTCCTGGCCCGGCGGTTGCTACTGGATGTCGGCGGGTACGCGGAGAAGTGGCTCGGGGACAAGTACGGCCCCGAGCTGGTCGACCGCCTCGCCGCGGCCCGCCACCGCCTGACCGCCGGCGGCTGCCCGATCCCCGCCGGCGAGGCGAAGGCCCGGTACGCCTGGGTCCGCGAAGTGACGGCGAAGTCGGTCTCGAAGCCGGCCGAGCGGAAGGTGACGTGGACGGACCGGCTCGACAAGATCCTGACGCACCGCGTCTGGGGCACGCTCTTCTTCTTCGCGCTCATGTTCGGCGTCTTCCAGGCGATCTACGTCGGGGCCGAGCCGCTCATGGACCGGATCGACGACGGCACCGCCCTGATCGGCGACAAGGTCGAAGCCCTGATGAGCCCCGGCCCGTTGCGGGCGCTGCTGAAGGACGGCATCGTCACCGGCGTCGGCGGGGTGATCAAATTCCTGCCGCAGATTCTGATCCTGTTCGCGTTCCTGGCCGTGCTCGAAGACTGCGGGTACATGGCCCGCGCCGCGTTCCTGATGGACCGCCTGATGAGCCGGTGCGGGCTCAGCGGCAAGTCGTTCATTCCGCTGCTGTCGTCGGTCGCGTGTGCGATCCCCGGCATCATGGCGACGCGCACCATCGAGAACCGCCGGGACCGCCTCGCGACGATCGTCGTGGCCCCGCTGATGAGCTGCTCGGCACGGTTGCCGGTGTACGCGCTGCTGATCGGCGCGTTCCTCACGGACGGGTACGCGCGGTGGGTGCCGGGGCTGGCGCTGTTCGGGAT